>VFQP010003726.1_pt1 | contig 15131 bp, 18 predicted proteins | sample 3512351 | NCBI WGS metagenome assembly VFQP01 (sample SAMN10412372, study PRJNA504923) | tailings metagenome | isolation source: Relicate 1 Philex TSF1 revegetated site | place: Philippines: Tuba, Benguet | collected 2017-08-29 | reverse complement strand
GGTCGCGCTGCGGCACGTAGGCCTCGGGCTGGTAGTAGTCGTAGTAGCTGACGAAGTACTCGACCGCGTTCTTCGGGAAGAACTCGCGGAATTCGCTGTAGAGCTGCGCGGCCAGGGTCTTGTTGGGCGCGAACACGATGGCCGGGCGGCCCAGCCGCGCGATCACGTTGGCCATGGTGAAGGTCTTGCCCGAACCCGTCACGCCCAGCAGCGTCTGGAACACCTCGCCGTCGTTCACACCCTCCACCAGCTGGCGGATGGCCTCGGGCTGGTCGCCTGCCGGCGGATAGGGCAGGAACAGCTGGAAAGGCGAACCGGGAAACGTCAGGAATTCGCCCTCGGGAGGCGATTCGGCCAGGCCCTCAGGCAGCGGGTCTTTCGGCGTCGGGGGCAGGGTCGTCTGGGGCATCGGACGATTGTGCCGGATGGTCGCGGTCAGCATCGGCCCTCGGTCTGCGCACACCCGGTTTGGCCAGGATTTCCACGTAGGCCTGCGCCCCACCCTCTCGCGCCAGGGCGTCCAGCCGGCCGATCAGGGCCGAGAGGTGCACCACCTCGGCCGCCTCTTTGGTGGCGCCAAAGCGGCAATCGAAATCCAGGAAGTCCACGCCCTCGGGCAACTCGCGGCGGCGTTCGCGCTTGAGGTACTTGCGGATCTCGTGCTTGACGGCTTCGAGCACGCGGTCGGGGTGACGGCCTTCTTGGGTCAGGGGGAAGATTTTTCTCATGGCGGTCGGGACGGCGCGGCGAAGTCGGTTGACGAAGGGCGCGATTATGCGCGCCGGCGTATCCTCGGACACCCATGCAGCCCCCCGAACCCCGCCCCACCCCCGACAAGGACCAGATCGCCCTGCTCGAGCCGTTCGAGCGGCTGGGCCTGGATCGCATCCAACTGGTCAGCACGGGCGCACAGGCTCGCGAAGCCTGTGCCGAGCTGGCGGACCATGCGGTCTGGGGCTTCGACACCGAGTCCAAACCCACCTTTTTCAAGGACCAGGCGTCCGACGGACCCCATATCGTGCAACTGGCCACGCTGCAGGGCGCCTGGGTGTTCCAGCTGCACGACCCCGCCTGCCTGGCCCAGGTGGCCGCCCTGCTGGCGGACGGCCGCCACACCAAGGCCGGCTTCGGCCTGGGCGACGACACCCGGCGCATCGTGAGCAAGCTCGCGGTGGAGCCCGCCAGCGTGCTCGAACTCAACACGGTGTTCCGCGCGCGCGGGTACCGCAAGGACATGGGCGTGAAGGCCGCGGTGGCCGTGCTGTTCAACCGCCGTTTTCTCAAGTCCAAGAAGGCCGCCACCTCGAACTGGGCCAACGCCCGGCTGAGCGAAGCCCAGTTGCTCTATGCGGCGAACGACGCCTGGGCAGCGGCGCGGGTGCACCAGGCGCTGGAGCTTGGCTGAAGCCTGCGGCGACGCCACGCCGGATGCAAGGGGTCACGGGGACCCGTCCAGCCAGGCGCGCACGCGGGCGTTGAATTCCACCGGTTTCTGGCGCATCACCCAGTGCCCGGTGTCCAGGCCCTGCACCGCGCAGCCGGGTGCGGCCGCCAGCTGCTCCAGCCAGCGCGCCGAATGGAACATGAAGGGCTTGCGCCGGCCGTAGATGTACAGCACGGGGAGCACCGGGCCGAGCAGTTGATGGACCTGCGCCACCTCTCGCAAGCCCCCGAAGGCACCGAACCAGCCCATGGCATAGGGGTAGTTCATCTGCCAGCCGATCTGTTCCGGGGCGTTGCGGCAACCGATCGCGCGCGCCATGAAACGCGTCATGCGGTTGGCCAGTCCTGGGGCCAGACCACCCAGCTTCCAGGCCAGCGCCAGCCACAGCTGGTAGCCCGCGATCATGAGCTTTTCCTTCGCGCTCAGGCCCTTCAGGTACGCGCCCGAGTTGGTGTCACCGATGTCCACACCCACCACGCGTGCGACGCGATCGGTGTGGCGTGCAGCGAACTCGTAGCCGAAGAGGCAGCCCCAGTCGTGCAGCAGCAGGGTGACCGGTTCGTCGGGGCTCACGGTGTCGACCAGCTGCCGCAGGCGCTGCGTGAAATCCGCCACCGACATCGGCCGAGGCGGCTGGCTCAGGTCGTAGCCGGGCAGGCCAACGCGCACGCAGCGGTAGCCGTCTTTCAAGGCCGCCACGCTGCCTTCCCAGAGCGAGGGCGCGTCGGGCCAGCCGTGCAGCATCAACACCGTGTGCCTGCCCTGCCCTTCGATCAGGACCTCGATGCCGTCCAGTTCCATGCGATGGGTCATCCAGCGACTCGCTTGCTCAACGTCGGAGCGCACTGCGCCTGGTCGACCGCTCGGTCTGGACATCCACCAGTTTGCGCAGCAACTTCATGAAGCGCGTGCGTTCGGCTGGCGTGAGTGCATCGAGGATCTCCAGCTGCGTCCCCACCCCCTTGCGACTGGACCGCTTGAAAACGTCGCGCCCCTCGGGCGTGAGCGTGAGCACGCGCGCGCGGCGGTCGTTGGGATCCATCTCCCGCGTCACGAGGCCGCTGGCCTCCATCCGGTCCAGCACGCCGGTGAGCGAGGCGCGGTCCAGCGCCAGCGTCTGGCACAGCGTCTTCGCGTCGATACCAGGACGTTCGTTCAGGACGATCAGGAGGCCGAACTGGATGGGCGTGAGGTTGAACTCCGCCAGTTGCTCCAGCGCGATGGCGGTGGCCAGCTGATGGGCGCGGCGCAGGAGCTGCGCAGGCGCTTCGGTCAGGCTCTGGATGGAAACGCTCATGTTGACGCCGGCGGGTGAAGTGTGTGGACGGGAAGGTCTGGGCGATTGTAGGAGCCTCGTTTTCTGCAACGTCGCATGCTTGACGGGATTTGTGACGTGCTTTAATCTTATGTGTACAAAATATATTTGCCACCTTTGACCACCCTGGAGACCACATGAACCTGCACATCCATCGCCGAGGCTTCATCGCCCTCGCGCTCACATCCACGCTGCCCCTGGCCACGCTGGCACAGACCGACAACTGGCCCAGCCGTCCGATCAAGCTGATGGTGACGAGTGCGGCCGGCGGCCAGACCGATCAGGTCGCCCGCATCCTTGCGCAGCAATTGCAGGCATCGCTTGGTCAACCCGTGGTCGTGGAAGCCCAGGGCGGCGCCAACGGCATGCTCGCGACCGGCACGGTGGCCAAGGCCGCGCCCGACGGCTACACCCTGCTGATGACACACGGCGCCCTGGTGCAGAACGAGGCCCTGCGCCCGCAGAAGCCCTACGCGTTCAGCGAGCTCGCGCCTCTGGCCATGGTGGCCACGCTGCCGATCGGCTTCGCGATCAACACCTCCGGCGGGGTGAACAGCCTGGCCGACTGGGTGCGCCGTGCCAAGGCCGAGCCACAGAAGTTCTCGTACGCCTCCTACGGACAGGGGTCCTCGGGTCACGTCATGGGCGAGATCCTCAAGCAGGCGGCGGGGTTGGAGATTCCCCATATTGCCTACCGGGGCGGCGCCCCCGCGGCGGCCGACCTGCTTGCCGGCCACGTGAGCGCTTCGTTCGGTGCGCTCAGCGATCTGTCGCCGCACGTGCCCAGCGGCAAGGTCAAGATCGTGGCGCTCACCGGCTCCGCGCGCAACCCGCGCTTCCCTGACGTGCCCACCTTCGCCGAGCAGGGCTACCCGGCCGTCAACCTGGGTGCGTTCACCGGTGTGCTCGCGCCCGCCGGCCTGCCCAGGCCCATCGCAACCCGCCTGACGCAGGAAATCCAGCGCATCGTGCGCGGCCCGGAACTCAGCGCCAAGCTCAACGACATCGGCTACACGCCCGCGCCCCTGAACGCTCAGGAGTTCGATGCCTTCCTGCGCGCGGACATCGAGCGATGGCGCACCGCGGTGCAGGCCAACCAGATCAAGCTCGACTGATGCCGATCCACCTCGATTGGCGCGACGCCTGGCAACCCATGATCGCCGCCGTGGGACGCGACTTCGACGAGGGGCAGCCCGAGAAGTGGGGAGAGGTCATCGAAGAGAGCGCCATCCGACGCTATGTCGAACCGCTGGAGCTCGATGCCACCGCCGTGCCTTTCACCGCACTGGCCAGCTTTGCGCTGCCCCTGCTCTGGCGCGCGGGCGACCCGCCACTCTTCACCGACGACGGCCGCGATGCCCAGCCCCGCGTGTCGAACGTGAACGGTCTGCTGACTGGCCTCGAACCGCCCACCACGCATTTCTTCGCGGTCGAGTCCGATGCGGATTTCTTCCAGGCCGCCGTGGTGGGTGACCGGCTTTGCCGCCGTGGTGCAGTGCTGTTGTCCTGCACGCCCAAGCAGACGCGCGTCGGGCAAGGCGCCTTCATCTGCTGGCAAAGCGAGATCATCAATGCGCGCAGGGAACTGCTGGCGCGCCTGCGCACCACGTTCTTCCGCTACAACCCGCCGGGAGCGGTGGGATGACGCAGCGCCTGTGGGCCGATGTTCGCGAAGGCGACGAGCTGCAACCGGCCGTGTACCCCTTGAGCGTGCTGCGGCTGGTGATGGCCGCGGGATCCAACCGGGATTTCAACTCCATCCACCACAACGCCGACTACGCGCGGGCCAGCGGCGCGCCAGACATGTACGCCAACACCTACTTCCTGCAAGGCATGTGGGAGCGCTGCGTGCGCGACCACATCAGGCCCGCCGGAACCCTGCGCAGCCTCACCGGCTTTCGCATGAATGCCTTCAACACACCGGGCAACACCGTCACGGTGCGCGCGCGCATTGTCCGCAAGTGGATGGAGAACGGCGTCGGGTTGGTGGAAATCGACATCCGCTCTGAAACGCCCGATGGCGTCTCGGTGGGACCGGGCAAGGTCGTCGCCACGCTGCCAATTGGTCCATCTATTGAATATGATGGCCATTCCACAGCGAACAGCAAGGCCCGTGCATGACGACCCCTTCACCCCAGGCAGAAGACACCTCTCCCGTCCCCGACTACGGCCGCTTCTGGCGGCTCGACCAGCAGGTGTTCATCGTGCTCGGCGCGGGCCAGGGCATCGGCCGGCAGACGGCCCATGCCCTGAGCCAGGCCGGTGCCACCGTGGTCTGCGTCGGCCGCCGGGCCGAGCCGACCGAAGCGGTGGCCCGGGAAGTCGGTGGCATTGCGCTGCTGGGCGACGCCAACGTGCGCGCCGACATGGAGCGCATCGCCGCCGAGGTGATGAAGCGCTGCGGCGCCGTGCATGGCCTGGTGGACATCCTGGGCATGCCACGCGTCAAGCCGCTGGTGCAGCTCACCGACGAGGACTGGAACTGGCAGTTCGACATGAGCCTGCGCCACGCCTTCCTCTCGCTGCAGCTCGTCGGCCCGCTCATCAGCCAGAGCGGTGGCGGCGCCATGGTGTTCGTCAGCTCCACCTCGGGCAAGGTGATTTCATCCGAGCGCGCGGCCTACGCGTCGAGCAAGGCCGCGTTGCAGCAACTGGTGAATGCCGCGGCCATCGAGTTCGGTCCCATGAAGGTGCGCGTGAATGCGGTGGCACCGGGGCTGGTCACCACGCCGCGCGTGCGCAGCACCATCGCACCCGACACGCTCGCCCAGTCCGCCGCGCTCTACCCGCTGGGTGAGGTCGGCACACCGCCGGAGATCGCCTCGGTGATCCTGTTCCTGGCCAGCCGCATGAGCTCGCACGTCAACGGCCAGACGGTGTTCGCCGAGGGCGGTGTGACGGGCCGTTCTCCCACCTACGCCACCAGCTCGGCCCGACCGCCCCGCGCCTGATCAGAGCGCCTGGGCCAGGCGGCCCACGCCCTCTTCGATCTTGTCCAGGCCCACCGTGGCGAACGACAGGCGCAGGGTCGAGAGATCGGGCTGGCCGGCGTAGAACGGCGCGCCCGGCACGAAGGCCACGCCCTTTTCGATGGCGCGCTTGGCGAAGTCGCCGCCGTCCTTCACCTGGCCACCGGCGCCGGTGAGGCGCGCCCACACGAAGAGGCCACCCTGGGGTTGCACGAACGAGATTGCTTCGCCGAGCTCGCGGCGCAGCGCGTTGCCCATGGTGGTGGCGCGCTCGGCGTACACCGCGCGAACCCGTGCCAGCGTGGCGGGCATGCGGCCGGCCTTGAGGTACTGCGCGGCGGTGGCCTGGGCGAAGGTGCTGGTGTGGGCGTCGCTGAACTGCTTGCACATGGTGGCCTTGGCCAGCAGCTCGGCCGGGCCCACCATCCAGCCCACGCGCAGGCCGGGGCTGAGCACCTTGCTCAGGCTGCCGCAGTGCACCAGGCGTTCGCGGCTGCCGGGCACGGTGGCGCTGAGCGCGAGCAGGCTGGGCGGCGGTGCCGCGCCGAAGTAGAGGTCGCCGTACGGGTCGTCTTCCACGATCAGCGTGTTGTGCTTCACCGCCATGTCCAGCACCTGCTGGCGGCGCTCCAGGCTGAGCATGGCGCCGCTGGGGTTGCCGAAGGTGGGAATGAGGTAGACGAACTTGGGCTTGTGCTCGGCAATGAGTTTTTCCAGTTCGTCGGTCTTCACGCCATTGCCGTCCACCGGCGCGCTGATGAGTTCGGCGCCGTAGAGGCGGAAGCACTGGATGGTGGCCAGGAAGGTCGGGCCTTCCACGATCACCTTGTCGCCGGGAGAAATGAGCGTCTTGCCCAGCAGGTCCAGCGCCTGCTGGCTGCCGGTGGTGACGATCAGGTCGTTGGCGCCCACGCCCTGCGCGCCCTTGCTGGCCATGAAGGCGGCGAGCTGTTCGCGCAGCGGCTGGTAACCCTCGGTGGCACCGTACTGCAGGGCGCCGCCAGCTTCCTCGGTCAGCGCGGCGTTCACCGCCTCGCGGATGCCGTCGACGTCGAACAGGGCGCTGTCGGGGAAGCCACCGGCAAAACTGATGATGCCGGGCTTGCCCAGCAGCTTGAAGAGTTCGCGGATGGCGGAGGTTTCAACGTTGTTGAGGCGGTCGGCGAAAGGCGTGTTGAAAGGCATGGTGGCGGGTTCCGTGAGGTCGTGGACAACGACCGCCATTCTCACTCACCCGCCCATCTCCCCCGGTGCAACGGCTCAGGCCGCAGCGAGCGCGGCGCGCCGGGACAGCGGACGCAGCCATGCGCGCCAGCGCGGCGCTTTGGCGCGCCGCGTGCACACCAGCGGCTCCATACGGACAACGGAAGCCTGCAGCGCGTAGACGATGGTGCGGTGCTTCGCGTCGGTGGTGAACACCTCGCCGGGCTGCAACACCACATCCTGCAGGTCGTGGTCGCGCGTGACCCAGACACTGCCCTCGCGACAGGTGAGACGCATCGCCACCCGCCCGGACACGGCGTGCAGCGAGCGCCGTGGCATGTTGAGGTCGGCGCTCACGTGATCGGTTTTCATGGTGGTTTCCTTTCGCATCGATGATGCGCATGACTGTACGCAGCCAACCTATACTGTACAAACGATCGTTTTGAATGTTTGGCATGCAAGAGCAGAATGCGAAGTCACCTACCGACGGTTTGACACTCCCCCGTTCGCGCATGCCGCGGCTGGACCTGCTGCCCTGCTTCGATGCGGCCGCGCGCACGCTGAGCTTCACCCTCGCCGCGCAGGAACTGCACCTCACGCAATCGGCCGTGAGCCGCCAGATCCAGCTGCTGGAAAACAGCCTGGGCGTGGCCCTCTTCGAGCGGCGTCACCGCGCGCTGGTGCTTACCGAAGCAGGCCAGGTGATGCAGCGGGCCACCCGTGATGCCCTGGAACGCTTGCTCGACGCCTGCGCGCGCGTGCGGCCCGGTCCGGGCCTGCGCCAGGTCGCCATGACCTGCACCCCCGGTTTCGCCTCGCTCTGGCTGATCCCGCGCCTGGCGCGCTTCACCGCCAGCCATCCGCAGGTGGATGTGCGCATCTCCGCCACCATGGACGTGCTGGACCTGGAGCGACAGCACCTCGACGTCGCCGTGCGCTTCGTGCCCTCCGGCCCGGGCCGTGGCGTGGCACTGTTCGAGGAAACCGTGCAGCCGCTCTGCGCGCCGGCCCTGCTGCGCAACAAGGCCGCGCCCTTGCGCCAGCCAGGCGACCTCGCTCACCACACGCTGCTGGCGGTCGAGTTGCCCGCCGGCTACCCGCCCATGTCCGACTGGGAGCCCTGGATCCAGGTGATGGGCCTGCAGGACCTGCGCATGAAGAACACGATGCGCTTCACGCAATACGCCGACGCGGTGGCTGCCGCCGTGGCGGGCCAGGGCGTGGTGATCGGCCGGCTGCCCCTGCTCCAGAGCCTGGTGAACGACAGAAAGCTGGTCGCTCCGTTTCGCACCGGCAGTGCGGCCACCCGGCGGGCCTACTACCTGGACATGGCCGGGCACGCGGCCACCAACGCCGACGCGCAGGACTTCGCGAACTGGCTGCGCGCCGAGGCCGAGCGCGCCTGAGCGCGTGGGAGAATTTCCGCATGACCCACGACCAGATCGAAGCCTTCTTCGCCACGCTCCAGGCCGCCAACCCCCACCCGCAATCGGAACTGGAATACACCACCGTCTTCGAACTGCTCGCCGCCGTGCTGCTCTCGGCCCAGGCCACCGACGTGGGCGTCAACAAGGCCACGCGCAAGCTCTTTCCCGTGGCCAACACGCCGCAGGCCATCCTGGATCTGGGCCTGGAAAGGCTGGAGGCCTACATCAAGACCATCGGCCTGTTCCGCAGCAAGGCGAAGCACCTGATGGAAGCCTGCCGCATGCTGGTGGAACGCCACGGCGGCGAGGTGCCCAACACGCGCGACGCGCTGGAAGCGCTGCCGGGCGTGGGCCGCAAGACGGCCAACGTGGTGCTCAACGTGGCCTTCGGCCAACCCACCATGGCGGTGGACACGCACATCTTCCGCGTCGGCAACCGCACCGGCCTGGCGCCGGGCAAGACGCCGGCGGCGGTGGAGCAGCAGCTCATGAAGCGCGTGCCGCCGGCCTACGCGGTGGACTCGCACCACTGGCTGATCCTGCACGGGCGCTACGTGTGCCAGGCGCGCAAGCCGCTGTGCCCGCGCTGCACGGTGGTGGCGTACTGCGACTACAAGGACAAGACCACCGCCGCCTGAGCCGCGGCTTCAGAGCGAGAGGGAGGTCCAGCCGCCGGGTTCGGGCCCTTCCTTCGGCCATTCGCCCGCCTCGCGGATGTGCGGGCCACCGCTGTCCACGATGTGGCGCACCGCGCGGATCACGCCGGCGTGGGTGACCCACAGCACGTCGCTGGAGGTGGCGGGGCGCAGATCGGCCAGCGCAGCGGCCACGCGGTAGAGCAGCTGCTGCGTGCTCTCCATGCCGCCAAAGCGGTGGTGCGCGAAGTCGGCCATCCACTCGTCGAAGGCGCTGCGCGGAACGTCTGCCCAAAGCTTCAGCTCCCAATGGCCGAAGTCCATCTCGTTCAGGCGCGTGTCGATGCGCGCCGCACCCAGGTCGGGCCGCTCGGCCTGCAGGGCGCCCACCATCTGCTGCGCGCGCACGAGACCCGACACCCACACCGGCGTGCCCTGGGGCAGCAAGGGCGCGATGGCCTTCGCCGCCTCGCGCGTGAGCGCCCCATCGGCGGTCACATCGCTGGCGCCATAACAAAGGCCCGGCGGCAATGTCACCGGGGCATGGCGCAGCAGCCAGAGCTTCATGACAGCGCCGGCACGGCCAGGGCCGCACCCAGGTAGAACAACACCTCGCTCACCTGCTGCGTGGCGCCCAGACCATCGCCGGTGAAGCCCTGCAGGCGGCGGCGCAGCAGGCGCCACATCCACGCCAACCCGAGCAGCGCGCCCAGCACGGCCTGCGCCCACAAGACGGCCCCAGGCAACCACCAGAACACCAGCGCCATGGCCAGCCCCCACCAGAGCAGCCCGACCAGCAGCCCCGCGTTGCCGATGCTTTCGGCCAGTGGCTTGCTCTTGGACTGCGGCGTGTCGCCCACGTGGGGCAGCGTGCGGATCACCACCAGCGGCACCGCGCGCGAAGTGACATGCGCGGCGAACAGCACCAGCACGGCGAGCACGGCGCCGGCCTGCGCCAGCAGGGCCAGCAGCGCCACCTTGGTCAACAGCACCAGCACCAGCGCGATCGCGCCGTAGCTGCCGATGCGCGAGTCCTTCATGATCAACAGCGCGCGCTCGCGGTCCGGGCTGCCACCCAGCCCATCGGCCAGGTCCGCCAGGCCGTCTTCGTGAAACGCGCCCGTCAGCAGCACGCTGAACACGGTGCTGGCCACGGCCGCCACCCAGGGCGCCGCCGGCAAGGGCGGCAAGGCCCATAGGAAGGCGAACAACACGAGCGCACTCGACCCACCCACGATCCAGCCGACGCCGGGAAAATGCGCGGCACTCGCACGCAGCATGGCCGGGCTGAAGCCCACCCAGTTCGCCAGCGCCCCCGTCACCGGGATGCGGGTGAAGAACTGCACGGCCAGCAGGAAGTGGCGCGCGAAACGGGTCATGCCTTGATGGGTTCCTGCGCGTCGCTGCGCGACACGCCCGCCGCCTCGAAACTCGCCATCTCGCGCAGCAGCGCACAGGCGCTGACCAGCAATGGCCAGGCCAGCGCCGCGCCCGAGCCTTCACCCAGGCGCAGGCCCAGGTCGAGCAGCGGCTCGGCCTTGAGGTGCGCCAGCATGAGCGCGTGCCCCCGCTCGCCCGAACGGTGAGCGAACACGCAGCGCTGCAGCACGAAGGGCTGCAACCGCGAAGCCACCAGCACGGCCGCGCTGGCGATGAAACCGTCCACCACGATCACGCGGCGCTCGGCGGCGGCCTGCAGCACCGCGCCCACCAGCGTGGCGATCTCGAAACCACCGAAAGCGGCCAGGGTCTCCATCGGCGTGCGGGCGTCGGCGTGCAGCGCCAGCACGTCGCGCAGCACCTCGATCTTGCGCAGCACGGCATCGGCGTCGAGCCCGGTGCCCGCACCCGTCACGTCGGCCACCACCAGGCCGCCCAGGCGCGCCAGCAGCATCGACGCGGCCGAGGTGTTGCCAATGCCCATTTCGCCCAGCAGCAGCGCGTTGCCCGGCAGGCCGCTCACCACGTCGCGCCCGTTTTGGATGGCCTGCCCGCACTGCAACGCGCTCATGGCGGGGCCCGCCAGCGCGTCGGCGGTGCCGTGCGCGATCTTTCGGATGAGCAGCCCGTCCCGAGGCGCGAAGTCGTGGTTCACGCCGCAGTCCACCACCGTGAGGCCGATGCCGTGCTGGCGCGCGAGCACGCTCACGGCCGCGCCGCCGGCCAGGAAGTTCTCCACCATCTGCCAGGTCACGTCGCTCGGGTAGGCCGAGACGCCGCGCGCCGCCAGGCCATGGTCGGCGGCGCACACCAGCATCTGCGGCTCGCGCAGCTGCGGCTGCGCACTACCCAGGATGAGGCCGATGCGCAAGGCCAGCGCCTCGATGCGGCCAAGCGAGCCCACGGGCTTGGTCTTGTTGTCCAGCGCGCGCTGCAGCGCGGCAGCGAGTTCGGGTTGGTGAAGGTCGTCGATGTTCATGGTCGGGGAGCAATCAGTTGGTCGAGCACGCCGGGCTCGAAATGGGTCTGGATGAAATCGGCCAGGCCGTCGAACACGGTCTCCAGCGTGGGCACGGTGGCGCCGAACAGGGCGTGCAGCACGCTCGGATCTTCGAACACGCCGTGCAGGTAGACGCCGAGCACGTTGCCGGCCGCGTTCTGCCAGCCCAGGCCGCCCGGCAGCACCTCGCGCGCCAGGTCGCCGGCGGCGCCCATGGCCGGGTGCTGAGCGCTCTGTCCGTGGTGGATCTCGTAGCCGGCGACGGACACGCCCGCGAGCGCGGCCCATGGACCCTTTGCGTCACCGAAGCGCGCCCGTGTGCCCCGCACGGTCTTGTCCCGCTCGAACTGCGTGACCAGCGGCAGCAGGCCGAGGCCGGGCGCATTGCCGTCGATGCCGTGCGGGTCGATCAAGGCCTCGCCCAGCATCTGCAGGCCACCGCACACGCCCAGCACCGCACCGCCCTTCGCGGCGTGCGAAGCCACGGCGCGGTCCAGCCCTTGCGCGCGCAGCCAGGCCAGGTCGGCCGCCGTGGCCTTGCTGCCGGGCAGCACGATCCAGTCGGCCCCTGCGCAATCGGCCGGCGTGCGCGCCCAGACCAGGCGCACGCCGGGCACGTTCTTGAGCGGCTGGAATTCGTCGAGGTTGCTGATGCGCGGATAGGCGAGCACGGCCACGGTCTTCGTCACGGCGCCGCTGGCGCGGGTCCGGTCATCGAACACGCCGTCTTCTTCCGGCAGGCCGTGCTGCCACCACATCGGCAGCGTGGCCACGGTGGGCACACCGGTCAGGTCCTGCAGTTGTCGTGGCGCGGGCGCGAGCAGGCGGGCATCGCCCCGGAAGCGGTTGAGCACGAAGCCCTGGATGAGCGCGCGCTCCTCGGGCGGCAGCAGCGCCCAGGTGCCATACAGGTGCGCGAACGCGCCGCCCCGGTCGATGTCGGTCACCAGCAGGCAGCGCGCCTGGGCGTGCAGGGCCACGCGCATGTTCACCACGTCGCTGTCGTGCAGGTTGATCTCGGCCGGCGAACCGGCGCCTTCGACCACGACCACGTCGTTCTCCGCCCGCAAGGCATCGAGCGCGGCGGCCAGTTGCGGCCACACCTGCAGGCTGCGCCCGCGCCAGGGCATGGCCGAAAGTTCTTCGTTCACCTGCCCCATCAGCACCACCTGGCTGCGCGTGTCGGCCTCGGGCTTGAGCAGCAGCGGGTTCATGCGCACCTCCGGCGCTGCGCGCGCCGCCAGCGCCTGGAAGTACTGGGCGGAGCCGATCTCGCCGCCCTGCACCACCCGGGCGTTGTTGCTCATGTTCTGCGCCTTGAAAGGCGCCACCTTCAGACCCTGGCGCGCGTAATGCCGGCACAGGGCCGTGGTCAGCCAACTCTTGCCGGCCCCACTCGTCGTGCCCAGCACCATCACGCAGCGCGCCCTCATGTCAGGGTCTCCCATTGTTGCAACAAAGCCCTTCGCAGCGCGACCTGGGCCTGCGGTGGCTGCACGCTCAACCGCCAGTGATCCGCCAGGCCCAGGGACCGCGTGTCGCGCAGTTTGATGCCAGCCACGCGCAGCGCGGTCTCGTCGATCGCGTGCGGCGCGCTGGCGCAGAAATAGTTGACCTCGCTGGGCAGGCAGTGCCAGCCCAGCCCAGCCAACATAGCCTGCTGGTCGGCCTTCCACCCGGCCAGTTGCGCGCGGCTCTGAGCCAGCCCGTGCTGCACCGCCGGCGACACCCAGGCCTGCAGCAGCGCCACCGCGTGCGCACCCAGCGGCCACGACGGCGCCAGTTGGTCGAGCGCAAGCGCCTCGCTGCGGGCCCGCACAGGTGCGATGGCGTAGGCGCCGCGCATCCCCGTGAGCCCCAGCGCCTTGTTGGGCGTCCAGAGTTGCCACACACGATCCCGCGCCTCGCCCCGCACGCTGCCCTGGCCTTCCAGGCGCAAGGGCTCGTAGGCCAGGTCCAGCACGGTCACCGCCCCGCTGGAAAGCACTTGCGATGCAAAGGGCTCGGCCCCGCCGAGCGGGCTGCTCGGCTCGCACAGCCAGGCCAGATGGGCCTGCCCTGGCTGGCTCACCGTGTCGAGCCGCCACGCAGCGGCCGCAGCGGTGTAGTCGCCATAGGCCTTCTCGGGCAGCCACACGCGCTCGCCGCCTTCGCGCGCCACCCAGGCGGTGATGCGTGTGATGAACTCGCTGGCGCTGGCGGCGAGCACGATGCGCGCCGCGTCCACCGCGTGAAAAGCCGCCAGCGCGTTGCGCAGCGCGGCGTAGGAAGGGTCGGGGTAGTGCCGGACATCGGCCTGCTGCAGCGCTTGCAGCGCCTGCGGGCAGGGTCCGCAGGCGTTCGCGTTGGTGGAGAAATCCCACTCGGGCACACCCAGGGCGTCGGCGCCGCCGTGCAGACGCGTCATGGCCGTGTGCTCACTATCCACAGCGCCACGAGCAAAGCCGCCAGCGCGAGCAGACCGACCACACGGCCCGCCAGTTGCAAGGCCCTGGCGGTGTCCCCGGGCTGCGCCAGCCGGCCTTCGGGGTGCAACACGTACACGCCGGGTTTGGCCAGCCGCACGTCCAGCGCCAGCGCCATGGCGGCCATGGGCCAGCCGCTGTTGGGCGACGGTGTGCGGCGGGCCTGCGCCGGCCATGCGCGCCACCCGCGCAGCGAGCCCAGCAGGCCGAGCAGCGCGCCCGTGAGGCGGGCGGGCAGCCAGGACAACACGTCGTCGGCGCGCGCCGCCCATTTGCCGGCCCAGGTCCAGTCGCGGCCGTTGCGCTCACCCCGGTAGCCCCACATGGCATCGGCGGTGTTGGCGAAACGGTAGAGCACGGCACCGGGCAAGCCAGCGATGGCGAACCAGAACAGCGGCGCGACCACCGAGTCGTTGAGGTTTTCAGCCAGCGATTCGATGGCGCTCTCGCGCACCTGCGAGGCATCGAGCGTGGCCACGTCGCGGCTCACCAGCCAGCCCAGGCGCTCGCGGCCGGCGGCCAGCGAATCGCCGAGCGCCGTTTCCACCGCCCGCACCTCGTCGCGCAGCATGCGCCACGAGAGCATGGGCTTGAGCAACAGGCCCAGCGCCAGCGCCTGCAGCCACCACGACCAGGCCGACAAACCCATCTGCAAAGCCATCGACACACCCACGACCAGCGCCGCACCGAGGATCCACGCCAGCGCCCCGTGCACGAACGCTGTGGCACGCCGACCGCCGGACAGGGGTGCAATCCGCTGCCCAGACCAATCCAGGTAGCGCCCCATGCCCACCACCGGGTGCCAGCGCGGTGAAGGCTCGCCGAACACACGATCCACCACGAGTGCCAGCAGCATGGCCAATGGCCAGGCGATACCAGCGGCCTGCAGTTCGATCCCCATGGTGCCCGACCCGACCTCAGTCTTCGATGCCGCGCTGGGCCGGTATGCCCGCCTTGAATGCGTGCTTGACCAGCGTCATCTCGGTGACCGTGTCGGCCAGTTCGATGATCTCGGGCGGACAGCGCCGACCGGTGATGACGACATGGACATGACGGGGCCTTTCGCGCAAGGTCTGCAACACATCGTCGAGCGGCAACCAGCCATAGATCAGCGGATAAGTGAGTTCGTCGAGTGTCACCATGAAGTGGTCACCACCCAGGATGGCAGCGCGCGCCTTCTGCCAGCCATCGCGCGCAAGCTGCGCAGAGTGCTCGAGGTCCTGGCTCTTCCAG
>VFQP010003725.1_pt1 | contig 15133 bp, 10 predicted proteins | sample 3512351 | NCBI WGS metagenome assembly VFQP01 (sample SAMN10412372, study PRJNA504923) | tailings metagenome | isolation source: Relicate 1 Philex TSF1 revegetated site | place: Philippines: Tuba, Benguet | collected 2017-08-29 | reverse complement strand
GATCTCACGGTCGATCAGCAATAAAGGTGTGCCGCCCTCCACCAGCCTGCGTAAGGGGGAAAAATCGTGTGGTTGCAAAGCCGGCACCAGCATCACTCCATCCACCCGTCGTCCTTCTAGCATCTCCAGTACTCTCGCTTCTTTGTCCGCCCGATCGTCCGTATTGAAAATACTCAACATGTATCCCCGCGCTGCGGCTTCGTCCTCCGCGCCACGGACGATTCCCGGGAAGAAGGGGTTTGTGATATCCGAAATTACGAGTCCCAACGTTTGTGTCGTCTGCTTTTTCAAGCTCCTCGCGACTTGGTTCGGTCGATACTGCATCTGCGAAATCGCTCGTTCTACGCGCTTCCGCAAGTCTGGGCTCACCGTTGGCAGCTTCGAAAGTACGTTTGAGACCGTACCCACACTCACCCCCGCCCGGCGGGCGACCTCTTTAATCGTTGGCATAGACGCCCACCAAAAATATCAAAAAATGCTTCAAGGGCTGGCCCATCGTGGAATTTGGGCGTATCATGAGCGAGCTATGCCGACCCCCGACGACGCCACCTTCACCATGATCAAGAACCTCAAGGAAAAGACCGGTAAATCCATAGACGAATGGGTCGAGCTTGCCAAGCGTACCGGCGCCACCGCACACGGAAAGATCGTCGCGGCCTTGAAGTCCGAACATGGTCTCACCCACGGGTACGCCAACCTCATTGCTCACACATCCTTACAATCCGCCGCCACCCACCTCGCAGACCAAGGAACCGATCTGGTCGCCGACCAGTATAAAGGACCCAAAGCCGCACTCCGCCCCATCTACGACAGGCTCGCCGCAGCAATTGCAGAATTCGGCACTGACGTCGAGTTCAGCCCCAAGAAAGGCTATGTCAGCCTTCGCCGCTCCAAGCAATTCGCCATTCTCCAGCCCAGCACCTCTGCCCGCCTCGATGTTGGCATCAATCTGAAAGGCACTCCACCCACGCCGCGCCTAGAACCCTCCGGCAGTTTCAACGCCATGGTCTCTCATCGAGTCCGGGTCGCGAAATTGGAAGACGTGGACGCGGAACTAATCGCCTGGCTAAACGCAGCCTACAACCAAGCCTGACGGCCGGATCCTATCGATATTTCTGCTCCGCCAGCCAACGAATGATGTCCTTGTCCCCATCCAAAAAATCATAGTTCGGCAGATTTTCGCTCCACTCCCAAAGGATCTGTTCAAACTCGTAATTCACTGGCACCCCGGTAAATTGCCGCACCTCAAAGAAAATTAATTCAACCGGCGGGCGTGTGTCGTAGTGAAATGCGTATCTCTGCAACTCACTCCCAATCTGCGCTTCGATACCTAACTCTTCTCTCAACTCTCGTGCCAAAGCTTCCACTTCCGCTTCCCCCACCTCGATCTTGCCTCCAGGAAACTCCCATTTCCCGCCATGCCAATCCCGGGTTTTTCTCTGCCCGATTAGAACTCTGCCGCCATGAGAAATGATTCCTGCTACGACCGATACTGCGCGCGCCATTACTAATCAAAATACACGAAACGCCTTAGCCCGCCAGCCGGGTCGGTACTGCTCGCAGGCCCGACACGGAAGGCGAGTGCTCTTCGTGATAGCTCGCGTCTTCGTTGACACTCCATACGTCGAAGAGCTTCCGGCCCGCCAGGATGTTCCGAGCACTCAACAATGCGGTCATCATCGAATGGTCTTGGTTGTTGTATTTGTGCATCCCGTTGCGACCGGCCAAGTGCAATCTTGGACAACGATTCTCAATTTCCAATCGCAAGCTCTCGACATGCCGCTGGTAATGTTCGTCGTAAACCGGGTAAGCTTTAGCCTGCCTTACGACACACGCATCACGCACCGAGGATCGATGGGCCAAGCCGATCTTATGCAACTCCTCCGTTGCTAGCCTCACCAATTCTTCATCGCTCGAGTTCCACAACCCATCGCCTTCGAAGCAAAAGTACTCGAGCCCTAAACACGCTTTCCCTGGCTCGGGCACAAGCTCGGGCGACCAGGACTTAAAGTTCTGAATCCTGCCCACCTTAACCCCTGAGTCGTGGATATAAATCCAGTTGTCCTCCAGCGGCTTCTTTTCATCCAGAATCAACGCAACGGTTAGGAAATCGCGATATCGCAGGCTCCGCGCCGCCCCCTCGGCCCTGTTGCTCAGCATTGGCCTTAAGCAACGCCCCAACTCTTGCATCGGCATAGTCGAAATCACGTCTGGTGCCACCCAATGCCGGATTTCTCCCTCCCGACTCACCGCCGTCACGTGCCAAACCTCTTCCGTCGCCAGCCAGCGCAATTCCGCCACCTTCCAGCCCTTTTCAATCACTCCACCTTGCGCTTCCACTTTCTCGGCGCACTTTTCCCACATCATCCCTGGCCCCAATCTTGGATAGCGGAAAGAACGAATCAGCGTCTTTACTGTCTCTTCTCCAGACTTTTGCTCGAACAAATTTGAGCTCAGCGCGTTCATCAAAGCTGCTGACAGGGAGAGTCCTTTGATTCTTTGCGCCGCCCAGTCCGCTGAAATCTCCGTGCAAGGCATGCCCCAAACCTTTTCTGTATAAGTCTTGAAGAAGATCTCGTAAAGTCGCCGCCCAAACTGCCGCGAAACCCAATCTTCAAAACTCCGCGCCTCCACTCGGGCCCCCAACTTCGAAGCCAAATACGATGCAACGCAGCGTACCGATTCGATCGGCCCCAACTTCCGGAACGCCTCGAAAGGCTTCAGTGGATATGAAAAAAACTTCCCCCGGTAGAAAATGCGGGACAGCCGGGGCCGTTCCAACAAGTCAGGCCCCAAAATCTCCGTCCAGAGCGCCTCAATCTCCCCCGACTTTGAAAAAAATCGATGTCCCCCAATGTCGAAACGATATCCCTTGTATTGCACGGTTCGGGAAATCCCGCCGACGTACTCCGGGTCGGCTTCCAGCACGCAGACCCGTTTTCCCGCCTTCGTTAAGGCGTATCCTGCAGTTAATCCTGCCGGCCCCGCGCCAATAATAAGGACGTCAAGCATGGCGAATCGCGATTTCCAAGTGTATCGGATGAAGGCATCCTAAGGAAACGCCAGTACAGTTCAATTTCAACTTAGTACTCTCCTTCCTCATCGCGTCTATTGCGCTATTCTCATTGCCAGTGGAGCGGGGGCGCCCACCTTCGTCATCATGCATTCTCAGCAACTGTTGGACCATTTCACAAATCCACGCAATGTCGGCGACCTCGACAATCCAACTCTGCGCATCGAAGTAGAAAACCCCGTCTGCGGCGATCAGTTACGTCTCACCTTGCAAATCCAAGAAACCATTACGGATCTCCGCTTTCGCGCCCGTGGCTGCACCGCCTCCATCGCCTGCGCCAGCGCCCTCACGGAACTTCTTCAGTCCAAATCCCGCGCGGAGCTATCTCAAGTCACTCCCGCTGCCATCGAGGCCGCCGTCGGCGGCCTCATTCCCGAATCGAAACACGCCGCCGTCCTCGCCGCCGATGCAGTGCGCCAAATCGAAAAGCTCTGGAAGTAAATCTTCAAAATGTCCTACGACGAATTCCTCGCCGATCTCACCCAATGGCTCCGCATCCCCAGCGTCAGCGCGGACCCCACCCGTCGCGACAGAGTTGCCGAGGCCGCCGCCTTCACCGCGCAACTCTTCCAAAACGCCGGCCTCAAGAACGTCTCCCTGATCGCAGACTCCGACGACGGCCACCCCCTCGTCTATGGCGAATCGCTCAGCGCCCCCCACGCCCCCACTCTTCTCTGCTACGGCCACTACGACGTCCAACCCGAAGAGCCTCTGGATCTCTGGAACACTCCCCCCTTCGAAGCCACCCAACTCGGCGAAGACCTCTTTGCCCGTGGCGCCGCCGATGACAAAGGCCTCGCCCTCATCCTCATCAAAGCCGTCGAACGCTTCCACCGCCGCGGCGAAACACCCCCCATCAATCTCAAATTCCTCTTCGAAGGCGAAGAAGAAAGCGGGGGCAACCACATCGCCCGCCACCTGGAAGCGAACGCGGAAAGCCTCAAGGCCGACGCCGTCCTCCTTTGCGATACCGAGATGTTCGCCCCCGGCCTCCCCACTCTCACCATTGGCCTGCGCGGCATCCTCTATGGCGAACTCACCGTTCGTACTGCTAAAGGCGACCTCCACTCCGGCGTCTACGGCGGCGGCGCCCCCAATGCCATCTTCGAAGCCGCCAAAGTCGTCGCGGCTCTAAAGGACGACGAAGGCCGCATCAACATTCCTGAAATTTACGCCGCCGTCCAGCGCCCCTCGGCCACCGAACTCGCCTCTTGGGACTCTCTCCCCTTTGACGAAGATGCCTGGCGCCACCAGGAAGCCAAAGTCTTCGCCCTCCGCGGCGAACCCGAATACAGCCTCCTCGAACGCCTCTGGGCCCGCCCCACTTTAGAAATCCACGGCATACGCGGCGGCTTTACCGGCCCGGGCTCGAAAACCGTCATCCCCGCCGAAGCCCTCGTGAAATTCAGCATGCGCTTGGTCCCCGGGCTCACTCCGGATATCGCGAAACGCGCCCTCCAAAACGCCATCGCCGAACTCGCCCCCTCCGGTATCGACGTCTCCCTGCGTATCCTCCACGAGGCCGAAGCCAGCCTCATCGATCCCGCCCACCCCCTCATCCAGACCTGCGCCACCGTCATGAGCGAAGTCTTCGGCCGCAAAACCGTCTTCATGCGCTCCGGCGGCTCCATCCCCATCGTCGGGCTCTTCCAGGACAAACTCGGCATCCCCAGCGTCATGCCCGGCTTTGGCCTCCCCGACGACAATCTCCATGCCCCCAACGAGAAGGTTCACCTGCCCAACATCGCCAATGGCATCGACGCCATGGAAGCTTACTTCCAAGCATTAGCCGCGGAGAACAAAACTTGAGCTACGGCTTCAAAGACCAACTCAAGAACGCCGTCGACATCGTCCGCACCATCGGCGAATACGTTCGCTTGAAGCGCCTCGGCTCTACCGGCCGCTACATCGGCCTCTGCCCATTCCATAACGAGAAAACCCCCAGCTTCAACGTCAACGCCGACAAACAGTTCTACAAATGCTTCGGCTGCGGCAAGGGCGGCGATGTCTTCAGCTTCGTCATGGAAATCGAAGGCCTCGGCTTCTTCGAAGCCCTAAAGCTCCTCGCCGAACGCAACTCTATCCCGATGCCCAAGGAGCGCATCGCCGACGATCCCGAAAGCCGCCAGCGCGCCAGCCTCCAGGAACTGAACGAACTCGCTGCGCACCATTTCCGCGACCAACTCTACGCTGCCCCAGGCGAAGCCGCGCGCGCCTATCTCAACAAGAGAGGCGTCGGTCAAAAGCTTGCCGAAGAATTCTCCCTAGGATTCAGCGACAACAACAACAGCCTCGTCAGATTATTCGAACGCGAGGGCATCCCCGCCGATCTTTGGGAACCCAGCGGCCTCATCCTCAAACGCAACGACGGCCCCGGCTACTTCGATCGCTTCCGCGGCCGCCTCATGTTCCCCATCACCAACGAAAGCGGCAAGACAATCGCCTTCGGTGGCCGCGCCCTCGGCGACGAGCAGCCCAAGTACCTCAACTCTCCCGAAACGCCCATCTACCGCAAGAGCCACGTTCTTTACAATCTCCATCGCGCCCGCGAAGGCGCCCGCAAGTCTGGCCGTTTTGTTCTCGTCGAAGGCTACATGGACGTCATCGGCGTCCACGCCGCCGGCATCAAAGAAGTCGTCGCTAGTTGCGGCACTGCCCTGCGCCCCGAGCAAATCGCTTCCATGAAGCGCCACGCCGACCACGTCGTCGTCAACTTCGACCCCGACACCGCCGGGGCTAACGCCACCGAACGCAGCGTCAGTCTTCTCCTCGAAGAAAACCTCCATCTCCGCGTCTGTTCCTTGACCGGTGGACTCGACCCCGACGAATACGCCAAGGAACACGGCGCCGAAGCCTACCGCGAAGCCCTCGAACGCAGCCCCAATTACTTCTACTGGCTCGCTGGCCGCGCCCGCGAACGCTTCGACACCAAGAACGCCGAAGGCCGCCTCGAAGCCTTCCGCTTCCTCATGCCCTCGATCGTGAAACTCCCCGGTAAGCTCGAACGCCTCGCCGTTGTCAACGATCTCGCCTCCCAACTCGGCGTCGAACAAGGCGCCATGCTCGACCAGTTCCGCCGCGCCGCCACGGACCGCACCGCGAACCGGACTCTCGAAGAAGCCCTCCCCAAAAACAAACTCCCCGACACGGAGAAACTCCTCCTGCGCCTCATCCTCCACCACCCCCAGGCCGTCCAACCTTACATCGACACCATTCTTAGCCTTGAAGATTTTCCCAATCTCGAATCCCGTCCCATCCTCGAACCCGCCATGAGTCTCCTCGAAGCCGAAGGCGAAGTTGACTTCCATGCGCTATCGGAACGCCTCAATCCGGAACTCGCCAATCTATTGGCCGCGCTCTTTTCATCCGATACGGATAGTGTCGAAAAAAATCAGGAAGATCCTACTAGGCAGGTGGAGGCCTGTCTAGCCAAGTTGGAAAGGGACAGCCTGGAAAGGAAACAGAAGTCGCTTCGCTTTGAAGTGAAAGATGCGGAACGCCGCGGGGACCTTGCCGAAGCTCTACGTCTGATGGAGCAGGAAAGCAATCTCGAACGCCGCCTTCGCACTCTGCCGAAATGAGCGTCGCCGCGTAGCTCCTCTGTTCTGCTACAGTGAGCGTTCAAAGGCACTTTTCCAAGTGAAACCGACGCCGGAAGGTGCAATCGGGGAATGGCTAAAGTTGGGGTGGTCATGGAAGAAGACTACAGATCGCCGGATGAACTCGGGGAAAATCTCGCCGAGGCCGTTATCCGCCGCATCGACAGCATGGAGGAACTTGCGCCGCTCGGGCCGGAAACCGACGTGGCGGAAACGGACGCGGCAGAAGCGCCGCTCGACGATCCCTCCGCTGCGGCGATCGACTTGGACGGAGAAGATCTTGGCGAATTCGCCGACAAGACCAACGATCCCGTCCGCATGTATCTGCGCGAAATGGGCTCGGTCCCCCTCCTCACGCGCGACGGCGAAATTAACCTCGCCCGCAAGATCGAACGCGCCCAAAACGTAGTTCTCCGCGCGCTCTCCCGCTCCCCCTTGGTAATCCGCGAAATGCTCCTCATTCGCGACGAGCTCCAACAAGGTCTCATCTCCATCTACGAAGTTCTGAACCTCACTGACAACTCGAGCCCCGAGGCCGACGCCAGCGACGAAGAGATGGAAGACCTTGAAGACGATTCCACTCGCCCGGAACAAGAGCAATTCATTCTGGCCATGGATGAAGTTGAGAAGAACGGCCGCAAAGCGCAGCAGAATCGCCAGAAACTCCTCGCCATCTCCCGCACCATGAAGCCGAAGCAGCACCGTCAGACCCGCTTTGCGCTTGCTCGCGCCATTGTCGGCTCTTCGCGCCTCATCCGCTCCCAAGCCCTCAGCGCTTGGGTCGTTAACCGCTGCATAGCCTCCCTCCGCAAAACCGTCGAGGAGATCAAGAACCTCGAAGCGGAGATCAGCCGCCAACAACGCCGCACCGAAGACAAGCGAGGCTCGCAAGCCTCCTCACAAGCCGCCGAAGACGCCTCGCAACTGCGCCAGGACGCCCGCAAGGAAGTCAAATCCCTCACTAGCCGCCTCCACGACATCGAGGAAGATGCCGGCGCCTTGGGCCCCGATCTCAAACGCACCCTCCAACTCGTTGAACGCGGCGAACACGAAGCCTCCTTCGCCAAGAAAGCGCTGATCGAAGCCAATCTCCGCTTAGTCGTCTCCATCGCCAAGCGCTACACCAACCGCGGCCTGCACTTCCTCGATCTCATCCAGGAGGGCAACATCGGTCTCATGCGCGCCGTCGAGAAGTTCGACCACCGCCGCGGCTTCAAATTCTCGACCTACGCCACTTGGTGGGTCCGCCAAGCCATCACCCGCGCCATCGCCGACCAAGCCCGCACCATCCGCATTCCGGTGCATATGATTGAAACGATCAACAAGCTGGTCCGCACCCAGCGCGCCATGACCCAAGAACTCGGCCGCGAGCCATCCAACGAAGAACTCGCCCGCCGCATGGAACTTCCCGTCCACAAGATCCGCAAAGTCATGCGCATCGCCCAAGAGCCGGTTTCCCTCGAAACTCCAGTCGGCGAAGAGGACGAAAGCCATCTTGGCGACTTCATCGTCGACAGCAAAATGGGCTCCCCCTCGGATTCCCTCATCAACTTGAATCTCCGCGAACAAACCGGCGAAGTCCTGAAAACTCTATCCCCGCGCGAGGAAAAGATCGTGCGCATGCGCTTTGGTCTGGTCGACGGCAGCGAGCATACCCTGGAAGAGGTCGGCGCTCACTTCGCGGTCACCCGCGAACGCATCCGCCAAATTGAAGCGAAGGCCCTGCGCAAACTGCGCCACCCCAGCCGCAGCCACCGTTTGCGGAATTTTCTCGAAAAAAACGGGAACGATTGACATCAAACCGAGGGCCCCGCCGGGGGCCAAACTAAGGTTCTGCACTTCCGCCGTGAGGTCCAAGCCTTACTGATTCAAAATCTAAGGTATTCCTCCCATTTGGAGCGAAGCCGAATCTGGCGATTGGTACTGAGAAAGAACGCACATGGCTGAATGGAAATCCCTTCTGGACGATGCCAAGCTCGAGGCTAGCGAGCAGTTTAAAGCGGCTTGGAAATTGCACGTGGACAAAGTCTCCGATGTGCTCGAATCCGGCTGGCGCGAGAATATCGCCAGGGTAGTCGAACAACGCTTCGAAGCCCTCAAGCAGGACATCACTTCGGCCAACGAAGAATGGCTTGCCAAACAAGTCGAAGAACGCGTAGCCGCGCGCTTGAACGATGAGTGGGAAGCTCAAATCGGCCAGCAAGTCGAAAATCGCCTCAGTGCGGAATTCGACGAGCGCGTCTCCCACAAGGTCGAAGAGCAAATGGCTCTCCGCCTCGACGAAGAAGTCGGCGCCCGTCTGGAGCAGGAAGTCCAACGCCGCGTAGAAGAAGTCCTTCCGGAGAAAATCGAAGCCGGTATCCAGGCCCAACTCGAAGAACGTCTGGAGTCCGCCGTCTCCGACAAAGTCGTGTCCCTTCTCCCCGAGCGCGTAGAAGAAGTCTTGGCCCTCCGCCTCGCGGAAGAACTCCCCGGCCGCATCGCCCAAGCCGTGGCTAACGAAAAAGAAAAGTGGGATACGGAATTCCTGCCTCTCGTCGACCAAGCCAAGCAGGAATCCGCCGAACAAGCCACGGTTGCTGTTGCCGAAGCAGCCGCCAAGGCGCGCAACACGGCGCGCCACGAACTCGGTCAACAACTCGGCCAATCCCTCCGCGTCCTCCGCGTCGCCGGCGATGGTGTTCAATGGCGTGACGCCGTCCTCGACGCCGTCGCCCCCTTCTGCACGCTCACGGCTCTATTCTTAGTCACCAAGGATCGCTACACTCTCGAAGGTGTCCGCGGCATGGCCGGAGAACTCGAAACGATTTTCGAACTCGAATTCCACGAAGCCGCCGCCTTCCAAAACGCCCACGAATCGAAAGATCTCGTGGTCTCAGTTCGCGGCGATAGCGAAGTCTCGCCCTACGTCATGAGCCTGCGTCCGGAAGTCCACGACGGCAAGAGCTACGTCTTCCCCGTCATGGTCCAGGACCAGGTCGCCGCGCTCCTCTACATCGAGCCCAAGGAAGACCAACCTCTCGAAATCGGCGCTATCGAAACCATCGTCACGGCCTCCGGACTCGCGCTTCACGCCATCCGCGCCGCACGCGCCGTCCAAGCCTCCAGTCTGGTTAATATCGCCACGGCTCTTAATCCCGCCGAGGCAAACTACGGTGAACTCCGCTTCGAACCGGTAGCCGTCGGCGCAGCGGAAGTGGCCATCGGCGCCAACGGCGCCCATGGTGTTGCACCCGTCCTCCCCGAGCGCCCCTTTAGCTGGGACGATCTCACCCAGGAAGAACGCGAAAACCACATGCGCGCCCAGCGCTTCGCGCGCACGCAAGTCGCGGAGATGCGCCTCTATAAGGACGACGCCGTGAAGAGCGGCCGCCGCGATGGCAACATCTACCTCCGCTTAAAGGAAGAAGTCGACGCCGCCCGCGAACGCTATCAGAGTCAGTTCCTCGATGGACAAACTCACATGAGAGACTATTTACATGCGGAGTTGGTGGAGACTTTGGCGATTGACAACCCGCAACTCATGGGCCCGGATTATCCTGGTCCTCTCGTTTAGCGCAGTTGTCCTCCTCGCCCAAAAACCAAGAAATCAGGCCGACGCCGGCTCTCTCGAAGCCCTTGCGCGAGACTTCCGTTCCGAACGGAGTGCCAGTCATCGCGCGGCGCTAGAAAACTTCCTCCTGCGTCATCCCAAAGACACCGACGGGGCGCTTGCGCGCCTCGTCTTGTTCAATGGCGACACCTCCACCCAAGGCCGCAAAGCCCTTGAAGCCGCCCGCCCCCTGCTCCCCCTCCTCACCGACTACGTCGACTGGATGAGCGCCGCCACGGCCCTCGCCGCGAACGACCACACCTCTGCCGCCGAAGCCGCCCTTCGCGTCCTCGAATCCGGTCCCGGCGCCCTCGACTCCCGCGCCGTCGCCATCGCCCTCCAAGCCGCGCGCGCCTCCAACGATTACCCCAAGCTCCAAACCCTTCTCACCAAACACGCCCGCGCCCTCACCCCAGCTCAACGAGACCTCTTCACCGCACTCTCCCACGAATGGCAAGGCAATAACGCGGCCGCCTACGAGAGATTCCTTAAGCTCTACCTCGAACAACCGCGCACCCAGGAAGCCGCTGAAGCCGCCTCCCGCATTACGCCCGCCAACGTCCCCGCCAAACAACTCCTCGACCGCGCCATTCGGCTCCTTGATGCCGGAGACCCCAGCAACGCCAAGTCCACCCTCACCGCCCTTCTCGCTCGCCTCGAAGGCCCCGCCCGCGAACTCGCCCAAGTCAAAATAGGCGTCGCCGAATACCGCCTCCGCAGCGCCACAGCCGCTACCGCCCTCCAGCGCCTCTCCCCCAGCGACCCCGCCGCCGACGCCGAGCGCCTCTTCTACCTCCTCCTCGCCGCCCGCCGCGCTCAGGACTACACCACCATGGCCCAAGCCATGGAAACCCTCAACCAGAAACACCCCACCTCCAACTGGCGCGTGGAAGGCCTCGCCAACGCCGGTAGCCAATACTGGGTCATGGGCGAAAGCGCCCGCAGCCTGCCTCTCTTCGAAGCTTGTGCACCTCAGTCTAAAGAATGCGCCTGGAAAGTAGCCGTCGCCAGTCATATCCTGAAGCGCTCCGACGCTTCCCAAAAACTCTTCCAATACCTCGAACAAGATCCCACGGGCGAACATGCCTCCGCCGCTCTCTACTTTCTGGGACGCGCCGCCGAAGACCAAAAAGACCGCGCCGCCGCCATCGCCTATTTCAAGCAGGCCATCGATTCCTTCCCCAACCACTTCTACGCCGAAATCAGCCGCGAACGCATCGAGCAAGCCTCCCTCGCCAAGCAAATCCCTTCACCCCAAATCGCCGCCCGCCTCCGCAACCTCTCCTTCCCCAACCAAGCGAAGGACCTCGACTTCAATCCCAGCTCCGACACCCAACGCCGCCTCGATCGCGCCCAACTCCTCGCCCATGCCGCCTTCTACGATCTCGCCGAAAACGAGCTCCGCTACGAAGGCCGCACTCACCCACAATCGCACTTGCTCGCCCTCGAAGCAGCCCGCATCGCCACTCGCCGCGGCGCACCTGAACAAGGCATCCGCTATATCAAAAGCATCTTCCCTGCCTACATCAACCTGCCGTTGAGCAGTGTCACGCTTCCCTTGCTCAAACTCGCCTATCCCTTACCTTACAAAGACGAGCTCCTCACCCACGCTTTCAAAAACGAACTCGACCCCTACGTCGTCGCCGGCCTCATCCGCCAGGAAAGCGAATTTTCTTCCGGCGTAGTCTCCCGCTCCAACGCCCACGGTCTCATGCAAATCATGCCCGCTACGGGCCGCGAACTCGCCCGCCGACTAAGCATTCCGGGCTTCTCCAGCCGCGCTCTTTTCGAACCACAAACGAACATCAAGATGGGCACCTACTACTACAAGCGCCTGCTCGACGGCTTGACCGGTAACTGGGCCCACGCCCTGGCCAGCTACAACGCCGGCGGCGGCCGCGTCCGGCAGTGGCTCTCCCGCGGCAACCTTGCCAGCGATCACGACCCCGCCGAGTTCGTCGAAACCATCCCCTTCGACGAAACTCGCAACTACGTCCAAGCCGTCATGCGCAACGCCGGCATGTACCGCCGTATCTACGGCCAACCCGAACCCCCGCCCATCGCCCTTGCGCCAGAACCCCCTCCCCCTCCAGTAATCGTAAAGGCGAAACCCAAAGCCAACGCTAAAGCCACCACCAAACCCGCCGCCACAAAAAAGAAACCAGTCCGCAAGACCAACACGCGCAAACAAAAGGGAGAATAGCCTTCATGCGCCGCAGCCTCCCGGCATTCCTCTTCGCTCTAGCCGCTTATGCACAAGCCCCGCAACCCCCGGGCGTAGTCATCGACCACGAACCCGCCTCCACCCGCCGCTACATCGGCTCTCCCTCCATCGAAATCCTCCCCAACGGCTCCTACGTCGCCTCCCACGATTTCTTCGGCCCCGCCTCCAACCAAAACAAATCCTCCACCACCCGAACTTTCCGCAGTGACGACCGCGGCCTCACTTGGCGACGCACCGCCGAATTCCAGGACCAATTCTGGTCCAACCTCTTTTTCCATCGCAGCGCCCTCTACCTCATGGGCACCACCTACGAATACGGCCGCATCGTCATCCGCAAATCCACCGACGGCGGCCTCACCTGGAGTCAACCTTCTTACCTAACGGAAGACACCGGCTACCACACCGCCCCTGTCACCATCCTCAAGCACAAAGGCAAACTCTGGCGTAGCTTCGAATTTCATCCCGAAGGCAAATGGGGCTTCTTCGAAGCCTTCGCCCTCCACGCCAAGGAAAAGTCCGACCTCATGGACCCCAAGTCCTGGACCAAGCTCCCGCGCCTAAAATTCCCCAAAGGCCAAACCGAAGGCGATCACTGGCTCGAAGGCAACCTCGTAGTAGACAAAGCCGGACGCCTCTTAAACATGCTGCGCGTCGACAACCTAGAACGCGCCGCCATCACCGTCATCGACGAAAAGAACAACGAACTCAAATTCGAGAAAACGATCCCCTATCCCGGCGGCGCCAAGAAATTCCAAATCCGCTGGGACAAGAAATCCAAGCTCTACTGGGCCATGGCCAACCCCGCCCCCGCCGGCGAAGCCAAGCCCGCCTCCATTCGCAACCACCTGGTTCTAATGACCAGCCCGGACTTGCAGGAATGGAAAATCGTAAAGACCGTCCTCCAGCACCCCGACCCCATCCACCACGCCTTCCAATACGTAGACTGGCGCTTCGAAGCCAACGACATCATCGTCGCCTCCCGCACCGCCTACGACGACGCCGAAGGCGGCGCCCACCGCGCCCACGACGCCAACTACCTAACCTTCCACCGCATCGAAAACTTCCGCAAGCTCACCCAAGCCATCCAAGCCTCACTCACGCAAGACAACCCCGAACTCGCCCAGATCTACCAAGCCGATCAACAAGACCGCGAAGCGAACCATACCTCCATCGATTGGTCCGTCGTCGGTCCGCGCGACGCCGCGCGCCGGCAACGCGTCAGCGCCCTCCTCGCACAAAACAAGATAGTCACCGGCAAAGACTACGAGCGTGCCGCCATGATCTTCCAACACGGCGAAAGCTCCGGCGACATCCTCTTCGCCCATATCTTGGCCGTTACCGCTATCGGGCAAGGCAACACCGGAGCCCGTTGGCTTGCCGCCGCCGCTCTGGACCGCTACCTGCACCGCATCGGCCAATCCCAAGTCTTCGGCACGCAGTTCACTTCTAAAAATCCAAGCCAGAACGATACCTGGACCATGGATCCCAACGATCAGAACCTCCTTCCCGATAGCATCCTTGCTGCGAATTGCGTTCCCGCCCGCGAACACCAACGCCTGATGCTCACCGCCATCCGCAACGGCCAAGAGCCTCCCGAGCCCAAAGACAAAACCTGCGCCAGTCTAAAATAACCAAATGACCGCGACTCCCGCCGCAGCCAACCCCACCCGCTTCTCCTCCCACCGCACCGCCCACTTCATCGAAAGCGTCATCCGCGAAATGACCCGCCTCGCCATCACCCACGGCGCCGTCAACCTTGCCCAAGGCTTCCCCGATTTCCCCGCGCCCGCCGACATCAAACAAGCCGCCATCGACGCCATCAACGCCGACCTCAACCAATACCCCATCACCTGGGGCATCAAACCCTTCCGCAACGCCATCGCCGAAAAATACCAACGCACCTACAACCTCAGCTACGACCCCGAGCGAGAAATCGCCGTCACCTGCGGCTCCACCGAGGCCATGATCGCCAGCCTCCTCGCCACCACCAACCCTGGCGACGAAATCATCGTCTTCGAACCCTTCTACGAAAACTACTACCCCGACACCCAACTCTGCGGCGCCTCCCGCAAACTCGTCACCCTCCGTCCCCCCACCTGGACCTTCGACCCTGACGAACTCCGCCGCGCCTTCTCTAGCAAAACGAAGGCCATCATCATCAACACGCCGAACAACCCCACCGGCCGCGTCTTCACTCGCGAAGAACTCACCACCATCGCCAACCTTTGCCAGGAATTCGACACCCTCGCCATCACCGACGAAATCTACGAACACATCCTCTACGACGGGGCGCAGCACATCCCCATCGCCACTCTCCCCGGCATGCGCGAACGGACCATCCTCATCAACTCAATGTCCAAGACCTACTCCGTCACCGGTTGGCGCGTAGGCTGGACGCTGGCCCCACCGGAAATCACCAACAGCATCCGCAAAGTCCATGACTTCCTAACCGTCGGTGCCGCCACTCCCCTCCAGCAAGCAGGCGTTCACGCCCTAGCCGCTCCGCTCACTTACTACGACGAACTCAGCAACCACTACAAAGCCAGACGCGACTTGCTCATGGGCATCCTCAAAGACGCCGGCTTCAATCCCCTCAGCCCCCAAGGCGCCTACTACATCATGTCCGACATCTCGGGCTTCGGCTT
>VFQP010003724.1_pt1 | contig 15135 bp, 12 predicted proteins | sample 3512351 | NCBI WGS metagenome assembly VFQP01 (sample SAMN10412372, study PRJNA504923) | tailings metagenome | isolation source: Relicate 1 Philex TSF1 revegetated site | place: Philippines: Tuba, Benguet | collected 2017-08-29 | reverse complement strand
CATAGGGCACGTTGGCTTCGGCCAGCAGCACGTTCATGTGGCCGGGCATGCGGCCCGCGACGGGGTGAATGGCATAGCGTACTTTCACGCCCTCTTTTTTCAACTGATCCGCCATTTCGCGCAGCGCGTGCTGCGCCTGCGCAACCGCCATGCCATAGCCGGGCACGATGATCACGCTCGAGGCATTCTTCATGATAAACGCCGCATCTTCGGCCGAGCCGATTTTGACAGGCTTGTCCGTTGCCGCCGCGCCCGTTGCCGCACCGCCCGCCGCTTCGCCGCCGAAGCCGCCGAGGATAACGTTAAAGAATGAACGGTTCATGCCCTTGCACATGATGTAGCTGAGGATGGCGCCCGACGCACCCACCAGTGCGCCCACGATAATCAGCAGGTTGTTTTGCAGCGTAAAGCCGATGCCCGCCGCCGCCCAGCCGGAGTAGCTGTTGAGCATCGACACAATCACCGGCATATCCGCGCCGCCAATGGGAATAATGATCAGCACGCCGAGCAGGAACGACAAAAACACAATGCCCCAGAAAACAGCCACAGATTCCGTCAGGCAGAGCAGCACGATCAGAAGCAGCAAAACACCGCCGAGCGCGGCGTTGAGCATATGCTGCCCCTTGAACACCACCGGCTTGCCTGTAACAATCCCCTGCAGCTTGCCGAAGGCAATGATGGAGCCCGTAAAGGTAATCGCACCAATCGCCACACCCAGCGCCATTTCGATCAGGCTGCCGATATGGATTTCACCGGGGGTGCCGATGTTATAGGCCTCGGGGTTGTGGAATGCCGCAGCCGCGATGAATACGGCCGCAAGACCGACCAGACTGTGGAACGCCGCCACCAGCTGGGGCAGCGCGGTCATTTCGATTTTCTTGGCGATCAAGGTGCCGATACCGCCGCCAATGGCGATACCCAGAACGATGATGCCGTAAGAGGTGACACCCGGCAGCAGCAGGGTGGTGATGGTCGCAATCACCATACCGGCGACACCGTACATCAAGCCGCCCTTGGCGGTGTTCGGCCCCGAAAGGCCGCGCAGCGCCATGATGCAGCACACAGAAGAAACCAGATAGGCCAGCAAGGAAATGGTCATCGGCATGGATCAGGCCCCTTGTTTCTTTTTCTTGGAGAACATTTGCAGCATGCGGTGCGTGACGATAAACCCGCCGAAGATATTCACCGATGCGAGAACCACGGCCAGGAAGCCGAGGATTTTAGAGAAGTTCCATCCCTCTGGCCCCGCCGCGATCAGAGCGCCCACGATAATCACCGACGAAATGGCGTTGGTGACCGCCATCAGGGGGGAGTGCAGCGCGGGCGTGACACGCCACACGACGTAATAACCGACAAAGCAGGCGAGAACAAAAACCGTCAGCCCCACCACGAAAAACGGCATGCCCGCCGTTTCAGGTGTGGTGTATTGACTGATATTGATCGCCAGATCCTGCGCCTGCTGTGACAGCTGGCTGGCCGTTGTCGCCACGTTGGCGGCATCTTCGGCAAGTTTATGTGAGTCCATGTATATTCCCCCGAATGGAGTTTGCGGTCTTGGATAAATCAGCCTTGCAGCTGCGAATGTACAATCTGGCCGCCGTCAGTGACCATCGATGCTTTGACAATCTCGTCTTCGCGTTTGATGGCCAGCTGCTTGGTTTCTTTGTCGACCAGCGGCGTGATGAAGTTCAGCAGGTTGCGCGCATAGAGCGCCGAGGCATCGACGGCAATGCGGCTGGGCAAGTTGAGGTGGCCCACGATCGTGACGCCGCCCACCTCGACAATCTCGCCTGCTTTGGACAGCGCGCAGTTGCCGCCCTGTTCAACGGCCAGATCGACGATCACAGCGCCGGGTTTCATGCTGCGTACCATTTCTTCGGTCACCAGCTTGGGCGCGGGGCGACCGGGGATGAGGGCGGTGGTAATGACCACGTCCTGTTTCTTGATCGTCTCGGCGATTAGTTCGGCTTGCTGGCGCTTGTAATCGTCGCTCATTTCCTTGGCGTAGCCGCCGGATGTTTCGGCAGCTTTGGTTTCTTCGTTTTCAACCATGACAAAGGATGCGCCAAGGCTCTGCACCTGTTCTTTCGCGGCGGGGCGCACATCGGTCGCGGATACGGTGGCGCCCAGGCGGCGCGCCGTTGCGATAGCCTGCAAGCCTGCAACCCCCGCGCCCATGATAAATACCTTCGCAGGCGGCACGGTGCCGGCCGCCGTCATCATCATGGGGAAGGCGCGGCCGAAGGCAGCGGCGGCCTCCAGCACGGCGCGGTAGCCGGCAAGGTTCGCTTGTGACGACAGCACGTCCATGGTTTGCGCGCGCGTGATGCGCGGCACGAATTCCATCGAAAAGGCGGTCACGTTTTGCGCCGCCAGCGCCTTCAGCGTTTCTTTTTCCTGATAGGGCGACAGTTGCGACAGCAAAACGGCGCCGCTTTTCATGTTGGCAATTTCAGAGGCTGCCGGGTGGCGCACGCGCAGGACGACATCGGCGTCTTTGTACACATCACCTGATTGCGCAATCGTCGCGCCCGCATGTGCGAACATATCATCGGTGACGGCGGCGGCAAGGCCCGCGCCGGATTCAACCGTCACGCTGAATCCCAGCGCGATAAGCTTGCGCACCGTTTCCGGCGATGCGGCGACGCGTTTTTCGGCCGTGATGGTTTCTTTGCCGATGGCGAGTTTCATTTTTATCCCCCACATGCGGCATTGGCCGCGCCATATCGAATTCGGGCATGATGCCCCGCAGACCCATCCGCCCAAACCGGATGAATCAACAAATCGGTTATCAGCATGCCGGAAAAAGCATATAAACTCAACCGTAGCCCGAAAAATCATAGTGATTTTATATGATAAATCAGTATGTTAGTCAGGAGACGCGCCGCGGCGACAAAAGGGTAGCATCCGCGTGTTTATTATGTATAATAATCGGACAAAAATCAGCCCCGACAGGATGCCGCATTGACGACTGCCAACGATAATTTTGACTTCGCCGCACTTGCCGCCGAAATCCGACGCGATTTCCCGGATCTGGCGCCGCGCGTTTATTTCGTGGACACGTTTAAAAAACAATACATCCATGGCGATGCGCGTGCCGATGCGCATTATGAACGCTATATGGCCGTCAACCCATCGCTGCGCAATTGCCTGGTCAACCAGATCGGCAAATACAGCGCCCAGAAAAATTCGATGGTCTTTCCGGGCCCGAACAACGATTTCTTTGTGCTGCTGTATACAGATGACGATGGCATCAGCCTGCTCGGCAAAACGACAAGCCTGAAACAAGGGCTGACCTTTGTGATCGACCACGAAATCGGCCATGTCGTAACAGGCTACGGGCAGGCCGGCAAGCTCAGCCGGACACTGCATGAATGCACAGCCGACGCCTATGCCGCGATGCGCCAGATCCAGCGTTTCGATCACGGACTGAATGCGGTTAAAAGCCTGCAGCTGCGCCGTGCGCAGCGCCTCGTCTCGCTGGAGGGCACGCGCCATGCAGAGCATTTTACCAGTTTCGTCCTCGACAAGATTATCGAGAGTGTCGACAAGCTGCCGCTGCGCCAGATGACGCCGCAGCAGACAGCCCACCTTGCCGACCGTTTCGCGGTTGTGCACACACCCAACGATCAGGTCGTGAAGAATGTCATGGAGGCCTTCGCCCCGTTTCAAAAAATGCTGGCGCAGCAACCGGGCGACGACACGCCGTACCGCGTGCTGGCGCAAACCGTTTTGGATACCAAGGAGTGGGAAGTCTTCCGCTGGGGCGCGCCGGTGCTGCGCGGCTATATCAGAGGCGCACTGTCCGACATGCAAAACGGCGACCAGCTGATCAAGGTCAACGAAAAGCCGCTGTGGGGCGCCGGATGGGACAGCGTGGCAAAGCGTTTGAAAGAGCGTGAATTTGAATTCAACCGCGACCAGATTTTGTTCGGGCTCGACCTGCCCGCACCCAAACCGGCGCAGGCGCAGCCGCCGATGCGCTTCAGACATATTCCGTGATTTGATACATTAAGCGGAAATATCGAGATCGAACAGGTCCAGCGCCGTCCGCTGGCGTTTTTGCATCGCCTTCACGTCAAAATCCGACACCAGTTCATGGAACAGGTTGTGCCAGTTGATCTCCGCCTTCAGGTGCAGGAAGACGGAACCAAGCCCCAGCGCCGCGCGGTCCATAAACACGAATTCACGCGGCACACGTACGCCGCCGATACGTTTCAGTTCGCGGTGAACCTTCGATGCGACATCGCGGCCATAAACGCCTTTTTCAACAACGCCGATCGGGCGCACGCGGTCATCCAGCACGGGGCCATACAGGAAACCCGCCCACATATTGAGCACATCAATCGTTTCCTGCGTCAGGCCCTCAAAGCCCCAGCATTCGTACGCCGCCACCGCCATATCGCGGTCTTCTTTCTGAAGCGCGTGATAAAGGGTAATAACCCCCTCGACAAAACGCGGCGGAAAGACGCGCACGCAGCCGAAATCAAGCAGGTTGATCGTCTGGTCCTTTTGCACCGTGTAATTGCCAAGGTGCGGATCGCCGTGGATCATGCCGTAGAAATAAAGCGGCACATACCACGCACGGAACAGGTTATAGGCGATTTTATTGCGTACATCGGCGGGCGCATCGACGAAACCCAGAATGGGCGCGCCTTCCAGCCATGTCGTGGTGATCAGACGGCCCGTGGACAGTTCGGGCACAACGGCGGGCACGTGCACGCCGGGCTCGTCCTTCAGGATATGCCGATACAGCGCGGCGTGGCGCGCTTCCAGTTCGTAATCCAGTTCTTCGTACAGCCGCGCGGCGATTTCTTTTTGAATTTCGGACGTCACCACGGACTGGTCGTATTTCTCAAACGCGCCCATGACCAGTTTCAGCTGGCCCAGATCCGCCTCGACCGCGGCGGCCATGTCGGGGTATTGCAATTTGCAGGCGACATTGCGGCCGTCATGCGTGACGGCGCGGTGCACCTGCCCAAGAGATGCGGCGGCAGCGGCATCTTTTTCAAAGCTTTTGAATTTGGATTCCCAGTCGCGCCCCAGTTCGGCGGCCATGCGGCGGCGGACGAAAAGCCAGCCCATCGGCGGCGCCTGGGATTGCAGTTTTTGCAGCTCGGCCGCGTATTCTTTCGGCAGGGCATTCGGGATCGTCGCCATCAGCTGGGCGACTTTCAGCAAGGGGCCTTTCAGGTTGCCGAGACTTTCCATCAACTGGCGCGCGTGTTCGGGCTTGTTGATATCCAGCCCCAGATATTTTTGTCCCGCAAGACGCGCGGCCAGACCGGTCATGGTGGTGGACACGCGGGCGTAGCGTTTGATACGGCCGCCGACGGTGCTCTTCTCGGTATCTTTGGGGGGTTTGTCCGTGGCGGCGGATTTGCGCGCGGCAGGCTTTTTGCCCGCCGCCGGTTTTTTGGATTTGGTTTTATCGCCGCGATCCTTGTTCATGATGTCAAGATGATAGCGCGGCGCCAAAAAGTCGAGAGGATTTTATGCGCTTACGGCTTTCCGGCCGAAGGTTTCCGCCCGCGTTTGGGGGCGGCAGCGGGGGCGGCATTGTCCAGTTCGATCAGCTCGTTCAGGTATTTTTCGTTTAAAGACAAGCCGTTTTCCCAGAATTCACGGCTTTCGGGGTCAAGGCCGAAGGGCTGGAACATTTCATACAAATTCTTGGTAAGACCGGATTCGAGCAGCCCGATATAATTTTCGATAAATTCGGCGCGTGCTTCCTTGCCCTCGCCTTCGGCGGTTTTATAGGACTGGTAGAGCCCGCTGACCACCTGCTGCGCAAAGGCATAGGAATAGACATAGAAGGGGGTATCGAACAGATGCGGTACCGTCATCCAGTAATAACGATCGTAATCGTCGGTTTCGACATTCGGGCCGTAATATTCGCGCTGGGTTTCGACCCAGATATCGGAAATCGCTTCGGCGTCCAGCTCGCCCTCGCGCCGCGCGGCATGCACGCGTTTTTCAAAATCGTAATAAGCCAGCTGCTGCAAACCGTTGCCCAGCATGTTCTCGACACGGTCGACCAGCAGTTTTTTGCGCGCGGCGGGGTCCTTTTCTTCGCGCAGCATTTCCTCGAACACCAACATCTCGGCAAAAATGCTGGCGGTTTCGGCAACGGGCGTGGGCACTTCGGACATGAAAAACCCGCAGGCCTTTTCAGACAGTTGTTGATGCACGGCATGGCCGAGTTCATGCCCCAGCGTTGCGGCCACATCGCCGACACCGCCTGTGAAGCTCAGCATCACAAACGGCACATCGCCGGGCCCTGCGGGCAAGGCAAATGCGCCGCCTTCCTTACCGGCGCGCGGTTCGGCGTCGATATGGCCTGCGTCAAAAACCTTTTCGGCCAGACGCGCGAATTTTGGAGAGAATTTGCGGAAAGCTTTCATGACCAGACGCTTCGCCTCGCCGAATGTATATTCGCGCGTGGCGTCTTCCAGCCCTGGCAGGGTCATGCCGACCTGTGCGCGCGGCAACACTTCTTTGCCGTGCTGCGCGGCTTTCCATTCATAAAAACGATGCGACAAACGGGCGTAGGATGATTTGATGGTGTCGAACATCGTATCGACGACATCGTCATCCACGCGGTTGATGCGGTTGACGGGCGCATCGGGGCGTACAATGCCCGCCATGTCGTTATCAATCAGGTCATCGCGGATAATCGCGTTGTAGCAAAGGGCAATGCGCGCGCTTTGCGCCTTGAGCGCCGCGCCCATGGCCGCGCGCCCTTCTTGGCGCATCGCCAGCGTGGCGCCGCTGCCGCCGATCTTTTCGGATAGTTCATCCAGCGAAAGCTTTTCGCCTTTCCACTCCACGCGCAGGGCGTTCATGGTTTCGTGATAAAAACGCCCCCACCCCTCGCGGCTGGTAGTGGCGAAATCGACGGCAAGGCCGGATACGCCCTCTGGCATATCGCTGCCATTGCGTGCACGAACGGCGGCCACCCACGGCGCATAAGCCGCCAGCGCAGGCGCCGACATTTTGGGCATCAGCTGGCTTTCTTTCAGCGCGGCCAGTTCAGCTTCGAAAAACGCGATCTTGCCGCCGTTCTCCTGAAACCATTTATTGAGATCGCCCAGACGCGCAAAGTTTGCAACGTTATCGGATTCCATCAACGTGACATAGCAGCTGATTTTATGCCGCGCGGTTTCGATCTGTTCATAAATTCCGATCGCCTCGCCCAGATCCTGACCGGACAACCACTGCAGGGTGCCTTCGTCAGTATCGGCAAATTCGGCGCACAGCGCGTCGATCTTGGCCAGATCGGCTTTCAGCTCTGGCGCATCCGGCGCGCTATAGAGAGTCGTCAAATCCCACTTGGGCACAATGAACTGATCCAGCGGCGATTTATTATCGCTCGACGGTTTGCGTGCGCGGTTGAAATCATCGCGCATATTCTTTTTGGGCTGCGGGTGCGGCGATGTCATGGGGTGCCCCCGTTTCCGCTACGCGGCGGTTTTGGCGTCGGCGGCACACCGTCCAGCCCTGCGCGCGGGGGCCTTTTGGCGGCGCCCTTGCCGAATGATTTACGCACGGCGTTATCATTGGCGGTTTTTTGCGTATCGCCCGTGATATCGCCGCCTGCGGTTTTGAAATCTTTTTTGGCCTTGGCAGCGTTTTCGATTTTCTGGTCAAGGGCTTGCAGCTCGTCAATATAGCGCTCGATCACACTGAGTCCTTTGCGCCAGAAGGCAGGATCTTTGATATCAAAACCAAAGCTTTCGAGCGCATCTTCGTGGCTTTTGCTGCCGCCGGCCGAAAGCAGATCCTTATATTTCTGCACGAAGTCCTGTTTGTCCGGCGTCTTGTCGTAGACATCATAAAGCGCATTCACCAGACAATCGCCAAAAGCATAGGCATAAACATAGAACGGCGTATGGATAAAATGCGGAATATAGGCCCAGAAATTGCCCGCGCCGGGGACGTCCATATTGACGCCCGCGCCAAGGCTTTCGCGGTTAACGTCGCGCCATAAATCGGACAGGCGCTCGGGCGACAGCTCGCCTTTTTCGCGGTATTCGGCATGCAGTTTTTGTTCAAACGTGAAAAACGCGGTTTGACGGACCACGGTGTTCAGCATGTCTTCGACCTTGCCCGCAATCATGGCGCGCCGCGCGGCAGGGTTTTCTTCGCGGTCGAGAAGAGAGCGGAACACAAGCATTTCCCCAAACACGCTGGCGGTCTCGGCCAGTGTCAGCGGCGTGTCCGCCAGCAAATGCCCTTGCTGCGCGGCCAGCACCTGATGAATGCCATGCCCCAGTTCATGCGCCAGCGTCATGACATCGCCCGTGGTGCCGAAATAGTTCATCAGAATATAAGGGTGGGCGGACGGCACGGATGGATGCGAGAACGCACCGCTGTCTTTGCCCGCGCGCGGTTCGGCATCGATCCAGCCTTCGTCAAAAAAACGGCGGCCGATTTTTTCCATTTCAGGCGACAGTCTGGCAAAGGCGGCCAGTACAATTTCTTTTGCCTCTTCCCATGGAATTTTTTTTTCGGCAGCACCCGGCAGCGGGGCGTTACGGTCGGCAGGGTGCAGGCGGGCTGTGCCGTTTTTCTTGGCTTTCCAGCTGTAATAGCGGTGCGATGTCTTGCTGTGCGACGCTTTCACCGCTGCCGACAGCGCCCCCACTGTCTCGCGGTCGATATGGTTCGACAGATGGCGGCTGTCTTCGGGTTTTTCAAATCCGCGCTGTTCGTCTTCGGCGGCCTTCAGCGCGGCCAATGTATTGGTGATCAGCGTAAAGCTGCCGATATTTTCTTCGATTCCCCTGGCAAAGGCTTCCCATGCGCGGCGGCGGCGAGCTGGATCTTTGTCGTTGTCGACGATGGAAAGCGTTTCCGCTTCGGTCAGTTTTTTGCCATCAACGTCGAAGCGGATATCTTGCAGCGTGCGGTCGAACAGGCGGCGCCAGGCGTCTTCGGCGACGCCTTCTTTCAGGTGGCGGTATTTTTCCGCCTCGTCATCCAGCTGGTGCGCGCGGCCGGCACGCAAACCCGCAATCCACGGCGCATATTTGGCCAGATCGGGAGAAGCGATTTTTTGCAAAAGCGCGCCTTCGCTGATGCGGTTCAGCTCGAGCGTGAAGAAAAGCAAATCCTGCTGCGAGGCGCGCAGACGGTCGTCGGTTTTGGTCGCGAAGGCATCTTCGGCATTGTCCGCCGCGCGCAGCAGCGAGACATAGGTTTCCACGCGCGCGATGTTTTCGCTGATTTTTTCAAACCGGGCCATTGCCTGCCCCAGCGATGCGCCGTCGGCCTTGGCCACCTTGCCCTGCCAGTCGCGCGCGAAATCTTTCACGTCGCGGTCGATGTCGGCGAGGGCTTTTTTGAATTCGGGAGAATCCTTGCCCGGAAACAGAGCCGACAAATCCCAGCGCGGCGGTTGGCCGTGCGGCAAGAGACTGGGCTGTGACGGTTCCGGTCGGTCTGTCATGGGCTCCGGTATTCGTTTAGGGGCGCAAGGCCTTGGCTGGCCTGCACCGGTGTCACCCTATTTACCGCGATGCCGTTTCGGCCCCCTGCCCCTGCCGCGCGGGCAGGGTGAAAGCTTCTTGTTTGAACGGATGGTCAAAAGCCTAACATAAAAATCCGGGCGGCCAAGTCTTTTTGGCCGACGTGGATATCATTTTACGAAAAGTTGATTGTTTAGTTTCTGAATACGGAAATACGATCGCGGCCGGCTTTCTTGGCGTCATAGACCGCGTTGTCGGCGCGGCCCAAAACGCCGTCGATCGACGTTTCGCCGTCTTTGAATTCGGCGATGCCGATGCTAACCGTGAAATTGATTTTGTGGTCGTTATAGGTCAGCAGGTTATCAGCCGTCAGCTTGCGCAAACGTTCGGCAATCACGGTTGCGCCCTGAATGTCGGTTTCGGGCAGCAGTGCCACAAACTCTTCGCCGCCCCAGCGGCCGAAAACGTCCACGTTGCGCAGCGCATTGGTACAGATCATGGTAAAGCGTTGCAGCGCCTTGTCGCCGGCGCCGTGGCCATAGGTGTCGTTCAGGCGTTTGAAATGGTCAAGATCGAGCATCAGCACAGACAGCGGATGGTGATAGCGATTGGCGCGCAGGGCTTCGCGCTCGGCAATCACCGTAAACTCGCGGCGGTTGAACGCACCCGTGAGAGGATCTGTCGCAGCCAGGCGCAGCAGTTCTTCTTCGGTTTTACGGCTTTTGCTGATATCGCGTACGACGGCGGCATAATATTTCTGGTCGCCGCGGCTGAGGTCGAAAATAGCGGCGCTGGCCGCGAATTCTTCGCCGCTTTTGCGGCGGCCATAGATATTGCGATGGCGCTCTTCGGATGATTTGCCGCGGGATTCGCTGCCGGCGAATTCATGCACCATCATGTCGTGCTGGATATGAAAGCGCTCCGGCAGCAGCGTATCCAGCTTTTGGCCGACGATTTCGCTGGCGGTATAGCCGAATACTTTTTCGGCGCCTTCGTTGAAAAAAACGATTTCACTGTTACGGTCGATGATGACCACGCCCTCTTCGGTACGTGTCGTGATCTGATGACACAGATCGGCAATTCTGGCTTTTTTTCCGAAAAGGAGCATTGAAAAATTACATCCGGCTGTTGCCCTGCGTCCGGCGTCCGGCGCGGCGGGGCTTGACGGCCAGAGTATCAGCGTTCTCGTCCGATTCCAACTGGTCTATAAAACTTTCAATCAGCGCAAGGCCCCTGCGCCAGAACGCCGGGTCGCCCGCATCAAGGCCGAAGGGCTTCAAAAGCTTGCTGTGATGCAGCGTGCCCCCTGCGGCCAAAAGATCAATATATTTATCCGCGAAGCCCGCTGCATCGCCTTTCTTTTCAGAATCTTTGTAGGCCATATAAAGCGCATTCACCAGGCAATCGCCAAACGCATAGGCATACACGTAAAACGGCGAATGGTAGAAATGCGAAATATAAGACCAGAAGTATTTGTAATTGTCGTCATATTTGAATGCGGGGCCGAGGCTCTGCCCCATGACATCCATCCAGATCGCGCCAATCTCGTCCGGCGTTAACTCGCCTTGCTTGCGGCGGGTATGGAATTGCCATTCGAAATCGTGAAAGGCAATCTGGCGCACGACGGTATTCAGCATGTCTTCGACCTTACGCGCCAGCAGCGCACGGCGCGCCATCGGGTCTTGTTCTTGCGCCAACAGGGACTGGAACACCAGCATCTCGCCAAACACGCTGGCGGTTTCGGCGAGTGTCAGGGGGGTATCCGCCATGAAATAGCCCTGTCTGCCCGCCAGCACCTGATGCACGCCATGCCCCAGTTCATGCGCCAGCGTCATGACATCGTCCAGCCCGCCTTTGAAGTTCATCAAAATACAGGGGTGGGCAGAGGGCACGGTCGATGCCGAAAACGCGCCGCTATCCTTGCCTGCGCGCGGCCGCGCATCAATCCAGCCGCCGTCAAAGAACTTTTTGCCTACAGCCGCCATTTGCGGGTGGAAGGCGCCATAGGCCGCCAGCACGGCATCCTGCGCCTGCGGCCAGCTCAGCTTGCGTCTGGCCGCGAAGGGCAGCGGGGCGTTTCTGTCCCAGATATCCAGCTTGTCTTTGCCCAGCCATTTGGCCTTGAGCATGTAATAACGGTGCGACAGGCGTTTGTGGCTGCCGCGGACAGCTTTGGCCAGGGCGGTGACGACATCGTCTTCCACTTGGTTATCGAGATTACGCGAGGCCATGGGACTTTTATATCCGCGCTGGCGCTCGTCGATTTCTTTTTCTTTGGCAAGCGTGTTAAGGATCAGACCAAAAGCCGGGGCATTGTCTTTCAGCACCGCGCCGATCGACGCATGCGCATCGCGGCGTGCGGCGGCATCGTCCGACAGCAGCAGGTGAAATACTTCGGTTTCGGTCAGCGTTTTACCCCGGTAAGAAAAACGCAGGCGCGCCGATGTTTCATCGAACAGGCGCATCCATGCCGCCGCGCCTGTGATTTCGCGGTCGTGCAAAATCTTCTCGACGTTATCGGCCAGCTGATAGGGACGAAAGACGCGCATGTGATCCAGCACAGGGCGATAGCGGGCGACATCTTTATGCTTCAGCCACGCCGCCATGGTTTTGTCGGGCACACGGTTGATTTCCAGATGGAAAAACACCATCAGCGCCGAAATATCGCTGATAGATTCGGACGCGGATTGATAGACCTGCCCCGCCGATGCATCCTCGAGCCTTGTCGCGCGGTCGAGCGACACATAACTGCCGATGCGCCCCAAAGTCTCGTTGATGCGCTCGTATTCGGCAAAGGCGCGGGCAAAGGCAGGGGCGGAGAGCTTGTTCACCTTGCCCTCGTACATCTTGGCGAAGGCGGCGGCGGCACGGCCCGCCGATGCCAGACCCGATTTGATTTTGGGCGCGGCCGGCGCCGCAACCAGGTCCCCCAAATCCCAAACCGGCAAAACAGATGCCTGCGATTTGCTTGTTTTATCTGCATTTTTAGGGCGGGATGATTTTTTTACGGTGGCCATGACTACCTATCGGGCGCGGGTGTGATATAATTTATTAAAGATGTTCATGTAATCTACACATCTATAGACCCTTTTCAAAGGCCGCCGATGTCCGCCGCTTCACGTTCTGCCCGCCCTTCTCAAAAATCCAGCACCGCTGCCGATGTGCGTGCGGCTCTGCTGCTCGCTGCCTTGCCCGATGTCGCCTTTGACGGCTGGCACGAAAACCTGCTGGCCGATGCCGCACAGCGCGCAGGGATCGATGCAGAAGCGGCCGAAGACGCCTTCCCGGATGGCACGCGCGGCCTCGCCCTTTATTTTTCCGAATGGGCGGACGAAGAGATGCGCAAAAAGCTGGCGCACGAAAAACTGGCGGAGCTGCGCGTGCGCGACCGCGTCGCGCGCGGCGTTGAAATCCGCCTTGAAATCCTGACGCCGTGGAAAGCGGCGGTATCCAGCGCTCTCAGCTATCTGGGCACGCCACCGGGCGGATTGCTGCTGCCCGCCCATGTCTGGCGCACAGCCGATATCATCTGGCAGGCAGCGGGCGATACGGCCACCGATTACAACCGCTATACCAAGCGTTTTTTGTTGTCGGGCGTAATTACCGCCACCATCCTTTACTGGCTGGGCGATGACAGCGCCGAACATGCAGACACACGCGCGTTTCTGGCGCGCCGCATCGATAACGTGCTGAAAATCGGCAAAGCCACGGGCACGGCCGGCGGTAAAATCAAAAGCACCATCAAAAACGCCTTGGGCGGCCTGAGGGGGAAAAAGAAAGCATGATATTTGGTCTGGAGCATATTCTGGCCGCCGGCATGTTGACGACCTTGGTCAACGCCCCCACATGTCCCCAGCCGCCCGTGCCGCCCGTACAAATCGTCACCCGCAATGGCACGCCGAAATATTACTATCACGTCCCCAGCGCACAATTGGGCGGATTTCAGATCGACACCACATTTCAGCCATCGCCAAATACCACCTATGTCGTGGGCGGCGTGACGAACGGGAAAGTCCTGATTTCGCGTCAGATGCAGGTTCAAACCCTGTCAAATACGCATGCCGACCAGCATTGCATGTCGATCGCGCAGGTCATCGTAACGCTGGACTATCAGCCGGATGTTTACATCGCCAGTGAATACAAGTCCGGCACATGCCGGTTCAACACAACGATGCAGCACGAAGTGCAGCACGTAAACCTAGATATCATCACGCTGAACGAATTTATCCCGCGTTTTCAATCTTACATCCAGAACGCATTGGCGACATTGCCCCCCATGCAGGCCATGCCCAAGCAAATGATGCCACAGGTGCAGGAATATATCGGCCTGCGGGTGGAAGCCGCCGCGCAACAAGCGCTCGCCGAGATGGACCAGGTGCGGCGCGGCCGCCATCAGCGCATCGACAACGCGCAGGAATATGATCGCCTGTCACGCGCTTGCGACCACGAACCCAATCCTATTGCGATGCCGGCACAGCAGTATCGCCGCCGCTGACGGGTGTTTCATCGCCGGCGCTTTTCTCTTGATGATATGTGCCGCTGCGCATACCACGCTCTGTATCCGCAATCGCCTTGCGTACCATCGCTTTCCAATAGGCACGGGTCGGCCCTTCGGACAGAAGCTCGCGCCAGAGCGTTATTGCACGCGCGGGTTCACCGCGCTGGGCAATTGCCAAAGCTTCGTAATGCCGCGCGAGAGGCGATTCCGCATACAGGCTACGCACAAAGGCAAAGGTCTCCAGCGCATCATCGCCCACAATTCCTTTTGATGCACGAATTTGCGCCTGCCCCAGCGCGACGGCATAGTTGCGCAGATACAGGTCATCGACGGCAGCCGCCAGCGCCACGGCGCGCGCCATGAACTTCACTTCGTCGTCATAACGGCCGATACGCTGGTTGATTTCGGCAAGGCTGATATGCGCGCCGATATCATCGGGGTTTTGCTTGACCAGAATATCCATCGGCTTTCTGGCCAGAAGGGAAGCCTGCCGCACCGACAAATCGGCCGTCATATCAAAAATCGCCTGCTGTGCCTTCAGGTCGGGACGCCCTACAAGCAAATAAAGCGCCAGCGCCGCCGCAGGCAGCACCAGTACGATGACGCCCACCAAAAAACGATCTTCGCGCGTGACGCGCGCATTGCCGCCGCGCGGAGACAATACATGCACCAGCTTGATGCACACCCCGGCCGTCAGCACCGCCATCAAAACGTAAAGCATGGTCATGCCGCACCGTCCCGCGCCGGTTTGCGCCCGCGGCTGATCTGCCGCCAGACCACCGCGAAACCGCCCAGCAGCATCAACACAGGCGTCAGCCACAAAAGCCACGTGCGCGGCGTCACCGGCGGCTTCATCAGCACATAATCACCGTAGCGCGCCTGCACGAAGTCGAGCACCTGCTGATCGCTATCACCCGCGCGCAGGCGTTCGCGCACCAGCAGGCGTAAATCGCGCGCAAGGCCGGCGGCGGATTCGTCGATGTCTTCGCCCTGACACACAAGGCAGCGAAGCTGCTTGCTGATCACACGGGCGCGCGCCTCCATCGCGGCATCGGGCAGGATTTCGTCAGGCTGCACGGCAAGCGCGGGCAGCGACATGCAGACCAAAACAGCCATTATGCTCAAAAGGCGGATCATTCGGAGATTTCCTCCAGCCGCGGCAAAAGG
>VFQP010003723.1_pt1 | contig 15142 bp, 14 predicted proteins | sample 3512351 | NCBI WGS metagenome assembly VFQP01 (sample SAMN10412372, study PRJNA504923) | tailings metagenome | isolation source: Relicate 1 Philex TSF1 revegetated site | place: Philippines: Tuba, Benguet | collected 2017-08-29 | reverse complement strand
GCAGCACGAAGAACGACACCAGGCCGAACAGCACGATGGCGAAGCCTTCGCCCATCGCCCAGCCGACCCAGAACACCAGCATCATCATCCAGGAGCTTCGCAGCAGCGCCTGGTTGTCTTGCAGGAACAGCGCGCGCAAACCCGAGGCATCGTCGTCGGCCGCCCGCCGCTCGCGCAGCGAGAGCAGCACGCTCACGCCGCTGGCGATCAGCAGCAGGCCGAAGAGCACCACGAAGACGAGGCTGACCTGCTGGTCGGGGGTGAGGCTGCGCAGGAAGGAACCCATGGTCTTTCAGACTTCCCGCAGTGCGATGACCGCGTCGCGCGCGCGCTTGAGAAAATCGGCACGCGGCTCGTCGGCACCCAGGGCCACCGGTTCACCGAACGTGACCGAGCACAGCACCGGCACCGGCACCACCTCGCCCTTGGGCATCACGCGCTGCACGTTGTGGATCCAGGCCGGCACCAGCACCACGCCGGGAAAACGCTGCGCGAGGTTGTACAGGCCCGACTTGAACGGCTGCGGGTCTTCCTCGTGGCCGCGCGTGCCCTCGGGGAACAGGATCAGCGAATCGCCGCTCTCCAGCGCCGCGATCAGCGGCGCGAGCGGGTCTTCGTCGCCCTTGCGCTCGCGCTCCACGTACACCGCGTTGAACACCTCGGTGGTGATCCAGCGTTTCAGGGGCGAGGCGGTCCAGTAGTCCTTGGCGGCGATCGGGCGGGTGATGCTGCGCAGTTCTTTGGGCAGCGCGGCCCAGATCAGCACCAGGTCGGCGTGGCTCTGGTGGTTGGCGAAGTAGATGCGCTGCTCGGCCTTGGGCGGGCAGCCGTACCAGCGCGCCTGCGCGCCGGTGAGCAGGCGCACCAGGCCCAGCAGGAACACGCTCATGGCGGTGGCGGGGATCTTCATGGCGGCGACACGGCGCCCATGCGCGCGACGATGGTGCCGGTGCGCCGGGCCAGGTAGGCCGATCCCTGGCGCGTTTCGAAGAACTTCGGCGAAGGCAGCATCACGGCCAGCCGCGCGGCCTCGTGCGGGGTGAGGCGGCTGGCGGGCTTGTTGAAGTAGCGCTGCGCGGCCGCTTCGGCGCCGAACACGCCTTCGCCCCATTCCACGCTGTTGAGGTAGATCTCCAGGATGCGGCGCTTGTCCAGCAGCGCTTCCAGCAACAGGGTGAGCACCAGCTCCTGCCCCTTGCGCAGCAACTGCCGTTCGCCGGAAAGCAGCAGGTTCTTGGCCAGTTGCTGCGTGATGGTGGAGCCGCCGACGATCCTGGGTTCGCTGGCGGGCCTCTCGGGCTGGCGGGCGGCGCGCTTCTCGGCCAGTTGCTGGCGGCGCTCGTTCTTCTGCCACGCGCCTTCGATGGCGGCCCAGTCCACGCCACCATGGTCGGTGAAGCCCGCGTCTTCCGAGGCGATCACCGCGCGCTTGAGGTGGGGGCTGATCTGCGCGTCGTCCACCCACTGGTGCGACCAGTTCCAGGGCTTGTCGCTGCCCCGGCTGCTTTCCGCCGTGCGCCAGGCCTCGGAGCGCATGAACGCGGTGCTGGCCGGGTCCACCACCACCATCAGCGCGATGCGACCCACGAAGAACAGTTGCAGCGCCACGCCTGCCAGCAGGATCCAGAGCAACCAACGTCCGAACGATCTCATGCGGTGCGGCGCCTATTGGGTCGTCATCTGGGTCTGCAGCGTTTCGTCGCGCGTGAAGCGGAAGCGCGAGACCACGACGATCTGGTCGGCCTGGCGGCGCATGGCGTCGTTGAAGCGACCGAACACAAGGCTGCGCACGATGGCCTGAGCGCGGCGGTCCAGCAGCGGTGTGCCCGAGGTCTGCACCACCTCGGTGTCGAGCACGGCACCGCTGTGGTTGACGGTGATGATCATGGTGAGCTCGCCATACAGCTTGCGCCCGGCCGCTTCCGGGAAGTTGGACGTGCCCCGGTCCTCGATCTTGCGGCGCAGGTCGTCGTAGTAGATGGCGTAGATTTCCTCGCGCGTGGCCGGGCTGATGTAGCGCTTCTTCGGGCGGGCGTTCTCTTCGTTGATGCGTTTCTCGATCTCGGCCAGGATCTTCACCAGCGCCTTGCGCTTCTGTTCGCGCTCCACCGCCTCGCGGCTGGGCGTGACCGACTCCAGGTCGGGCGGCGGCATGTTGGCCAGCTCACGGCGCACCTGCGCGAGCAACTGGCTCTGCTGCTCGCGCAGCGCCTCGATCATGCGCTCGTCTTCCTCGGGGGTGTCGCCAATGCGGGCCACCGTGGCCGGGGGCAGGGGCGAGGTGGCCCGGCCGCGCTCGGCATCGCCACCGCCGGCCAGCGAGGCCTGTGCGATCGCCGTGGCCTTCTCGGGTTTCTCGTCGCTGCGCGCGTTGACGAGGATCACCTCCAGCGGCGTGTCTTGAAACACCCGGTTGAAGCCCTCGGGGTTCACGAACCGCACCGTGAGCAAGGCCGCATGCACCGCCACCGAGACCGCCAGCGCGAGTTGCAGCGTGCTCAGTTGTTTCAGGAACTTCAGGGCGGATTTCACGGGCGCATTATCCGTGCTGGGAGGGGGGATCCGTCAGTGGGTCGCCGGGTCGGGCGTTTGCGGGGGCTGGGCGGCGTCCTCCGCCTCGTTCACGTCGATGGCCAGCGCCAGCGGCGCGGCCAGCTCCTCGTCCTCGCCGTCTTCGCCCGCGCCGCTGTCCTCGGCCAGGTCGTCCACCGGCAGGTCCAGCCGTTCGATGACCGTGCCGTGCACGTCGAGCGTGATGTCGTCGATCTCGCCCAGGCGCACCCGCAGGTGCGCCCCACGAGGCAGGCCGTCCGAGCCCATCACCGGCAGCACCAGCGGCAGCGTGTCGGCACGCACCAGGTTGTCCTTGATGAGCGTGGCGGTGAGTTCGGTGATGCCTTGCTGGCGCAGGTGCTGCAGCGTCCAGTAGCGCTCCATGCCGTTCTGGAAGCCGTTGTAGGCGGTGTAGGCGGCATCGAAGGCACTGATCACCGAGAACAGGTTGGCGTCCTTGGGCTTGAAGGGCGCGGCCAGCGCGGCGGTGCGGCCGTGGCGCGCGCAGGCAATGATCTGCCACTGGTTGACCAGATCGACGTAACGGCGCAGGGGCGAGGTGCTCCAGGCGTAGCTCTTCACGCCGATGCCGGCGTGCGGCTGCGCCTTGGTGCCCATGCGCACCTTCACGCCCGGCGCCAGGCTGGCCTGGCTGCGGTAGATGCCGGGGACGCCGCACTCGGCCAGCCAGTTGCCCCAGGTGCTGTTGGCCAGGATCATGGCTTCGGCCACCATCAGGTCCAGCGGGGCGCCGCGCTGGCGGGTGCCGATCAGCACGCGCTCGTCGCCCACGGGCTCCTTGCCGGACACGCCTTCGAGGCGGAAGGTGTAGTCGGGTCGGTTGAAGTTCTCCGGCTTGCCGCGCACCACCTCGCGCTGCGCCTTGAGGTGGCGCGCCAGACGATGCAGAAAGGCCAGCGAGGGTTGCAGGGCGGCGATGTCGGGCGTGGCGCTGCCGGCAGGAACCTCGCCCGCGAGCCAGGCCTCGGTGATCACCGTGTCGAGCTGGTCGTGCCGCAGGTTGAGCGCGATCGGCACGCGCTCCAGCGCGGTGCGGGTGTCGCGCTGCTCCAGCGTGGCCTCATCGAAGTTCACGTACAGCGACACCGCGGGGCAGTCGCGACCGGCCATGAGCGTGTAGGCCTGCACCACCTCGTCGGGCAGCATGGTGATCTTGTGGCCCGGCATGTACACGGTGGACAGGCGGGTGCGCGCCACCTGGTCCAGCGCGCCCTCGGGCTGGATGGCCAGGCCCGGCGCGGCAATGTGGATGCCCACAGTCACGGTGCCGCTGCCCAGTCCCTGGATCGAGAGCGCGTCGTCGATCTCGGTGGTCTGGGAGTCGTCGATCGAGAAGGCCTGCACGGGCGCCAGGGGCAGCTCGTCGGCGATGGCAGAAGCCTGCAGCGGCGGGAAGCCCGTGCCCTTGGGGAACTGGTCGAACAGGAAACGCTGCCAGTGGAACTGGTAGGCGCTGCGGATGGCACCGGCGTTCTGCAGCAGCGTCAAGGGCGCGGTGTGGCTCAGCCGCGCCGCCTCCACCACCGCCTTGTACTCGGGCGCGTTCTTGTCGGGCCGGAATAGGATGCGGTAGAGCTGCTCGCGCACCGGTTCCGGGCACTGGCCGGCGGCGAGTTCGGCGGCCCAGGTGTCGATCTGCGACTGCACCAGCTTTTTCTTCTCGATGGCCGCGAGTGCCTGCGCCAGCACCTCGGGCGGTGCCTTCTTGTAGCGGCCCTTGCCGGCACGGCGGAAGTAGTGCGGCGCGCCCTGCAGGCAGAGCAGGGCCGCCACCTGTTCGGGGGTGCCCGCGCTGGCGCTGAAGTACTCGCGCGCCAGGTCGGCGAAACCGAACTCTTCTTCGGGTGCGAACTCGTAGGCCAGCTCCAGTTCCATGGCGTCGGCGAGCGCGCTGGCGGCGGGCATGAGCTGGGCGGGGGCGGGCTTGTCGAAGCGCAGCAGGGCGTTGGCGGCCTTGACCTTGACGCGCTTGCCCGAATCGAGCTCGACCTGCAGGGAACTTTCGGCTTCGGACAGCAGGCGGCCGGTCATCAACTTGCCGGCTTCATCAAACAGAATGTGCATGGGCGCGATTGTCCCATGCGGGGGCGTACGCCCCGGTGAATTCAGGGGTTGTCGAAGAGGAACCGGAGAACGGCGTCGATGTGGTCATCGAATTCGCTGATGGCGTGGTCGCTGCCGGGCAGCAGGCGAATCGCACCACCGGCGCAGAACGCCTGCATTTCTCGCCAGTCCAGCACCTCGTCGCCCTGGGCCACGATGGCCATCTGGCGCTCGGGCGAGGCCGGTTGGCCCGGCGCCAGGCGGGCGACGTCGGCCTGCAGCGTGAGCAGCTCGTCGACATAGCCCGGCTGGAAGAAAAAACGCTCCTGCGGATCGTGCCAGGCCGTCTGCTCGCCGATGTGCTTCGACAGGTCGCGGGCCGGAAACGCCGCCGGGTTGAGCAGCACCGCGCGGCAGCCGGTCTGAAGCGACACCCAGCGGGCGTAGAAGCCGCCGAGCGAAGAGCCCACCACCGCCATGGTTTCCCTTGGCCATGCCGAAATGCCCTGCATGACCTGGGCCATGGCCTCGGCGGGCGAGGGCGGCAGTTGCGGGCACCACCACTGGACGCCCGGGTGGTCGGCGTGCACGCGCTGCGCCATCTTCTGCGCCTTCATCGAGTTGGGAGACGAACGGAAGCCGTGCAGGTACAGCAGGTGGGTGGTGGCGCTGGATGGCTTCATGGAGGGAAGGATAATCGGCGTCCATGGCCGTCGTCTTTGACAAACCCACACCGCTGCAGCGCATCGCCCCGATCTTCCAGGGCTTCGACCTGCCCTTGCTGCTGGCGATCCTGATCATGGCCGGCGCGGGCCTGATCACCATGTATTCGGTGGGTTTCGACCACGGCACGCGTTTTGCCAACCACGGCCGCAACATGATGCTGGCCGCCGGCGTGCTGTTCATCGTCTCGCAGATCCCGCCGCACCGGCTCATGGCGCTGGCCGTGCCCATCTATGTGGTCGGCGTGGCGCTGCTGCTGGCCGTGGCGCTGTTCGGCATCGAGCGCAAGGGTGCCCAGCGCTGGCTCAACGTGGGCATCGTCATCCAGCCCAGCGAACTGCTCAAAATCGCCATGCCGCTGATGCTGGCCTGGTGGTTTCACCGCCGGGAAGGCCAGCTCAAGCCGCTGGACTTCGTGGTCGCCGGGATCCTGCTGATGTTTCCGCTGGCGCTCATCCTCAAGCAACCCGACCTCGGCACCTCGCTGCTGGTGCTGTCCTCGGGCCTCTTCGTCATCTTCTTCGCCGGCCTGAGCTGGAAGCTCATCTTGCCGCCCGTGGTGCTGGGGGCCATCGGCGTTGGGCTGTTGATCGCTTTCGAGCCTCAGCTCTGCATGCCCGATGTGGACTGGAAGGTGCTGCACGAGTACCAGCGCCAGCGCGTGTGCACCTTGCTCGACCCGTCCAAGGACCCGTTGGGCAAGGGATTCCACATCATCCAGGGCATGATCGCCATCGGCTCCGGCGGCATCTGGGGCAAGGGCTTCATGCAGGGCACGCAGACCCATCTGGAGTTCATCCCGGAGCGCACCACCGATTTCATCTACGCCGCGTTCTCCGAAGAGTTCGGCCTGGTGGGTGTGGTGTCGCTGATGGTCGGGTTCATCTTCCTCATCGCGCGCGGCCTGATCATTGCCGTGGAGGCGCCCACCCTGTTCTCGCGCCTGCTGGCGGGTGCCGTGACGCTCACCATCTTCGTCTACGCCTTCGTCAACATGGGCATGGTCAGCGGCATCCTGCCCGTGGTGGGCGTGCCCCTGCCTTTCGTGAGTTACGGCGGCACCGCCATGGTAACCATGGGGGTGGGGCTGGGCATCCTGATGTCGATCGCCAAATCGCGAAGGTTCATGCAGTCATGAGCCGCGCACCGGTGGGCGTGATCGGTGCGGGCAACATGGGCGGTGCCATGGTGGAGCGCCTGCGCGAAGCCGGCTGGCCGGTGACGGTGTGCGACATCGATCGGAGGCGGCAGCGCCAGGCCGCAGCGGCCGGGGCCAGCCTGGCGGAGCTGCCCCGGCAGGTGGCCGCGGCACTGGAGGCGGGCGGCGCCCTGATCGTGGTGGTGGTCGACGCGGCCCAGGTTCGCGAGGTTCTCTGGGGAACGGACGGCGCGGCGCAGGCCCTGCAGCCCGGCCAGGCCGTGCTCCTGTGTCCCACCATCGCGCCGGAAGACGTGGAAGGCATCGCCGCCGAACTCGCCCGCCAGGGGGTGGATTGCATCGATGCGCCGCTCTCGGGTGGTCCGGTGCGCGCGCGCGACGGGCGCATGAGCCTGATGGTGGCCGCGCCGGCCAGCGTGCTGGCGCGCCAGGCCGACCTGTTGTCGGCCCTGTCGGACCATGTGATGCGCATCAGCGAGCGCGTGGGCGATGGTGCCCGCACCAAGCTGGTCAACAACCTGCTCGCCGGCATCAACCTGGTGGGCGCCGCCGAAGCGCTGGCCATGGCCGAACGCATGGGGCTGGATGCGGCCATCACGCTGGACGTGATCGAGCGATCCAGCGGACAGAGCTGGATCGGCAGCGACCGCATGCGCCGTGCGGTGGCGGGCGATTTCGAGCCGCGCGCCCATGTCACCCTGCTGGAAAAGGACACCCGGCTGGCGGTGGCGGCGGCGCGCGCTGCTGGCTTTGATGGTCCGCTGGGCGCGAGCGCGGCCCGCGTGTTCGAACGAGCCCACGAGGCCGGCATGGCCGCCCTGGACGACGGCGCGCTGCTCGAGTTGCTGCGCCGGGCCGTGCCAAGACCCTGATGGCCGCTCGCGAGGCCGAGGTTCTTACAATGGCCCGATGATTGCTCGCGAACCCACCCTGGCCCGTCTGGCCACCGCCCAAAGCCTCCTGCTTGAGCCCTTTGGCCTCAGTCCCTCGCACCTGCAGCGCGCGCTGGGCGAGATCATGTCGCACGGCGTGGACGATGCCGACCTGTACTTCCAGACCACGCGCAGCGAAGGCTGGAGCCTGGAAGAGGGCATCGTCAAGACCGGCAGCTTCAGCATCGACCAGGGTGTGGGCGTGCGAGCGGTCAGCGGCGAGAAGACGGCGTTTGCCTACTCCGACGACCTTTCCTGGGACTCGCTGCTGGATGCCGCCCACACGGTGCGCTCCATCTCGGCGCAAGGCCAGGGCCGCAAGGCGCGCGTGCCTTCGGCCAAGGTCGCGAAGTCGCGCTCCCTCTATCCGGGCATCGATCCCATCGCCACGCTCGACAGCACCGCCAAGGTGGCGCTGCTCGAAAAGGTGGAACGCATGGCCAAGGCCAAGGACCCGCGCGTCAAGCAGGTCATGGCCGGGCTGGCCAGTGAGTACGACGTGGTGCTGGTCGCGCGCGCCGATGGCACGCTGGCGGCCGATGTGCGCCCGCTGATCCGCCTGTCGGTCACCGTGATCGCCGAGCAGTCGGGCCGGCGTGAAGCGGGCTCGTCCGGCGGCGGTGGCCGCTATGGCCTGGCGTATTTTGACGACGCCATGGTGCAGTCCTATGTGGACGAGGCCGTGTCCTACGCGCTGACCAACCTCGATGCGCGCCCGGCACCGGCGGGTGAGATGGTGGTGGTGCTGGGCTCGGGCTGGCCAGGGATCCTGCTGCACGAAGCCGTGGGCCACGGCCTGGAAGGCGACTTCAACCGCAAGGGCTCCAGCGCCTTCGCCGGCCGCATCGGTCAGCGTGTGGCTTCCAAGGGCGTCACCGTGCTGGACGACGGCACCATCGCCGACCGGCGCGGCTCGCTCAACGTGGACGACGAAGGCCATGCTTCGCAGCGCAACGTGCTGATCGAGGACGGCATCCTGCGCGGCTACATCCAGGACGCGATGAACGCGCGCCTGATGGGCGTGAAGCCCACCGGCAATGGCCGGCGCGAGAGCTACGCCCACGTGCCCATGCCGCGCATGACCAACACCTACATGCTCGGCGGCGACAAGGCGCCCGAGGAAATCGTGGCCAGCATCAAGAAAGGCCTGTATGCCACCAACTTCGGCGGTGGCCAGGTCGACATCACCTCGGGCAAGTTCGTCTTCTCCGCCAGCCAGGCCTACTGGGTCGAAAACGGCCAGATCCAGTACCCGGTGAAGGGCGCCACGCTGGTGGGCAACGGGCCCGATGCGCTGACCCGCGTGAGCATGATCGGCAACGACATGAAGCTCGACAGCGGTGTGGGCACTTGCGGCAAGGAAGGCCAGAGCGTGCCGGTGGGCGTGGGCCAGCCGACGCTTCGCATCGACGGACTGACCGTGGGTGGTACCGCCTGATCGGCGCTTTCGATTGCCTGTGCTACATTTCGTCCCCATGTCTTCGCGCTTCGCCTTTTTTGCCTTTTACTTCTGGTTCTCTGTCCCCGGCGGACGAGAGGCGAGGCTGTAAGCGCATCACCGAATCTCGAAACAACCGCCGGAGCCCAAAGCCCGGCGGTTTTTTTTCGTCCCATCCCCACCCAGACCACCCCTAGGAGCCCGTGATGACCGCGAAGAATGCACCCGCCAGCAGCGACGCCTGGCATGCCCGTCCCGTCGATAAAACCAGCCAAACCGACGACGAACGCATCAAGGACATCACCGTGCTGCCCCCGCCCGAACACCTCATTCGCTTCTTCCCCATTGGCGGCACGCCGGTGGAGGCTTTGATCAGCCAGACCCGCCGTCGCATCCACCGCATCCTGCACGGGCAGGACGATCGGCTGCTGGTGGTCATCGGACCCTGCTCCATCCACGACCCGAACGCGGCGCTGGACTACGCCCGCCGCCTCAAGACCGTGCGCGACAAATACGCGGATTCGCTGGAGATCGTGATGCGCGTGTATTTCGAGAAGCCGCGCACCACGGTGGGCTGGAAGGGTCTCATCAACGATCCGTACCTCGACGAGAGCTTCCGCATTGACGAAGGCCTGCGCATCGCGCGCCAGTTGCTCATCGACATCAACCGCCTGGGTGTGCCGGCGGGCAGCGAATTCCTGGACGTGATCTCGCCGCAGTACATCGGCGATCTGATCGCCTGGGGCGCCATCGGCGCGCGCACCACCGAGAGTCAGGTGCACCGCGAACTGGCCTCGGGCCTGTCGGCGCCGATCGGCTTCAAGAACGGCACCGACGGCAACATCAAGATCGCCACCGACGCCATCCAGGCCGCCGCGCGCGGCCACCACTTCCTGTCGGTGCACAAGAACGGTCAGGTCGCCATCGTGCAGACCAACGGCAACAAGGACTGCCACGTCATCCTGCGCGGCGGCAAGGCGCCCAACTACGACGCGGCCAGCGTGGCCGCGTCGGTGAAGGAACTGGAAGCGGCGAAGCTGCCTGCGCGGCTGATGGTGGATTGCAGCCACGCCAACAGCAGCAAGCAGCACGAGAAGCAGCTCGACGTGGCGCGCGACATCGCGGGCCAGATCGGCGGCGGTTCGCGCAGCGTGTTCGGCGTGATGATCGAAAGCCACATCGAAGCCGGTGCACAGAAATTCACACCGGGCAAGGACAAGGTGACGGAGCTCAAGTACGGCCAGAGCATCACCGACGCCTGCCTCGGCTGGGCCGACTCGATGCAGGCGTTGGAGGTGCTGTCGGGCGCGGTGCTCGCCGCGCGGCGCGCTCGCGGCTGAACCGTGCCATCGGGGTTTCACGGGTTGGAGGGGGCAGGGGCGGGGTCCACAATGGCGCCAACAGGAGAAACGCCATGCGCAGCCAAGTCATCGTGAGCTGGGGTGAGCCGTCCGCCTACCACTTCGATCTCGAAGAGGTGCAGCCCATGCCGCACGACCTCGCGCGCCACTGGCTCGACGAGCAGTTCACCGAACTGGGCTGCGACCCGATCCGCGCCACCGGCAAGGTGCTCACGGCCGACAAGATCCTGTGTGTGGCGCAGGCCGCCGGCGAAGCGCGCTTTCGCGATGCGGCCCACCGGCCGTGGGCCATGGCCTTTGCGCGCGCGGCCAGCGCGGCGCTGGCCAAGCCGGTGGTGTCCGTGGACGTGCCCGGGCAGGCGCTGAGCTACTGAGCTTTCAGGGCGTGGAGCAGGCGCTCGTGCACGCCGCCGAAACCGCCGTTGCTCATGCACACGATGTGGTCGCCAGCGCGCGCTGCGGTGCTCACCAGGTCCACCAGCTCGTCGATGTTGTCGGCCACCAGCGCGCGCGATCCCATGGGCGCCAGGGCTTCGGCGGCGTCCCAGTCGAGTCCGCCTGAGTGGCAGAACGCCAGATCGGCCGCTTCCAGGCTCCAGGGCAGTTGCGCTTTCATGGTGCCCAGCTTCATGGTGTTGCTGCGCGGCTCGAACACCGCCAGGATGCGCCCTGGCGAGGTGCCCAGGCGGCGGTGCAGGCCGTCGAGCGTGGTCCGGATGGCCGTGGGGTGGTGGGCGAAGTCGTCGTAGACGGTGATCTCGCCGCCGGCGCGCGCCACCGTGCCGCGCACCTCCATGCGGCGGCGCACGTTCTCGAACGACCCCAGCGCGCGGGCGGCATCGGCCGGCGCCACGCCCACATGCTCGGCAGCGGCGATGGCGGCGAGTGCATTGAGCTGGTTGTGCGTGCCTGTGAGTGCCCACTCCACGCGCCCCACCGATTGACCCTTGTGCAGGACGTCGAAGGCGTGTGGCTCGCCGTGCGCGGTGAAGTCGCTCACCGCCGCGCCGAAGCTGCGCACCTCGCTCCACAAACCCTTGTGCAGCACGCGCTCCAGGCTGTCCTCGAAGCCATTCACCACCACGCGGCCGGTGGACGGGACGGTGCGCACCAGGTGGTGGAACTGGCGTTCGATGGCCGTCAGGTCGTCAAAGATGTCGGCGTGGTCGCACTCGAGGTTGTTCAGGATGGCGGTGCGCGGCCGGTAGTGAACGAACTTGCTGCGCTTGTCGAAGAAGGCGGTGTCGTACTCGTCGGCCTCGATGGTGAAGGTCTTGCCGGCGCCCAGGCGAGCCGACACCTTGAAGTTCATCGGCACCCCACCGATGAGAAAGCCGGGCTCCAGTCCGTTGGCTTCCAGGATCCAGGTCAGCATGGCGGTGGTGGTGGTCTTGCCATGGGTGCCGGCCACCGCCAGCACGTGGCGACCCTGGAGCACGTGCTCGGCCAGCCATTGCGGGCCACTGGTGTAGGCCGCGCCGCTGTCCATGATGGCTTCCATCAGGGGAAACTTGGGCGTGCCGTCGGCCTGCCGGGCGCGGCTGACCACGTTGCCGATGACGAACAGGTCGGGCTGGAGGGACAGCTGGTCGGCACCGAAGCCTTCGATGAGGTCGATGCCCAGTGCGCGCAGCTGGTCGCTCATGGGGGGATAGACGCCGGCGTCGCAGCCGGTCACCCGGTGTCCTGCTTCACGCGCCAGGGCGGCCAGACCGCCCATGAAAGTGCCGCAAATGCCCAGAATGTGAATGTGCATCCGGCGATTCTAGGGGGCTGGTGAGGCGTCCCCTGCGGGTATGTCGGCGGGCATCGGCAATGCAACCGTCCAGCGGGCACAATCCCTCCCCATGGACCTGCGTCGAGACGACATCACCGCCGAAATCGCCGCCGTGGCTGCCCGCTTCGTGGTCGACGAAGGCCTGGAGTACGCCGCCGCCAAGCGCCGTGCGGTCAAGCAACTGGGCCTGCCGTCGCGCACCGCCTTGCCGGACAACGCCACGCTGGACGCTGCGGTGCGCGAGGACATTGCGGTGTTCTGCGCCGATACCCAGCCCGCTGAGCTGCATGCGCTGCGCGAGTTGGCGTTGCTGTGGATGGACCGGTTGCAGGCCTTTCGGCCCCATCTCGGCGGTGCCGTGTGGCACGGCACGGCCACGCGCCACAGCGACGTGTATATCCAGCTCTTCTGCGACGACCCCAAGGCGCCCGAACTCGCGCTGCTGGATCACCGGGTCGAATACCACCCCGGCGAAGTGCCCGGCTGGCGAGGCGAACCGGTGCCGGCGTTGAGCCTGCGCGACCGCTGCGCTGCACTCGACCAGTGGGTGCTGGTGCATCTGATGGTGCATGGGCACGACGACCTGCGCGGCGCCTTGAAGCCCGATGCCCAAGGCCGCAAGCCGCGCGGCGATGCGGCCGCCTTGCGCCGGCTCATGGCCGGCCAGGGTGAAGCCCATGACGAGGCGGCCGCATGAAGCTGCAACGTCGCACGGTGTGGATGGGTGGCGTGGCACTGGCCGCTGCGGGGACGGGCGCGTGGTGGTCGCAGCACAGATTGCAACTCCAGCCGGCACTGGACGACGCGGAGGCGGCCTTCTGGCTGGGCGAGTTCGATGGACCCCAGGGCGAAAAAGTGCGCATGGCCGATTTCCGAGGGCGACCGCTGCTGGTGAATTTCTGGGCCACCTGGTGCCCGCCCTGTGTGGAAGAACTGCCGATGCTCAATGCTTTCCATCAGGCCCAGGCCGCGCGCGGCTGGCAGGTGCTGGGCCTGGCGGTGGACCAGCCCAGCGCGGTGCGTGGCTTTCTGCAGAAGCTGCCGCTGAACTTTCCGGTCGGCATGGCCGGTTTTGGCGGCACCGAGCTCAGCCGCACGCTGGGCAATGCCGCGGGCGCGCTGCCTTTCAGCGTCGTCTTCGGCGCTTCGGGTGAGCTGCTGCACCGCAAGCTGGGCAAGCTGTCCGAGGCAGACCTTGCCCAATGGGCGCAATTGGGATAGCCTGCCAGAGCACCTTTGGTCATCTCGCTGGGAACGGGATCGAAAACACGGGTAAATTCCCACTTCTTCAAAAATCGCCGCAGTGCATTCGCGAATCTGATCGAGCACCTGACTTGCTCTTTTCACCGCGCACTCGTGTACACTGCGGCACCCTGGCGGATTGATGAGTTTTCATTTCGAAGAAGATGAATGCTTTTAGATCAATTTGACCGACATTCGTTGGAGAAATCATGGATTTGAGAAAACTGAAGACGCTGATCGACCTCGTCTCTGAGTCGAACGTGTCGGAACTCGAGATCACCGAAGCCGAAGGCAAGGTCCGCATCGTCAAGAGCGCACCTGTTGCAACGGCCGCCCCCATCACCTACAGCATGGCGCCCGCGCCCGTGGCACCCCAGGTGGTGCCGGCGGTGGATGTGGCGCCTACCCCGGTGGCTGCAGCGGCGCCGTCGGCGCCTGTGGGACACACCGTGAAGTCGCCCATGGTCGGCACCTTCTACCGGGCATCGAGCCCGGGTGCCAAGCCCTTCGTCGAAGTGGGCGACACCATCAAGGAGGGCGAGACCATCTGCATCGTCGAGGCCATGAAGATCCTCAACGAGATCGAAGCCGACAAGTCCGGCACCGTCACCCAGATCCTGGTGGAGAACGGTCAGGCGGTCGAATACGGTCAACCCCTCTACGTGATCGAATAAAGAAGCCCCGATCCCATGTTCAAGAAAATCCTGATCGCCAACCGGGGAGAGATCGCGCTGCGTGTCCAGCGCGCCTGCCGGGAAATGGGCATCAAGGCGGTGATGGTGTATTCCGAGGCGGACCGTGACGCCAAGTATGTGCGCCTGGCCGACGAAGCGGTCTGCATCGGTCCGGCACCCAGTGCCCAGAGCTACCTCAGCATGCCGGCCATCATCTCGGCCGCCGAAGTGACCGACGCCGAGGCCATCCATCCCGGCTATGGCTTCCTCTCGGAAAACGCCGACTTCGCCGAGCGCGTCGAGAAGAGTGGCTTCACCTTCATCGGCCCCACGCCGGACTCGATCCGCACCATGGGTGACAAGGTCTCGGCCAAGCAAGCCATGATCCGCGCCGGGGTGCCTTGCGTGCCGGGTTCCGAGGGCGCGCTGCCCGACGATCCGGTGGTGATCAAGCGCACCGCCAAGGCGGTGGGTTATCCCGTGATCATCAAGGCCGCCGGCGGTGGCGGTGGGCGCGGCATGCGCGTGGTGCACACCGAGGCCGCCTTGCTGCACGCGGTGCAGACCACCAAGGCGGAAGCGGGCGCGGCCTTCGGCAATCCCGAGGTCTACATGGAGAAGTTTCTCCAGAACCCCCGACACATCGAGATCCAGATCCTGGCCGACCAGCACCGCAACGCCGTTTACCTCGGCGAGCGCGATTGCTCCATGCAGCGGCGCCACCAGAAGGTCATCGAAGAAGCGCCCGCACCCGGTATTCCGCGCCGTCTGATCGAGAAGATCGGTGAGCGCTGCGCGGCGGCCTGCAAGAAGATCGGCTATCGGGGCGCCGGCACCTTCGAGTTCCTGTTCGAGAACGGCGAGTTCTACTTCATCGAGATGAACACGCGCGTGCAGGTGGAGCACCCGGTGACCGAATGGATCACGGGCATCGACATCGTGCGCACGCAGATCGCTGTGGCCGCTGGCGAGAAGCTGCCATTCACGCAGCGGCAGATCCAGTTGCGCGGGCATGCGATCGAGTGCCGCATCAACGCCGAGGACGCCTACAAGTTCACGCCTTCGCCCGGTCGCATCACGACCTGGCATCCGCCAGGCGGTCCCGGCGTGCGGGTGGACTCCCACGCCTACGCCAACTACTTCGTGCCGCCCAACTACGACTCCATGATCGGCAAGATCATCGTGCACGGCGACACGCGCGAGCAGGCGCTGGCGCGCA
>VFQP010003722.1_pt1 | contig 15144 bp, 13 predicted proteins | sample 3512351 | NCBI WGS metagenome assembly VFQP01 (sample SAMN10412372, study PRJNA504923) | tailings metagenome | isolation source: Relicate 1 Philex TSF1 revegetated site | place: Philippines: Tuba, Benguet | collected 2017-08-29 | reverse complement strand
GGACCCAGAGATACCAGACGACCCCGCTTATCAGCAGCACCGCCGCCGGAACCGAAAGGTCGGCCGCATCGACGCGCGCCATCAGGAACGCGGCCGCTTCGCAGATCACCAGCGGAACGACAAAATAGCATTGCATGAAGAATGGCGCGCGCAGCGTCTCGCGATCCACAGGCACTCCCTTTCGCCTCAGCAGGCTCGACGCCATCAGCAGGGGAAACAGGCTGTAGATGACCGCCCGGAACAGCAGCAACAGCTGCTCGGAGTTCATCACTTCCCGTGCCATCGGCGAGAGCGATGCGGTGTCGGGCGCCTGGTTGAAGCCAATCTCTGCCATGTGAACGAGGAAGATCGACAGCACCAGGAAGAGAGGCGGGCTTAGCAGATCGCCGAACTGCTCTTCGGAGGGCTTCGCCAACTCGCGCTTGACCGTATTGGCGATCTCCATGGGCCGGCGGACGATGCGCCACAATGTCCTCGGATAGAAGATCAGCCAGGTCATGACCGCATAGAGAAACTCCTCCAGCGATCGCACCAGGCGCATCAGGTCCATGGACTATTCCTACAGCAGGTTCATCGACTTGAAGCTGGAATGCGTTCCCCGGCCGATGATGAGGTGATCGTGCACGACGATGCCGAGCGCGGCTGCCGCCGTCACCACTTTCTTGGTCATCTCGATGTCCGCGCGGCTGGGGTTGGGGTCGCCCGACGGATGGTTGTGCACCAGGATCACCGCGGTCGCGTCGAGCTCCAGCGCCCGCTTGGCGACCTCGCGCGGATAGACCGGTGTGTGATCGATGGTGCCGGTCTGCTGCACCTCGTCGGCGATCAGGGTGTTCTTGCGATCGAGAAACAGGATGCGGAACTGTTCCTTGTTCTCGTAGGCCATGGCCGCCTGGCAATATTCCAGCACCGCCGCCCACGAGCTGAGAACGGGCCGGCCCAGCGCCTGGGCGCGGGTCAGCCGCAGTCCGGCCTCGCGCGTCAACTTCAGGCTGGCGATGATGCCGTCGCCGACACCCTTGACCTCCATCAGCCGCTCGGCCGGCGCGCTCAGGACGTCTGCAAGGCTGCCGAAGCGGTCGATCAGCGCCTTGGCGAGCGGTTTGGTGTCGCCGCGCGGCAGGGCGGAGAACAGCAGCATCTCCAGCACCTCGTAATCGGGCATGGACGATGCGCCGCCATTCATGAAGCGCTCGCGCAGGCGCTGGCGGTGTCCCAGATGATGCGGCTTTTCTTCCGTCACGGCCCCCAACCCGACGGACGGCCGGTCAGACGTCGTAAGGCGGCTTGTCGAGGCCGCGCGGCGAGGCGGTGAACACCTCGTAGCCGGTATCGGTGACCGCGATCGAATGCTCGAACTGGGCGGACAGCGACCGGTCGCGCGTCACAGCCGTCCAGCCGTCCGATAGGATCTTCACGTCGTAGCGGCCGAGATTGACCATAGGCTCGATGGTGAAGAACATGCCCGGCCGCAGGATCACGCCGGAATGGGGCTCGCCGTAGTGCAGCACGTTGGGTGCGTCGTGGAAGATCTTGCCCAGGCCATGGCCGCAGAAATCGCGCACCACCGAACAACGCTCGCCTTCCACATAGGTCTGGATGGCGTTTCCGATATCGCCCAGCGTCGCGCCCGGCTTCACCTGGCGGATGCCGCGCCACATGGCCTCGAAGGTGATGTCGCACAGGCGCTTCGCCTTCACCGACACCTCGCCGACCAGGTACATGCGGCTGGTGTCGCCGTGCCAGCCGTCGACGGTGGGCGTCACGTCGATATTGACGATGTCGCCGTCGCGCAGCGCCTTGTCGCCGGGGATGCCGTGGCAGACCACATGGTTGATCGAGGTGCAGATGCTTTTCGGGAAACCGCGATAGCCCAGCGGCGCGGGAATGCCGCCGCGTTCGACGATGAAATCGTGGCACAGCTTGTCGAGCTGCTCGGTGGTCACGCCCGGCGTCACATGCGGCGCGATGAAATCGAGCGTTTCCGCGGCTAGCCGTCCGGCCGCCCGCATGCCCTCGAAGCCCTCGCGGCCGTGGATCTTGATGCCGCCGGCGCGCATCTCGCCAACTTTCTGGTCGTTCATGTCTTGCCCTTCAAACCGGCGCTCAGATCGCGAGATCGAGCGCCCGGTCAACGGTGATCTCTTCGGTGGTCAGTCTACAGGCGTAGCAGAGGACTTCAACGCCGCGCTCGCGCGCCGCCCGCAAGCCCTTATCATACGCCGGGTCGACATCGGCGGCGATTGCAAATCGGTCGCAGTCCATCCGCTGCACCAGATAGAGCATCACCGACCGGTGTCCAGCCTCCACCATGTCGCCCAGCTCGACCAGATGCTTGGCGCCGCGCGCGGTCACCGCGTCGGGGAATTCGGCCAGCGTGCCGTCGCGGCGCAGATGGACGTTCTTTACCTCGACATAGCAGGGCGGCCGCGCCGGATCCTCCAGCAGGATGTCGATGCGCGAGTTCCGGCCGTACTTCACTTCGTGGCGGAGCGTCGCATAGCCGGCTAGCGCCTCGATGGCGCCCGCCGCGATCGCCTCGGCGACGATGCGGTTGGGGTGACCGGTATTGATCCCCACCAGGCCGCCATCGGCCTCGATCAGCTCCCAGGAATATTTCAGCTTCCGGTCTGGATTGGCGGCGGGCGACAGCCAGACGATCGAACCCGGCGCCTTCAGCCCGGCCATGGCGCCCGAATTGGCGCAGTGCGCGGTAATGGTCTCGCCGGTGCCCAGCACCACGTCGGCCATGAACCTTTTGTAACGTTGCACGAGGGTGCCGCGCACCAGTGGAGCATGAAATCGCATGGGCGGACCCTATAAGTCCCTGTTGCGCAAGGCAATCCCGCCATGAACGCGAATTAATCCGCGAATCCCCATTCTGTCCGCGAGTTAACGGGAAATCGCCGCCGGGAGGCGTAACATTTTCAATATGTTACCTCGCAATTGGCTCCTGGGGAGGAAGTCCGGTGCAGCACATTCAGACAGATGAGATGACAACCCGGTCCGCGGCCACGGCCGCCCATTTCCGGGGCAGTTGGAACTCCACACAGAACGAAAGGCTGCGCGGCGGAGGCGCATGTTCCGTCGCCGCGAAAACCGGTGAGGCGGGCGCGGTACTCGATCACCCGCCAGGCGGCGTTTTTGGACAGGCGCGCCGCCACGCCGATCCGGGCGCAGGCAGGCGGGGCGGCGACGGACGGGGGTGCGAAAACCCCTCCATCGCCGCCCGGCAGGCCTCAAAGGCCTCGCACGCTCTTCCAGCTGCATTTGGATTGCTGACGATCATGCTGATGATGGGATGGCCGGTCGTCGTGATCGGCCACGCCATCGCCAACCCGCCGCCGGGCGGCGTTTTCGCCTACCTCGCGGACCCGAAGGAGATGGCGGTCGTCGTGACCGACTGAGGCTCGTACCACGGGCCGCGAGGTCTCGCGGCCGATCGCACTGAAGCGAACAGCGACTGGCCCTGGAGGGCACGATGCGGACCATGATTCTGCGAGCGGGAAGGATGTGCCTTGCGACCATCGGGGCCGGTCTGGTGGTCGCGGCACAGTACCCGATGTTCGCCAAGGACGCCGGTGAGGTCCTCTTTCTGCGATCTGGCAGCCGCGCGTTCGCGCTCGAAGTGGGACTGATGACCGCTCTCGCTGGGTGGGCCGTGCTGATGCCCCTGGCGGCGGCACTCGCAACCACGCTGCTGACCCCAGTCGATCCGCTAAAGCCGCTCGCTATCAGCCCGTTTGTGCCAGTGATCTCGTGTTTCGGGCCCGAACCCGAGCCGGACAGCCCACCAGAAATCATTTCGACACCCACTGGAAAAGGAGCATCTCGATGAAACATCCATCTCGGGGGACGGAGCGGTATCACGCCACCATTGAGTGGCTGGGGAGTTTTGCCATTAGCCGACGCCATCCTTATACCCGCCATTCGTTTGCCGTCGCCGCGTCGCTCGCGGTCGCCGGTCTCGCCGCCTGCTCGATGCAGGACAAGGAAGCCGCCACCGACGCACAGCCGCCGGTGAGGCAGGAAGCGAGCCGCAATGACAGCCCTTCGACCGGCGCGCCGCCCGACATGAAGCCGGCACCGCCCGCTTTCGTCGATGTGCCGATGCTGTCCTTTGACTCGGCGCCGGCGACGACGGCGATCCAGGGCGTCACGGGCGAGGTGAAAAAATCGCCGGCGCCGCCACCGCCCGCGCCGATGGCCGGCTATGCAATGGAGAAGCGCGCGAAGGTCATCTCCGGCATCGTCCCCGGCAGCATGGCTGATTTCCGTTACGCGCCGATGCACACCAACACCGAGAACTATGCCCATATGGAAGGCAATCCGGTGAAGCAGGCCGCGGCCGAACCGGTGTCGACGTTCAGCGTCGACGTGGACACCGGCGCCTATTCCAACGTGCGCCGCTATTTGAACCAGGGCTCGCTGCCGCCGGCCGACGCGGTGCGGGTCGAGGAGTTGGTCAACTATTTCGACTACGCCTACCAGCCGCCCGCCGACAGGGCGCGGCCCTTCGCGGTCTCGACCGAGGTGGCGTGCACGCCGTGGAATCCCGAAACCTACCTGCTGAAGATCGGCCTGAAGGGCTACGAGGCGCCGAAATCCGCCCGTCCGCCGGCCAATCTGGTGTTCCTGATCGACGTCTCCGGCTCCATGAGTTCGCCCGACAAGTTGCCGCTGCTGGTGTCGTCGCTGAAGATGCTGACGGGTCAGCTGCGCGACGACGACCGGATCTCCATCGTCGTCTATGCCGGCGCCGCGGGCGTCGTGCTCGAGCCCACCAGGGGCAGCGACCGCGCCGCCGTCCTCGCCGCGCTGGAGCAGCTGCAGGCTGGCGGCTCCACGGCGGGCGGGCAGGGCATCAGCCTCGCCTATGCCACCGCGCAGAAGGCGTTCGTCAAGGGCGGCATCAACCGGATCATCCTGGCCACGGACGGCGACTTCAACGTGGGCGATACCGACGTCGACAGCCTGAAGGACTATGTCGCCCGCCAGCGCGCGACGGGCGTGTCGCTGTCGGTGCTGGGCTTCGGCACCGGCAACCTCAATGACGAGATGACCGAGCAGCTGTCGAATGTCGGCAATGGCAGCTACGCCTATATCGACACCATCCACGAGGCCCGGAAGGTGCTGGTCGAGCAGGCCGGCTCGACCCTGTTCACCATCGCCAACGACGCCAAGATCCAGATCGAGTTCAACCCGGCGGTGGTCAGCGAGTACCGGCTGATCGGCTACGAGAACCGCATGTTGAAGACCGAGGATTTCAACAACGACAGGATCGACGCCGGCGACATCGGCGCCGGCCACACCGTGACCGCGCTCTACGAGGTCGCGCTGGTCGGCTCGAAGGGCCTGCGGATGGACCCGCTGCGCTATTCGGCGCCTGCCGCCGCCGCGGTTCCATCGGCCGCCGAGTTCGCCTTCGTCAAGCTGCGCTACAAGCTGCCCGGCGAGGACAAGTCCCGGCTGATCGAAATCCCGCTCGCACGCGCCATGCTCGAGAAGGCCGGCCCAGCCTCGGCCGATTTCAAGTTCGCCGCCGCCGTCGCCGCCTTCGGCCAGAAGCTGCGCCATGGCGATTATCTGGGTGAGTTCGGCTACGACCGCATCGCCCGTCTCGCCCAGGAAGGCCGCGGTGCCGACAACCAGGGTTACCGCGTGGAGTTCGTCAACCTGGTCAAGACCGCTGCCGCGCTGGACGGCGCCGTCAAGGCCAGCGAGGCGCCCGCCGCCGATTGAGTCAACGCGCCCCCGCATCCCCCTCCCTCGGGGGCTCGCCGCTAGAGCAGCTTGTCATTCAGGCTGCTCTAGCTGGTTATGGGGCGGCGTCGGTCCGGGCCCAATCCGCCGCATCCACTCCATGCGGCGACGCGGCGTTTTCACGGCCGTTTTGTCGTGTCGGCCTTGCGGCCCGGTTGCTATAGTCCCGTCCATGACCGAACCAGCACCCGCCATGACCGAACCCAGAAAAATCACCGCCTGCCTGATCATCATCGGCAACGAAATCCTGTCCGGCCGCACCCAGGACGCCAATCTGGCGTATTTGGCCAAGTGGCTGAACAGCGAGTGCGGCATCCAGCTGACCGAGACGCGCGTGATCCCCGATATCGAGGACACCATCGTGGCGACGGTGAACGAGGTGCGCGCCCGGTTCGACTATGTGTTCACCACCGGCGGCATCGGCCCGACCCACGACGACATCACTGCCGAATCCATCGCCAAGGCGTTCGGCGTGCCGTGGGAGCTGCATCCCGAGGCGCACGAGATCCTGAAGGAATATTATGGCCCCGAGGGACTGACCTCGGCGCGGGCGCGCATGGCGTGCACGCCGCGCGGCGCCCGGCTGGTCGACAATCCGATCTCGAAGGCGCCCGGTTTCCAGATGGAGAACGTGTTCGTTCTCGCCGGCATCCCGATGATCATGCAGGCCATGCTCGAGAGCCTGAAGCACCGGCTGACCGGCGGATTGCCGGTGCGGTCGCGTTCGGTGCTGCTGCATTTGCCCGAAAGTATGATCGCTGCCGGGCTGCGCGACATGCAGAACCGCCATCCCACGGCCGATATCGGATCCTATCCGTTCTATCGTCAAGGCAAGGGCGGCACCAGCATCGTCATCCGCTCGACCGACGAGGCGCTCAACTCGCGATTGGCGCAGGAAGTATTTGATATGGCCGTATCTTTGGGCGGCTCTCCCCAATTTGAGGAATCAGTCTGAATTTTATGCAATCTCAGGTTGTGTGTCGGCTGAGGCTCTTCCTATAAGAGTCGCAGGAGCCACCAGCGGCTGACACCATCGGGGTTCCAGACGAGGCCAGACCCGCCATATTGGGCGGAGACCGGTCATCTCCCGAGTTTCAGACCTGTCCCGGGCTTGGGCTGGCGTCGCGGCGCCGGACCGGGTAGGCGATGAGATCCAGCTGTACGCGCCCGCCGGGCTTCCGGGGGCGGACCGGCCCGTAATGCCGGTGGCTCTGGCCCGCGAGACGCGGGCCAAGGGGGCGCCATCCCGTCCCGATGCCAGCAACCAGAGCAGGCAGGCGAAGTCCTGCCAGCAACGAACGAGGACAACCAGCATGAAGAAGATCATTCCCGCCCTCGCGGCGGTCGGGCTCCTTGCGGCCTGCGCCCAGGACCCCGCGTCCGACCACATCGCCGAAATGCAGGCGCTGACCACCAAGGTCACCGGCCTGCAGTGCCCCGGCGCCCAGCCTGTCGTCGTCTATGGCAACCGTGAAGGCGCCGCCTGGACCCCGGCCGGCCCCAACAAGGGCGGTACCATCGTGATGCCGACGAAGTACGACCCGAAGACCGCCGAAGGCCGCAAATGGCAGTCGGGCCCGCAGGGTCACTGGCGCATGGCCGAGGAAGTCGCCCACACCTGCGGCGCCGACGAGACCCAGGCCCGCGCCGTCAAATGCGCCTGGTGGATCTGCGGCTGAGCAACTGACCGAGCCGGTGCCAGCGCTCAGGCAATCATGTTCTGCGCTCCGGGAATCGCGGGCGAATCCGCGTCGCGATTCCCCAAGCGGGCGGCACTACAACCGGGGCGAGAATGTGTTGTCGCGCCCCATAACGGCCATAATTTGGGGGAGTCGAGATAAAAACAATCCAGAGTTGTGCACATAAGACACTTATAAATATACAGATTTTTATATGAAAACCCAAAATGGGGAATGCGGCAAATTTCCGACACAATTTGAAGTTGCATCAAATTCGAAATATACCTAAAAGCTGGTTTCACGGAGCGGCCACGACACGAAACGAAGGCACTCCAGGGAAATGAAGAGCCCTCGCTGAGGGCGGGTCCGCAGGAAAGCGGACCACGGCGGGACGCAGACAAGACCCGTCGAGACGCTAACGACCAGAGGACCCAATCAACCGGGCGGCCAGCGCGCTTGCCCGCAACAGACGAGGATTGCCATCATGAAGAAGATCATTCCGGCCGTCGCCGCCTTCGCCCTGCTCGCCGCCTGCGCCGAGACCCCTGCCTCCAACCACATCGCCGAAATGCAGGCGCTGACCACCAAGGTCACCGGCCTGCAGTGCCCCGCCGCCCAGCCCGTCGTCGTCTATGGCAACCGCGAAGGCGCTGCCTGGACCCCCGCCGGCCCGAACAAGGGCGGCACCATCGTGATGCCGACCAGGTTCGACCCGAAGACCGCCGAAGGCCGCAAGTGGCAGTCGGGCCCGCAGGGCCACTGGCGCATGGCCGAGGAAGTCGCCCACACCTGCGGCGCCGACGAGACCCAGGCCCGCGCCGTCAAATGCGCCTGGTGGATCTGCGGCTGATCCCGCCGCTCGGTTACAGGAAAGCCTCGCCTGCAGGGGAAGCGGCGCCGCCGGTTCCCCGAGGCAGCCAGCCCGGGCTCGACGACGACATCGAGCCTGCCGCGGACTGGCCTGAACATACCGCGCGGATCGCGCCGGCAGGAGCCCGACCAGCTTATCTCCCGACCGCGCGCGGCATCGTTCAGGACAGTCCACGGCAGACTTCATCCATCCAGTTTCCATTGCTTTACGCGACCACGCCGCTCGCATAGGTTTGCCGCACGCGAGCGTGGTGGAACTGGTAGACACAGCAGACTTAAAATTTGCCGACCGTCAGGTCTTGCGGGTTCGATTCCCGCCGCTCGCACCAACGGTCAGCGACCGCCATCGTCAGATCGCGCGACCACGACCCGGTTACGGCCGCCTTGCTTGGCCCGGTAGAGCGCCTCGTCCGCCCGGCGAATGAGCGTATCGGGATCGGCGCCGTCGGCCTCGGCTGCGCCGATGCTGAGGGTGATGGCCATTTCCTCACCGCCCGCCGCCGCGAAGCCGGCCGACGCGACCGCGGCGCGTAGCCGCTCGGCGACGGCTGCGGCGCCATCGAGCGGCGTTTCCGGCAGAATCAGCAGGAACTCCTCGCCGCCCCAGCGGACGATCGAATCGGCCGTGCGCGCTTCCGTGCCTGCTACCGAGACGAGATTCTGCAGCGCCCTGTCGCCGGCCTCATGGCCGAGGCGGTCGTTGATCGATTTGAAATGATCGATATCCGCCAGCAGCACGGAAACGGACGTGCCATAGCGCTCGCGCCGGTGCAGCTCGGCGGCGAGCCGCGACTGGCCGTGACGGCGGTTGAAAGCGCCAGTGAGCGGGTCGGTCATGGCGAGCCGGCGCAGCTCGTTCTCCATCCTCTTGCTTTCGGTGATGTCGCGAAACCAGGCAACCGCGCCGGTGATCGCGCCTGCGGCGTCGAACAGCGGCGCGGCGTTGATGCTCAGCAGCAATTCGGCACCATCGGGACGGGTCCGGATCCACTGAACCATATCGTGGACGTGCTCGCCGCGCAGGGCGCGAACCAGCGGTGCGTGCTCTTCCGGGACGGGTGTCTGCCGGTCCTCGTGCAGCGGCTGGGCCTGGGCGCGCCGCACGTCCTCGTCGGCGCCGAGCAGCGAGATGCCCAGAAGCTCGCGCGACGCCTGGTTGGCGTAGACGATGTTGCCGGCGGTGTCGGTGGCGACGACGGCCTCGCGCATGCCCTCGAGGATGACCCCCATGAGTTCCGACGAGGCGACGGTGTCCGGTTGGCGTGGCGGCTTCATGCGTATCTTGATACCATTTTCGCGGGCTGCGCTGATTAGCTTGGCGATTGGCCGATGGGAAGTCACGGCGACGCACATTTTCGTGCGCCGACGCAGGCGCGGCATGGACGGTTACGGCACCGGCCGGTTCCCCGCATGGCAGCCCCGCCAGCCTTGCCATGGCGAGGACGCGGCGGGGCCCTACACTCCAAGGTTCGCGGTTAGTTCAAGGGAGATCTCCGTGAACGTAATCCTGTTCGGCGCGAGCGGCATGGTGGGGCAGGGCGTCCTGCGCGAGTGCCTGGCCGATCCCGGCGTGACCGGCATCATTGCCGTGGGGCGATCGACGCTCGGCCAACGCCATCCGAAATTGCGCGAGATCATTCACGAGGACATGGGAGACCTTTCCGCCATCGAGGCGGATCTGGCTGAGGGCGATGCATGCTTCTTCTGTCTGGGCGTTTCGTCGGCCGGCATGAGCGAGCAGCGCTATTCGCGGATTACCTTCGACTACACCATGGCGGCTGCCTATGCGCTGAGCCGGGTCAATCCGGGCGCGGTGTTCATCTATGTTTCGGGGATGGGCACGGATTCGACCGAGAAGGGACGGTCCATGTGGGCAAGGGTCAAGGGCCGGACCGAGAACGCGCTGCTGCGGCTGCCGCTGAAAGCCTACATGTTCCGTCCGGGCCTGATCCAGCCGCTGCACGGCATCCGGTCGAAGACCCGCCTGTATCAGGCGATCTATTCGGCCGGCGGGCCGCTGATCGGATTGCTCAAGCGGTTGGCGCCGGGCGCCGTCACAACGACCGAGCAGGTGGGGCGGGCCATGATCCGCATCGCCAGCAATGGCTATCCCCGCCCGGTGCTGGAAACACGCGACATCAACGCCGCCGCGTAGGATGCCGGCGGCGGTCGCCGCAGCACTGGCAGATGGCATGACAGGCCCCGTGCTTCAGTCCGGAGCGGTCGGCGCCCAAAGGCAATGCCTGTCCTGGCGCGGGCACGAGGCCTGCGCTGGTGCAGATCAACATCAGGTCATCCACCGCGCGCGCCGACGCCATGGCGGGCAGCGCCGGTTGCAGTGTCAGGGCCGCCGCAGCGAGCCATGTCGTCAGTCGCCGTGTCATGTCGCCGCCGGTCCATTGCGCCGTTTTCACTGTCGGCGCTCGCTTGCGCCCTGACCATGATCTGGATCAACCCGCGGCCTCAAGCGCGGGTGCTGGAAATGAGCTTTCCTCGCGGCGACCAACGGGTAATCTGGGCGGCGACATGAACCACGCCAGTCAAGGGGAGAACGGCAGATGGATCTCGGGATCAAGGGGCTGAAGGCGATCATTCTGGGCGGCAGCCGCGGCATGGGGCGCTATACGGCCGGGCTCATGCGCGAGGAAGGCGCCTCCGTCGCCATCTGCGCGCGCGGGGCGGAGGGTGTCGAGACGGCGGTGGCCGAGCTGAAGGCGGCGGGCAGTGGCGGCACGGTGTTCGGCGCCGCCTGCAACCTCGAGGACGGTGCAGCCACGCGTGACTTCTGCAAAAAGGCGCTCGATGCGCTCGGCGGCGTCGACATGCTGATCCATAACGCCAGCGGTTTCGACATGAGCGGCGGCGAGGATGGCTGGATGCGCAGCTTCCAGGTCGACATGATGGCTGGCGTCCGCGCCGTCGAGGAATGCGAGGCGGCGCTGATCGCATCGACCGCGGCCAGCATCACCTTCATCGGATCGATGGCGTCGAAATACTATTTCGGCCGCAGTTCTTCCTATGGTCCGGCGAAAGGCGCCATGCGCGTCTATGCCAACGAGCTGGCGCAGAAATATGGCCGCAAGCAGATCCGGGCCAATGCGATCTCGCCCGGCGCCGTCTGGTTCCCCGGCGGCTCGTGGGACAAGCGCAAGAAGGAGATGCCGGAGTTCTACGCCAACGTCGAGAAGTCCATTCCGCTGGGCCGTCTCGGCACCGCGGAAGAGCTCGCCCGGGTGATCGCCTTCGTCGCCAGCCCAGCGGGCGGCTGGATCAACGCGGCCCACATCGTGGTGGATGGCGGTCAGGTCGCGGCGGTCGACTGACTACACGGTGTAGGGGAGCTTAACCCCTGGGCGGAAATCCTTCGGGAAACCCTTCCTTCACTTCCCGGGTCGGCCAGAAGAAGTAAAGACTGCTCCGCTGGATCTTCCACGCGCCGCCGATCTTGCGGTAGTCCTCGTCATAGAGGCCCAGATAGTTGATCGGCGATTCGCCGGCTTCCTTGAAGCTCGCGCCGTTCAACAGATAACGGCGGCCGACGGCGGTATCCGGCCCGGTCAGCTCGACCCAGTGGTTGGTGTTGGCGCGGAGCACCTTCATCGGCACCCAGCCATTGCCCTCGGCGCGGGCTCGGAAGCCGTCGTGGATGGCCTGCTTCCCATCCCAGACGCCGTAGTGGCCGAATTCGCAGCGCGCGCCGTCGGCGAAGAAGTCCATCATCGCGTCCAGCTGGTTGGCATCCATCCGCTGGGTGAACATCACCATCAGCTTCTTGATGGCCTCGACTTCCAGCAATTCCCGGATCAGGCCGATTTCGTCGGCCGTCAGTTCGTTCCCCATTCCATTCTCCCCTGTCTTGCAAGCCTCGCACATGGGCCGTGGCGCGCCTTCAGGCAGCGACGCGCCCCTCGGCGACATCCAGATCCCGGCGGAAGTGGCGGCCGGCGATGAAATAATGCCAGGCGCCCCACAGGCCGAACACGGTCACCAGCGGCATGGCGTAGCGGAGCGCCTCCTGGCCGAAGCGGGGGGTCAGCCCGTCGCTGAGCATGCCGACCAGGCTCGGGCCGATGCCCATGCCGATGAGATTGCTGGCGAACAGCATGATCGCCGCCGCCTGCGAGCGCATGCGCTGCGGCGACAGGGTCTGGAGCATGGCAAAGGTGGAGCCCTGATAGGTGGCGGCGAGACCGACCGATACCACCAGACCGAAAATCGCAACCGGCAGGCTCGGCGCGAAGAAGAACAGCAGCGAGAAGGGCAGGGCGACGAATTTGGTGATCGCCACCACCCAGGGAATCCACTTCACGTCCTTCTTGCCCAGCCGGTCGGCGACCATACCGGCGCCAAGCGAGCCGAGGATGCCGGCAAGACCGCCCATCACGCCCATCAGCGTCGCCGCCTCGCCGACCTTCAGGCCGTGGGTGCGCATCAGGAAGGCTGTCGACCAGGTGGCGGTGCCGTAGCCGACCACGGCAACGAGCGTACAGCCGATGATGACGTGGCGCAGGCTGCGCACACGCCACAGATAAGCGAACACCTCGCGCACCGGAATGTCGCCTTCGCCGGTCGTGGCGGCAACGGAACGGGTCCGCATCGGCTCGCGCATGGTGAACCGCACCAGCAGCGCGATCAGCAGCCCGGGCAGGCCGACGATCATGAACGCCATGCGCCAGCCGTGGTACTGGGCGATCCAGCCGCCGGCGAGCGCACCGAACATGCCGCCGAAATGGATGCCCCAGGAATAGATCGCCATGGCCGCCGTGCGCTGGTCCGGCGGATAGAGGTCGGCGATGATCGACTGCGAGGCCGGACCCGAGCCGGCTTCGCCGACGCCGACGCCGACCCGCGCCAGCAACAGCTGCCAGAAGTTCTGCGCCAGCCCGCACACGGCCGTCATCGCCGACCAGATGGCGACGGCGCCGGCGATGATGTTGCGACGGTTCGACCGATCGGCCCAGCGCGCGGCGGGAATGCCCAGCGTCGCATAGAGAAAGGCGAAGGCGATGCCGCCGAGCATGCCCATGGCGGTGTCGGACGCGCCGAACTCGACCTTGATGGGCTGGACCAGCGTGTTGATGATCGTGCGGTCGATGAAGCTGGAGGTGTAGACGATCACCAGCAGGAACAGCGTGTAACTGCGCGCCGCCTTGCTGACGCTCACGTCGGTGGTTCCGTGCATCCCTTGGCCTTCCCCGTCTTCCCGGCTTCTTTGTTGTGCCCAGAAAAGCATCAGGCGCGGCAGGGCGCCACCGTTTTCGTGCGTAAAATCTTGGCAGATACGAAAAATTCGCTATGGCGCGAAAGAATTCCCACCCATATAACCGCGCCTTCACAAATGCCGGATAGAACTATCCCATGACCGATACCATTCGCCGCCTGCGCAACATTGCCATCATCGCCCATGTCGACCATGGCAAGACGACGCTCGTCGACAAGCTGCTGCGTCAGTCGGGCACGCTCGATACGCGGGGCGAGCAGGAAGAGCGGGTCATGGACTCCAACGACATCGAAAAGGAACGCGGCATCACCATCCTGGCCAAGAATACGGCCATTACCTGGGAAGGCTGGCGCATCAACATCGTCGACACCCCTGGCCACGCCGATTTCGGCGGCGAGGTCGAGCGCGTGCTGTCGATGGTGGACTCGGTGCTGCTGCTGGTCGACGCCGTCGACGGCCCGATGCCGCAGACCCGCTTCGTCACCAACAAGGCGCTGCAGCGCGGCCTTCGCCCGATCGTCGTCATCAACAAGGTCGACCGTCCCGGCGCGCGTCCCGACTGGGTCGTCGACCAGACATTCGAATTGTTCGACCGCCTCGGCGCCACCGACGAGCAGCTCGACTTCCCGGTGATCTACGCCTCGGCGCTGGAAGGCTTCGCGACCAAGGACCTGACCCAGCCGGCCGATGACATGCGCGCCCTGTTCGAGACCATTGTCGAGCACGTGCCCGAGCCGCAGGTCGAGATCGACGGCCCGCTGCAGCTGCAGGTCAGCGCGCTCAGCTATTCTTCGTATGTGGGCGTCATCGGTATCGGCCGCATCCAGCGCGGCAAGATCAAGCGCAACACCCGCGTCACCGTGATCGGCGCCGACGGCAAGACCCGTAGCGGCCGCGTGATGCAGATCCTGGGCTTCCACGGCCTGGAGAAGATCGAGGTGGAGGAGGCCGAAGCCGGCGCCATCATCGCCTTTACCGGCCTCGAGGAACTGCATATCTCCGACACCATCTGCGACCCGGACACCGTCGAGGCGCTGCCGGCGCTGGTCGTCGACGAGCCGACCATCACCATGACCTTCCAGGTCAACGATTCGCCTTTCGCCGGCCGTGAGGGCAAATACGTCACCAGCCGCAACATCGCCGCCCGCTTGCAGGAAGAGCTGATCCACAACGTGGCGTTGCGGGTCGAGCAGACCAACGATTCGAACCGGTTCCAGGTTTCCGGGCGCGGCGAGCTTCACCTGTCGATCCTGATCGAGAACATGCGCCGCGAAGGCTACGAGCTGGCGATCTCGCGTCCCGAGGTGATCCTGAAGACCATCGACGGCGAGGTCTGCGAGCCGTGGGAAAATCTCACCATCGACGTCGAGGAAGAATTCCAGGGCGCGGTGATGGAGAAGATCGGCGAACGCCGCGGCGAGCTGCGCGACATGGTGCCCGACGGGCGCGGCCGCGTGCGCCTCGACTACAACATCCCCAGCCGCGGCCTGATCGGCTTCCGCTCGGAGTTCATGGCGACCACCTCTGGCAACGGCCTGATCTATCACACCTTCGATCGCTACGGCCCGAGGGGGAACGCCACCATCGGCGGCCGGCACAACGGCGTGCTGG
>VFQP010003720.1_pt1 | contig 15145 bp, 11 predicted proteins | sample 3512351 | NCBI WGS metagenome assembly VFQP01 (sample SAMN10412372, study PRJNA504923) | tailings metagenome | isolation source: Relicate 1 Philex TSF1 revegetated site | place: Philippines: Tuba, Benguet | collected 2017-08-29 | reverse complement strand
ATGATTGCTGGCGATATAATAAAGTTTTTGGGAAAGGCATACAGACAGGTCGGACAATAGATGACAGACGATAGACGATAGACCATAGACGATAGACCATAGACCATAGACCATAGTTTTAGTAGAGCTGCCATATATAAATAGTAAACGGCCGGATAGTTAACCGGCCGTTTACCAATAAAAAGATTATGAGATGGTCTATGGACTATCGTCTATTGTCTATGGTCCATGGTCTATCGTCTATGGTCCATGGTCTATCGTCTATGGTCCATGGTCTATCGTCTATCGTCTCTCTTCCGTGGCCCACTTCATTCCTCCACTTTCTTCTTCGTCATAAATCCCATCGCCACAAACGCCATCCAACTTGGATACAACAGCGCAAAACCTGTATGTACCATACCATTTTCAATAACATTTGCAAAGCAAACATGTAATGTTATTGTCAGTATCAAACCGATTATTCCAATCTTATAAAACGTGTTGAGGTTATTCATATGATCCGGTTTTGCTGGGTACAGAATACGATTACCGGAACAAGATAGAGAACCACAGTATTCGGCTATAATGGTTTTTACGGCAGAAATTCCCTGCACACAATTCTACCCCATTAGGGCAGCTTCATAAATGTATCCCGCGTATCTGCGTTGACAATAAGGCCACGGCGTTTCCCCGTTTGTATAAACTCCACGTCTACAGGCAGTTCTTCCTGGATGAAAAAGAGTTTTTCCGATACAGGCCTTAAGGTCACCGAATTATTACGATTGGTTTTTACCAATAATTTCCCCGCATCCGCTGTGATATGGAGTGTATCTGATTTATTCACATAAGTACCGGTGAGTGTGGACAATACATTCGCCGCTACTGGTTTCTCCTTATAAACAAATCTTCGTTTCGATAACATCCATTCATACAGACTATCAGAATTGTAAGCCTTCGTCCAGCTATCATGTTTTACTTCAGGATAAATAGTCAACCGGGCAGATGGATTACTCTTCCGTAATGCAGCGATCATCTGTTCACTTTGTTGTGGATACACCACATCATCTTTGCCTCCATGAAAAGCCCATACCGGTACATGGCGTAAACGCCAGGTTGTTGAAGTATCACCTCCTCCGCAAATGGGAATCACCGCGGCGAAGTCCTGGGGAAACTGGGCAGCCAGTTTCCAGGCGCCATATCCACCCATGCTTAAACCTGTCAGATACACGCGGTCTTTATCAACACGATATTGTTTCTTCAGATCATTAAGCAGATAATGCAGTTCAAGAGGATCCCAGCCGATCTGCCCATCAGCCTGAGGCGATACAAGAATAAATGGATATTTCTTCCCCTGTTCTACCAGCATCGGCGGACCATTCACTTTTACTTTCTGAATATCTGTACCGCTCTCGCCGCTTCCGTGAAGGAACAACATCAACGGCCATTGTTTGCTGGTGTCGCTGTCGTATCCGTCAGGCAGATACAACAGGTACCGGGTTTCGCGGTAAAATGAACGGGCGGTTTGCTGTGCATGAATTGTTATTGCTGAACTGATTATCAGCAGTAGTGACAAGAATTTTGACCACATGGCAGGTGCAATTAAGATGAAAGTCAATTTACCTTTTTTTATCAAGCCTGAAACAGAATTTATGGATGATTGGTACAAAGTTTCTCATTTTGCCATCTTAGGATAATAAATCCATTCCCGGAATCATATAGTATGAAAAGAAATCTCCATCAACTCATAGTGATCTGTTTCGCGTTGGTATTGCTCGGATCCTGCAAAAAATCAGGAGGTGATCCTGCACCCGAACCACCGTCGCCACCCGATCCCAATCCGCCGGTCAACAATAACCCTGTTATTCCTCCAACGGTTTATGCCGGTTATTCACTCCTCTGGAATGATGAGTTTGACGGCTCACAGATAGACGTTAACAAATGGAATTTTGAGACGGGTACAGGTATCGATGGAAATTTCGGAACCGGTCAGCTGGATCGTGCCCGGCCGGATAATGCAACGATTGCCACCGGCGTAACCGATGCAAGCGGAAACTGCCTCGCCATCGTCACCAAAAAAGAAACCTATATCGACCGTAACTATACCAGTGCCAGACTGAACACAAAGGATAAAGGTTCCTGGGGGCCAGGGCATCGGATCGAAGCTCGTGTTTGGGCACGTGATGTACGTTACAAAGGCCAGGGGTTCGCGTTCTGGATGATGCCACAGGAAATTCCAACAGGGCAAACATCGCTGATGTGGCCACAAGGTGGCGAGATCGATATCATGGAATATGTTGGCACGATCCCCAACCATAACCTTGGCAGTGTTCACTATGCATGGTCATGGGAAAACAACCAGTATCAAAGCTGGAATCATGGACATAAAGGCGGGTACTATTCATATGCAGACAAACAGGTTCCAGCCACCAATCCCGGTTATGGTGGCTGGCCCGCACCAGCCAGCGACCTGAATACGGGCAGTGGAGGTTTCCATACTTACCGGATCGACTGGTATTCTGACAGGATCGAATTTGCACTGGATGACCAGGTATACCATATCAACTATTTTAAGGATGGAGATGCGTTTGATAATGGTGTCGCGAACGGCCAGGATCAGGATGCAAAAGTGATGATCAATGGCAAACGTGTTTTTGTATCAGAATACTCCCATCATTTTGCCGAATGGGCACCGTTCTCACATAAGTTTTTTATCCTGCTGACTGCCGGCGTCGGAGGAAATGATAATCAGACCTATGGAGGCGCGATCGTACCTAATGCGGTGTTTCCGTGTACGACATTTATTGATTGGATAAGAGTCTACAAGAGAAATTAGTGACCGCTTTAATTGAAGAAATCTCTTTCTCTATAATGGCGTAAGGCCCCCTCTAAATCTCCCCCTTCAGGGGAGACTTAAGTCGCTTAATACAGAAAATTCAATTTGAGATCGGATATTATGTGCTATATAAAATTGATCGCCCTATATCGGAGTGTCAAGTCTCCCCTGAAGGGGGAGATTTAGAGGGGGCCCTACGCCAGTCTGTGCATAGTATTTTCTCAATCTGTCGACATTGGGCAGGGATACACTTTCAACTCCTTCCCCTCTTAGCTATAAAAATGTTATTGTTCAAAAACCATACGCAACATTCCATTTTAAAAACTGACCTTACTGGAAACAGCCTTCCATGCGAACTCCATTAAGAACAAACCTGCTCTTTCTTTTTGCCATCTCCTGTATTTATTCGCCACTGAAAATCGTTGCACAGTTGAATGTTAAAACGGAAATATATCCGGGCGTTGAATTACTGAACGTGATTCACCTTCTCTCCGATTCAGCAGAAACCGTTCCTTCCACTTATGCAAATGATGTACGGAAACATTTCGCGGCTTTTAAAGACCATCCTGCAGTGATAAAAGCAAGAACACTTGACCTGATCAATTGTGATTTCCCACTCCGTCACAGCTGGTGTTTTTATAACTTTCCGGACATCAAACTTCACCTTCCGGATACGCTGTGGGCATATAATAAATACGTCAGCACAACAGCGCTTCGCGAATACTTTCTTGCATGCACGGACTTTTATAAAAAGAGTAAATTCTGGGACTTCTATACTTCCTACCAGCCTAACTATGAAAAATGGAAAACATTATTTAAAAAGAATCTGTACGACGAATGCATGCTTGCATCAATTGACGATTTCTACAAGCTAAAACCATCCAATAAAGTAACCTTCACGCTTGGCGCGATGAACTGCAACTCATTTGCATTGCCAGAGACAGGCGAGATCAACCCTGCCTTTCATGGCACATCAACCATATTTATTGCTTATGGAAATCTTTATAAATCCAATGACTCCACACCGCCTTATTTCTATTCAAAATTCAACTCACAACTGATCTGGCATGAAGCCGGGCATGTTTATCTTGCTGATCTTTTTAAAAAGCACAGCAACAATGTAGATGCGATACGTGGTTATTTTGATGGAAATGATTCCATGCAAAAAATTGCGGGGCCTCTCAGCTGGTCAAAATTTCTTGATGAAAATATTACTCAGGCTGTAACAAGTTATCTGCGGATACAAACAAATATTGTTACCAGGGAAAGGGAGATGGAACGACTGACGGGGTTTAACGAAATGGCGAAGATCATCATCGATATAATAGAAGAGAAATATGCGTTACAAACGACCTATCCAAACTTCGATGAGTTCTTTCCCGTGCTTCTGCAGGATTTACAGACAAGACTGACCAATCCACAGTAATAAGTCAATGGCTAAGACATTGTATCGAGTCCCGGAAAAAACTTTTCATAAGGTATATTTGCCGCATGCAAACCTTATTTCCCGTCGTTTATTCAACCCTTTCGCCTGAAGCGCTTGCAGCATTTGTCGGTCAGCAATACGCATTTTCCGAAGTATCCTGCAGGTTCCTGGTGCGCGGCGTTGGGGATACTTACATTATTGAATCCAAAAATTCGCGGTTCATTTTCCGGGTTTATCGTTTTCTGCATCGCGGATATAGCGTGATTGAAGCAGAAACCACGCTATTGAAAGCACTTCATGACGCGGGTGTTTCCGTTTCCTATTCGATCGCAGATAAGAACGGAAGCCTGATCCAGTCTTTTGAAGCAGCTGAAGGAACGCGCTTTGGGGCTCTATTCAGTTTTGCAGATGGAAAAGTTGTGCCTGCTCCCAGCGATGCGCAACTCCGGAATCTTGGCCATGAAATTGCAAAGTTCCACAATGTATCTTCAGCCATCAAGCTTGACGGCATTACCAGAACATTCGATCTGAAAACAACACTCTTCAACCCACTCGAAAAAACACGCGACTACTTCTCCAACGATCCTGAAGGATACGAATGGTTGAATAATACCGCGCATAAAATAGACACTGCATTAAGCAAAACGGATACATCTTCTTTTTCCAAAGGATATTGCCACTTTGATTTCCTCCCAAAGAACTTTCATTTCGATGGAGACAAAGTAACCTTATTTGATTTTGACTTCCTTGGTTATGGATTGCTGGTAAATGATCTGATGACCTTCTGGACACATCTTCAGATGGATCTTTATTTCAACCGCATCACCAAAGAAAGAGCCGAAGAAAGTTTCCGGATACTGATAGAAGCCTATCGTGAGATCAGACCGGTCTCAGAAGAAGAACTGAATATCATTCCCTATCTCGCCCTCGGCTTCTGGACGTTCTATATGGAATTTCATTCCACACATGATCAGTTCTATCAGTTCATTACAGAACCAGCTGTACTGAAAATGCGGATTGGCTTCATCCGTCAGTTGGTTGAACGTAACTGGCCGGTTCGTTGACCGCCTCCGACCGCCGTAGCCTGGCGACGGAGGTTCTCCTACCACATCAGGTAGTCAAACCGGCGTAGTGTTCCCGCAGATTTCCGCTGATCAAGGCGCAGATACGCAGATCAGCGTCTGACAGCAGACAAATATCTGCGAATCTGCGCGTCCATCTGCGTTCATCTGCGGGAACACTACGCCGGGTTGATCACAGTCTTTCCTTGAAACTAACTGCTTGACGAAGTAGATCTGGCGATAGTCAACGAAAACGCCCTTCCAAATCAAGCCCATTCTCCTTCGCCGTTTTCTTCGCCACCTCATAACCCGCATCCGCATGGCGTATCACTCCCATTCCAGGATCATTTCGTAAGACACGTTGCAATCTTGCGGCAGCTTCTTTCGTTCCATCCGCTACGATCACCATACCCGCATGAATACTGTACCCCATACCCACACCACCACCATGATGCAAACTTACCCAGCTTGCTCCACCCGCAGTGTTCACCAGTGCGTTCAACAATGGCCAGTCAGCCACTGCATCACTACCATCCATCATGGCTTCTGTCTCGCGGTTCGGACTTGCAACTGATCCCGTATCCAGATGATCTCTTCCTATAACGATCGGCGCTTTTACTTTACCGGAACTCACGAGCTCATTAAACGCCAATCCTGCTTTTTCTCTTTCTCCCTGTCCAAGCCAACAGATCCGCGCAGGCAATCCCTGAAAGGCGATCTTTTCCTTCGCGAGACGCAGCCAGCGTTGCAGTCCTGCATTTTCCGGAAACAGCTCCGCGATCACTTTATCTGTTACCGCGATATCCGCAGGATCACCACTTAATGCAGCCCAGCGGAACGGACCTTTGCCTTCGCAAAACAAGGGACGTATATAAGCCGGTACAAATCCAGGGAAATCAAAGGCATTTTCCACTCCTTTTTCTTTCGCACGCGCGCGGATGTTATTGCCATAATCAAACGTGATCGCTCCTTTTTGCTGCAGCTCGAGCATCAACTGCACGTGACGCACCATGGAATTGTATGCATTCGCGATGTATTCGTCAGGATTAGCCGTGCGCATTTGTTTTGCATGTTCATAGGTAAGCTCATGCGGCCAGTAACCGATCAATGGATCATGTGCAGATGTTTGATCTGTAAGCGTATCAGGAATAATATTGCGATCCAGTAATCTTTCCAGCAAATGAACCGCATTACATAAAACACCGATAGAAAGCGTGACTCCTGCCGCTTTCGCTTCAACAGCACGGTCTATGGCGCGGTCGATATCCGTGATCTTTTCGTCAAGATATTTTGTTTCGAGACGTTTATCTATTCTCCATTCTTCAACCTCTGCAACAAGTGCTACACCTTCATTCATGGTGATGGCCAAAGGCTGAGCGCCACCCATTCCGCCGAGGCCGGCTGTTACATTCAGCGTTCCTTTCAAGGTACCACCAAAATGTTTGGCCGCCGCCGCTGCATAGGTTTCGTATGTTCCCTGAACAATTCCCTGGCTGCCGATATAGATCCAGGAGCCGGCAGTCATTTGCCCATACATCATCAATCCCTTCTTCTCGAGCTCATCAAAATGCTGCCAGTTGGCCCAGTTTGGAACCAGCTGCGAATTACTGATCAGTACTCTTGGTGCATCCGGATGTGTCTTCAGAATTCCGACAGGTTTCCCGCTTTGAACAAGCAGGCTTTCATCATTCTCCAGTATTTTAAGCCCCTGAATGATGTTATCCAGCGCGTCAAAATTGCGGGCAGCTTTTCCCCTGCCGCCGTAAACGATCAGGTCTTCCGGGCGTTCCGCCACTTCCGGGTCAAGATTGTTCAGCAACATACGCAGGGCCGCTTCCTGCACCCAACCTTTGCAGTTTAAATGGTTACCGGTAGGCGTTTTATATTTTATTGGATCGTAAGGCATGAGAAATCGTTTATTGTGATTAGATTGTTGTCTGCAATGTAAGGCATTTTCTTTTTGGACGAAGGCTACGCGGGGCTAGTCTATTTGCCATTCCATACATTCACTAAAACCAAAAATTAACCATGAAATTTCGTTACCTGCTTGCACTATTACTGCTGGTAAAAACCGGTATTGCTCAAAAACAGGCATCGATCTCATTCGAGAAATGGATCAGTCTTAAAAATGTGGGAAATCCACAGATCTCTCCTGACGGGAAAACGGTGATCTATTCCGTGACGAGTACAGACTGGACTAATAACACCTATGACAGTGAGATCTGGATGACCCGTGAAAATGAAGAGGCATTCCAGCTTACCCGTACAAATAAAGGAAGCAGTTTTGCAGCGAGATTTTCGCCCGACAGCCGCTATATCAGCTTTCTCGCAGATCGCGGCGATAAAACACAGTTGTTCATCATCGCTGTCAAAGGCGGAGAAGCTTTACAGGTAACAAAAGACGACGATGGCATCAGCAGCTACGAATGGAGCCCTGATGGAAAGCAAATTGCTTACCTGAAAACAGAACCCGAAAGTAAAGATGAAAAATCGATCAAAGAACGCTATGGCGCATTTGGTATCGAGGGTGAAGAATACAGGCAAAGCCATCTGTGGCTGTTAAACTTCAATTACGACTCAGTCATCCTCGCGGGACAGCTTCCCTGCTACAATGCGAAAGACTCAGCAAAAACACCTGCATTCCCCATGCAGCAATGTTTCAGCTTACCCAAAGCCAACAGATTGACGGAAGGAGACTTTACCATTACCGGCTTTTCCTGGCGCCCTGACGGAAAACAGATCGCTATCAATCGACAGAAAGATCCCCTGATCAATTCAAGCATCACTGCAGATATCGCTTTACTTGATGTTGCCTCCAAAACGATAAAGACTGTTGTAAGCAACCCTGTTTCTGATTTTTTTGGAAGATGGAAACCAGATGGCTCCGCTTTCGTTTACAGCTCCTCCAACGCAGATACAGCGTCATTCTATTACCTGAATAACCGGATACTGATCTACGATATGGCAACCGGTAACAGTAAAGAAATAGCGCAGGACATCGATGAGAACAAATCGATCGTGAGCTGGAGCAACCAGGGACTTGTGCTTAGTGTGCTGCAACAGGCAAAACAAAAGCTGTACATCGCGGATCCTGGTGAGAACAAAACAACACCGGTAGATATTCCGCTGGATCTTGTAAACAGTGCAGATTTCTGTAAAACCAATAACTCGCTAGTGATCACCGGCCGCAACTACGCTGATCTGACAGAAGCATTCTGGCTTGCACCCGGTCAGCCGCTGAAGAAGATCTCGGCCATCAACGATCAGATCAAGGGATGGAATGTTCCCGTAAATGAATTGGTACAATGGAAAAGTAAAGACGGAGCAAAGATCGAAGGTGTATTGCTCAAACCTGCCAATTTTGATAAAAACAAAAAATACCCGCTGCTCGTAGTTATTCATGGCGGGCCAACCGGTATCGATCTTCCTGAACCAACGCCCACTTATGTATATCCTATCATGCAATGGGTGGAGAAAGGGGCCGTTGTATTACGCGTCAACTATCGCGGCAGCGCCGGTTATGGAGAAAAATTCAGATCGCTTAATGTTCGCAATCTCGGCGTCGGCGATATGTGGGACGTGATGAGTGGTGTCGACTTTCTGCAAAAACAGGGATTTGTTGATACAGCCCGCATGGGTTGTATGGGCTGGAGCCAGGGCGGCTATATTTCCGCGTTTCTTACAACCAACACCAATGCTTTTAAAGCGATCTCCGTTGGCGCTGGTATCTCCAACTGGGTCACATACTACGTAAACACCGATATCACACCATTCACCCGCCAGTATCTGAAGGCTGATCCCTGGAAAGACATGAACGTCTACCTCAAAACATCTCCCATGACCAATATCAATAAAGCACGCACGCCAACATTGATACAACACGGGGAGTTTGACAAACGCGTTCCTATTCCAAACGCGTATGAACTTTATCGTGGTTTGCAGGATAGGAATGTTCCTTCAAAGCTGATCGTTTATAAAGGATTTGGTCATGGAATCTCCAAACCCAAAGAACGCCTTGCCGCTATCTGGCATAACTGGGAATGGTTCAACAACTATGTCTTTGGGGATATGCAGGAAGAGATGCCGAAGTGAGACGTGGAAAATTAAAAAGTTTAAAAGTTGATAGTTTAAAGGTTTAAAAGTCAGCCCTGAAGGTACTCAACTTGAAAACCTTAAACCTTAAACTTTTAAACCTTTTCTCTCCAACCGCCTGATCAACCATGGCAGAGTGAGCCCCTGCCCTACCAATGTGAACAATACGACGGCTACTGAAATAAAGATGATCGCATTTCGCATCGGGAACGGACTTCCATCCTGCAAATGCCTTGGTAAGCCGATGGCGATTGCAAGTGATACGATCCCGCGCATACCAGACCAGGAAATGATCAGGCTGTTTTTGAAATCATATAATGAATGAACTGTTACACGCGGATGCCCTTTTTTATAGGCGCGTTCAAGGTTCAACTGCTGCATGTATACGCGGAAGAAACGTAAGAGTAAAGCCGCAATAGTAATTGCGAATGCATAAAGTGTGTAGGGAAGAATATGTTCGTGTTTGATACTTTTCGCGATATAAGGAAGTTCAAGTCCGATCAGGATAAAGATCAGTCCATTCAATAAAAAGATGATGATCTCCCAGATATTCTTTGATTGGGCTTTCATTTGCTCCGGCAGGATCTTATCGCTGAATCGTGCTATAGCCAGTCCCAGGATCACAACCGCGATCACTCCGGACACATTTAATTCCTCTGCAAGCCGGTACGTAACGAATGGCATCAACAGCATAAAACTGATCGCGACCGTATTATTATGCTGCACGCGTTTGATAACGAATGAAAGAAGCTTTCCGCATACAAAACCAACAAGAAAACCTCCAGCCATCAATACAAGAAAGTTTAGCGATGCCTTCCAGAATACAAATGTGGTGCCTGTAACCGCAGCTACGGCAAAACGATAGGCAACGAGCGCAGAGGCATCATTGATCAGGCTTTCGCCTTCGAGTATCGTACTTGTCTTTTCAGAAAGGCCAAGTCCTTTTGTGATGCTGATCGCTGCAACGGCATCTGTGGCCGATAGAATCGCGCCGAGTACAAATGCCAATGGCCAGGTCATGCCCGGTACAAGATAATAGGCAACAACGGCGATCCCGGACGCGGTAAGAAAAACCAGCGATATCGCCAGCGTACCGATCGTATTCCGGTGGTTTTTAAATTCCTGGAAGGAAATATTGAACGCCGCATCATATAACAATGGAGGAAGAAAGATCAGGAAGATCACCTCCGGATTGATATCCATCTCCGGAATTGAAGGAATAAATCCGATGGCAATACCGGCGCAGATCAGCAGGATCGGATACGGAATTCGTATACGGTCTGCCATCGCAGACAGACCGATCATCACGGCCAGGATGAAAATGACAATACTGTAGTTTTCCATTTGAAAACCGAATATAGGTTTTTTTCGATGGTCGCCCCTGTCAGCCGAAGCTTTGACGTAGGATGATGACCGACTCTGTCAGCCATCGAAAAAGGCCTTCTCTCGAAGGCCCGTGAAATATTCAAAAAATCAATATCCGAAATTTACTTTCCTACAATCTTGTAAGAGATCGTATTCTTCCCAACTACTTCTTCATAATAAATATCATCGGGAGATACAAAATACTTCTGTCCATTCACCACTACTGTACGGCAATCAGAAGGTAATTTATCTACAATGTCACCGATCTGCGGACCATCATTTTCTTCTGGTTCATCAACGCTTTCATCAGTATTCACTTTTCCATCTTTGCCAACAACAGTATACCAGATCTCACTGTTCTCACGGATATCCTCTTTATAGTAAGTACCATCGAGTTCATACAATTTTTGTCCGTTGATCACAACTACTTTTGCATCTTCAGGAAGTTCAGGAACAGAAGCCCCCATTGGTGCATCCACTACATCATAAGTATCGTTTTTAGTTCCCTGGCGATAATAGGTTCCTCCATAATAATAGTACGGCATTCCACCTGCATAGATGCTTCTGTAACCACGTGGCAATACATTAATGCTGATGCCGATCGGCGGAGCAACTACGCGGAGATAACTCCCGTACGGACGATAATAATAGCCGCCATAGTAATGATAATTAACACCACGATATGGATAGATCGTTCTCGGGCCAGAAAAAAAATTGAAACTTACGCTGGCTCCGCGATGAGGGGCATAGCCTCCATATCCATAACCGGGACGGGGACGGTATACGCGGCCACGTTGTGCGGAAACATCCTGCAGCAGGATCATCGATAATGCTGCCAGGCAAATAACTCGTATTACAGTTGGCTTCATTTGATGCTGTTTTATATACATAAAAGTAAAAAAGGGTTTGAGAAAACTGAATGATGAATGGTTAATACTACGCTAATAAGCGAATGAACACGAGTAGACGCTAATGCGAGCAGCGGAATGACGTTGGGACTGTCGGGTGAGTTGTATAGCGTCAGATGATTGATTAGAAGGGTGTAATGTTTTAACATTTTACATAAACCAGGGATGGGAATAGCTTGTCGGGGATTTCCGGTTCGTCATGGGAAAGGCTCATTCCAACGATCAAAAGACGGGATTGGTCATTATAGTTTGTGGATGGAAGACGCTGCATTTATTTTTGGATCATGAATAGCATAAAAATATTTGCAGCAACTTTAGGATTCTTTTTGAGCCTGACCATTAGTGCACAACAGACAACGGCAACGGCAAAAACAGCGTATGTGCCGGATGACAAAGCGTTGTTCAATACTATTGTAAAAATGGATAGCATTTTCTTTGACGCCTATAATAAATGCAATATGGAATTGCAGACGGCTATTTATGCCGATAGTCTGGAATTCTATCATGATAAAGGCGGATATTCTTCATCTAAAAAAGATGTCCTGGATGCCACCAAAAGAAATATATGTGATAAGGTGATCAGAACAGTGGTACCGGGAAGTATTGAAGTATATCCGATTGCAGGTTTTGGAGCAATTGAAATGGGATTGCACCGGTTCTTTAACAAACAGGAGCCTGATGCACCACAGCACGACAGTAAATTCATTATTATCTGGAAACAGATCGGGAGTGAATGGAAGATCACAAGGGTAGTGAGCCTGCATTGATCAGTTGGCGAAGAGCTGATCAGCATTACCTCGAAATAAGAACTGTGCCCTTCAACAATGCTCCGCCCTCCTTCAGATCGAGGACATACACATATACACCCATTGGCAATGGCTGACCTTTCGATCTTCCGTCCCAGTGTACGTTTGATTTCTTCGCCTGATAAACAAGGTGACCCCAGCGGTCATACACAGCCAGTTCGAAATTTGGATATGCGCTTAACGCTGGAATATACCAGGTATCATTCACGCCATCTCCATTTGGGGTAAAAGTATTCGGAACAAAAACATCCCTGTATACATATACTTTCACTGTGTCGGTTGCTTCCCCGCAACCATCATTTGACACCACTCTTAAAACATACGTAGTATCATGCGGCGGCGTGATCACCGGTTGCAATACAGAAGGATTATTCATATATAAAGCCGGCGTCCAGCTGTAGCTGATGTTTTCACCGGTTACGCTTCCGATCAGCTGCGCGGATGTGCCTTGTACGATCCATTTATCTTCCCCGGCATTAGCAGTTGGTTTGTGAATGACCTGTACGGTCAATTCCGCTGTATCCCGGCAATTGAACTGATTGGACACGATCACCTGGTATGTGATCGTATTGACAGGGCTCGCCATTGGGTTGGAAACACTGGGAGAAGATAATCGCGTATCCGGCTTCCATTCATAGACCGTGCCGCCCTGTGCGGATAACTGTATCCCGCTTCCTTCACAGATCGTAGTAGTCGCGAAGCTGGTTGCTGCGGCAGGATTAGGATTAACGATCGCGGCTATTGCTCCGCTTGTGGCGCAACCTGCGTCATTGGTTACAGTTACATTGTATTGACCACTTTGCGATAATTGCGCCTGCGTGAAGCTGATCGATTGATTGGTAGATTGAAAGCCTGCGGGGCCCGTCCAGGCATATTGAACACCATCCGATGCATTCAGTGTCATCCGGTCGTTTTCGCAAACCGGCGCATTTGTCTGAAGACTGATCACAGGATAACTGGCCACCCGCACAGTCAATACCGTCGAAGCCACCCGGCATTGAGGCGTACCCATATTTCCCTGTTCAGCAGCCGTAAGCCGGTAATTGTAGTTTCCCGGAGTTGCCGTCGCCGGGAAATTCCGGGTAAGCGTCGTGGTCGTTTCACCAGGAATATCCGTCCAGTTCCCGCCATTCACCCTTTGCTGCCATTGATAACTGGGATTATTAAACCCTGCGGAAACTGTGCAATTGAATTGAAACTGCCCTGCTGTGCCTTCGCAAAGGTTCACGTTGCTGTTTGTATTTCCCGTGATCGTCGGCAATAACTGCGGGCCACATGGTCTGAATGTGATATCATCCAGCGCGATATCGTTACCGCAACCACCTTGCGCATTATTGAAGATCCGCAGTACAACATCCTGAACGCTGAATGGTGTTGTAAAGAAAAAACCGAATTGCTTCCAGTCGGGAGTGGGTTGTTGCGGGAGATCGCCCGTATTATAGGTCTGCAAGACGGTCCCATCTGTTCTCTCTATGCTGAACGTGAGATTCGGAAGGATCGGATTGGGACTGCAGGCACCTGGCAACAGCACATTCATCAGCCAGGCAGCAAATTCGTAGGTTGTGCCACCGCACAAACCCTTTACCGTATCAATATAAAACGCGCTTGGCTGATAAGAAGCATTAACCAGCATAAAATATCCGCCCGGATCTCCCGTATGATCGCGCACTAACGAATGCCAGCTGTTATTGAAACAGGCAATCGAACTGTTCCTTACACTATAAGATCCGTCATTCGGACAGTCAGAGCCGGTGTACTGATAAGCAGTTGTCGCCGCCTTCAAAGGAGCGCCCGGATTTGACCCGGATCCGAATGTAATATTTACGATCGGATCGCCAAGGCTACCCTGGCAAAGCTGAGCGTTCATTCGGGCACTGCAAAAAAGGATCAGACAAATAAATCCTGCGAATTTTCTCATCAGCGAAAAATATTCCATTAAGACACGGAAAATAGGGATAAAGTACCAAAGAAGGAGAATGGATGTACGATGGTCAGATGGTGGATGGTCTAGTTAGCCGACCCGTCAGCCCAGGCGGTAGCGAACTGATATTACGGAGCTATCCGTTTGCCTAATATCTTAAGTCCCCGTTCTTCGCCATCAAGGACAGCTATGTTCGGAAGCATTCCCCAGTCTTCAAAGCCGGAATTCCGGAATAATTTGAGGCTGGGCTCATTATGTGAGAAGATGAATCCCAGAAGCGTTTTGATCTGATAAGCCGGAGCTGTTTCCATGCAATAGTCAAGGATCTGCCGCCCGAGTCCTTTTCCCCTGTAAACTGCGTCGATATAAATGCTGATCTCTACCGTGGCATCATAGGCTGGTCGTCCATAAAATGATTGAAAACTGACCCAACCAACAACTCCCCCATCTTGATTCACGACCATCCACAATGGTCTGTTACCCGTGTGCTCCGCAAACCACTCCTCCCGGCTTTCAACAGAAACAGGTTCCGTATCAGCCGTCACCATTCGAGACGCGATAGTGGAATTATATATCTCTACGATTTTTGGAAGATCTTCTCTGATCGCATCTCTGTAAGCAAGTACCTGCATGAATCTGTTCTTTAACCGCGCAAAGCTACTAAGAGTTTCGGATCAAGACCAAAAGTTGGGGAGGGGATAGTTTAAAGGGTTTAAAGAGTTTAAAGGGTTTAAAGTTTGAAGGTTTGAGATGC
>VFQP010003719.1_pt1 | contig 15150 bp, 16 predicted proteins | sample 3512351 | NCBI WGS metagenome assembly VFQP01 (sample SAMN10412372, study PRJNA504923) | tailings metagenome | isolation source: Relicate 1 Philex TSF1 revegetated site | place: Philippines: Tuba, Benguet | collected 2017-08-29 | reverse complement strand
TTTCTGCTTGGAACAGGGTCGGGACGGCGCACTGCGCGAAGCCCATGCCCTGAGGAGCTCGGGCCCGCGAGCATGCGCAACCCTAGCCCAAACCCTAGCTGCATGCGCGCACCTCCGTGGATGATGCTGAGCCCGTGCAGGTACTCGAGCCCGCGCGCCACATCCAGCAGGATGGAGAAGATGACGGCCTGTGGAGGCGACAAGCGCAACAGGGGTTAGGGGTGAACCGCCACGACGCGCACACGTGGCACACCTCCAGCGACGCCGTGCGCTGACTCTAGCCCTTAACCCTAGCCCTAAGCCCTCGCCTGGTTGGTCTGCAGGGCGGCGGCGGGGTGGTGCAGCATCTGGTCCACCAGCGCCGCCAGCAGGCTCGAGTGGCACAGCTCCTGCAAGGAAAGGGAAAGAGGACGGCAAAGGACGCAAACTGGAGGGACCAAACGGGAGGCACACGCAAGGGGGCGCGGCGCCCACGAGGTGGAGCGGCCGCCTGCACGTGGCGGTCCAGAGCGCAGCAACCCTCACCTGCACCAGGAAGACCTTGAAGGCGCTTGGCGCGCCGCTGCTCGACGAACCAGACTCGGAGATCTGCATGCGTCAGGGTTTTGGCTAGGGTTGACAACGATGTGCGCCACGGCGGCGCACGCCGAGTGCGGCGTCCTGGCGGCGAGCCCTAAACATGGCAAGGGCACGTACCTGCAAGCCCTCGGTTTCCTCCTGCCCCGGCAGCTTGTCTGTGACGCGCATGATGTCGTAGTGGTAGGTGGCCACCTGCAGGCGGCGGTTGGCGGTTGTGGCGTCAGCAGGCAGTCTAGGCCTACGCAGAGGAGACGGAGGCTTAGGGCCTGCTGCTCTGCGCGCTATGTGGCGCCGCGACGACGCGAGAGGGGCCAAGCGGCTCCAGGCGCGGCCTCCCACGCGCCCTCAACCGCCCGCTATGCTGGCGGCTCTCCCTCCCTCACTGCACCCCCCTCCCTCCCCGCCTCCCTTCCTCCCCCCCTCGTCGCCTCACTCACCACGTTGGGGTGCCCCACGCTGGCGGCGATGGCCGTCTCCATGACGGCGCGCCGCTGCCCCTTGTCCTCCAGGTCCATGGACTCAAACACCATGGTCTTGACGGCCACCGGCAGGCCCCGCCACTCCCCTGCGCACGCGCTTGCTCCCCAAGCCAGCGACGATCGGCGAACGCATCCGTGCCCCTACGCAGCTCACGTTGGGTGAGCTGGGAGCCTCCTGACCCCTGCCCCCGCCCTCCACCTGCCCTCCACTGCCATGCGAATGATGACAGTCAGGGACTTGTGACCCTCCCCTTCAGTCGCACTGGTCGCCTCACCGACGTAGACGATGCCAGAGCCGCCGTGCCCCAGCACGTCCTGGATCACCACCTGCAAGCACCGTGCAAGCACGCCCCCTCGACGCGGCGCCCGCTTGCACCGTCCCCACGCAGCGCAGCAGGGACCCCCCCGCTCGCCGCCGCCACCCTGGAGGAGCAAAGCGCGCGCGCCGCCCGACCCCCGACCCCCGCGTGCCGCCGCCGCCGTAACGAATGCAAGCGCGTGCAAGCGTCGCGTGCAAGCGCATGCAAGCTCACCCGGTTGATCTCGTCGGGGTCGCCCGCCTGGAGCGACGTGGCCGCCTGGTGGATGGCAGACAGCACGTCCTGCCTCCCAACCGCCTTGCGCCCCTCCTCCTGCTCCCCCCGCGCCGGCGCCGGCGCCGCCGCCGGCGCGCCGCCGTGCGCGCTGCCTCCTCCGCCCGCGTGCGTCACGTGGCCCAAGAGCGCGACGTGCGCCCGGCCCAGCACGCTGCCGGCGCCGGCCTCCCCCGCCGCAGCGCTGCCGCCCTCTGCCGCCCCGGAGGCGCCCGAGGGGCCGGCGGCGTGAGCGTCAGGGCCCGCCGCCGCCAGCAGTGACGCCGCGGCGTGCGAATGCCTGAGCAGGCGCCGCTCCGAGGCCTGCAGCATGCCGACCAGGCTGCCCGCTGCGCCCTCCCCCGGGTCGAGGGCTTGCGCCCCGCCCTCGCCTCGCGGCTGCGCGTGCTGTGCGTGCTGCACGGCGTCGAGGGACGCGCGCGGCGAGGGCGCGTTGTCACGGAGCGAAGACGAGAGGTCCGTCTGCGGGGCGGGTGCACAATCAGGCGAGCGGGGGTGGGTCGGGCGGGCGCTCTGATGCCGCACGATGACCCCTGGCCATGGCCGCGCAGAAACCACCACCCACACTCGCCTGCACCACCACCACTTGCTGCTGCTGCTGCTGCTGCGCCTCTGCTGCAACCGTGACCGACGGCGTGCCGTCGGGGTTCTCGCCGCCTGGGTCAGGGCTTGCGCCGCCCTGTTGCGGGGGTCTACGCGCCCGCCCGACGCCCGGCCTGCACGGCAGCGACAGCAGGTGCGCACAAAGTGAGAGTCTGAAGAGCCGGCGGCTCCCACTCCTTGCTTGGGAGCCAGGCAGCATCCAGCCAAGCCATGCAGGGCGGCAAAGCCAGCCGCAGCTGCTCACTTGGCGTCCGCGCTGGCGGCCTCCTCGTCGCCGAACAGCGCATTCTGCTCCTGCCCCGACCGCTGTTGCCGCCGCCGCCGCGCCCATGTCCACCCTCCCACCGCCACCAGACCCAGCGCCGCCACTCCGCCCACCACGCCGCCCACCACCGCCCCCACGTTCACGCCGCCGCCGCCGTCCCCGCTGCCCTCCGGCGGCCCCGGCGGCGCCGTCTCCGCCGCGCCGCCGCCGCCGCCCTGCTGCGGCTGCTGCTGCTGCTGCTGCTGCTGCTTCAGGGCCAGGGCCTGCGCCACGGGGGGGCACGCCGCCGCCAGCTCCGCCACGGACCCCGGCACCACCACCACCGCCGCCCCGCTGACGCCCCACCCGCTGTACCCGCTCAGCTTGACCTCCTCCCAGGCCGAGGACGCGCCGCCCAGCGCCATGGCGGTGATGCCCTGGCTTAGGGCTTGCGCATGCCGCTGCACCGTGGCGTTGAGGCACGGCTGGACGACCGTGGCGGCGGCGGCGGCGGCGGCGTTAGGGCTTGGGTTAGGGCTTGCGGGCGGAGCGGAGAGGAGGAGGTGCAGGAGCGCGAGGTAGTCGATCAGTGGCAGCGCCACCGTGGCGTTGTAGAGGTGGATTAGGGGCGGGGGCACGGCGTCGAGCGGGACGGCAAAGGTGCCGGCGGTGGGCGGCACGTCGGCCAGGGCCGTGAGGGGGAGGGCGGAGGGGGTCGAGGGCGACGAGGAGAGCGGCCGCGCGGCCTGGTTCACGTCCAGCACCTGCAGGCGCGAGCGCGCGCACGCAGGGCACGATTGGTGCAGACGGTTCTGGGATGTTGGAAGGTGGAGCGCCTTAGGCAGCGGTGATTTGCGGCGGTGGGGAAAGGGGACCGTTTGGAGGAATAATGCCGTTTTGAGACGGCCATCGCGGTGGAGGAGGAGCTTTCTCTCTCCTTCTTCCCCCCCTCACCAAGTGGGTGACGCCTCCCTCATCAAACGCCTGCCTGCCTCCTCCGGCTCCTCTCCTTCCCCGCAGCAGGCGCGTGGCACCTCCTCTCCTCCTTTCCCCCCTCACCAGGCGGGTGACGTACAGCGCCACTGTGCTGCCGTTGAGGCTGAAGAGCGGCGCCGTGCGGTTGGAGAGGTCCAGGACGGGCACCGGCATGCGCAGGCTGGGCACGTCGTTGAACGGGCCCCACACCTGCAGCGGCGGCGGGCATGGCGCGCCGGTGCGTGGGGCTGCCGTGCGTGTGCGTGTGGCCGTCTCAGCGGCGTCTCAGGGTGTCCGGCGATGCCAGGGAATGCGCGGGCCGCAAGGGCTCTGCTGCTGGGCTGTTTGAAGAGCGCGCGGCGCCTTTGGGCCAGGGAGGGTGACCATTCCTTGCCGCACGCGGCGGGAAGGAGAGCGCAGCACGGGCGCAGCGCACCTGCAGCGGGCCGCTGAGCGTGGTGCTGCCGGGCGCCTGCCTAGGGCCCAGCTGGACCCTCGGCGCATGGACCATCAGCGCTGCCATGGGCCGCTGCGCGCGCGCAGAAAACACCAGCAAACAGAGGGTTGCACGCTGGCGCCCAGGGTCGCTGCCCGCAGGCGGTTGTCACCCTGGGCCTGCAATCCCTCTCCTTGCTGCCCTGTCCCCGCCCGCCCCGCTGCTGCGCCGCTGCCGCGCCGCCAGGACTGCTTGGTCCCACGCTCAACCCGCCCCAGCGGCTCCACGAGCGGCGGTCGCGCCTCCCCTTTCCCACTCCCCGCCGGCGCAACACACACAACGTGCACGTCCCACGCACCCGGGCGGACTGCTGCTCCAGCGCCAGCGCCGCCGCCTCCCCCAGCGCCGCCACCGCCTCTGCCTGAGTGTCGGCGATGACCAGCGGCCCCGTGGACTTGTCGTACTTGGCCTCGGCCACCTGCAACGAAGAACGGTTAGGGTTTAGGGTTGGGGGACAGGGTCGGGCGGCACGGGCGGCTTGCTGCTCCGCCGAGGGTGCTGCCTGCCAGTGGCCGCAACCGCATGTCCGTGGCGTGAGCGCCACGTCTGGCGCAGACAACCGTCTGTGGCCAAGCGGATGGCTGCTTTTGTGTCCGTCTGCTTTGAGCATTGAGGTGGTGTGTGTGTGTGTGCGATCGTGCGTTCGTGGGAGGCGGGAGCGCACCTCTGGGGGCGCGTCCGTGGCGTTGCCGCACAGCCGCGGGCGCATGAGCGTTCCCGCCAGCCGCATGGACGTCAGCAGCGGGTCCTGAGGGTCCGACTGGGACTGCGCGTGGGCATTGCGCGCAGCGTGCGGGACACACAGTGTCGGGCGGCGGCAGCAGCAGCGTCGGCGTCACGCTTCCTGGGCTTGAGGCGCGGCGGGCAACACGCCAGGCGGGCAAGGCGCCAGGCCTGGGCAGCGTTCCTTCCGCGAGCAGCGTTCCTCAACGCTGACCTTGACGAGGGCGCGGTTGACCTGGAAGCCGGCTACGTTGATGAACTGAAAGTAAATGGAGTGCTGCGAGGAGAAGCCGATGACGGCGCCCATGTCCGGGAAGAAGGCGAGGATGGGGAAGGAGGCCCGGACGGCGGGCCAGCCCGCCGGCGTGCGCTGCATGCCCGCCACGTACAGGTTCGACCTGCACGATGCAGGCCAGGGCTTAGGGCACACGTGTCGGGGGCTTGAACAGGCTGAAGCACCTGCGCCGCGGCTGTTAGGGCTTTGGGTTAGGGCTCCATGCGGGGCGCACCTGAGCTCCACGTCGACAAAGTACCCGGTGGTGTCGTTGTAGATGCACTGCTGCGAGGTGACGGTGGCGCTGAAGAGCTGGGAGACGGGGGAGGCATAGGCCGAGTAGCCGAATGTGAAGCGGCGGTACGTGCAAACGTTGACCACCTGTGGTGTGCGGGCAGGCAGGGGCGGGCGGGGGTCGCGCGTGTCGCCCGCAGTGACCGCGTGATGCGCCCGTACTGGCGGCGCTGGCGGCGGCCAGGCACGCGTGCCGGCTGAGCTAGGGGGCCGCTGCCTGTACGCATGGCGGTGCGGCGCCAGGGCAGCGTGCTTCTGCGGCGGCGACGCGGGGCGCCCGGCCGCCTGCGCCCTCCTGCTCGCCCTGACTAATCCTCCTCTTCGTCTGGCCGCCGCGTCTCTCACCGTCAGGTTGGCGAACAGCACCTGTGAGGCCCCCGCACACGCACAAAAGCGTGGCGGTCAGGTGCTGCAGCTCCCTCTGCGTTGCTGCTGCAGGCCCGCAAGGGCAAGCGGTTGCTGCGGCGACCCTTCTCACCTTGGCGCTCCTGAAGGTGGGCGTGAGCCCGAAGCGCATGCCCGTGTTGAACACGGTGCTCTGCTGGCCCTGGCCCACGATGGAGAGCAGCCCTTGGCTGTACGCCTTGCCGCCCACCGCCTCCGAGTCATTGGCTTGCCTGCGGCGCACGGGCGGCGAGCGCGGGGCGGCGTGACACCCCATGGCATCGCCGGATGGCCGCCGCGCCTGCGTGAGAGATCCTCCGCAGCGCTACGCGACTGGCACGCGTGGCAGCGTGATGCCCAGTGCCGCACTGCCTCTCGGCGATTGCTGTTGGCGGCCGCCCACGTGGCGGACCCGCCGCTGGCATCGCGCCGACGCCTGAGGCTGCCGCCAAGCAGGCTGACGAGCACAATGAGCCTGCCAGCGTGCCAGTGCGCTGCTGGAGGCCGCTGATCCTTTTGCCTCTCCCCCCCTGCCCGGCCCGGCCCAACGATCGTTGGCCGCGGCAGAGAACGCGCACCGGAACGAGGCCTCGCGCAGGTCCAGGTACTCTGCTATCCTGAGCGTGCTGTCCCCGCCACTGGCGCCCCAGCGCGTGACGGCGTCGGCAAGCTCCTGCCCGCTCCGCACGGACACCACCTGCTGGGCCTCGCAGCAGGCCGCGGCGGCCAGGATCGCCACGGCCACCAGCGCTCGCCGCCAACTCATATCACCCACACCGCGCTGGCTTCGCTTTGCCTCGACCTTGTGTGCTGGCGGGCCTGCCCGTTCCCGTCCAACTGCCGTCCGAAAACAGGTTTTCGACAGCTGGCCGGGACAGCTTGCCCTGGTGCCTGATCCCTGCTTCCATGCCAGCAAGCTGTGTCCACCTTTGAGGAACGGGAGGAAGCCGTTGCAGCGCCCCATCCTCAGCGCGGCGAGGTGTACGAGTAGTACATGGTGAGCGTGTCCAGCAGCCCCGCCGCGTAGTCGGTCACCAGGCCCACAAGCGGCACGCGCGCCGTCCTGGCCCGCAGCGTCTCGAGCAGCGGCCTGCGACAGCACGCGCCGCACGCAGCGGCAGATGCGTTGTCCAGCAACCGCATGGCCACCTCAGCCCTCTGCCAATCAATGCTCACGGTCCTCCCAGGTCGTGGCGCGTCGTCGCCTGCGGGCCCTCCACCCGCCTGCCTTCCCCCCGCCTGCCGCATGTGAGCCATGGGGCTCCGCACCAGGTACATGAACACCTCCCCTGCCCTCCCTGCCCCCCCGCCTGCCTCACCTGAGCGCCCAGTCCAGCATGGGGCTCCGAACCAGGTACATGAGCAGCTGCCGCCGCCGGTCCGCCAGCTCCCGCACCTCGCCCGCCGACCACGGCTGCCGCAGCAGGCCCCTGCGCACACGCACGCACGCACGCGCCACAACCACCACCCACGCAGCCCACGTGCGCTTGCGTCCTCGCGCGCGCCATGCGCACGAGTGCCCGGCCTCGCTCCCCGCTCCCCGCGCTTCTGGCTTCTTGCGACAGGAGCACAAGGCCCCAGCGCCGCACCTCGCCAGCGCGATGCTCAGCAGGGACGTCTGCCGACCGGACAACAGCGCCGCCGCCGCCGCCTCCCTCTGCCGCTGCGGCCGCCCGCCCTTGCCGGCGCCCTGCGCCGCGCCGCCTGCGTCGCCTTGCGCCGCCGCCGCCCGCAGCAGCGCCTTGCCGCGGTGCGTGAAGTGCGCACTGAGCAGGTCGAGCGCCAGAGTGGTGCACCAGGGCTTCCAGGACCCCCGCCCGTACCTGTGAGTGAGTAGGGCGTGCGCAGATGACAGAGAGGACCCCGCTGGCGAGACCTGCTTGCAGCGTGACCCCCTACGTGCGCACAAACGTTGTCCACTCCGCAGCCCCGGGGCCACAACCCCAACGGTGCGCACCGGTGCAGCATGGAGACGTAGACGACGGGCCGCCAGATGTGCAGCAGCTCGCCCACCCACACCAGGTCGGCGCCCATGCGGGCGTGCTGCGACACGGGCACCGCCAGCAGCGGCACCGGCCACGGGCCCCCCACGCCGCCTCCACCGCTGTCGCCGCCAGCCGCCTCCCCCTCCGACTCCTCTGCCGCCGCTGCGCCGCGGACAAACCGCGGCCAGGGCAGCGCCGCTTGGCCCTGTTCAAGCACCGCCGCCGCCGGCTGCGACCCGCCGCCGCCGCTGCCGCCCCACCACCCGCCGAACCATGACGACGACGTGCCACCTGCGCCGCCCCCGCTGCCTTGCCCCCCCTGCCGCCACCAAGATCTCCTCGTGCTGCCGCCGCCGCTGTTGCTGCTGCTTGTGTGGGGTGTGGGGTGCGAGTACTTGAGGCGCAGGCGGTCCAGGGCTGCCAGCACGTCCGACAGGCCCTGCTCCGACTCAAACTGGTCGAGGTCCTCGGGGCAAGGGTGCCGCAGGAAGAGGTGGCCCGGGTAGGGCGACCACATGCTCAGCTTGAGCAGTGCCCTGCGGCAGGGGGCAAACCAGCGGGGGCGGGCGGACGTCGAACGTGGGTCCTGCCCGGCTGTCGCCAGAGGAAGAGTGGCATGCATCGCGCGCTGTTGGTGCTACAAAGAGCAGCGCTCACTTGACGACCTCCACGACGGTGAGCGGGCCGTAGCGGCTCAGGCGCCCGTGCTGCTCCAGGTGCATGCCGCGCAGCTCGATGATGGTCTCCACCTGCGCGCCGCGGATGCGCAACCAGCACGCTGACGCCACTGCTGTCTGGTGCTTGCACAGCGCTCTGCTGCGCGCCCTGCGCTGACCTGCTCCACGGCGTCGAGCCAGAGCGACGCGGCGGGCCTGGGCACCGGCGCGTGCTCCTCGTCGATGATGCTCTGGTGCCAGAGCGAGAGCAGGCCCACGGACGCGTGGCACGCCTCCGTCGTGAGCTCGACGGAGCCCGGGCTGCTGCTCCGCAAAGGATTGTAGACGACCAAGTAGGAGAGCAGGTCCAGGTTGCCCACCAGGCCCGGGTGCGCGCGCACCCACTCCTTGTAGCGCTGCAGCGGGCCCCGCCATCGCCTGCGCTGCGGCTTCTCCTCCTCTTGGGGGGCAGCAGGAGGCTCCGCAGGCTGCTCTGCTTCTTGCATGATGAGCGCTGCTTCCGTATTGGCAGCCATCAACACTGTGCTGTGCTGTGCGCTCCGGCGCAACGCGGAGGCTTTGACGCATGCCGGCGGCGGCGGGCGGTTTGTCGGCCAAACTGACAGCAAGCAGGAGAGCAGCAGATGGGCGGCACAGCATGAAGCAGCAGCAGCAGGTCTCGGCACGAGCAGGCAGCCTGTGCTGCTGAGCTGTTGAGGGCGCGCACGCCGCGGCGACCAGCAGCGTGAGGAACACCAGAGGAGGAGATTGTGGCATGTACAGCATGGCTATGCAGGCCGCCCACGCACGAGAGGCCACCGAGGTGTGTGTTGAAACGAGAGACGACGCTGCAGCGCCAGCCTGAAGATCTTTTGAGCACCTGCCGAGCCCAAGCTCCGCGCGATGGCGAGCGCGCAACACGCGCAGGTGGCGGCCTACTTCCAGGTCGACGTGAGCCAGGGCCTCTCGGAGCACGAGGTCGTGCAGGTGCGCCGGCAGCCAGGACTGTAGGGACACCTGCCCCACCACGCTCAGCAGGCGGATTGGCCACGATGGTGCAGCGCTGCTCGCTCTCCCAGCGACAGAGACGCATAGCTACGTCAGCCCGCCGGCGCTCACCCTTGCTCGCGGGGGCGGTGGCGCATGCTCGCGCCGCACGCGCAGGCAAGGAACAAGTACGGCCGCAACGAGCTGGAGCCAGAGCAGAGTGCGTGCCACGCAGCGGGATGGCGCAACAAGAGGGCAGCTGGCCTGCACTGCAGCTGCTGCCGTGGGCGCACTCGTGCGACACGCGTGCGACACGCTTGAGGTGGCGCCCACTGCGCTGTGCAGGCGTGCCGCTGTGGAAGCTCATCGTCAAGCAATTCGACGACCTGCTGGTCAAGGTGAGGCGATGGTTTGGGAAGATGAAGCACGAGGATGAGGCCTTCTGCTAGGCCAGCTGCTAGGCAGAGGAACGAGCCGAGCTGCGCGGCTGCTGGGAAGGATCAGGCAGGCTGCCGAGGGCGCAGGGAGTGTGCACCGCCGGCAGCCCACAGAGGGCGCGTCAGGACGCGATGAACAGCCTCACCCGCATGCGTGGCGCAGATCTTGCTGGCCGCGGCCGTGGTGGACTTCATCATCGCTATGTCCGAGGGCGAGGGCATCGGCGGGTGAGGACAGGCGCTGCTGGTGGTTGCGCGGCAGGCTTGCTGGGCACGCGCTGCAGTGCCGCTCACGTCCGCTGCGCGTCCCTTGTTGCTGCTGCGCAGGGCGCTGGTGGAGCCCATGGTCATCTTGCTCATCCTGGTGGCCAACGGTGAGCCCTCGTGGCTGAACGGCCCACGCGCTCTGACCCCAGCGCGCACAGCATGCCGCGCCTCTCGGTGGCCACCGCCTGGCGGTGCAGCACCGCCCCGGGGCGGCCACTGGCAGCGCCGCACGTTAGCAGCGTGCGCGGCAACGCCGTCGCGCGTCGCCCCGGACCGTCGGGGGAGAAGTGCCGGGAGGCTGCTTGCCAGGCGGGGTGCGCCGCGCTGTTTCGTGGCTGCAGCGACGGTGGGCGTCATCACCGAGCGGTCAGCGGAGAAGGCCATTGAGGAGCTCAAGGCCTACGAGGTGCGTAGGTGGCCATGAGCGAGTGAGCACCTGAACGCAGACGGGGACGAACGGCGAGGGGCGGGGCAGAGGAGCTCAAGGTCTGCGAGGTGCGTGCGTGCACGTGCGGCGGCGCGCCGGCGACAGGACTCAAGAGGGTGGGGCAGAGGTGCCGCACCACGTTCCCGCAGCCCCGTCCCACAGAGCAGGGGGCCAGACCGCACGGCGGGCGCACAACGGGACACACAGCGGGCCAAAGCCCTAGCGCTGAGCCCTAGTGACCCCACGTGCGGCGGTGGTTGACGCGCAGGCCGAGTCGGCGACGGTGCTGCGGGGCGGCCGCACCGTGGTGGTCCCGGCGGCGGAGCTGGTGCCCGGCGACGTGGTCGAGGTGGCGGGTGCGTGGTGGTTGCTTGCCTGGCTGGGTGGGTGGGTGGGCGGTCAGAGGCCCATGGGCAGGGCAGCGCCGAGTGGCAGTGTGGAGCGGAGGCTAATCAGCCAAGGTCGCCATGGTAACGGCAGCGCAGCAGGCAGGCTGGGTGTCCCGTCCCCCACCCTGCGTCGCTTGCGCGCCACTGAGATTGACCGATGCGGTGGCGACGCAGCGCGCGCTCTGCGCGCAAGGCACGCTCTGTTGCTTGCGCGCGGTGGCCGCAGTGGGGTGCAAGGTGCCTGCGGACCTGCGCGTGCTGGCCATCTACACCTCCCAGCTCAAGGTCGACCAGGTAGGTCCCCCTTTCCTTTCATGTTCCCTTGCGTTGCCTTTGTGTGCATCTCACAGCTCAAGGTCGGCCAGGCTGTCGCAGGGAGGGTGTGTGGGGGACTGTGTTTGCCTGTGCATGCGCCCACTCGCCCACGCGCCGCGCCCTCGCTGCGGGTCACCAGGGGCAGCGCGACGATCTCCCTGCTGACCCTGCCTGCCTGCGTGCGTTCCCTTCCGCATCCGTGCGCGCCCCTGCCACCCCGCAGTCGCTTCTGACGGGAGAGAGCGTGGCCGTGGAGAAGCACGTCGAGTCGGTGCCTTCCGAGCACGCCGTGTACCAGGACAAGACCAACATCCTCTTTTCGGTGCGCGGGTGGGCTGAGGGGCGTTGATGCATCCCGTCACGCGCCATCGCCGCCGCCTCTGCTGGCCCCCCCTAACTTGTGAGGGGTGGTTTTGCGTGCTGAGGAGGGCCAAGGCCGTCGTGCGAGGCCGACGGCGTCGCGTGCAGCCCTTACCGGGGTCCTGGTGAACGAGTGGCGGTGGCCCTGCGTGTGATGCCGCGCGCTGCCACAGGGCACGCTGGTGGTGGCGGGGCGCGCGCGCGGCATCGTGGTGGGCACCGCCACCAGCACCGCCATCGGCAAGATCAGGTGTGCGCGCCCGTCCATTGGGCACCGTGATGCGCCCAGTGGCGCCGGCGGCGAACGCGACGTCAAGCACTCCTGCTGAGTCACCGGAGGCCCCCGTGCAGGCGGTTGCAGCCGCTAAGCTCATGTGCATGTGGCATTCGTATCGGATTGGACACCTCGGCGGGGCCAGAGCCCAGCTACGGGCAGTGACGGACGGCGTGGTGATCACCTGGCGTGCGTGCGCGCGAGGTGGCAGGGACGCCATGCTGGAGACGCCAGAGGTGGTCACGCCGCTCAAGGCCAAGCTGGACGAGTTTGGCGAGCTGCTGTCCAAGGTGAGGGCTAGGGTTCGGCCTAGGGTTAGAGGCCATGGCGCGCAGCAACGCCCACCCAGCACCGAGGCACGTCGCGCCGACGTCTGCGTCCTGTTGGATAACACCTGGGCCGGGCGCCCGGAGCCAAGCCGTGCGCCAAGGGGAAAGCGAGCGGCGGGCGTGACGCGTGGGTGGACGCTCGTCCTTTGTGTGCGCCGCAGGTGATTGCGGCCATTTGCGTGCTGGTGTGGGTCATCAACATCAACCGCTTCAAGGACCCCGCGCTGGGCGGCTGGTGGGCAGGTGAGGTGCCGGGAACGCCGCGCACGGCCGATTCTGGCTGCTTGCGCGCTCTCCCCTTGCGGGGAGCAGGTACCAGGAGAGTAGGGGGCTCCGGCGCGGTGCCGCGGGCCGCCGCTGCAAGCCATGTTTCTGACCTGTCCCACTGCCCGTGCCGGTGTCGCCGGCGCGCCCCTGGTGCCCCCATGCCGCAGGCGCCATCCACTACTTCAAGATTGCCGTGGCGCTGGCGGTGGCGGCCATCCCCGAGGGGCTGCCGGCCGTGGTGACCACCTGCCTGGCGCTGGGCACGCGGCGCATGGCCAAGCGCAACGCCATCGTGCGCACGCTGCCCAGCGTGGAGACGCTCGGATGCACCACGGGTGGGTGTGCGTTGTGCACGGCTCACCGCGCGTTTGCGTAGGGTTTGGATAGGTTGGTGGCAGCTGCCACCACGACAGGGCAGCGAGGACGGGTCAAGGCGCCTGTGCCGCGCGAACGCGTGCCACTTCACCTCGCCCAGCTTGCTCCTGCGCGCACTGGAGTCGCACCGGCAAGGCAGCACAAGACCCAGCGCTCTTTGCCGACCCACCCCATGCGTTGCTTTGCTTACCCATTCGTGGCCCCCCACCATGTCGCCCCCCCACGCCCCTGGCAGTGATTTGCACGGACAAGGCTGGCACGTTGACGACCCACCTTCTGTCGCCGGCCCACACCTTGCCGTTGCTTTGCTCGCGCTCTCATGCCTCCCCCCCTATCGCAGTGATTTGCACGGACAAGACGGGCACGCTGACGACCAACCAGATGTGCGTGGTCAAGGTGGCCGTGGTGCAGTCCTCGGCGGGACAGCTGGCAGAGTTTGACGTCACGGGTGCGTGGTCATGTCACGACAGCTGCTGCCTCACAGCTTTGTCCTTGATCGCGCTCCGCCTTGCTCCGGCTCGCTGTGCGCGCCTGGCGTGTATGCGGGCGCGCGCACACACCTGCCTAGTCTGCTCTGTTTCCTCTCCTCTGCCCAAGGCTTGGTGCCAGGCCCCATGCCTATGTGGCCGTGGTGCTCCGCCCCTCGTCTCCCCCCCTGCTGCAGGCACGTCCTTCAGCAAGACGGGCTCCATCATCGCACCGGGCGGCGTGTCGCTGCGCCAGCCCGCCGACACGCCATGCCTGCTGCAGGCCTCCATCGCCTGCGCGCTGTGCAACGACTCGTACGTCACCTGGAACCGAGAGCAGGGTGCGCCGCCATGCGGTTAGGGTTTGGGTGGGGGCTGGGGAGCGGCCCCTGCGCCGACTCGTACGTCGCCTGGAACCGACAGCAGGGTGCGCCGCCACGCTCGCCATGCGGCCAGGGCTTGCATTAGGGCTGGGGAGCATCCCCTGATCCGCCTCTGGGATGGGGAGCCTGCATGGAGGCCGCATCCGTTTGTTTCTGCGTCCTGGCGCCGGCACCCTCAGCCTGCGCCCAGGCGCCGAGCGTCCGCTCGTGCTGCGCGCGCTGTGCTTGCTGTGCCCTGCGCGCAGGCACCCTGCAGCACATTGGCGACCCGACCGAGGTGGCCCTCAGGGTCTTTGCAGAAAAGGTGAGGCATTTCCTTCCTTTCTGCTTCAAGCCAGTCTCCCGGTCTCGCTTCGGCCTGGTGCAGCTACTTTCGCTGCATGAGCTGCTGGCTGTCTGCCCAGAAAACACGCATCCCGCGGCCTCGGCTTCCCAAGCAGGCGCACGGGCTCCGCCGCCGCGCCCTGCCCAAACCCTAAAACCCCCACCGCCGCATGCAGGTGGGCCTCCCCAGCTCGCTGGTCACGCCGTTCCAGCACAGCCCAGTCAGCAGCCACCACGGCGGCGGCGGCGGCAACGGCCACGGCCACGGCTCCAACGGCGGCGCCGCCGGCGCGCATGGCGGCGGGGCCGGCGGGGAGTTTGCCGTCAACGCACACTGGCAGTCGCAGTTTGGCCGCGCCGCGCTGCTCGAGTTCTCGCGCGACCGCAAGATGATGAGCGTGCTGGTGGCGCCGGTGGCGGCGGCGGGCGCGGCCACCACGCGGCCGCAGCTGTGGGCCAAGGTGAGGGCTTCAGCGCTGGCATGGGGTCGGCTGCCACCCGCACCGCGGCAGGGGCGGTTTCAGTCTCAGCTTTGCTTTCCCAACAGCTCTCAGGGGAGAGCCGGCCTGCACCCTTTTCCTCCTTGACGGCGGACCTGCGGCCTGCTGTTGTCAGCTGCCTGCGGCTGTCCTCCAATTGTGGACCTGAGGGGGCGCACACACGTGTGTGCGCGCTGCGGCTCCTACGCCTGTGCTACCGCCCACAAAAACGCCTCCCTGCTCGCGCCCCCCTCCTCTGCACTCGCAGGGCGCGCCAGAGAGCGTGCTGCAGCGCTGCACCTCTGCGCTGGCCAACAACGGCGAGGGCGTGGTGCCCCTGAGCGCCGCCGCGCGCCAGGGCATCCTCACGGACCTCCAGGCGTTCGCCGGGCAGCACGCGCTGAGGTGCCTGGCGCTGGCCGTCAAGCTCATGCCCGCCGGCACGCAGGCGGTGCGTTTAGGGTTTGGCGGGCGCAATGGGCTAGGGTGGGGGATTAGGTTTAGGCGCTTTACTGGGCTCCGGTGGATGACAGGGCCCGTTGCGCCTCTGCACTTTTGCGCGCTGACTTGTGCTGGTGCCCTGTTCGTGGCCGGTGGGCGCGTGCGTCTGTCCGCAGCTGTCGCTGGAGGACGAGTCAAACTTGACGTTTGTGGGCCTGGTGGGCATGCACGACCCGCCGCGCCTCGAGTGCAAGGCGGCGATTGAGACGTGCCGCGCAGCGGGCATCCGCGTGGTCATGGTCACGGGCGACAACAAGGTGTGTGCTTTGTGTGTGGGTGGGCGG
>VFQP010003718.1_pt1 | contig 15155 bp, 15 predicted proteins | sample 3512351 | NCBI WGS metagenome assembly VFQP01 (sample SAMN10412372, study PRJNA504923) | tailings metagenome | isolation source: Relicate 1 Philex TSF1 revegetated site | place: Philippines: Tuba, Benguet | collected 2017-08-29 | reverse complement strand
TGCTTCTTGAGCTGCTCAATCTCGGCGGCCGCCGCCGTCTTGACGGCCGCCAGCTCCGCCGCCGCCTGCTCCCTGAGGCGGCCCAGCTCCTGAGCCTTGCTCTCCTGCACAAGCACGGCGCGCACAGGGTGGCGATGGAGAAAGAGAACCGCCTCCACGCCCCATGATGCGTTCTTTCATGTCTGCCACGCCACAGGGGGACAAGGCAAGCGCACACCTTGAGGTGGGCGATCTCGGCAGAGCTGTCCTCCGTCAGGCGACGCAGCTGATCCCTGCGCGTGAGCGCGAGCACCAACACGCAGGGCAGGGACGGCTGTGTCGAGGCGCCAGGCGTCTCGGCCCGCCCGCTTCGCACCCACATCCACCTCAACCACGTGTCGCCAACGCGCACTGCCGCAGCACGTCGAGGCTGCGCAGACGCGGCGGTCCGCTGCAGGAGGACAGGGCTTTTGCAGGCGCCGCGCCGGGCCCGCGCTCGCCTGAGGGTGGTGCACTCGGCGTTGAGCTCGGTGCTGCTCGCCTTGAAGCCCGCCACCTCGGCCCTGCAGAGCGCGCGGCGCGGCCAGCGCAGCACGTGGCGCAGCGTCGCGCCCACGCAACCCCGACGCACCGCCCGGGGGCAGCCACCGCTCCATACACGACGCAACGCCGCGGAGGCAGCACGACTGGGACAGCAACGAGGCAGACGAAGCCGGCGCCGGCGCGCTCACTTGAACCTGCGCGCCTGCTACCTGAGGAGCACGCCCCCAACGTCACGCAAACCACACCACGAGGACGCAGAGGCGACGACAACCCACTGCCACCGCGCGCTCACTTGAGGCTGAGCGCCTGCTCACTGACGGACGCACGCCCGAACGCCACCACGCAACAAGGACAGCGGCAGCAAACGCGACAGCAAAGCCGGCGCCACCGCGCGCTCACTTGAGGCTGAGCGCCTGCTCCCGGAGCGCCGCCAGCTCGCCCTGCGCCACCTCGTGCGCCGCCCGCAGGTCCGACAGCTCGCCGCGCGCCGCCGACAGCTCCGCCTGCGCCACGACCCCACGGCACACGCGCGGCAAAGCACCGGGCGCGCTCGCAACCGCAGGGGAGCGCGCGTGTGAGGTGGCTGCCGGCCGTGTGCTGGGGGCCTGGGATGCGACAATCGCGCGCTGATGTGCGGCGAGGGCGGCGGCGGCTCACCCGGTCGGTGGCGGCCTGCGTGGCGGCGACCAGCGTGCTGGCCTGCAGCTCCGACAGGTCGCGCTGCAGCTGGGACGATGTGCGCTTGAGCGCGCCGTGCGCCTCGCGCTCCTGCGCGCACACACACACGCAAGCACGCACGTGCACGCCAGCCGCGCTTGGCGCGCTGCGCGCACGCGCGGAACCGTGCACGCGGAGTGGCCGGCTGTGCCAGCCCACACACTCCCTGCCAATCTGGGCGCCCGAGGCGCTACCACACGGCCGCTGTCTGTCCTGCGCACGGCCGCTCAGCACCGCCAGCTGCCCCACGCGCCCTCCTCTCCACCCCGCCCGCCGCTCACCCGCTGCACCGCGTCCCTCAGCTGCTGCGCCTCCGCCTGCGCCTCGCGCAGGCTTCACCGCCCTCTCCACCCCGCCCGCCGCTCACCCGCTGCAGCGCGTCCCGCAGCTGCTGCGCCTCCGCCTGCGCCTCGCCCAGGCCCGCCTTGGCGGCCGCCAGCTGCGTCTCGGCCTCGGCCAGCTTGGCGGCCACGTGCGTGGCCCGCTCGTGCGCCGCGCCCGACGAGGCCTCGGCCGCCAGCAGCCGGGACTGAAGGTCCACCTGCACGAGGTGCACACACAGCGCAATCAGCATGTCGCACTGATGGCCGGTTAGAAGCAGCTTGGACGGTTGCGTGTGCGGCCGCGTGGCCCCGCCCACCTCACCTTGGCCTCACTCGCGTTCTCCAGCCCTGGTCTCGCCCCCACCACTTGCCCCCACACACGCCCCCCAAGCCCTCACCTTGCCCTCACACGTTCTCCATTCACCGTGCTCCTCACATACGCACGCGCCCCCCCCCCCTTGAGCCCTCACCTTGGCCTCGCTCTCGTTCTCCACTCACCGTGCTCCTCCCACAATCATGCACCCTGCCCTCACCTTGGCCTCGCTCTCATTCTCCAGCTTGGTCTCTGCCACCGCCAGGCGCCCCCGCAGCTCCGCCACGGTGGCCGTGGCGCCCGACGCGCTGGCCTCCAGGCGCGCCACCTCCTGCTTGAGCTCGCCTGCGTCCGCCACCTGGGCGCCTAGAGAGGCAACCTGCAGGGGGGCGCACGGCGGCACCAGGCGGGGTGGGAGGGAGAGCATCGATGGAGGCGATGCGAGGGCGGAGGGCAGCGACGGAGGAGGGCAGCGACGGAGGTGGCGCGCAGCGGCCCCCACGGTATGCCGTACTCTGGTGCGAAGCGCTCGTTCCTTTATTGAGCCGGCAGCAAGGAGCACGTGTATGCAGCTGCAAACGCAGGTACCTGCCAGGGCGGCGCTCACCATGATTTTGTGCTGCGCCAGCTCTGCCTGCGCCGCCGCGTGCTGCGCGTGCTCCTCCTTGAGCCTGCGCTCGCGCGCGTGGGCGCCGCCACGCAGAGCGCGACCGCACGCAACTCGCCTCACAAGCCGCCGCCGGCCACGCGCCGTCGTGGCCGCGCCCTTCCACATGAGACAGAGGCCACATGAGGGGAGCAGCAGGGGGCTGTTGGAGCAGCAGAGGCGGGCCCCCGCCACCCACCTCTTGGTTACCTCCTTGAGGCGGGAGCAGAACTGCGCCTCCTGGGCGGCGCGCGCCGCGCTCTCCCCCTCGAGCTTCTCCCCCAGGTGCTTCTGCGCAGCGGCGTCGGGAGGATCCACAATGCCCGCCCACCCACCCAGCAGCGCCGCCGCATGCCGTGGTGCGGTTCCCCCGCCCCACGCAAAGGGCACACCGCGGGCGCGCTCGATGCGCACCATTTTTTCGTCCATCATGCGCAGCTCCATCTCGAGCCGCAGCGCGTGGTCCCGGAGCCTGGACCGCTCCTGCAGAGAGGTGCGAGGGCAGGCATTTTCAGGTGGGCAGGCGGGCAGGCGCGCTGATGTGCTGGTGGGCGTGGCACCGCATCTGATCGCAGGGCACCGGCGTGCAGGCGATGCACCGGGCGGTGCGCACACCGGGAGGTGTGGTGTGGTTGAAGGAGGCAGGCGTGCACGAGAGGCCCCGTGTGCGCGCCGTGAGGGCGTAGGGAGACTCACCTCGTCGGCCAGGGCCCGCACGCGCTGCACCTCTGCCGCCAGGATGTCGTTGGCCGCCCTCAGGTCCTGAGCGCAAAGCACGCGTGCAGCAGGGCACGGGCGCGAACGGGGCACGCTGCGCTGGGGCCGCTGCACGCCCGCTTGGTGCGAGGTCTGCCGACGCGGAGCCAGCGGGGTGCCTGTGGCGCGGCGCACCTTGATGGCGGCGCGGTTCATGTTGTAGATCTTTTGCTCCGCCACGCGGGTTCCTCCCTTGAGCATGAAGTTGTGCGGGTTGTACACGTCCTCGGCGCCCTCGTGCGTGAGCCGGTGCCGGCGAGGCGTGCCTGTGGGCGCGGAGCACGCGACATCCCCAAAGTGCGTTCCACACGCGGCGTCCTCCTCCCCGCCGTGCGTGCTGAGCTTGACGCGCACTTTTTGGCCGGCCACGGTCTGCAGGGGCGTCCTTTGCCGGCGCCTCAAAGCTTGTGCGCAGGTGTGTGTAGGCCGAGGGGATGTAGACGCCCATTGGCCCGCCCAGCATGGACGACGCCAGCCCAGCAGCAGCTGCCGCAGCTGCTCCGTGGTGGTGCTGCCACTGGCCCTTGGCCGCTTGCCAAGAAGCGTCGAGCCCCGGTGCTCCTCCCGCGCCGTGGAAGAGGGCGTGCTGCTTGCTCGACGACGCGGCGGGCGAGTGGAGCATTGATGTTGGCGTGCCAGTCTGGGCTATGCGCTGCGGGCTCCCTGGCATCGTGCTGGTGTTCTGGCGCGCGTGGCGGGCTTTCGTTCGCGCGAGCGGAGGCCTGCGCCCAGGAGGTCAGGAGGCGCTACAGCCACTCCGCTCGCAATCCAGCACGACGCAGGCAGCGCACGGGGGCGCACAGCGCTCCACAGCAACCAGAGTGCATGGGCGAGGGCTTGCACTTGAGCAAAGAGCAGGCGCACCACCCACCATCTGCACCTCTCCAGCACCTCCTTTCTGTGTCCCCAGACCTGATGGGGTCCCTGGAGGGGGGGCTCAAAGATGCGGGGCGTCGTGCGCGCGTGTGCCAAGGGGGCAGCAAGAATCCTGCGTGCTTGTGTGGATCTGCTGATCAATGTGATGTTGGTCGTGCTCCCTGCTGCACGGGTTTCCCCTGCCTGGGTCGCAGGCGCTTCCGTCCGACTGCAGAGAGATGCCGTACGCTCGAAACCACTCGCGAGGGAGAGAGAGCGCGCTGGCTCCAGGAGAAAAGAAGGAAACAAAGGCCTCATCGCATCGCGGGTCGCGTGTCGCCCCGTGTCGTCTGCTTTGCGCGATGGCACGGCATGCATCCCCATGAGAGCCAGCAGCAACCAGAGGCGCCGGGCGCGTCCCAGCGCGCGATTGATGCTGCTGCCGGAGCAGCACCTCTAGCAGAGAGCATCGGGGCCGCTGGAGGAGGAGCGGAGGCGCGGCCGAGCCTTCCCTTTGGCTTCGGGCAGCATGCTGCCTTGGCGCACGGCGAACGCCCAGGCGCCGAGGCGCGGCACCACGTGGAAGATGCAGATGCGCAACAAGCTCAAGGTGAGCGCGCCAGGGCGAAGACTCGCGCGGGGGCCGTGTGGTCGCGTGGTGCCACGCCACGACACATTGATGCGCACGGCGTGAGCTCACGGCCGCAAGGGTGCGGCCCTCAGCTCCGGCGCACATCTGACGGGAAGTGGCCCTGACTGACCAGGTCTGGCTGCTTGGCCCAGAGGGCCGGTGGGTGGCAGCGGGACGCAAATGTCGTGCGGCATGCGCCGAGTAGCTGGCTGGCCTCGCTGTCCAGCAGAGCTGCCAGAAAGCCAAAGGCTCACGCACTTTGCCGCGCTCTCCTGGCGTCTCCTGGGCACACGATGTTAAGACACACGATGCGTCGCCGCAACCGCCGCGCGACAACGTCCAGACGGGACCCAGGACACCTGGGCGCGTGCAGCACCGGTGCAATGAGCTGGACCTCCACGTGATCACGTGGCGCTGCAGGTCATCCAGTCCACCATCCGCAAGTACCCGTCCACCGTGCTCATCCCGCTGACGGTGCTGTGCGTGGTGTGCGGGCTGGGCGTGTTTGGCGTCATGTCGGGCGTGGCGCTCAACAACAGCAACCGCCGCTCCGAGGCCACGCAGACGGCGGCGGCCATGCTCAACTCGTTCAAGACCACGGTCGAGCAGGTGTGTGCGGGCCGCAGCCGCGGGCGGGGCCACTCGCCTGGGTAGCACTTGGGCGGGGCAAGGGGTAAGGTCTAGCAGTGGGAGCGGCAGGGGGCGGTGTGAGGGACGCCAGGACCGGCTCGCGGCCGCGCGCTCGCCAGGGCGGCGCAACGCAGTCGGTGCGCTCTTGAAACGGCACATGGCGCTATGGCGCAGACGACGGGCGTGATCCTGGCCACCGGAGCGCTCATGGAGAGCATGACGCCCATCTGGCCGTCCATGCTGCTGCGGCTCAACAACTTTGCGCCCGTGGTGCTCAACAGCACCAGCCAGGTGCGCGGCGGAGAGGGCTGGCGCTGTGCACTTTGTTCAGGGCTCGGGGCTGCGGATCGCCGCCCAGGGAGCTCCAGCCGTGCAGCGTTGGGTCGTCGCTGGGGCAGGCCCTAGCAACGACGCAGCGAGCAGCCGCCCTGAGGACCTGGAGGGCAGGCCCTGAAGCAAGCTGTTTGCCCTCGCGCTGCGCGTGCGCCCCGCAGGCCGAGTCCTTGCTGCAGCTCATGGTGGCGCCCAACGGCGTGGTCTCGGCGCGCTACCCAAAGACCGGGGTGAGTGCGGCGACTGCGCCTTCCCTCCTCCACGGCTGCCAGCAGGCACACACACGCACAGAGCAACAGGGCATCGCCGCGTGCGTGCGTCTTGCATCGACGGAACGGGCCACCCGCTAGCATCAAGGAGGAAGGATCAGCAGCGAGGCAGACGTTAGGCACCAGCCCAGGCCAGAATAGGAAGCGGCCGCAGTGTGTGGCAGCACCGGAACCCTAGCCGCCCCCTAACCTACCCTGTGGCCGCTTGCAGGTGAACGACTCGACCAACGGGACGCTGATCCGGCTGGGCGCCGACCTGCTGTCGTGCTGCAACGACATCATCATGGCGCAAACCGAGCAGATGGACCTGCACATCGACGGGCCGCACCCGCAGCTGGACGCGCACGTGAGCAAGCACAAAAAGCGCTCTGCTCGGGGCTGCTGTGCACAGCAGCGGCGGCGGCGCAGCAGGCACGCACTCACTGGTGCATGAGGTGTGGCGTGCCAAAGTTGTCTCCTGCGCCACGGCGTGGCGGCTGCTGTTTGCTGCGCGCAGGGCCGTGAGGTGGGCGCGGTGCTGCTGCTGTCCTACCCCGTGTGGGTGGAGAGCTACTACAACGGCTCTGGGCCCGACCCGCTGTGGCGCGCCCCGGACAGCAACGGCACGTGCGACTCGCCCGTGTGCGTGGACGCCGACAACGCACAGCGGTGGTACGGCATGGTGAGTCGTGCGGGGCGGCGAGCTAGCTAGCTCGCTAGCTTCAGGGCGTGGGGGGGCCCTCCATGAGGCGGCAAGGTCACGAGCAAAGGGCGTCCGGGCCCCCAAGCGCGAGGCTGCTGAACCGCCTCCTCCTGTGCAGGTCTACGGCATGATCAACATTCGCGACCTGGTGGCCTTCTCCATGCCGGAGCTGTACGACTCCAACCGCTGGAGGTGCGCGCCATGGGGCCTGCTCTCCGAGGCGCTGCATTCCTGCCGGGACGCGAGTGGTAAACCTACCCCAGGGCCTGCCCTGACCTGAGTGGGCGCAGCGAACGACCGGTGGGCTGCCTCCGCTGCTGCCTCGGCGGCCGTGCGTGCCGCGCAGGTGGGAGCTGCAGCGCCTGAGCCCGCTGGACGGCGACATTGCCTACGTGGCCAACGGCACCAACGCCAACACCACGGACCTGGTGCTCATGGCGGCGGGCGGCCCGCTGCTCGACCCCGTGCAGGCGTACGTCAACCTCACCAACGTGCAGGTGTGTGAGGGGCGGGCTGGGCGGCGCTGCTGCCTTTGCGCGTCCGAGGGCGCAGGCGCGCGCCCAGTGGAGGCAGACGGGCCAGGAGGATCAAGGGGGGAAAGCAAATCCCTGGTTGGCAGGCTCAGAGGGGCGGGCTGCGATGTGTGTGCATGCCGCCACATGGCCTGCGCTGATGTGTGCACACGCGTGCCGCCGTGCGCTTCACTTCACAGTTTGCGCTGATGCTCATGCCGGCGGGCGGGTGGAGCGTCACGTGGTGGCCGGCGGTCATCGCCGCCGTGGTGGTGGTCTCCATCATCATGGCCATCCTGGTCTTCTTCACGCTGCTCAGCAAGTGAGCATGCCCAAAGGGGGGGCAGCCTCTGCGCCGCGCAAAGCCCCTGGCAACCTCGTGTGGGTCCAGCGGGTGAGACGGGGGGCCGCGCCAGCACCACCACGTTTGCCATCTCACGTTGCTTTTGCTGCTGCTGCCACCTGCCGCAGGCGCCAGAACGCCTGGCTGCTCTACAGCATCATCCCCAAGCAGGTGGTGCGGGCGCTGCGGCGCGGCGGGCACTGGTCGCGGCAGTCCGACTGCTGCGTGCTCTTTGCCGACGGTGAGCCACCCTCGCTGGCTTTTCGCGCGCTGCTGCAGCGGCGCGTTTGATGCAGCTGGCCCTCCACGCCTGTGCTGCGCGCGCGCGCTCTGCGCGCAGTGGTGGGCTTCACGCGCATCACGGCCACCATGGCGCCCGAGGACATTGCCATGATGGTGGGCCAGCTCTTCAACATGTTTGAGGACCTGACGGCGGCGCACGGCATGACCAAGGTGGACATCATCGGCGACTGCTTCATGGCCGTGTCGGGCATGCTTGAGCCGGAGGACACCTCCACCAGCGCCGTCAAGGCCGCGCGCCTGGTGAGACCAACGTGCCTCTGCTCTGCCGCCGTGCCCAGGGAGCAAGTGGCGTTCAAAAGGGCGTGGAGGCGCGGCGTGCTCACGCGTCGCTGCTGCCGTTGCACGTCTGCGCTCCCGCGCCCACACACGTGCAGGCGCTGGACATGGTGAGCTGCACCGAGGGGCTGGCCACGCGCGACGGCGAGGCGATCCAGGTCCGCATCGGCCTGCACGCCGGGCCCGTGGTGGCCGTCGTGGTGGGCATGCAGAGCCCCAAGCTCACCATCTTTGGAGGTGCGGATGGGCAAAGACATGCTGCTGCTGCCGGGTCGATCCGCGAACTGCAAGTTCGCTGGCGCGCTAACGCTGTTTGCGCTGTGCGCGCTGTCCCCCCTGCGCAGACGTGGTCAACACGTGCAGCCGGCTGCAGAGCACCAGCCTGCCCGCCTGCGTCCAGGTGAGCCTTTGCCCCTGCCGCCCGCTCCGCAGCTCGCCCTTCTTGCCGCCTGGCCGCCCAGGCCCACAACGGTTGTCGTGCGCCCTGCCCCGCGAGCGCGCCGGCTGCCAAACCCGCTCGCTCCCTCACGCAGGTGTCGAGCGTGGTGGCGGAGCGCCTGTTTGCCGCCGGGTCAGAGGCCGAGGGCCTGCTGCTCGCCGAGCGCGGGCTCGTCGCCCTGCGCAACCGAGGTGAGCGGGAGGCACCTACGCGTGAGACGACCTGCACCTCCCTCGCGTAAAGGTGGACAGCAGCACCACGCAGCGCTGCGCTGAGGCTGCTGCCGCCACTGCTTCGCGTGCAGGCGACATGCTGACGTGGTGGCTCAAGGCCGACACGCCGTGCTGGGAGGAGACCGAGTCCTCGCTGCTCACGGCCCCGCGCAACATGCACCCCATGGGCCTGCCGCTGCAGCGCGGGGCCGCCGCCGCCGCCGCCGCCGTGTCCGCCGCGCTGGCCGGTGAGCGCACGCCCCTTGTCTCCCTCTCTCTCCCGCTCTCTCTCTCTGCACCTTCCACACCACCTCCTCTCCACAAGACCTGCTCGCCGAGTTACGCTCTGACCCACCCGCCCCTTGCTGCGCAGGCGTCAAGCCGCACCCACCGCACCATCACCACCACCACCACCACCACCACCACCACCACCACCTGCAGACGCGCACCTCGTGCAGCTCACTCTCCACGCTGCAGCCCGTGCCCAGCGCGCTCGAGCTGGTGGGCAGGCAGCTGTCGGCCAACAGCTCGCCCAGGCAGCTGCACCGCATCCAGAGCGCGCCGCCCATCTCGCGCCTGCGCTCGCTCGGAGGCTCAGGCGGGCTGCTGCAGCGGCCCAACAGCTTCTCGCCGCTGCGCGCCGCAAAGATCGCCGCCGCGGCGGGCGAAGCCGGCGGCGCGGCGGGCGAGGCACGCGCCGCCGCGGCGTCGACGCTGGGGCCCGTTTCGCTCGACCCGTCGCGCAAGCACTCGGACGTGCGGCTGGCGGCGGCGGCGCGGGCGGCGGCGGCGGCCGAGGCGGAGGCGGCCGCGGCGGCCGCCGCGACGGCGGCGGCCGCCGTAACGACGCGCGTGGCGCTCGGCACGGCCGCCGGGGCGGCGGCGGGCGTGGCGGCGGCGGCCGTGGTGGTGGGGCGCAGCTCCGACTCGCCGTCGCCGTCGCGGATGCGCCGCGGCGCGTCGCTGCCCAGCATCTCGCGGCAGGGCCTGGGCCTGGCGCTGCGCGGCGCCGGCGGGCGCAGCGGCCTCGCCGGCGGGCGTGCCCGCGGCGCCTCGCGCGGCGCGCGTGAGCACATGCGGCGCGCCGGCATCGCGGCGGGCGTGCCGGGCGTGGAGGCGTCGTCGGCGAGCGCCGGCGGCGAGGCTCCGGCCGGCAGCGGCGCCGGCGCCGTCGACGGCACGCGGCACACGTCGCTGTCGCTGCCGCAGCGCTCGTCGCCGGCCGGCGTCGCGCACCTCTTCCCCGGCGTCACGTCCAGCCTGTCGGCGATCGACGGGCCGCGGAGGACAGGCGGCAGCAGCTGCGTCACGGCGCACGGCGCCGAGGAGGGCGGCGCGGCGGCGGCGGGCGGGCAGGTGCGCGCCTGCCGTGGGGCTCGCAGCGTCTCGGGTGCTTGCGTTGTGCACTCGTTGTTCACAGTGGTTGCTGCTGCTGCGCCAATGGCCGCTGGGCCATTTGCATGTGCAGGCGAGCGGCGCGCTCCCGCTGGCGCTGCTCCACCGGCGCCGCAGCAGCCACCTGGCCTCGCACCAGTCCTCCTCGGACCTGGACGGCGGCGCGCACGGCAGCCACTCGCAGCACCCGCACTCGCCCGCCGACCACCACCCGGCGTCGCACGAGCCGCTGCCCATGCCGTCCCGCGGGCTGGCCGCGCACCTGTCCGCGCACCACGCGCTGCAGCAGCAGCAGGGGCAGGGCACCTCGTCGCCGCAGCTCAGGTGGTCGGCGGGCGCGGCGTCGGTCTCGGCGCGGCGCGCCGGCGGGCCCGGCCGCTCGCCGCTCACCTTCCCCGCCGCCGTGGGCAGCGGCGGCGGCGTGATTGTGGGCATGGCAGAGGTGGCCGGCCAGGCGGTGGGGTCCATCCAGGAGGAGCCGGCCTTTTGCAGCGACTCGGCGCCTGCCCCGCCCGAACCCTACATGGAGGCGACGTCGCCGTCGGCGGCCGAGGCGCAGCACGCGCCGCAGGACATGGACATGCGGCTGCGCCACGGCGCGCCCGCGTACCCGCCCGCGCCGCACGTCGCTCGGGCCACGCTGGCTGCCGCGGCGGCGGCGGCGGCGGCGGCGGCGGCGGCGCCCGCGCCGGCCGCGGCGGCGCTGCCGCGCCCGCCGTCCGTGCTGCGCGAGGAGGACGAGGCGGCGGCACGTGACGTGTCGGTGCACTCTGCGGGGCCCACGTCGAGCCAGGTGCTCCACGACATCCTCATCTCGCCCTTCCTGCGCCCCAGCCTGCCGTCGTCGGGCCTGTCGCAGCGGCGCGCCTCGGCGGGCGGCCCGCCGTCGCACGCCGGGGGCGGCCCCGCCGACGGCCCGCAGAGCGCGCTGGCGCTGGCGCGGGCCGGGAGCGTCGACGTGCAGGTGTGTCGACGTGCGGCGCGCGACGGACGACCTGACAGTTGAGCGCTCACGCAAGCACCATGCATGCTTTGTTTGAAAGAGCGCGCTGACCCTGTGTGCTTGCTTGCCTTTGCGCAGGTGACGTCGGGGGCGACCAACGCCACCAGTGCCTCGACGACGCAGGACAGGCTGCGCTACGGCTCGCTGCTGCACATCGGCAGCATCGGCGCCGCCGCGGCGGACTCGCACGCCGCCGCAGCCAACGCGGCGGCGCAGGGCCACGGCGTGCGCGGCGCCGAGCGGCACGACGCCGCCGCCTCGCAGGACACGTGCACGGTCGTCACCGGCGGCGAGGGCAGCACGGCCAGCACGCAGCACATGACGTCGGCGACGCTGGCGATGCCGGCGCGGGCCGACACGGACGCCACGATGGGCGGGCCGGAGGGCGTGCCCGGCGACCGGGACAGCATCCCGCTGTTCAACCCCGCCGACGCGAGGGCCTCGTGCCCGCCGCTGGGGAGCTCTGCGTCGCAGCTGCCCATCCCCTTGCACGCCGGCCCGGGCTTCAAGCACCTCTCCGCCGCCAGCCACTACCTGCGGTCCGCCACCGCCGCCACCGTGCGGCCGGGGCTCTCTGGCTCCCAGGTGCGGGTTGCCTTGGTGCTCAGCTCCCTCTCTGTTTTGGTGCCTGCCACACGGCGATGATGACCACTGTGCGTGCGTGTGCTTGGCCTCCTGTCCACGGACAGGTGCACGCCGCCGCCGCCGCGTCGCCGCGCGTGTCGCAGCACTCGCGCGCAGTGGTGGTCATCTCGCCGGCGGCGTCGCCTCCGCCGCGCGCGCCAACCAGCCCCACCGGCGGCTCGACGTCGCACCTACACCCGCAGAGCGCGGGAGAGGAGAGCGACGCGGCGCAGCAGCAGCAGCAGCAGCAGCAGCAGCAGCAGCAGCAGCTCGTGTGGCGCCCAGCGTGGCTCGGCAGGCGCCCCTCGGCCGTGGGCCGCCCCTCTGGCTCCGCGGTGCTGCCGCACAGCGACCCTCACGACCCCTCGGTCACCATCGCGCTGCACCACAGCTCGGTGCCCGACAACACCTCGTCGGTCGCGTCCATCACGTCGCAGCACCACGAGCTGCACGAGGGCCAGCTCAGCGTGGCGGGCCGCCACCGCCACACGACCACCGAGGCGGTGCCACAGGTGCGCTTTTCAGCGTTTGCTTCTCCGCGCGCGGCGTGCGTGCTCGGCGTGTCGACATGCATCTCACGACGATTGCGCGCCACCCCCCGAACTCACACAGGTCGGACGGCCCTGGGCCGTGGTGTCTCCACGCGGCCTGCTGGGGCACGGCGGCACGCCCGCGACCACCAGCAGCGACGCGGCGGCGCACGAGCTGCTCGCTCAGCTGGGCCCCGAGCGCTCCTTCTGCAACAAGGTCGCCGGCCTGCTGGCGCACCACCAGCCACGCCACGTGCACCACACGAGCGCCGGCGCCGCCAGCAGCAACAGCCCCGCCACCGCCACGGCCGCCAGCCACAAGCAGCCGCGCGGCAGCTTTGACGCCGCCAGCAGCGGCGGCGCCGCCACGCCCGGCAGCGGCAGCAACGTCCCCGGCGTCGCCGCCGCCGCGCCGCACGCCGCGGTCGCCGCCGTCGCCGCCCACGGCGGCGTGATGAAGTCGGGCCACAGCACGCTCGTCACGCAGCGCGACGCGCACTCGGCGCACCGCCAGTACTCTCGCGCCGGCGCCACGTCGGCGTCTGCGGCGCACTCTAGCGGCGCCGCCGCCGCCGCCACCACGCCGCGCACCAGCAGCGGCCAGTGGACGTTCGGGCTCTACTTTGCCGAGCAGCTGCAGAGCCTGACGGGCGCCGGGCGCAAGGTGGCGGCCGCGCTGTCCTTGGGCAGCACGGGCGAGGTGGGCGCCGGCGCCTCAATGACGCTCAAGCGCGACGAGTCGTCGTGCCGCAGCCAGGCGGCCTCGTCGCACGACGACGCCGGCGGCGGCGGCAGCGCCACGCCCGGCCTGCTGCGCAACCGCACCACCATGGGCGCCAGCTCGCCGCTGCTGGGCGCGCATAGCAGCGCCGGGCAGGTGCCCGCCATGCCCGGCATCACGCTCGTCGCCATGGGCGGCCTGGTCGGCGGCCCTGGTGGAGGCGGCACCAACAGCGGCGGCGCTTGCGCCGGCACCGGCAGCAACACGCCCTCCTCCGGGGCGCCGTTCGCCGCCGGGCCGCAGCAGCATGCCGCCACCGCCGCCGCCGGGCTGGAGCTCCCTCCGGGCGTGGGCCTCCACTACGCGCACCTCACGCACCACCACGCCCGCTTTGAGCGGCTCAGCGAGAACAGCACGCCGTTCGGCGGCGTCGGCGCCCACTCGCCGATGCGCGTCTCCCCGCGGCCCAGCAGCAACGCCACGGCGGGCAGGCCGGGCGGCGCCGGCGGGCTGCTGGCCGGCGGCGGCGGCAGCACGCCGCGCAGCAGCCTGCCGCAGCACCAGCTGCCGCACCGGCACCTGACGGTGGACCTGGTGGGCGGCGGCGGCACGCCCGGCACGCAGACGGCGGGCCCCGGCACGCCGGTGGAGCGCGCCGGCGGCTCGCTGCCTCCCACGCTGCTGCACCACCTCCCGCACCTGCACCAGGGCTCGGGCCTGCACAGCAGCACCACGAGCGGCGGCGGCAGCGGCCAGGGCCACCCGGCGCTCGAGCGGTCGCACCGCAGCATGGTGACGCACTGGCCCAGCGCCACGTCGGCCACCAGCAGCGCCGCCGGCGGCGGCGCCGCCGCCGCGCTGCTGCAGCACACGCTCACCGAGGCGCCGGCGCGCGGCCACCTGGCGGCGTTTGGCGGCGGCGGCGGCGGCAGCTACTACGAGTCGCGGCGCGTGTCTGGCGTGATGGACGCCGTGGACGCCGCCGGCTCGCCAATGTCGGCGGCAGGCGGCGCGGCGGGGCACGCCTGGAGCCACTCGATGCTGCACCTGGTGCAGCAGCAGCAGCAGCTGGGGCTGGCGGTGGGCAGCCCTGCCACGTCGGTGGTGGCCTTGCCCGGGCACCACCCGCGCTTCAGCATGACGGGCATGGTGGTGAGCCGCGGCAGCGGCGGCGCGCCTGGGGGCGTGGCGGCGGCAGCGCCGGCGGCAGCAGCGGTGGGCGGCGGCGGCGGGAGCAGCAGCGCGGCGGCGCAGGAGGCGGCGGCGGCCTCGGCGGCGGGCGCCCGGGTGACGGGCGGGCGCAAGGGCGCGCTGCCGCAGACGCGCACGCGCGACATGTACTGGAGCACCGTCAGCACCACGGGTGCGTCAGGTTGGGTTGGGCGTGTCTCGAGTGGTGGGCTCGGCGCCGCGCCGAGCACTGGCAGGCGATGAGTGTCGTTGAGCAGCCGCTTGGGTCGCTCACGCGACGACCTTTCTCCTCTCTGTTGCGTGCGTGTGCGCGCAGGCGACAACGTGCTGCACTACGTGAACCGGGAGCCGAGCGCCTCTGGCGGGCGCGCGCGCGAGCCTCCCGTGTGAGGGCCTCTAGGATGGCATGTCGCATGGCCGACTTGCGCGTGCCGAGCTGCGCGTGGGACGCAGGCACACTGCAGCTTCAAGTGGTTGTGGCGGAGGGGCGCCCAGCAAGCACTGGCCCCCTCCTCCCGGGCGGCAAGGCCGTGCAGCACACAGGCCTCTCACAGCCGCCCCCTGGACGTATCGTGGCAGGCGCGCGAGCAGCGTGGGTGGGTAGCGCAGGTGAGCTGCGAGACGCCCCTGACATCCAGCCGCGCGCGAGCTCGGGCTCTAGCGAGCTGCTGGCAGAAATGGACGCGTGTCTGTGTTGCGTGCGTCAGGGTGTTCACCCACATGCTGGCGAAAAAGAAGAAGGGTCGTTGGGGAGGGGGCCGCGTGCGTGGGCTGTGGTGGTGGTGGTGTTGGGGGCGCTGGTGGTGGTGGTGGCAGTCTATCTCCGTGTGGCGAAGAAGAAGCGGTCGTGTGCCACCTGCTTGCGTACCTGTGTCGCGATGCTCTGCAGATTGCAGTCGGCGGTTTGTTCGCGTGAGGTTGTTCGTGTG
>VFQP010003717.1_pt1 | contig 15160 bp, 14 predicted proteins | sample 3512351 | NCBI WGS metagenome assembly VFQP01 (sample SAMN10412372, study PRJNA504923) | tailings metagenome | isolation source: Relicate 1 Philex TSF1 revegetated site | place: Philippines: Tuba, Benguet | collected 2017-08-29 | reverse complement strand
TTTTATTTAATCGGTGGTATCGGTGCGATGTATTTCAACCCGAAAACCATGTACCAGGGACGCTGGACTACCTTACACGACAAGCATACAGAAGGGCAGGGGCTTTCCGGGGGACCAGCGGAATACAAACGGATTACAGCTACCATTCCTGTCGGAATCGGCTTCAGAACAGGAATTAGCCGCTTGTGGAGAATCGGTTTGGAAGTAACTTATGTAAAAACATTTTCGGACTACATTGATGACGTGAGCGGCGAGTATTATGATCCGGCACTGATCGGAGCAGCCTACGGACCGCATGCTGCCTATTTGTCAAATCCTTCAAGTACGCCTGAAGCATTTAATCCCGGAAGCCGGAGAGGAGGAAGTCAGAAAGATGCATTCTTTTATGTGAATCTCATGGTGACACGAAACATCACTTATAAATCTTTTTCGAGAGCTAAGTGATTTTAAATGAAAACTATCTGAAAATCAAAAAAATCAAATTTTTGAAGATCTTTTTTACAGTTTCGATCGAGTTTGTGAAAAAAAAGCATTCAATAAAAGTAGTCGCTTATTCATCAACAATGTCTATTTAAAAAAAAGCAACAAAAAATTTAGGTGGCTGTTCGCTAAAAAGATTAATTTAGCAAGATGGATTTCTACTACAACAATAAATTTTAGGAATGAAGTATACAACTCTAACTCTTTTATCTCTAGTTTCAATGGTCACTCTGGCTCAGAGTTCCAACTTCAACACGCAGCGAAATTGGGCTATGAACAAGAAAGAGATTTCCTTTGGCTTGGGTGCAACTAGTTTCTTAGGAGACCTCGGAGGAGCCAACCAAATCGGAACTGATTACAGTTTGAAGGATATTGATTTTAACTCAACTCATATTGGCGGAGCCGTTTCGTTCAGATATCGCTTCCATCCTTATTATGCAACATCCACGATGGTAAACCTGGGGATGCTTCGTGGTAATGATGCATTGACAGCTGAACCGATCCGTAACATGCGAAACCTTCATTTCCGTTCGTTTTTCGTGATGTTGAGCCAGCGTTTTGAATTTATTGTACTGGCAAATGAGAAAATCGGACGCCGCTACAACATTCCCGGCTTGAAAGGATTTACGGATCACAACGAGCAATTGTATTTAATTGCAGGAATCGGTGCGATGTATTACAACCCGAAAGCTCAATACCAGGGGGGATGGGTGACTTTACGTGACCAGCACACAGAAGGGCAGGGATTGCCCGGAGGTCCTGCAAATTACAGCAGAATTACAGCAACTGTTCCTTTGGGAATCGGTTTCAGAATGGGAATCAACCGTATGTGGAGAATCGGTATTGAAGCAACGTATGTGAAAACTTTCTCAGATTATATTGATGACGTTCACGGTGTTTATTACGATCCGGCAATCATTGCGGCATCTTACGGGCCACAGGCTGGTTATTTGTCGAATCCGTCTTCCAATCCTTCGGCATTTAACCCGGGAAGCCAGCGCGGAGATAAGCAGAAAGATGCTTTCCTGTATGTAAACATCATGGTAACAAGAAACATTACTTATAAATCATTGTCTCGAGGTGGACCGATGAAATTCGGAAAACGCAGATACAGAGCGAAGTTCTAAAACACTTTGAAAATTATTTTAACAAAACGGGTTTGTCTATTGACAAGCTCGTTTTGTGTTTTTACCTTTGGTACAAATTGATAGCATGTACCCTTTGTTGAGATGGTTTCTCTTTAAATTCGACCCTGAGAAAGTTCATTATTTCACGTTTAATCTGTTAGGTTTTTGGCTGAAGGTTCCGTTTGTGAAGCCGATCTGGAAGTCCATTTATTGTGTAAATAATCCGCTGTTGGAAACTGAGGTGGCAGGAATCAAGTTCCCGAATCCGGTTGGTTTGGCGGCCGGTTTCGATAAAAATGCACTGAGAATCAATGAACTTGCTGCCTGCGGTTTTGGTTTTGTGGAAATCGGTACGGTAACGCCTGTCGGGCAAGAAGGAAATCCCAAACCGCGTTTGTTCCGTTTGATTGAAGATCAGGCTATCATTAACCGGATGGGATTCAACAATGACGGAGCTGAAGTGATCGTTGAGCGATTGAAGAAAATCAAGCCGGCTTGTATCATCGGTGGGAATATCGGGAAAAATAAAGTGACTCCGAATGAAGATGCTACTTCCGATTATTTGAAATGTTATCACAGTCTTGAACCGCATGTTGATTATTTTGTAGTGAATGTTTCGTCACCGAATACACCTAACCTGAGAGAGCTTCAGGATAAGGAACCACTAACAAAATTGCTTCAGACCCTGATGGATGAGCGCGAAAAAATAAAATCTGCTAAACCGATTTTTCTGAAGATCGCGCCGGATTTGACTGATTCTCAATTGGATGATATTGTGGATATCGTTAATGAAACAAAAATTGCCGGAGTAATTGCTACAAATACTACAATTGAACGAAGTAATTTAGTAACTTCAAAGAGCAAAGTGGAAGCAATCGGTGCAGGCGGTGTTTCCGGGAAACCATTAACCAAAAGATCTACGGAGGTGATCAGCTACTTATACCAACGTTCGAACGGGGCATTCCCGATTATCGGAGTCGGGGGGATTTATTCTGCTGAAGATGCAATTGAAAAGTTAATGGCCGGAGCGAGTTTGGTCCAGATTTATTCAGGATTTATTTACGAGGGTCCCGCTTTGGTTAAACGAATCAATAAGGCAGTTTTAAAGAAAAGAAAGCAGATAGCACATGAATAATCACAATCGTGTTTTTATAACGGAATGCCCGCGGGATGCCATGCAGGGAATCAAGGAATGGATTGAAACATCCGATAAAATTTCTTATTTGAATCATTTGCTGAAATGCGGGTTTGATACCCTGGATTTCGGTAGTTTTGTTTCCCCGAAAGCAATTCCTCAGATGCAGGATACTGCGAAAGTACTGGAAGGCTTAGATGATAGTGAAACAAAGTTGTCTGCAATCATTGTAAATGAAAGAGGAGCGGAAGATGCTGCAAGATTTGAACGGATTCATTATTTAGCATATCCGTTCAGTATTTCTGAAACTTTCCAATTGCGAAATACGAATGCAACGATTGAAGAATCTCTTAAAAGAGTAGAAGCGATTGCAAATATCTGCCACAAAGAAAATAAGGAATTGACACTTTATTTATCCATGGGATTTGGAAATCCATACGGAGATGCCTGGTCACCGGATTTAATCGGAACCTGGTCTGAACGACTGACACAATTGTTCGAAGTTTCCAGGTTATCTTTATCGGATACGATCGGAATTGCAACTCCGGAGTTGGTAAATAGTGTGTTTTCAACCATTTCAGCTGAATTTTCGGATATTCAAATCAGTGCACACTTACATACCGTGCCTGAAAATGCGGTGGAATTGACAAAAGCTGCTTATGAAGGCGGTTGTCGTTATTTTGAAGGTGCAATTAAAGGATATGGTGGTTGCCCGATGGCAAAAGATGATCTGACCGGAAATATGCCGACTGAACGCATGTTGGATTGGTTTAAGGAAAAGGGAATTGAAACCGGGGTAAAACCAACTGAATTTGCGGAAGCATTTGTAACTTCGTCCAGAGTCTTTCATTAATACATTAAAAGACAGATGAAACTTAAAATCTTGTTTGTAATCCCCCTGTTGTTTGCGTTAAACTCTTGCGGTGATGATACAGACGATACAATTACGATCAAGCCTCGGCACTCTTCCGGAAAAGAAAACCCAGTAGACAATACGATCAGTACGGATTTCAACGAAAACTCCTTTACCTCGAAAGTGGAGGCAGAGTTGTTGAAAGAATTGCATTTATGTGATCCGAAAGCAACAAGCGACGAAGATCCGAAACATCCGACCTGTAGTCCGAAGTTTTTCCGCTTTTTTAAATTGAATGCGCAAACTCCTTTGAAAGACGGATTCAAGTTATTGATCAAAGCCGGGGTAAATGGTTTTCCGTTGAGACGTTTATTGATTTTTGAAAGAGAAAAAGATGTATTGGTGAAATTGAACGGTTTTAACGGAAACCTGATTGAAGAACGAAAAGCTGCATCCGGTTACAATGATCTGGTGATCCGCTTTCCGGATAATATCAACGAAAATATTACTTATTACAATTGCCTGTTCCGATGGAAAGACGGCAAATACGAATATGTAAACTGCGAAGTGATCGATGAAGATGTTCCCAGAAAAATAAAAGCGGAGTTTGTTGATTCGATGGGAATTGAGATTAAAAAAATATTGGATAAGAACGATATGATCTTTTAATTGAGAATTGTCAAATGTAAAATTGAAAAGTGAACCGATTTCGAATTTGACTAAATTCAGCAAAATGAAATTGACCTGCGTACTTTCATTCCTGGTTTTGTTTTTGACAGCTTGTTCCGATACGGAGATTGAGCCCATTGACAATTATATCCTGATTCATGATAATTCATCGAAAGTCTGGTTGGTCGACAAACAATTGGACGGAGACAAAGATTATACACCTCTTCAGATCGAATACAAAGAAATCATTGTTTTTCATCAATCCAGGGAAGCGTATTTTCATGTATTGAAAAACCTGGGAACCAAACCCGGAATTAAACGGAGTTTCTGGCTTGATATGCGCAAAAACGAATTGGGGTTCAGAGGTGAAAAACGGGATATTATCTTTGAAATTGCCAGTTTATCCAGAACGCGAATTGTCTTGAAACCAAAGTACAATTCGTATAAGTACACGATTGTTTTGATTCCTTTTCCTGAATATTAGCTTTCGGTTGACGGGCTGTCAGTCTGAGTGAATAAATAAATTGTATGCTTTAGGACAGATTTTTTATATTTGTCTGTAACTCAAGCGTATGAAAAAACGAATATATTTTCAACTTTTATTTCTTGCTTTATTCTCTGTTTCGTGCAGCTCCAATGAGGAATGTAAGGAATGTGAAATGGAGGTCACAAAAGATACGATTTCGGGAGTAGACAACTTAACTACGGCTTTGAAAGATACTGCAGTTGAAAAGAAATCGGTAACAGCTGAAATGAAGGAAAACCATGAAAAGATCGTAAAAAAGTACGGTGAGCAGTGGGATTTCTGCACCTGTGTGATCGCAAATGATTCGATCAATGATGCTTTTGAAAAAGGAGGAATGACTCCGAAACAGGAAGAGAAGATCATGGCGAGATGGGAAGTAGTTGATCAGAAATGTAAGGAATTGCTTACAACGCCGAATACTACTCCGGAAGAGCGCGCCCGGCATGATAAGAAAGTAATGAAATGCCTGAAACAAAACGGATTGAAGAGATAAAATAAAAAAGTCGGGGTGGAAAATTTTCCGCCCCGACTTTTTTTGATAAATATTTTTCACTGCTTATTGCAATTAAATTGCATTTAGTTTACTTTTGCTCCATGAGTAAATTGCTGGTGCGGATTATTTCTTGCTTTTTGTTGGTTGGTTTCCTGGGTTTCCTGGTTCCGATAAACAGCTGGCATGATTATGCCCATCAGCATACGGCAAAGCACTTTAATGACCATACAGATGGATTAACCATCAAGCAAGGAATTGAAAAGTGTACATTTTGTGATTTACACCTGCCACTTTTGTTTCATGAAAGTCCGGTTGCAATTTCCTTTTTGGAAAATTCGTTTGACTTTCTTTTCCTGGATTTTTCTTGTGTTGAATTACCGGTAAAAACAATACAGCTTCAGCTTCGCGGACCACCGATGAGTGTTTTCATTTAATACACTTTCAGTTTTAAACTGCATAGTGATTGTTTGACAACATTATCATTCATTTTATGAAATTTCTTTTATCAGGAATACTTCTGTATTTCTCTGCCTGGTCCTATTCGCAGAAATGCGAATACACCATCAGCGGTGAAGTGCGGGACATTCATACCAATCAATTAATTCCGGATGCGCGGGTTTCGATTCAGACAAGTGTTACACAAACAGATTCCCTGGGAGTTTTTCGTTTCACGAATCTGTGTGCAGGTTCTTTAAAACTGCGCTGTGTTCCTCATTTCGGCTGTGAGCCGGTGGATTTGGAAATTTCTGTTCCGGCTGTTGGTCCGATTGTTTTTAAGGTCGAGACGCACCAGGTAGAATTGGACGAGTTATTGATCGAAGCATACCGTTTTCCGAGAGAATCACAGGAAACAATGACTTTGAAAACCAACGATATTTCTCAGATTAAGGGGACGACTTTGGGAGATCAGTTGATTCGTTTTCCGGGAGTTACGAGTTTAAATACGGGATCTTCCATTGTAAAACCGGTTATTAACGGAATGCACAGCAATCGCCTGGTGGTGGTGAACAATGGAATTCGCCAGGAAGGACAACAATGGGGAAGTGAGCATGCGCCGGAAATTGATCCCAATCTTGCTGGAAATTTAACCGTTATCCAGGGAGCTTCTGGTTTGCAATATGGAACCGATGCCATCGGAGGAGTTGTTTTGGTATCTCCGGATGAATTGCGATATCATAAAAACACTGCCGGTTGGGTAAAACTGAATGGAAACAGTAACGGAAGAGGCGGTGGAATTTCGGGACTTGTTGCCGGATCATTCACCAAATCAAAGAAATGGGCATACCGTGTTCACGGAACAGGAAGAATTAACGGAACCCAAAAAGCACCCGACTACTGGATTAAGAATACAGCTTCAAACGAATACAGCTACAGTGCAGCTTTGGGGTATAAGGGCGAAAAGTTTGAAATGGATGTGTTCTATACGAAGTATTCGACCAACCTGGGAATTTTCACCGGATCTCATATTGGGAATTTATCGGATTTGAATGCTGCGTTTACAGCTTCCGTGCCCAAAGATACTGGTGTGTTCACTTATAAACTGCAAAGTCCAAGGCAATTGGTTCAGCATGATTTGAGTAAAGTTCACCTGGCTTACAATTGGAATAAAAATATCCGGACTACCTTGGTTTACGGTTATCAATTTAACCTGCGGCAGGAATATGATTTACATAAGGCTTATAACGACAGTTTGGCAGCATTGAATTTACCCGCATTTGAATTGAATCTCTGGACAAATTCCCTGGATCTGAAAACGGAAATACAACATTCGAAACGCTTCAAAAGTACCTTTGGTGTTTCCGGGCTTCAGCAGAGTAATGCCTATTCCGGACGGTTTTTCATTCCGAATTTTAAGAAGCTGCAGTTCGGAGGATATTATTTAGGAACTTATGAGAATGAAAAGTGGTTGTTTGATTTTGGTGCCCGCTACGATTATTCTAACCTGGATGTGTTTGTTTACAAGAATAATGTTTTAACGAATCCAAACAAACAATTTCAAAATCCAAGTGCAACAGCCGGTCTGTCACGGCTTTTGGGTCATCACTGGATTGTTCGTCTGAATGCAGGAACGGCGTGGAGACCTCCTTCAATTAATGAGTTGTACAGTAACGGTTTACATCACGGAGCAGCGTCTATTGAAATCGGCGATGCTGCTTTGAAAAAAGAAATCGTTTACAATGCGCAATTGGGAGTTCAATACAAGTCGCATATTGCAAAAGTAGATGTATCCGGTTTCTACAATTATTTTGACGGTTACATCAACCTGCAGCCTTCACTTCCGCCGATGCTGACGATTGTAGGTGCGTTTCCCGTGTTCCGTTATGTACAATCCAACACACAGATTTACGGATTGAACGGAAGATTGGAAATTCCGGTAGGGAAGTATGTAACGTATCAATTCCAGGGAAATTTGCTGCTTGGTAAAGATCTCCGGACAAACCAGTTTTTGTACGGGATGCCATCTAACAGAATTACACAACGGGTGCGTTTTTCAACTGTTCGAAGCGGAAACAAGCTGAATTTCTTTGCAGAAGTGGAGTTACTGGACGTTTTCAAACAAAAAAGATATGTTCCTAATTCAGATTATGTTGCACCTCCGAAAGGATATGATTTGTTGAGTGCGCAGGTTGGAATTAGTAAAAAAATGAATGGCGGAGAGAACTTGCAAGTTGTTGTTGCATGCTCCAATTTGACAAATTTAAGTTACCGGGATTATATGAATCGATTCAGGTATTTTACTGACGAACTGGGAAGGAACTGGACAATTAAAGTATTGGTTCCGTTTTCAATAAATAACAAGAAAAAATAATTAATCGCTAAAGCAGATTACAAAAAGAGAATAATATGAAAAAAGCATTGATGATTTTGAGCGTGCTGACTATTGCGTTGGCAGCTTGTAAAAAAGAAAAGAAAAAAGAGGTGGAAACTCCTACGAATCCGAATGAACAAGAGTTGATTACAACGTTTAAAATTGTTTTCACGGACCCGAACGGAGTGCATCCGAATGTAGAAGCACGATTTGTAGATCTTGACGGACCGGGAGGAAATAATCCTTCTGTTTTTGATACGATTCGGTTAGTGGCAAACACAACGTACAATGCGACCATTACGCTGTTGAATGAAAGTACAACACCTGCGCAAAACATTACCGAAGAAGTGGAAGAGGAAGGAGTGGATCACTTGTTTTGTTTCGATATCTCCAGCGGGTTGACGGCAACGATTACACGTACGGATGCGGATGCAAATAATATTCCGATCGGAATCACCAGTCAGTGGGTTTTGGGTGCTGCATCAACAGGAACTTCTACTATCCGGTTGAGACATCAGCCCGGAGTAAAAACCGGTCAATGTGAACCGGGAGAAACAGATATCGAACTGAATTTCCATACTGTGATTCAATAATTTATCCGGAAGGTACTTAAATGTCGGGGAAGAGGTTTCTGAGAAGAAGCCTCTTTTTTATTTTATGATCGTTCCCGATACGTCAACAATGACTGATACTCGAACTGATGATAAATAAAAGCTATGTATGGAAATATCTGTGATAATCTTTCCCGCAGATCCCGCGGATTTCGCAGATGATATAGATGACATTAAATCTGCGCTCTGACAGAATCGTCAGAGTCTGCGTAATCAGCGGGCAATTTCAAAAATCACTTAAATTCTTGAACAAGACATAAAACAAAAAGGCTTCCTCCGGAGAGAAAGCCTTTCATCGAATATGTCAATTTGATTAACCCTGACGAACCTGATTAGCTGTCAGGATTAATGGCTGTGCCATTAATAGTAAATCAAACGCTGAACTTTTGTAATGTGTTTTGCCAAACGAATTACTTGTTTCGTGTAACCGAACTCATTATCGTACCATGTGTAAAGAACCACGTTCTTTCCATCAGGAGAAACGATTGTTGCATGAGAGTCATATACCGAACAGCAAGTATTTCCGATGATATCGCTTGATACCAATTCCGGATCGTAAGAGTAGAAAATCTGGTTCACCAAATCACCCTCCAAAGAAGCAGTACGAACAACATTGTTCACGTCTTCGATTGTTGTTCCGTTCTTCAATTCCAAAGAAAGAATTGCCAATGAACCGTTTGGAGTTGGTACACGAACCGCATTTGCAGTCAATTTGTCTTTCAGATCAGGAATTACTTTTGTTACAGCAGCCCCGGCTCCTGTAGAAGTAATTACCATGTTGATGGCAGCAGAACGTCCACGGCGGGAAGATTTATGCATGTTATCCAACAAGTTCTGATCGTTAGTATAAGCGTGAACAGTTTCGATGTGTCCTTTAACGATTCCGAATGCATCATTTACCACTTTCAAAATAGGGGAGATTGCATTGGTTGTACAAGAAGCTGCAGAGTAAATCGTTTCATTCTCTACATCCAACGTTCCCTGATTGATTCCGTAAACTACGTTTGGAATTTCTTTCCCAGGTGCAGTTAAAAGCACTTTGGAAACACCTTTCGAAGACATGTGTCTTGCCAATGCCTCACGGTTTGTGTAAACACCTGTGTTATCAATAATCAATGCATTGTTGATTCCGTATTTCGTATAATCTACGTCTTCCGGGTTAGATGCGTCGATCATGTGAACGATTTGTCCGTTGATGATCAATGTTTTATTTTCCAAATCTTCCACAACACTTCCTTTGAAAGCACCGTGAACAGAATCAGAACGCAATAAAGCAGCACGTTTGATAATGTCTTTATCCGTTGCACCACGTGTAACGATTGCACGCAGACGCAATTGCTGACCTTTTCCTGCTTGTTTGATCAACTCACGAGCTGCCAAACGACCGATACGACCGAAACCGTACAATACTACATCTCTTGGTTCAAGAGTTCCGGATGCACTGGAGAATTGTCCCAATTTCGCAGCAAGGAAAGAAGCTTTAGAGTCAAATGTAGCTCCTTCAGCAATCCACTCACTGGATAACTTACCGATATCGATTTTCGCAGGAGCCAAATCCATTTTCAACAACTCTTCTGCCAAAGCAGCAGTCGTCTCAATGTCGATTGGTTTTTTCACAACATTCTTTGCATACTCATGCAAATTCAGAATTTCAGAAATGGTAATGTCTGTAAGGTGGTTACGGAACAAAACCAACTCAATTCCTCTGTCGTAAAGCAACTCACCAACGTGACTTGACAATTTAACAGCAGCGCGTTCTTTTTGAACGTGCATGTTCAACTCTTTTTCATAGCCTAATGCAGCTTCCATCTAACGTGTATATTTATTTAATTTATTGTATTCAATCCACTACCGTGGATCATTTATCAGAAGCAGTGCTTCTTATTTTCAATTGATTAAGGGCATTTGTATAAAGCAAAAAAGGTCGCCCGCGATTGCAGACGACCTTTTTGTTTATCCTAAATATGCTTTCAGTAACTTATTTCGAGACGTGTGTCGAAGACGTCTGATCGCCTTCTCCTTGATTTGTCTCACACGCTCGCGCGTCAGATTGAATTTCGCTCCGATCTCTTCCAGCGTCAGCCCGTGATTCATTCCGATTCCGAAGAACAAACGGATGATTTCACGTTCTTTATCAGTCAATGTGCTCAATGAACGTTCAATCTCTCTTTGAAGAGATTCTGCCATTAGCGCGTGATCTGCTTTCGGTGAGTCAGTATTCGCCATAACATCCATCAATGTACCACCGTCTTCCGAAGAAGAAAGAGGAGCATCCATAGATACGTGACGACCTGAAACATTTAAACTTTCCTTGATTTTATCTTCCGGAACCTCCAGCGCTTCAGCCAATTCTTCTGCGGATGGCGGTCTTTCGAATTCTTGTTCCAATCGGGAGAAAGCCTTATTAATTTTATTTAGGGAACCTACCTGGTTCAAGGGTAAACGTACAATACGAGCCTGCTCGGCCAAAGCCTGCAAGATTGATTGACGGATCCACCAAACAGCGTAAGAAATGAATTTGAAACCACGCGTTTCGTCAAACTTCTGTGCAGCTTTGATCAAACCTAAATTCCCTTCGTTAATTAAATCGGGTAATGTCAATCCTTGATTTTGATACTGTTTTGCTACAGACACGACGAAACGTAAATTTGCACGGGTTAATTTCTCTAGTGCTCGTTGATCGCCTTGTTTGATTTTACGCGCCAATTCTACTTCTTCTTCGGCGGTGATTAGCTCTTCTTTACCAATGTCCTGAAGATACTTGTCTAACGACTGGCTCTCACGATTGGTAATCGATTTTGTAATCTTAAGTTGTCTCATGTAATGAACTTCGTTTTATAACGATTAATGAAAATCAGGATGCAAAGTTACGACGAAAGAGGAGTGATTTCCAAATAAAAAAGGCAGATTTTTGGGAGATTTTGCCCTCTCAAAAACCATGCCTTAACAATTTTTTTATATTGAGTCCCGAAATACGGCACTTTCGTACCTGAAGTTCAAATGGTTCAAAGAGTTAAAAAGTTTAAAATGAAAAAAATACCATTGAACTTTTTGAACCTTTGAACTATCGGATTTGGTTTACAAACCAAATCCGATGTATTCCTTTTTACCGCTTTCGGAAGCAATTTCCAATAAAACACCTCCTTTGGCACTGTTCAGGATTCGCGTAAGCTGCTCCACCGATTCGATCTGTGTTTGATTTACTTTCGTAATGATATCACCTTCGGAAAGACCGCTTGATTTCAATTTACCCGGCTCCAGTGTTTTTACTTTCACACCAAAGCTCAGATTCAATTCCTTTTTTTCCTTTGAAGTCAATTCAGCAAAAGTTCCACCCAAAGCAGCCGTTTTGCTCATTTCTTCCTTTGATTTCAAAGCTGTTTCTCCGTCTGCTGAACGCAAGAGGATTTCTTTGATCACTTCAGTGCCGTCCTCTGTTCGCAAAGTCAGGTTTACTTTATCTCCAGGTCTGCGTTTCCCGATTTCTTCCTGTAATGCTGCTACAGAATTTACTTCTTTCGCTCCGACTTTCAGGATTACCCAGTTCTGTTTCACGCCGGCTTTTTCAGCTCCGCCGTCTTCAGTTACTGTCGAAATGAATACTCCTTTAGTAGATGGAAGTTTGTTTTTCTCTTTGATTTCCTGGTTGATGTCGGCAATCTGCACTCCAAGATAAGCCCGTTGTACAATTCCAAAATCAATGATGTCGCGCATTACTTTATTCACCAGGTTCACCGGAACGGCAAAACTGTATCCCGTATAGGAACCTGTTTGAGAAGCAATTGCCGTGTTGATTCCAACCAGTTCGCCTTTGGTATTTACCAATGCCCCGCCTGAGTTTCCGGGATTCACAGCTGCATCGGTTTGAATAAAGGATTCAATCGGAACGTTTGTATTTCTGGTTCTGTCGGAAAGTAAGTTGATGTTTCTCGCTTTTGCACTCACGATTCCTGCTGTAACGGTAGAAGTCAGGTTAAACGGGTTTCCAACCGCCAATACCCATTCTCCGACACGCAGATCATCGCTGTTTCCAATCGCAATTGGTCTCAGACCCGGAGCATCGATCTTCAGAACTGCGATGTCTGTTGAAGGATCGGTTCCGATAACCGTTGCCGTGTATTTTGAATTATCGTTCAGAATGACTTCGATTTCAGAAGCATCCTGGATCACGTGATTATTGGTTACGATGTAACCTGCACTTGAAACGATGACTCCGGATCCGGAGCCGCTTCCGTATTGTTTGAATTCTCTTCCCCCGGTTCCCGGGCCGTAAAAGAATTCATAGAAAGGATCTCGCTGAACCTGCGTACGAACCACTTTGGTGGTTACGTGAACTACTGAATTGATTGTGTTTTCTGATGCTTCAACGAATGAAGTGCTTCCCTCGACCGGCATTCCATTATAAGAAACTGTTTTTGCAATGCGGTTGCCATCAATGACTTGTTCTGATAGAGGAGTATTGTAGTTCGACGATAAAAAGAAGCCGAAGGCGAATGGAATCATTCCACCAACAAAACCAACTCCTAGGTATTTCAATGTATTGTTCATGGGATCTATTAGTTTTTGTTTCTGTTAAATTTTCACACAATTATAATTGAATTCCCTTGATGATTGTTACTTTTGTGCGTTAAAGATTGTTAAGCATAATTAGCTTGTAACTCAATCATAGCAAGGAGTATATGGATTTGGCCTTCGTAAAATATCAGGGAACCGGGAATGATTTTATCATGATTGATAATCGTTCGGGGAAATGGAACCATTTAAGTATTTCAGACATTCAAAAGCTCTGTGACCGGCGTTTCGGAATCGGAGCCGATGGCTTGATTAAAATTAATTCGCTGGAAGGGTATGATTTTGAAGTGGATTATTACAATTCTGACGGATCCAAGAGTTTTTGCGGAAACGGAGCGCGTTGTTCGGTGGCTTTTGCACATGAATTGGGAATTTTGAAGAATTCCGTGCGTTTTATGGCGATTGATGGCGAACATGAAGCGGTAAAATCCGATGATCTGGTGTTTTTAAAAATGAACGATGTTTCTTTCATCGACACTACTCAGAAAGATTTTATTTTGAATACAGGATCCCCGCATTTCATTCATTTTACAGAGAATGTATCGGATTTTGATATCGTTGCTTATGGAAAGCAAATCCGCTATTCCGACACCTATAAGAAAGAAGGAATCAATGTAAATGCGATTCATCAGTTGGATGAACACTCCTTTGAAATCCGGACTTACGAGCGTGGAGTAGAAGATGAAACCCTGAGTTGCGGAACCGGCGTGACGGCTGCTGCTTTGGCATTGGGCGAAAAAAACAATATTTCCGGTGAGTTTGAATATCGTGTAAAATCGGAGGGCGGAGATCTTTCGGTGAAATTTACAAGAACCCCGGATGGATTCAGTAATATCTGGCTGATTGGGCCTGCTGTCTCTGTATTTAAAGGAAGTGTGAATGTCTGAATTCAATTTTGAGGCCATTCAGGCCGGTTTTCCGGAAAATTTGACACAAAAAACGCTTATCTGGATTTGGAATGCAGATAAAATTCCGCCACATATCGGGATTTCGGCTGGAAAGGACTATTTCAGTCTGACGTATCGGAAATCGGAGCATTTACTGACCGTTTCCATGATGAAAAAAGCTAAAAGATCGGCGATCCCTTTGGTGTTGGTTGAAATTCCGAAAGAAGTCATTCGGTTGAACCTGTCAACGGTTTTCGCGGGATATGAACGTGCTGTTGACGGAATCACTTGTTTACGACCGATTCGGGAAGTGATGGAATTGGGAAAAGAGATTTATCAATTGGCGGATTTGTTGATTGACCTGGAATCAAAAAAGTTGATTTGGCAGGTGAACGGATTGAATTTGCCGGAAGGATATGTTGGGATTCCGGATTATTCGATGGAAGAGATATTGGATCGGATTAAATTGTTGAACAATGAATTTTAATTTATTCTTGTTCAGTGTTTTGACTTGCTTTGTTTAATCTTTGAATTGAATCCGATTCGTAATATTGCGATATTGCGAATAGGGTAAAGAGACTATGTGTTTTTGCTATTGAAAATTTCCTCCTCCTTAGTCCACCTCCAAAGGCTGTTTTCCTATTTAATCGCATTTCTTCCACTTTTCCAATCGTCGAAAAGTGGAGCAAAAGACTTGTCTCATTCCAAGCCGTTCACTAAAAAGTTCCTTCGCCTTATTTTAATTCAAAAAGAACGGATTGCGCTACGCTCCATCCAAACGACAAGCGCTTTTTGTTAAAATGACGGCACGAAACTTTTTTTAACGTTCTCTTCCGGGAATGAGACGGAAATCCGTCTTCGGACAACTCAATTTTTGTTTCATACGGAAAACCGCTCAGCTTAGTAAGATCTATATCCGGCGCAATGGTGAACAAGATTGGGCACCTGTGCAGGAAATAACAGGTAAATTTCTCATCCTGTTTGAGGAGGAACGACGA
>VFQP010003716.1_pt1 | contig 15161 bp, 14 predicted proteins | sample 3512351 | NCBI WGS metagenome assembly VFQP01 (sample SAMN10412372, study PRJNA504923) | tailings metagenome | isolation source: Relicate 1 Philex TSF1 revegetated site | place: Philippines: Tuba, Benguet | collected 2017-08-29 | reverse complement strand
TGCCTGCGTGCGAGACGTGGGCCATGCCTTTTCACGTGCCTGGCTCTGGCGCGCACGAGCCGCGTTGCACTCCCTGCCTGGCTCCGGGCATCCCTGAAGAATGTGCGGCAGCAGGCTGCAGCAAGGCAAGATGAGCCAAGCTCGGCGCAGCGTGTGTGCGCGTGTGGGGCGTGGGCGCTCACCCGTGAGCAGCACCACGTCGTCCCCGCCGCCCAGCGTCAGCAGCTGCCCCAGCGGAGCGGCCGCCTCGCCCCACCACGCCGGCACGCCGCCCTCGCCCTTGCCGCCGCCCTGCGCCGCGCCCTCCTCCTCATCCTCCTCGTCCTCCTCCTCGTCAGCCGGCTCCTGCAAAGTTGCGTTGCGTTGCTGATTCTCGGTTCAACCTCCGCGAGGCTGCATGCGGTTCATGGCTTGCACATGACATGCGTGCGTGTCTGCTTGCGTTGGATTTGCATGTGTGTGCGTGTGTGCGCGCGCCCACCTCCTGGTCGGCGGCGGCGGAGGGGAGCGGCGCCTTGAGCGCCTGCGCCTGGCGCTTGCGCTCGGCCGCCAGCGCCCGCTGCTGCTTGCGCGCCCGCTGCTGCGCCTTGTACGCCGCCAGGGACGTGGGGTTGCCTGCAGGGGCAAACGTGGAGGCGCCGCGTGCACGCACCAGCACCAGCAACAACAAGGCTCATCGGGGTGCACAGTGCACGCGCCGCCATTTTGCTGCCCCTGGCGTTAGGCGCGTGGGGCTCACCGGTGCGCCCCGCCGCCACGTCCTCCAGCACACGCTTGAAGTTGTGCGCCGCCCGCTGCTGCAGCTCGGCCTCGCACCCCGCCGCCGGCCAGGCCACCATGCAGGGCACGCCGGCCGTCAGCACAAGCAGGCCAGTGCCCACGCCACCACCCGCCGCCTGCCCCGGCACCTGCACAGCAGTTGAGCGTTGGCATGTGCGTGAGGACCAGCTGGCCGCAACAGGTGCGCCTGACCATCAGTTCCAAGAGGACATTCCAACAGGACGGAGCTCAGGCCGCACCTCGAGAAAGGTGTCGGCGTAGACCAGCCCTCCCAGCAGCCGCCCGCCTGGCCCCATGATGTCCAGCAGCGACAGGCGCACCACCTGGCAAAGCACAACAGAGAGGCAAGCTGCGGGAAGGACGTTCGCTTCCGGCCGCCGATGGGCACGTCTGTACAGCACGGAGCGACGAGCGGTTGTCCCACTGTCCCAGCAGTGTGCACACCCGGGAGTGATTGCGCACCTTGAGCTGAGGCGAGCCGCGCACGGCCACGCGGCGCATGCGGTTGGCGTGGTCGCACTGCCACACGGCCATGCGCAGCTGCGCCGAGCAGAGCGAGCAGAGGACGGGGGCGCGTCATCTGGGCAGGGAAAAGCGTGTGAATGTGCGGCGCGCCCCCACACGCGAACGCGCCTGCGACTGCAGGGTGGGCTGCGGCACGCCCAGCGCCGTGCAGCGCGACGACAGCACCTCCAGCACCACGCTGCGCATGCTGTGCGGCGTCGCGTCCTCCTGCGCACGCACGCACACAACATACACAGGCACTGTCCCACCCGTCCACATCCAGCCGCCGGGCACACCCAGCCAGCGTGGGGCACGCACTGCCGCCGAGATGCACATGTGGCCGCATGAAGCAGCTGTGGAGGCGCTGGTGCCTTGCGGGCGCACATGCCCATCCAGCTAGCTAGCTGGGCATCCAACGGCCGAGTGCTCACCTTGGTGGCAAAGTGCTGCATGCCGGCGTGCGCCGCCGTGGCCAGCGCCGAGTAGGCGCGCATGAGCAGCGTGGTGCCCTGCGCGTCCCACCCGCGCGTCGCAGCCTCGTAGCTGAAGCCCTCCTGCGCGTCGTCCTCGGCGTCTGCGCCACGGCGCAGCGGCAAGCATCCACCGCACGGGGCAAGCATTTGCGGGGACGGGTAAGGCAGGCAACGGTCGCATCTGTGGGCGACGTCACCGGCTGCCGCATCAGGGCAGAGCAGGGTGGTGGCGACCACGCGCGCAGTACTGCAGCGCACCGGCAAAAGGGTCGGGGCTGACGGCGCCACGGCTGAAAAAGTAGGTGCGGGCGACCCGCAGCGCGCTGCGCGGGTCGGCCGCCTCCACCACCAGGTGCGTGGCCGCCGGCCCGCCGCCGCTTCCGCCGTTGGCCGTGGCCAGCGCGAACGAGTCGGGCGTCAACGCGTCGTCGTTGCTGCGCTCGCCGAACGCCGCGCGGGGCAGCATGGTGACGGTCTGCGGGGCACGGCGGCGCCAGGGTCACGTGGCAAACCTCACATTGCCAATCCGAGGAGGAAGTTCTGCTCTCCGCCACTTGCACCTCTGCCTTTCATTCAATCACGCTAAGCGACCACCTGCTTCCCAAGCCCTACCTTTGATACGCCGGGCGTGAGGCGCACCATGCCGTACTGGAAAAAGCCCTGCAGCGGCTCCAGCACCTGGCGCTCCGTCAGGCTGGGCTGCGCCGTGGGCGCGTGCGACGACACGCCCTGCGCGGGGGTGGCGCAAGGCACGCACACACGCATACGGCGCGGACGAAAGCATCGACAGCTCTGCCCCTGCGCCATTTCAACCCTGGGCGGCCTCGGGCAGCCAAGCGCACGCCCCTGTGAGCCACAGAGTTGTCCCTGCCCATCGCTGGCAGTGCCTTGGTACCACCCAGGTGGTGGGCAGCCCCAGGAAAGCCGCCCTCCCGCGCCGCCCCCTCTCCAGCGCTTGCCTTGATCATCTCCTGCCAGTGCTGCGAGAGGTTGGCCAGGTTGTCGCGCACCACCCGGCGCACCGCCTGCGCGTCCAGCTCGGCGTACACGTCCTGCAGCGCGTCGTACACGTCGTACACCTGCGGGACACATGTGCAGCAGGACGGGGCGGTACGGTCACAGCACTGCCTGGGCGCCATGCAACGGCGCATCACCGCTGCCGGGCTGAGGAGAAGAAACTGCGGTCATCGCCTGCAGCTGCAAGCGCGCAGCACGTCGCCATCGAGATTGCTCTCGCCTGGCACAGCGGCGCGTCCCCACACGTTTGCGTGTGTGTGGCGGCGCAGCCCTCCTCACCTCAAAGCACTGCGTGAAGAACCCGGGCCTGCCCACGCCGTCCATGCCGTAGGCCTGCAGCAGCGGCCACGACTCGAGCTGCATCAGCGGGCCGCCCTCCAGCCTGGGCGGCGTGGCCCGCCGCTGGGACGTTGCCGGCTCGCCGCCCTCGCCGCCGGCCAGCGGGGGCGCCACGCCCTCTGGGGGCACTCCCACTGGCATGCCCAGGCGCTTGGCGCCGCGCAGCATCTGCACCACGGCTGCCAGCTTGACGTCCTCGATGGCGTCGGGGTCGGCCACCTCTTGCGGCGTGGGCTGGAAGAGCTGCACCTGGTGCGCGTGCAGCACGTTCCTGAGCGTGGACGCAAGGTCCCCGTCAGGCACGTAGGCCGCCACCGAGTCCGGGCGGAGCAGCAGCACCGAGTCCTCCCAAGCGGGGTCGTGCTCGCCCAGCCCTGCGGCCTCCACCACGCAGCGATTGCTCCGGCCGAGCAGCGCGAAGCCCAGCGCTTGCGTGCAGCCCACGCTGAAGCGCGAGTCCACGCCTCCCACCAGCAGCAACGCGTCCAGCCCGTGCTCGCACACCAGGCGCTGCAGCCGGCGCACGCGCAGGGACACGCTCTCTGCCAGCACCTCCATGCTCTCAGAGTCGGCCACCATTGCTGTGCGCTGTGCGAGCTCCCAATTGAGCGTGCCTGGGTGTGGGCAGATCCACCGAGGATCATGGGCGCCGTGCGCTCACGACAGCGTGTGTGCCCCTTGACTCCGTGGCTGAGCTCAGCAGACTCCGTGGCTGAGCACAGCAGTGAGGCGAATCCAGGCAGTGCATCCAGCGTGCGCGCTTGCCAGCGAGTTGCCAGCGCGCAGCCACATCAGCACGCCCCGATCGCAGGATCGCAGGGAAGAGAACAGCGCACAGGGAAGAAACGCAGTGAGGTTCGAGGCGAGCAGCAACAATACTCCCACGGCGTTCAGCACCACCGAGGCCCTGGTTGTCTTGGCCAGGGCGAGCTTGGTCGCGCGCCCCACTCAAACGTGCGGCCAAGCGTCGCCCCAAGGGTGGCCAAACACAGGAAGGAAGTGAGGGAAGAAGCACAAAGAGGATTCAGGTTGCGAAGCAGCAGCACCACCAGCAACGGAGATCAAAAAGCTGGTGGCGAAAAAGCCGCGCGTCATCACGGTGGCGCCCGCCCCCACTGTGATCAAGAAAGTGCTGCTCGTGCTCGCGAGGTGCGCGACCCGCACGGCCCTGCCCTGCCCTGCCTCACACGCGAGGCGCCCGTCCGCATGCAATTGAACCCCCCCCCGCTTCCTGTACATCCAACGCTCTCTTCTTCACTGGGACATTCCGAGCCCACGACCACAGCGCGTGGCCACTCGCGCCCTCCCCGCCCCGAGCACTGCCAAACTGCCAAGGTTGATGGCATCACGAGATGGAGCAGCAGGCGCAGCCGCCCAGCGCCTCCTGGTCCAGCGCGTCCAGCTGCGCCACGTCGCGCGACAGCGCCAACCTCAGCCTGCAGCCATGGCGACAGGCGGGCGGCGCGCGGAACAGCACACACCGCGTGTGGCGCGCGCATCCGCAGCCAGGCCTCAGCACTAAGCCACCACGCACTCAGGCGCGCGCCGCTGCCGTCCAAAGGGTGCGGCGCGGCGCACTCACTGCGTCTCCACCTCGGCCATGCCGGGCCGGTCCATGGGGCTGGCGGCCCAGCAGCGCTGCAGCAGCTTGGACAGCGCCGGCGGCAGCCGCGGGTTGATGGGCGGCCTGCGCCATGCGCGGGAGAGGGGGGGGCAAACGCACGAGGCGGACGGCCCGCTCATCCCCCAAGCAATCGCACGCCTCGGGGTCCGCACAAGCCCGCCAGCGCTGCGCTCCGCGCCGCTCGCGCTGCCCGGCGAGCGCCTTGCTGCGCAAAGCAAAGCCAAGGAGCGCCACGTACCTGTAGCCGGCGGCCACGGCGCCCGCGTACTCGTTGATGGCGGCCTCGGGGTCCCCATCGGGGCCCATGGCCTGCGTGATGGTGACCATCATGAGCTGGAAGTGGAGCAGCTCGTACACGCACACGGCAAAGGAGAAGACGTCCGCCTGCAAGCGCCGCGGGGCACGCGGGTGAGGCAATGTGCGCGTGTGGCGGGTGAGGCGACGGCGTAGGGATGGCGCCGATGCGCAAACTTGCAGGCAACCAGGCAGGTGGGGCGCGCACATCCATACCTTTTCGTTGTAGGGCAGGCCTTTGTAGACCTGCACATCACGTGCAGGTCAAGGCGTCGAGCAGTGCACGTTGGCGGCTCCTGACCTGGAGACCTGGAGCGAACAGAGTCGCCGCGAAAAGCTGACTCTGCGCAGCGCAGCAGCGGCGGCGGCAGCATTGCGCACCTCTGGCGCCATGTACATGAGCGACCCCGTGCGCTTGGTCAGCTCAAACGTGACGGCGCCCGCGCCGTTGGCAGATGGCGTGCCGCCGCCGCCGCCGCCGCCCGCCGACGACGTGTCGCCAAGCCGGTGCGTCCTGCGCAGCGCCCCCAAGGCACGCGCACCGCGCCCACGCACACAAAGTGAGCGAGCGCTGAGCAGCCACCTTGCGTGCAGGCGTCAAGCGCCTCATGTGTGCCCTGCCCAGCACCCCAGCAAAGGCGCAGCGACTCACGACTTGCTGGGCAGCAGCGTGTTGAGGCGGCTCTTGAGCAGCACCACTCCCCCACGCGCCGCGCCGCCCTCGCCGTCCTCCCCCGCGCCCGCCGCCGAGGGGCCCGCGCCGCCCAGCAGGCCGCCGGCCTCGGACGTGCGCTGCCGGTTGAGCGTCACCACGGTGTTGCGCCCGTCCGAGCGCACGGACGCCAGCTCAAAGTTGACCTGGGCCAGCGACAGGTGGGGGGCGACGACGCGCTCAAACACCGCCGCACACTCACACGAACAGCTGTAAGTTTACTAAATGGTGCAGGCAGGCTGCGGCAAACGTCGCGCCCCACGCGGGGAGCAGTCCCGCCGGCGCGCACCTTTGCTCCCGTCACCAGGCCCCGGTCGGGCACCGCCGTCACCTCGGCCGGCACCGCCGCGTGCGCACTGCTGCTCTGCTTGGCGCCGCCCGCCGCCGCCGCGCCGTCCGCCGGCCCGCCGTGCAGGCTGGGCACGTAGCCGGGCAGGTGCGCGCTGCCGCCGAACCGCACGGCCCCGCCCGGCGGCGGCACCAGCCCCGCCCCCACAGGCCCCCCCGCTCCCCCGGCTCCCCCTCCCGCCGCCCCCGCCGCCAGGCTGCCGCTGCCCGTGCGCAGCGCAACGCTCACCACGCTCGGCCTCGTCGCCACCCCGCCCTCCCCGCCCAAGCTGCCCCCCGCCGCTGCCGCGGCCCCCGCGGGCGCCGCCGCGCGCCCTCCTCCGCCCGAGGCGCCTTGCTGCGCGTCTGCTGCCGGCTGCCCTTTCTGCAGCTGCGCCAGCAGCGCGCCGTAGAGCCCCCCCGAGTGCTGCGTGTCGCTGGGCGTCTCGTTGGTGCGCTGCGTGTGCTGCGTGCCGTCGGCGTCGCGCTGGAACACGCCGCCGTAGCTCAGGTCGTTCAGGCCAGTCAGCGACACAAACGCCGCGCGCTGCGCAGAGCACGTGGGGAGTGTGGGGGGTGTCGAAGGGACCCCAGGCGAGGAGCGGACGCACATCAGGTCGGGGGCGCGAGACGAGGGCCAGCAGGGGTGCCCTCCCGCTTCCTCACGCCGAATCAAGTGCTGTGCGGCCCACGAGAGCGCAGCCGCGTGCGCCCTGATCCCCACGCTCACCTGCACGGCAGTGGAGTGCGCCCGCGCGTCGCTGAGCAGGCGCGTCACCAGCACCTGGGACGCCGAGGGCGCGCTGGCGCCCACCGCCGCCGCCGCGCCGCTGGCGGACGAGGTGCCCCCCGGCGGCAGCGAGTCAAAGGGAGAGGTCGGGTGCGGGCCGCTGCTGTCCGTCTTGCCGCCGTTGGAGAGCGTGGCGCCGGCCTGCTGCAGCTGCTGGGCCGCCTGCACGTTGCGCTGCGCCAGGTGCTGCACATAGGACCTGCGGAGCGCTCGGCGCAGGGCGGGCAACAGGTGCGGAGCACCTCGCGGCTGGCGCATCGGCAGGCTGGTGGGCGCACGCGCAGAGAGATCTCTGATGACGGTGCGTGCGGCGAGTGCACAAGCACATGCAAGGAGGGGGCGAGGCGCGGCTCACTTGGGGCGGCCGCCCGTCAGCGCGAGCGCGTCCAGGTTGCTGGTGGAGAGCGGCGGGGACGACGAGCCTGCACGCAAAGGCATGCGTGTGTGCGTGCGTGGCGACCCCGGCCACCTGGCGCCTGTTGAGGCGTGCGCAACCAGCACGGGTTGCTGCGAGGGCAGGGAGCGAGGTCGTCCCCAGGGCGTTGCCGTGGGACCGGCGGCGCGGACCTGTGTTGGGGACGCCCGAGGGCTGCTTGTTGGGCGGCGCGGCGAAGGGCGTGGCGTTGGGCATGACCTTGCCCTCGGGCAGCGAGGGCAGCGCCGCGACGGACTCGTGCTTGGGCGCGCGCACGCTGGGAGACGACCTGCGCGCGCGGGGCGCCACAGGAGCGTTGGGAGGCTAATCGCCCTGGTGCGCCCTCCGCATCCCATGCTCAGGAACGAGCGCAACACCGTCCCCTCTGCCCCCCTCACTTGGCCATGTTGCTGGCAGCGGGAGGTCCAACCTCGGGCGCGGCCCTGCCCGGGTAGCTGCGCCGCGCCGCGGCCCCGCCCGCGTGCGCGCTGCCGGCGTGGTGGCTGTCCTGCCGCGCAAAGTGGTGGCTCCACGTGTCCTCCAGCGCCGACCTGCGCGCGCGCATGGAGCAAGGGGCGCGCGCGACCAAGGGCCAGGGCCACCTCTCAGCAAGCGCTGAGCGAGGCCTCACTGTGGAGGGGGGCATCCTGGGCTGGGCACGCGCGCAGAGGATGCCAGGATTCCACTGCACGCGCACCTGGAGGCCGCCCTCCCGAGGGCGTTGGTCTCCTGGATGGCGAAGCCAGGCAGGCGCACCGCCAGGCCAAAGTCGGCCAGCTTAAGGTCGCCCTTGGCGGGGTCCTTGGCTGCAATGCAAGCAGGCACGCCCGGACCGTGTGCAGCAGTGGCATCAGCGCCCGAACTGCCGTCGGCCCAGCCACAACCAGTCAGCATGCGCCCAGCGCGCAGCCCCTGCTGAATTCTGAGGGACTCACAGGTGAGCAGCAGGTTGTCCAGTTTGATGTCCCGGTGCATGACCTGCGGGAGCAAGCATGTGCCGCCACCACACAGCACAGCATCTCGCAATCTCCTGCTCACGCGCTCCTGGTGCCCCACAAGGTCCGCACGCATGCCAACCGAGCACAGCAGCTGCCGGCGCGCGCCTTTGGCGCCTGGCTGTGCAGGTAGGCCAGCGCTGAGGCCAGCTGGCACATCCAGAGCAGCGCGTCGCGCCGCTTGTACGCCGGCTGGATCATGGACGACACAGCCAGACGACGCAGGTTGGCGCCCTGCGCCCGTGCGCGACAGCACTCGTCGGACGCTTGCATGCCCCCCGCACCTATACAGGGCGCCGAGGGCGCGCTTCCACGCTTCGTTGATGCCTGCCCGGTGCGCTGCACGTCGTCCCAAGGGCGGGCAAAGGCTTCCCCCCCCTCACCTGCACAAACTCCTGCGCCAGGAAAAACGTCTCCATCGCCGTCTGCGGGGACGTGGAGTCGGTGCAGCCCACGCCGTACGCCCGCACAATGTGCCTGCGGGCGGGCCGTGAGGGGCATCCGGTGCAGGGAGCCTCACTTGCGAGCGGCTCCGCCTCCCCTGGCACGCAGGCCGTGACCCCCGCGCTGTCACAGTGGGGAGAAATGAGGCACTCACGGGTGGTGGATGCTGAGCATGATCTCCACCTCGTTGCAGACGAGCGCGCAGAGCGTGGGGTCCTGCATGACGGTGAGGTGGAAGTGCTTGACGGCCACCAGCACGTTGTCCCCGCTCGCCACGCCGTCCTTGGCGGCAGCAGGGGCGCTGGTGCTGTCCTGCGCCTGCTGCGGGGTGGTCTGCGATGCGTCTGCGTTGCTGGCTCTGGCGACGCTCGACGACGCGGCTGACGCGCCCAGGAGCTCCGGGGGGCGTGGCAGCGTCGCCGAGCTGCGGCACAGGTCCACATACCCAAACGCTCCGGCTCCTGCGTGCAGCACTCTCGGCAAAGCTTGGAGAACCCACCATCAGTGCTCCTGATGGGGCCGGGACGTGTGTGCAGCTGCTGCCGTGGCGTGTGTGCGGCACCCTGACATCAGCCTCACCGATTTCTCGCACGTAGCTCAGGCTCTGCGCATGGAGCACGCTGTTGCCCTGCAGCAGTTGCCTGAGCCGCACGTCGTTGGGCTGCTGCGGAGGCCTCGTGGGCGGAGGCATCGCCCAGCCGACCGCGAGTCACCACAGCGCGCTGCAGGACTGATGGAGCTGCGACAGCGCATCCAGAGACTCGCTGCGACGCTGATGGAGGGACGCGATCGCCGTTCCTCTCGAGTGCCAACAGCAGGGGTTTGATGCTCCATGTGTTGCGTCCTGCGCTCACACGCGCATCCCATCAGGCCCGGTGCATTGCTCGCATTGCTCGACTCGTGATAATCTTGCGCGCGTGCCAGGCTCTCTAGACACGCGTCCGGCGCGCCCGCCCAGCAAGGCACCGCCCGCAGGCCTGCGAAAGGACGCTCTCCCGCGCGCCGACCACATGGCGCTGCGCAGTGGCCGCGTGAGCTCGAGGTGCGCGCTGTGGTCGCAAATTGGCGTGGCTGGCTGTCCGCCTTCGCTGCGGTTGAACGCCCGCCGCAGGACGAACCTGTCTCGTGCGCGTGTGTGTGTGTGCAGCGTCCGTGGCCGCTTGGAGGCCCGCCAGCCAGTGCATGCATGCCTGCTAGGCGCGCCGGCGCGCCCTGGCCGCTCCGGCTTGAGCGTGGCGGTCCATGCGTCCGCTCCCGCGGCGCCGCAGCTGCCCGGCGGCGGCGGGCCTTCTCCCGCCAGCAGCGGCAGCAGCAGCAACAGGAGGTCTGCCGACGGGCGCACCAGGGCCGTCAAGACGAGCTACCCTCCCCAGGACCAGGCGCTGCAGCTGCCGACCGAGGCGCCCACCGACGTGCTGTACGACGCCATCGTCATCGGCAGCGGCATGGGCGGCCTCACCACGGCGTCGCAGCTCACGGCCAAGGGCGCGCGCGTGCTGGTGCTCGAAAAGTGAGCGGGCCGGCTGTTGCGCAGGGGCGTCACCAGGTGCGCATGCGCGCTCAGGCATTCAACAAAGGGGCACGCGGTGGCCTGCTGTGACGCAGGTACCTGGTGCCTGGCGGCAGCGCGGGCCACTACAAGCGCGACGGCTACACCTTTGACGTGGGCTCCTCCATGATGTTTGGCCTGGGCGACAAGGTGTGTGCAAACAAGGGTGCACGCCGCACAGCGCTGAGCGCATGTTGAGAGACGTGCAGACTCCTCGGAGCCCAGAGCCCAGGGCCTCCTCACGGTTAGGATCCAGCGCGTGCACATGGGTCGCCTGCGCACGCCGCCGCCGCAGGGCACGACCAACCTGATGACGCGGTGCTTTGAGGCGGTGGGCAAGAGGCTCGAGACCGTGCCCGACCCCAGCCAGGTCAGGCCCCGCTGTGGGGTGCCCAGTTCAGCCACGCTGAAGCTTGATTGCGGAGGGCACCACTCTGGGGCAGCGGCGGCCCAGCAGGTGCACACGACGCGAGTGAGCCAGGTGGTGGCGCCCGCCTGCCCTCAGGTGCACTACCACCTGCCCAAGAGCGAGGCGCACCCCGACGGGCTGCACGTGCGGGTGCGTGGGCTGGCACGGGTGGGTGCGGCACACCCTCCCGGCTCGCTCACCACGGGTGGCACACACTCCCTTTGTGGTGCGGTGTGCTGTCCCGGGCGCAGGTGTGGCGCGAGTACGAGGACTTTCTGGCCGAGCTCACGTCGCGCTTCCCGCACGAGGCCAAGGGCATCCGCGCCTACTACGACGAGTGCTGGCAGGTGCGGGCCGCTCACGCACAGGGAGAGGGCGCCGACAGTGCTCTGGCACGGCACGGGCAGTGGGCACTTACTTCCCTTGGGACAAGACGCACTGGGTCACCAGCACGTACCGGCGTGCGGCCCCACTGGTGGACAGGCAGGCGAGCCAGGAGGAGTGGACCCAACCTGTGCCGCGGCGCACGCTCCCCGCCCCGCGCCACCCCCGCCGTGCCCGCAGGTGTTCAACTCGCTCAACGTGCTGGAGCTCAAGTCGCTCGAGGAGCCGCGCTACCTGCTGCAGCAGTTTGTGCGCCACCCGCTGGCGTGCCTCACGCTGGCCAAGTACGCGCTCGCCAACACGGGTGAGGCGCCCTGGTCCTGGGGAGCAGCGGGGAGCAAAGGGGCGCCACCTGGATCAGGTGCAGATGAAGAGCAAGTGCTTTCCTGGGGCAAGGAGGTTGCCGTGGGGGCGTGCGGGATGCGCGCGTGCCTGTGCAGGCGACGTGGCGCGGCGGCACATCCAGGACCCCGAGCTGCTCCGCTTCATCGACATGGAGTGCTACGTGTGGTCCACCGTGCCGGCGGCGCTCACTCCGCACATCAACGCCGGCATGGTGCGCGCGGCGTGCGCCCCCTTGTCGTTTGTGCCGCTTCTCGCAGTGCTTGCCGCAGTGGATCAGCAGGAGCAAGGGTCAGGTGCCAGTCCAGGTCAGGTCGTGCGGCACTTGGCAGCAGAAGCGGACGGCGGGGTGGGCTATTCCCACAGCCTTTCATGTGCCCGCAGCACGACAGGCACAGCGGCGGCGCCGCAGGGCCAGCAGAAGGAGCAGGGGACTCAGGAGAACGAGGCTGAGCTGTGTTGTGCCGCCCGCCGTCGAGAGCCTGACTGCCATGCCACGCGCCTCAATGCACGCCGTGCTGCTGAGTCCACGCGTGCACAGGTTCTGAGCGACCGGCACTTTGGCGGCGTCAACTACCCCCTTGGCGGCATTGGCGTCATCCCCGAGACGCTCACGCAGGGTGCGGCCCCTGCCCCGCCCCGCTCTCTTCAGGTGTCCGCCTGCCGCCCTCTCTGACGCAAGTGTTGTCCTCGGTCCCGAGCCATGCGGCGCGCCACCACGCGCGCGCAGGCATCCAGGAGCTGGGCGGCCGCGTCATCTACAAGGCCAACGTCAAGGAGATCATCACCGAGGGCGAGGGCGGCGAGCTGCGCGCCGTGGGCGTGCGGCTGGCCGACGGGCGCGAGTACCGCGCGCGCACCGTGGTGAGCAACGCCACGCGCTGGGACACGTTTGAGCACATGCTGGGCGAGGACAAGATGCCCGTGGACGAGAAGCTCTTCAGGTGCGGCGGCGGGTGCTGGAGCGTGCGGGCTACCTGGTCTGTGAGGGGAGCGGGGCAGCTGCGTGAACGGCTGCCGCCAAGGAGAGCAGGGTGGTGCAGTGCTCTGGGGCGGCCATGCAGAGCTCTGACCGCCCTGAGGACGTCGTCAAGGGCTGGCGAGCGTAGAAGAGGGTGCGGGGCCGTGCGTGAGAGGGCAGCGCCCGTGTGGGATCCCGCCCTTGGTGTGAGTGTGTGCGCGCGTGTGCCGGGTGCAGGCGGCGGTACAAGAAGGCGCCGTCCTTCTTCTCGCTGCACCTGGGCGTGGACGCCGGCGTGTTTGCCGCGCGCGAGGGGCGGCCCGCCGAGCACGACTGCCACCACATCGTGCTGGACGAGTGGAGCAAGTGCGTCATGGGCACACCAGAGTGCGCGCCGGTACCCGCTCCCCCTTTGGGGGCTTCCTGCAGGGGCGGGCTGGGGTGGGGCGGCAGAAGAGCAGCAGCGTGCCGACCCAGGATGCAGCAAAGAGTTAGCGGCCTGGCTCTGTGGAAGCCGCGAGCCAAGGATCGCCAGAGAGGGCGCCGGGCCGAGGTGGGTGCGTGCGCGCGCGCGCTTGCAGGATGGAGGAGGCGCACAGCACGCTGTTTGTGTCGCTGCCCTCGCTGCTGGACCCCTCCCTGGCGCCGCCGGGCAAGCACGTGGTGCACGCCTTCACGCCCGACTGGATCGAGAACTGGCAGGTGCGTGCGCGCGTGCATGCTGGCGGGCTGGTGGGGGATGCCGAACGCGCAGCCGCTGCTTGGGACCGGTGCAGGGCGGGCGAGTGTCGTGAGAACAAGGAACATGCCACGAACAGCCTGCAGGAGCGTTCCGCGGCAACGTTGCACGATTCCCCTACCGCGCCAGCGCTCCAGGCGCGTTCCTATTCTCCCACGAGTGCGCACACGACACGTGCGCATTTTGTGGCGTGCCGTGCGCAGGGCCTGGACGTGCACACGTACGAGGAGCGCAAGGAGGCCATGGCCGACGCTCTCATCCAGCGCATGGACGCGCTGTGGCCCGGCCTGGCGCAGTCCGTCTCCTTCCGCGAGGTGCGGCCACCCCGCGCACCTCTCGGAAGGAGCTTGTGTTTCCAGCTGGTCGCGCGTGCTGTGTTTCCAGGGACGGCTGCAGGGTCCGGGCAGGGCGCGCGAGCCACAGGGTGTCACAGGGGAGAGAAGAACAGTGGCGGCACAGCAGAGGAAACAGAACAGGGCCTCAATGCGGACTCCTTCCTGCATGATGCGGGCGCTGGCCTGTGCCGCTGATGCAAGACACACGATGACACACGATTCGTGACGTGACGTACAAACGTTGGGCACGCTTAGCGTGCCGGGCTCTCAGCCCTGTGCTGCGGGACTTGTTGGAAATGACTGCTGGGTGCTGAGCCGCAATGTGTCTCTGCACCCGCGCGTGTGCCTTTGGCTCGCTTGCCTTTGTGCTGCGACACATCTGATACACCCGGTAGTTGGGCTCTGGCCCCGCCGAGGTGCCCAAACAGATGTAAATACACACACACACACACACACCCCTTGCGAGTTTGGACGGGCATCTGTTGCGACACGGCGCGCAGGTGGGTACGCCGCGCACGCACCGCCGCTTCCTCAACCGCGCCGACGGCACCTATGGCCCCATCCCCTCGCGCCGGCCCCTGGGCGTGCTCTCCATGCCGCTCAACAGGTGCGGCAAACTTTTGTCGGCTTGGCGCGGATGGACGCCTTCTCCCTCTCCAGCCGCCGTTCGCGGCATGCTGTGGCTGCCCGCGCCTGGCTTCAGGAGAGGGGTTGATGTTCTTGTGTTGGCGCGCCGCACAGGACGTCGGTCAAGAACCTGTACTGCGTGGGCGACAGCACCTTCCCCGGACAGGGCGTCAACGCCGTGGTCTTTTCCGGCTTTGGCGCAGCGCACCGCGTGGCCGTGGACATTGGGCTGGAGCCCGGGTGGCCGCTGCTGGACGGCGCCTTCAACCGGCTCATGCAGTTTGTCAGGGACCGGTCGTGAGGAGGAGGGCGGGCGGGGCCGTGGAGGAGCACCTGCCCCGGGGCGCTGGTGCGCACTTGGTTGAGCGCGGCCATGCGTTGGAATCTGCTTTTGCGACACGCGCGCCAATCTCTTGCGCTTTTGCGAGCGCGTGACCTGGGACTCTTTGGTGGTGGTGAACGGACAGGCTTCTCTCCCGTTTTGACAACAATGCCTTTCGTCCCCCTTGGGCTCGAGCGCGCTTTGGTGCTCTTTGGCGTGCATTGCTGATTCCTTTTGAGCGGGGGGTGCGCCGTTGTGCCCATGAGAGCGGACATGCTCAGTGTCACCTTGCCCTCTGTCCTTGGCTTGCCCTGGCGTGGAAGTGGTGCGCAAGCTGGCCTCGGCCACGCTCTGCTTCGCACGTCCTGCACACTGGAGGGGGAGCTTTGCTGCCCAGACCCCTCCACCACGGTGCTGGCCGCTTGGGACCCATGCTGCGAGGACGCGCGCACACGAGTCCAGGGCCTTCCAAGTTGCCTTGACGCCAAGCAGCATGGAGCAGTGAGAGGAACCAGTGGCGCAGGTGTCCGGCGACCAGTGCGGTGCGCGCACAGCAAGGATGCTTCCGTTCACGAGCAAATGATGCAGTCACGGGGAAGGCGGCGGAGCTAAGTACGCGGGCGCGTTTGTCCGGGGAAGGGGTCACGTGCTGTACACGGGGCGCGCACAAGCCAGACAGGGGCCAGGAGCGCGCTGGCGAGCCGCCGGTGGGAGCAGGAGAAAACGGCGGGACGTGGAGCGCTTGGGACGAGGGGGCATCTCAGTGGGACCCTGCGCGC
>VFQP010003715.1_pt1 | contig 15163 bp, 14 predicted proteins | sample 3512351 | NCBI WGS metagenome assembly VFQP01 (sample SAMN10412372, study PRJNA504923) | tailings metagenome | isolation source: Relicate 1 Philex TSF1 revegetated site | place: Philippines: Tuba, Benguet | collected 2017-08-29 | reverse complement strand
AAAAAAGGAGAATGAAAAATCACTCTCCTTTTTTAATATGTATCTACATCTCTTTTGTTCTCTTTATCCTCTTTCTCCGTCTGCCGTCTCCGTCCGCCGGAGCGTTAGCGCAGGAGGAAGCGTTAGCGTAAGAGGATCTCCTCTCCCTCTTAGCCTAGAACTCTGCTGATCCGGGTGTTCTCGGAAATGCGATCACATCCCTGATGTTTGTCATTCCCGTTACAAACAATACCATTCTTTCAAATCCAAGTCCGAACCCTGCATGCGGTACTGTGCCGAAACGGCGCGTATCAAGATACCACCAAAGTTCTTCTTCCGGAATATGCATTTCCCTCATTCTCTCAACAAGTCGATCCAATCTCTCTTCCCTCTGTGATCCACCGACGATCTCACCGATACCCGGTGCAAGAATATCCATTGCAGCAACAGTTGCACCGCGGCCCAGTTCAGGATTTGCATCATCATTGGAACGCATGTAAAATGCTTTGATCGCTGCCGGATAGTTTGTAACGATCACCGGTTTTTTGAAATGCTTTTCTACAAGATATCTTTCGTGTTCGCTTTGCATGTCGATACCCCATTTCACCTCGTATGCAAACTTCTTCTTTTTGTATGCGGGTGATTGTAAAAGAATGTCGATTGCTTCTGTATAAGTAACACGCTCAAAATCGTTGTTCAGTACAAATTCAAGTTTCTCAATCAATCCCATTTCGCTGCGCTTATCCTGCGGCAGTTGTTTTTCTTCTTCTGCAAGACGCTGTGCGAGAAAGTCGAGATCTTCCCTGTTATTTTCCATTGCATAACGGATCAGGTATTTGATGAACTCTTCTGCGAGATTCGCATTGTCTTCAAGATCGTTGAAGGCAACTTCCGGTTCGATCATCCAGAACTCAGCGAGGTGACGGGCCGTGTTTGAATTCTCTGCGCGGAATGTTGGTCCGAATGTATAGATCTCTCCAAAAGCAGTTGCGCCCAATTCTCCTTCAAGCTGACCGCTTACTGTTAGGTTGGTTGTTTTGCCAAAGAAGTCTTCTTTGAAGTTGATTGAACCATCTTCATTTTTTGGAGGGTTGTCCAATGGCAAAGTTGATACCCGGAACATTTCACCGGCACCTTCTGCATCACTGGCGGTGATGATCGGAGTATGCAGGTAAACGAATCCTTTATCGTTAAAAAACTTATGGATAGCGAATGCAAGTGCGTGGCGAACGCGGAACACAGCACCAAATGTATTGGTACGGAAACGCAGGTGAGCGATCTCGCGGAGGTATTCGAGCGTGGGCCTGTTCTTTAACTGCAACGGGTATTTCATCGGATCGCTGTCGCCGAGTATTTCCAGCGTATCAGCCACAAGATCCATCTTCTGCCCTTTTCCCAATGAAGCGATGGCTTTACCGGTAACTTTTACAGAAGCAGATGAAGTAATGCGTTTCAGTGTTTCTTCATCAAACTTTCCGAGTTCGAGAACAACCTGCACATTATTATTGGTGGAACCGTCATTCACTGCCATAAACTGATTATTGCGGAAGGTTCTTACCCATCCCATCACGGTTACTTCCTGGCCGGTCGGATCTTGTGCCAACAGGTCTTTGATCTTTGTGCGTTTGTTGAACATAGTTTGATTTTTCGGAGAGCAAAGATAAGGGCTTAATGCCCAGGGCATTTACACCTAAAGTCAAATTTTGGAATTTACGAAAAAGGACGTATACTTGCAGCGGAAAGAAACGACTGGTTAGTTCATTACTCCCTATAGTTAGCTCATCGCGTTTTAACCATTTCCATTCAACAAAATTCAACCTTTTTTCACTTTTCAGATTCGTGATCACGGTATACTGTGTTAACCTTCAACATTTTGTATGTACGACATTCTGCAATTGAACGACATGCTCGTTCCTGAGTTGCTTGACATTGCTGAGCAACTGCGTATCCCCAACGCAAAAAAATTAGATAAACAAGAACTCGTTTACAAGATCCTCGATAGTCAAGCCATTGCCGGCTCAAAAGGCGGCACACCCACCGACGACAAAGGCAAACGTAAACGTATCATCAAAGCATCCACTGGTATTACCACTGAAGAAGCAGTAGTCGAAGACAGTGGAGACGACAAAAAGTCCAATAATAAAAAATCTGCCCCTATGCCCAAAAAGGAAGAGAAAGCTCCAGCGAAAAGAGGCCGTAAAAAGCCGGAAGAGAAAGATGTTTCAGAGCAGCCTGAGCTTATTTCTGAATCACAACCCGAAGAGACAATAGAAGAACAGCCCTCCATTCAGCCTGCGGAAGAAAACCCGGTAGTAGAATCAGCACCGCAGCAGCCCGCCAAGGTTTACCCTCAAAGACGCGAACAGCATTTCAATATAGAATTCGACGGTGTTATCCTCTCTGAAGGTGTACTCGAAATGATGCCAGACGGATACGGTTTCCTGCGTTCTTCTGATTATAACTATCTCTCTTCTCCCGACGACGTATATGTTTCTCCATCACAAATAAAGCTATTCGGCCTTAAGACGGGTGACACTGTTCACGGAGCAGTTCGTCCTCCAAAAGAAGGTGAAAAGTATTTTGCGCTGTTGAAAGTTGATTCGATCAATGGTAAAAGCCCGGAAGAAGTAAGAGATCGTGTTCCTTTCGACTATCTTACGCCACTTTTCCCTTACGAAAAGCTGAATCTGTTCACTGCTCCGAGCGACTATTCGACCCGCATTATGGACCTCTTTACTCCAATCGGTAAAGGTCAGCGTGGTTTGATCGTGGCGCAGCCAAAAACAGGTAAGACAATGTTGTTAAAAGCGGTAGCCAATGCCATCGCGGCAAATCACCCGGAATGTTACCTGATGGTGGTCCTGGTGGATGAGCGCCCTGAGGAAGTTACCGATATGGAGAGAAGCGTTAGAGCAGAGGTTATTGCTTCTACTTTTGACGAACCAGCTGAAAAGCACGTAAAGGTGTCCACTATTGCACTGCAGAAAGCAAAGCGCCTGGTTGAGTGCGGGCATGATGTGGTGATCCTGCTTGATTCTATCACACGTCTTGCACGTGCACACAATACCGTTGCACCTGCTTCCGGTAAAGTTCTTTCCGGTGGTGTGGAAGCAAACGCGATGCAAAAGCCAAAACAGTTCTTTGGTGCTGCCCGTAAAATTGAAAACGGAGGTTCGTTAACGATCATCGCAACAGCACTTGTTGATACCGGTAGCAAAATGGATGAGGTGATCTTCGAGGAATTCAAAGGAACCGGCAACATGGAGCTCCAGCTCGATCGTCGCCTGGCCAACAAACGCATCTACCCTGCAATTGATCTTACCGCATCGTCTACACGCCGTGATGATCTGTTGCTGGAAAAAGACGTGTTGCAGCGTATGAATCTTCTCCGTGTTTTCCTGTCGGATATGAACACAGAAGAAGCGATGCGCGAACTGCAGAACAGAATGAAAGGAACCAAGAATAACGAAGAGTTCCTGGCGAGCATGAACCGATAAATCTGTTTAATATAATAGCATTAGCCCCGGGTATGATCCGGGGCTTTTTTATTGGCATTATTAATGCCGTTTTCCGGCGATATCCTTCACAAGAAAAGGCCATTTTCTTCGTTGTAGAATTACCATCTTATATCTATTGACCATTATGAAGACCTTTCGGTATTTACTCTTATTATTGCTGCTACCTGCAGCATCCCAGGCCCAACACAGCCTTACCGGTTTGTGGAGCGGAACTTTAAGCAATGACAGCTCAACCATCCGGAAAGATCAATCCTTTGAACTGGCCTTAACTGAATACAAAGGAAAAGTTTATGGCTATACGCGTACGGCTTTTATTGTCCGTGATACGTTGTTTTATACTGTGAAACGGGTGAAAGGAACGATCAACGATGGCGTTTGTGAGGTAAAAGATGATGAAGTGATCTCCACCAATTTCCCCGGCCGTCAGGACAAAGGAGTGAGAGTATCGTATACTTTCCGCCAGCGTCAGGAAGATACAACCTGGCATCTCGATGGCGACTGGAAGACCAATAAGACCAAGACATATTATTCGATATCCGGCGGAGTTGAACTGAGGTCGGAAAAGAATTGGGACAATTCAAAACTTTTTCCCCACTTGCAGGAACTGAATAAACTTAATGATGTAGCATTTTTTAACGAGGCAAACCAGCGGGGGCGCCACGCCCTCTGGGGGCACTCCCACTGGCATGCCCAGGCGCTTGGCGCCGCGCAGCATCTGCACCACGGCTGCCAGCTTGACGTCCTCGATGGCGTCGGGGTCGGCCACCTCTTGCGGCGTGGGCTGGAAGAGCTGCACCTGGTGCGCGTGCAGCACGTTCCTGAGCGTGGACGCAAGGTCCCCGTCAGGCACGTAGGCCGCCACCGAGTCCGGGCGGAGCAGCAGCACCGAGTCCTCCCAAGCGGGGTCGTGCTCGCCCAGCCCTGCGGCCTCCACCACGCAGCGATTGCTCCGGCCGAGCAGCGCGAAGCCCAGCGCTTGCGTGCAGCCCACGCTGAAGCGCGAGTCCACGCCTCCCACCAGCAGCAACGCGTCCAGCCCGTGCTCGCACACCAGGCGCTGCAGCCGGCGCACGCGCAGGGACACGCTCTCTGCCAGCACCTCCATGCTCTCAGAGTCGGCCACCATTGCTGTGCGCTGTGCGAGCTCCCAATTGAGCGTGCCTGGGTGTGGGCAGATCCACCGAGGATCATGGGCGCCGTGCGCTCACGACAGCGTGTGTGCCCCTTGACTCCGTGGCTGAGCTCAGCAGACTCCGTGGCTGAGCACAGCAGTGAGGCGAATCCAGGCAGTGCATCCAGCGTGCGCGCTTGCCAGCGAGTTGCCAGCGCGCAGCCACATCAGCACGCCCCGATCGCAGGATCGCAGGGAAGAGAACAGCGCACAGGGAAGAAACGCAGTGAGGTTCGAGGCGAGCAGCAACAATACTCCCACGGCGTTCAGCACCACCGAGGCCCTGGTTGTCTTGGCCAGGGCGAGCTTGGTCGCGCGCCCCACTCAAACGTGCGGCCAAGCGTCGCCCCAAGGGTGGCCAAACACAGGAAGGAAGTGAGGGAAGAAGCACAAAGAGGATTCAGGTTGCGAAGCAGCAGCACCACCAGCAACGGAGATCAAAAAGCTGGTGGCGAAAAAGCCGCGCGTCATCACGGTGGCGCCCGCCCCCACTGTGATCAAGAAAGTGCTGCTCGTGCTCGCGAGGTGCGCGACCCGCACGGCCCTGCCCTGCCCTGCCTCACACGCGAGGCGCCCGTCCGCATGCAATTGAACCCCCCCCCGCTTCCTGTACATCCAACGCTCTCTTCTTCACTGGGACATTCCGAGCCCACGACCACAGCGCGTGGCCACTCGCGCCCTCCCCGCCCCGAGCACTGCCAAACTGCCAAGGTTGATGGCATCACGAGATGGAGCAGCAGGCGCAGCCGCCCAGCGCCTCCTGGTCCAGCGCGTCCAGCTGCGCCACGTCGCGCGACAGCGCCAACCTCAGCCTGCAGCCATGGCGACAGGCGGGCGGCGCGCGGAACAGCACACACCGCGTGTGGCGCGCGCATCCGCAGCCAGGCCTCAGCACTAAGCCACCACGCACTCAGGCGCGCGCCGCTGCCGTCCAAAGGGTGCGGCGCGGCGCACTCACTGCGTCTCCACCTCGGCCATGCCGGGCCGGTCCATGGGGCTGGCGGCCCAGCAGCGCTGCAGCAGCTTGGACAGCGCCGGCGGCAGCCGCGGGTTGATGGGCGGCCTGCGCCATGCGCGGGAGAGGGGGGGGCAAACGCACGAGGCGGACGGCCCGCTCATCCCCCAAGCAATCGCACGCCTCGGGGTCCGCACAAGCCCGCCAGCGCTGCGCTCCGCGCCGCTCGCGCTGCCCGGCGAGCGCCTTGCTGCGCAAAGCAAAGCCAAGGAGCGCCACGTACCTGTAGCCGGCGGCCACGGCGCCCGCGTACTCGTTGATGGCGGCCTCGGGGTCCCCATCGGGGCCCATGGCCTGCGTGATGGTGACCATCATGAGCTGGAAGTGGAGCAGCTCGTACACGCACACGGCAAAGGAGAAGACGTCCGCCTGCAAGCGCCGCGGGGCACGCGGGTGAGGCAATGTGCGCGTGTGGCGGGTGAGGCGACGGCGTAGGGATGGCGCCGATGCGCAAACTTGCAGGCAACCAGGCAGGTGGGGCGCGCACATCCATACCTTTTCGTTGTAGGGCAGGCCTTTGTAGACCTGCACATCACGTGCAGGTCAAGGCGTCGAGCAGTGCACGTTGGCGGCTCCTGACCTGGAGACCTGGAGCGAACAGAGTCGCCGCGAAAAGCTGACTCTGCGCAGCGCAGCAGCGGCGGCGGCAGCATTGCGCACCTCTGGCGCCATGTACATGAGCGACCCCGTGCGCTTGGTCAGCTCAAACGTGACGGCGCCCGCGCCGTTGGCAGATGGCGTGCCGCCGCCGCCGCCGCCGCCCGCCGACGACGTGTCGCCAAGCCGGTGCGTCCTGCGCAGCGCCCCCAAGGCACGCGCACCGCGCCCACGCACACAAAGTGAGCGAGCGCTGAGCAGCCACCTTGCGTGCAGGCGTCAAGCGCCTCATGTGTGCCCTGCCCAGCACCCCAGCAAAGGCGCAGCGACTCACGACTTGCTGGGCAGCAGCGTGTTGAGGCGGCTCTTGAGCAGCACCACTCCCCCACGCGCCGCGCCGCCCTCGCCGTCCTCCCCCGCGCCCGCCGCCGAGGGGCCCGCGCCGCCCAGCAGGCCGCCGGCCTCGGACGTGCGCTGCCGGTTGAGCGTCACCACGGTGTTGCGCCCGTCCGAGCGCACGGACGCCAGCTCAAAGTTGACCTGGGCCAGCGACAGGTGGGGGGCGACGACGCGCTCAAACACCGCCGCACACTCACACGAACAGCTGTAAGTTTACTAAATGGTGCAGGCAGGCTGCGGCAAACGTCGCGCCCCACGCGGGGAGCAGTCCCGCCGGCGCGCACCTTTGCTCCCGTCACCAGGCCCCGGTCGGGCACCGCCGTCACCTCGGCCGGCACCGCCGCGTGCGCACTGCTGCTCTGCTTGGCGCCGCCCGCCGCCGCCGCGCCGTCCGCCGGCCCGCCGTGCAGGCTGGGCACGTAGCCGGGCAGGTGCGCGCTGCCGCCGAACCGCACGGCCCCGCCCGGCGGCGGCACCAGCCCCGCCCCCACAGGCCCCCCCGCTCCCCCGGCTCCCCCTCCCGCCGCCCCCGCCGCCAGGCTGCCGCTGCCCGTGCGCAGCGCAACGCTCACCACGCTCGGCCTCGTCGCCACCCCGCCCTCCCCGCCCAAGCTGCCCCCCGCCGCTGCCGCGGCCCCCGCGGGCGCCGCCGCGCGCCCTCCTCCGCCCGAGGCGCCTTGCTGCGCGTCTGCTGCCGGCTGCCCTTTCTGCAGCTGCGCCAGCAGCGCGCCGTAGAGCCCCCCCGAGTGCTGCGTGTCGCTGGGCGTCTCGTTGGTGCGCTGCGTGTGCTGCGTGCCGTCGGCGTCGCGCTGGAACACGCCGCCGTAGCTCAGGTCGTTCAGGCCAGTCAGCGACACAAACGCCGCGCGCTGCGCAGAGCACGTGGGGAGTGTGGGGGGTGTCGAAGGGACCCCAGGCGAGGAGCGGACGCACATCAGGTCGGGGGCGCGAGACGAGGGCCAGCAGGGGTGCCCTCCCGCTTCCTCACGCCGAATCAAGTGCTGTGCGGCCCACGAGAGCGCAGCCGCGTGCGCCCTGATCCCCACGCTCACCTGCACGGCAGTGGAGTGCGCCCGCGCGTCGCTGAGCAGGCGCGTCACCAGCACCTGGGACGCCGAGGGCGCGCTGGCGCCCACCGCCGCCGCCGCGCCGCTGGCGGACGAGGTGCCCCCCGGCGGCAGCGAGTCAAAGGGAGAGGTCGGGTGCGGGCCGCTGCTGTCCGTCTTGCCGCCGTTGGAGAGCGTGGCGCCGGCCTGCTGCAGCTGCTGGGCCGCCTGCACGTTGCGCTGCGCCAGGTGCTGCACATAGGACCTGCGGAGCGCTCGGCGCAGGGCGGGCAACAGGTGCGGAGCACCTCGCGGCTGGCGCATCGGCAGGCTGGTGGGCGCACGCGCAGAGAGATCTCTGATGACGGTGCGTGCGGCGAGTGCACAAGCACATGCAAGGAGGGGGCGAGGCGCGGCTCACTTGGGGCGGCCGCCCGTCAGCGCGAGCGCGTCCAGTTGATCGATCTCAAGATTCCGGTAGTTGTTGCGCTGACCATGATGGACCTGGCCGGCAAAAAAGGAATCAAAATTGACCTCGCAGAACTGGAGAGAGAGCTCGGAGTTCCCGTTGTTTCTATCAATCCCAGAAAACAAAAAGGGATCCCTCAGCTGAAAAAAGCCATCGAGCAAACGGCCCAGGGTTTATATAAATCGCCCGTCAAAGATTTTATTGATAATAAAGCTCTTGCTCCTGCAGCAATTGATGAGCTGAAAAAAGTCAGATCAGATATCAGCGACTACGCCGCTATTCATTACCTCATCAATCATGAATCTTTCGAGCTGGATCCGGGAACACAAAAACTGATAGAAGACATCGAGCACCGGAATCAGTTCAACCCGACAAAAACCCAGGCAGAAGAAATTCTTCAGCGCTATACGAGGATCAAACATATCATGCAGGTTTCGGTTTCCGAACCCGACCCCCTGCAGAAATCGCTTTTCACGGAAAAACTGGATAATATATTACTTCACCGCCGCTGGGGATACCTGATCCTGCTCGCTGTGTTGTTTTTACTTTTCCAATGTGTTTTCTGGCTCGCGAGTTACCCGATGGACTGGATCGACGCGGGAACAGCCTCTTTCAGCAGCTGGCTTTCATCCATTCTTCCGGAAAATAACTGGACGGATCTGTTGGTCAACGGAATCGTAGCCGGCCTTGGCGGGATCGTTATTTTTGTTCCGCAGATCGCTATACTTTTCGCGCTGATCACTATCCTGGAAGACACAGGCTATATGGCCAGGATCAGTTTTCTGACCGATCGCCTGATGCGGTCAGTCGGATTGAATGGAAAAAGCGTGATGCCCATGATCAGCGGTTTTGCCTGCGCAATCCCCGCCGTTATGAGCGCAAGGAATATCGAAAACCGCAAAGAACGCCTTCTCACTATATTGATCACGCCATTGATGAGTTGCTCGGCCCGCCTTCCGGTGTATACCATTCTTATCGGGCTGGTGATTCCCAACAGATATATCCTGGGATTCATCGGTCTTCAGGGATTGGTCATGCTCGGTCTTTATCTCATCGGATTTTTGATGGCGCTCGTTGTTTCTTATGTGGCGAAATGGTTTATCCGCATCAATGAAAAAAGCTTCTTCATCCTTGAACTCCCGACCTATCGCTCACCAAGATGGAAAAACGTGTTTCAAACCATGTGGAGCAAAGCGAAAATTTTCGTGGTAGATGCGGGTAAAGTGATCATGGTGATCAGCCTTATCCTTTGGGCATTGAGCTCTTTCGGTCCAACAACAAAAATGCAGGAAGCAACCAGAACTTATGAGCAAGCGCTTGCTGCGCCGGAAGCAGATACTGCACAGATAGAATACAATTATGCAAATGCGAAACTGGAGAATTCCTATGTTGGTATCGCTGGTAAAGCAATTGAACCGGTCGTTGAACCCCTTGGTTACGACTGGAAAATTGGTATCGCCCTTATCACATCTTTTGCAGCCCGTGAAGTTTTTGTTGGCACAATGGCAACTTTATATGCTGTTGGTGATGAAGAAAATGAAGGTCCGTTGAAAGAAAAAATGAGAGAGGCAAAAAGAGCCGACGGAACACCGATCTATACTTTGGCGACCGGTGTATCTCTCATGCTTTTTTATGTTTTCGCCATGCAATGTATGAGCACACTTGCCATTGTGAAAAGAGAAACCCGGAGTTGGAAATGGCCGACAATCCAACTTGTGTATATGACGGCACTGGCTTATCTCGCCAGCTGGATCGCTTATCAGTTATTGAAATAAAAGAGATCATCGTCTGGAATAAAAAAGGCACTATCATCTCATAGTGCCTTTTTTTGTTTTTAGTATCGGGGTTGTTATGGCTTCACCCATTTATCCTTCGGTTCAAAATACTTCCATAACAATGCAGAAATTTTTCTTTCGAGTGTCCAGGCTTCATTTGCATGTGTCCAGCTTTTGTCTTTGTTATTTTTAGTGAACACACAAAACACATAGGGGTTATTGGGAGCATTTACGATCATCGCTTCGCTGCGGGAAGCGTCAACACAACCGTTTTTGCTGAACACTTCTATATAAGGAGGGATCATTGAAATGGCTTCGTCTTCATCCCAGAAATTTCGTCCAAGCAACCGCATCATTCTTTCAGATGCCGCCGGTGAAAAGATCTGGCTTCTGTATATCTTCTCCAGTAATATTCCTATTTCCGCCGGAGATGTTTGTCCCCATCCAAATTGCTTTCTGTTTTCTTCGCGCCCTGGCGTTCTTGAATTCACTCTGGTATTTTTCAGTCCGAAGCTATCCAGGATCTGATTAATCCGGGCACCTGTTCCTGCCAGTTTCTGCAACCAAAGACTCGCCGTGTTATCACTTGTCGTTAACATCAGCATCATTATTTTTTTCAACGCGATCTTTTCTCCATCTTTAAATGAACCGAGGATATCTTCTCCTTCATATAATAATGAGTCTTGGTAAATATGGCTGGAGTCGTAGTGCAGCTCCGCTTTTTCCATCTTGTCTACAATTCCCAACATGATCGGAATTTTCACAATGCTGGCTGTTGGAAAGATGGAATCACTGTCGATGGCCACCACTGCACCCGTTCGAAGATTTTTCACATACACGCCGATCTCTCCCTGGAAACTTTTTACTGATTCTTCCAAAACAGCCTGCAATTTCTTATCTGTTTTTTGGGAGAAAGAATGAATGGAAATCACGAAACACAACACACAAAAAATGTTTGTTTTCATTTTTATTTTTTGACTTCGTTAGAATAAAAAAACGCATGCCGCAGAATTTTAGAATTTTCTGTTGCATGCGTTTTGATAAGGCGTTCTTTATTTAATGTTCATATAGTCTGTCACCATTTGACAAAAGGCCTGCACGCCCGTTTTCATTGCACCATCCGTTACGAAAAAGTCGGCTGTATGATGTGGCGGTGCTTTTTTGGGATCGTTTCCTTTTGGCATTCCACCGAGATAGAGAAACAGCGCCGGAGCTTTTGTTCCATAGTAAGAAAAATCTTCTGCTCCAGTTACCCATTCTCTTTCTTTTACATTCTGTGCGCCGATTGCTTTTTCAAGAGACGGCAGCATTTTTTTGGTAAGAGCTGGGTCGTTATAAGTAACTAATGTTTTTGTATCGATGATCACTTCTGTTGAAACACCGGAAGCATCTCCGATTGTTTTGATGGTATGGCGAAATGCCTGGTGAACTTTTTTCTGCATATCACTGTCAAGTGTGCGGATCGTTCCCAGCATAGTTGCTTCTTCCGGGATGATATTGTTGCGAACGCCACTTTGAATTTTTCCGACAGTGATCACAACGGGGGCTTTTGTCAGTTCCGACTGGCGGCTGACAATATTTTGCAGTCCCTGAATTATCTGAGCAGATGCGGCAATCGGATCTATTCCCAGCCAGGGTTGCGAACCATGACTTGGTTTTCCTTTTACTTTAATGGTAAAAAAATCTGCGGCCGCCATGAACGAACCAGACTTATATTCAATCGTTCCTTCTTCAATGGCTGATTCGATATGCAGACCGAAAACAGCGTCTACTTTTGGATTTTCCATCACACCTTCTTTTACCATCAGTGCTGCACCTCCTTCCTCTCCTTCCGGTGCACCTTCTTCAGCCGGCTGGAAAATAAATTTGACGGACCCTTTCAAATCGTTTTTTACTCCGGCGAGAACTTCGGCTACACTCATGAGAATAGCCACGTGTGTATCATGTCCGCAGGCATGCATTACTCCAACTTCTTCACCATTGTACATAGTTTTATCTTTTGAAGCGTATGGAATTTTGACTCGTTCCGTAACTGGTAACGCATCCATATCTGCGCGGAGGGCGATGCAGGGTCCTGGCTTTCCTCCCTGCAGTAAAGCCACGACACCGGTTTTCGCCACACCTTCTTTTACTTCGAGACCAAGTTTCCGGAGATGAGCTGCTACCATTTTAGCTGTGTTCACTTCGCGGTTGCCAAGTTCGGGATGTTTATGTATTTCCTGTCTCCAGGCAATACACTGCGGTTCGATCTTGTTAATGGCAGCATCGATTTTTTGTTTTACCTGAGCAGTCGCAATTATCGAGAGACTGATGGCGGTGGTAGATAGCAGTAGTCGTTTCATCCGAAAATTTTTATGAATATAACATAAAATGCTTTTTATCCCTATCTTCAACCGCGGGTACAAGGCCTGTCTCTACGTCTTTCATTTTATTTACTAATCAACTAATGCCGCTTCGCCACTTATCATTTCTGAAGGCAGTGCTGCTGCATAGTGTTTCGGCTTTCGGTGGGCCGCAGGCTCATATTGCCATGATGATGAAAACTTTTGTCAGGCAAACTCACTATATCACCGAGCAGGAATTGATCGAATACAATGCTTTTTGCAATCTGCTACCTGGCGCATCCTCCACACAAACGCTTACATTGATCGGTTATAAACTCGGAGGGGTTCCTTTAGCAATTCTGACTCTACTAGTTTGGATACTTCCGGCTTGTATTTTCATGGGGGCTTTATCATTTTTGCTACCCTATATAGATAGTAAAGCGCTGCATACGGATATTTTCAAATTTATCGCGCCAATGGCTGCGGGATTCCTGGTGTATGCATGCATTAAAGCATTTCCTCATGCGATAAATAATACGATCACGTGGGTGATCATGCTGATCGGTACCGCTATCACTTATTTCTTTTTTAAAGCACCGCTGATTTTTCCGCTGCTGATTGTTCTTGGTGGATTCGCGACCAATCTGAGCGCGAAAAGAATCCCGCAGACCGAACAGGTTCCCAGAAAAATAAAATGGTGGAATTTCTGGCTGTTTGGAATCATATTCATTATTGCCGGTATTCTCAGTGAGAAAGCAAGAAAAGAAGACTGGCCTCACCGAAAGCCGATCAACTTATTTGAAAACACTTACAGGATGGGAAGTTTTGTTTTTGGCGGAGGCCAGGTACTTATGCCGATCATGTATGAACAATTCAGTGTCCGGCCCGAAGCGATCAGGCAAAAGAATCCGAATGTGGTTCAGATAAACAAAGAAGAAATGTATACCGGAATGGGAATCGTGAGAGCTGTGCCCGGACCGGTATTTTCCATTGCATCATTTACAGGAGGGATGGCGTTGAAAGATATGGGAACGGAGATGCAGATCCTTGGCTGTATAATTGGCTCGATCGCAATTTTTTTACCGAGTGCATTATTGGTTCTGTTCTTTTTTCCGATCTGGCATAACCTTAAAAAATACGCGGTCATTCATAGATCTCTCGAAGGGATCAATGCAGTGGTCATTGGTATCATGGTCGGCTCCACGCTTTTCATCATGAAAGATATTTCGATGATAGAGGCAAAAACGGTGAGTGTGTTGAACCTGGTTGTCATCGTCGGCACCACTTTACTTCTTTGTTATTCCAAAATTCCGTCGCCGGTGATAGTCGCGGCTTGTTTGCTGCTCGGATACTTTATCTGAGACACAGATCATTTCTTGTTTTTGTAATACCCGCCTTTTTCAATTTCCTGGCGAACATTTTCCGGGATCATGTAACGGATGGATTTTCCATCGCGGATCAGTTCACGTACTTCAGTCGCCGAGATCTGTAATAATGGAGCATCGAGTTCGATAATTTTCGCGCCAATATTATTTTCTACGTCGAAACCTGGCCGTGTATATATATATATGGAGTGGTTGGAAGTGATGTATTCGTAGTTCTTCCATTTATGAAGATTCTGAAAACTGTCACTTCCCATTACAATAGAAAATTCGTGTTCGGGATAGCGTTCAGAAAGATGTGCAAGAGTGACGCTGGTGAAAGACGGTTTTGGTAAAGCGAATTCAATATCGGAAGCTTTCATTCTTGGATCGTCAGCAATAGCGATGCGAAGCAAGTGAAGCCGGTCGTACTCATTAAGCAAGGAGTGATTTATTTTGAATGGATTTTGCGGAGAAAGTACAAACCAGATTTTCTCCATGTCGGACACATTCAACAGATGATTGGCAATGACCAGATGACCGATGTGAACGGGATTGAAGGAGCCGAAGTAGAGACCGATTTTCATAATGCTAATTAGGGAGCGTGAAATTCGCGAATTCTCTGACTATAATCGTCTACGATAATGAGATTTGTAATGAGCTCAATCGCAATTGACTGATTATCAATTAATTAAACTCGTTTATATTTTAACGGTGCTTATCTTATCACGTCAACGAGAATATGTTCAGCTTCATCCAGGCGGAGGCTTAGCGTATATCCAGCCACTTGTACGGATACGGGATCACCCATTGGCGCAACTTGTTCCATTGAAATTGGTTCACCCGGAAGACAACCCATTTCCATCAATTTCAGGTGTATTTCCTGAGAACCGAATTCTTTAATGATCGCCTTTTGTCCCGGTTTTAATTCTGACAGCTTTGTTTTCATATTGATATCCCTCATTGGCAAATCTAACATTGTATTCTGTGCATTGTTTACGAATTTTGAAATTATGTATTCAACATCAACACCTGAGGTCAGCTTTTTTTATGAAGCGCTCGTTTCATTAAGAGATAGGAATAAACTCAAGCTGTTCATTAAAGAGATCTTTCGGAAGGAGAAGAAGAAGCTTTCGGGTCTGAATTATATTTTCTGCTCGGATAAGCGTCTGCTGGAGATCAACCGCCAGTTCTTACAACACGATTATTATACTGATATTATAACCTTTGAATTGTCTCCCGCGGGAACGCCGGTAGAAGGAGAAATCTATATCAGCATAGATAGGGTTAAGGACAACGCCAGGCAACACCAATCGACATTTACCAGGGAGCTTCACCGGGTGATCTTTCATGGTGTGCTGCACTTGTGTGGTTACAAGGATAAAACGACTACACAGGAAAAGGTTATGAGAGAAAAAGAAGACTATTACCTGGATCGTTACTTCCGCAAAGCATAAAAGGCATATTAATAATAAGAGAAAAGGTTTCGCAGTTTATGGCGGAACCTTT
>VFQP010003714.1_pt1 | contig 15175 bp, 16 predicted proteins | sample 3512351 | NCBI WGS metagenome assembly VFQP01 (sample SAMN10412372, study PRJNA504923) | tailings metagenome | isolation source: Relicate 1 Philex TSF1 revegetated site | place: Philippines: Tuba, Benguet | collected 2017-08-29 | reverse complement strand
GATTCAGGCTTTTCCCCGTAAAATTCAACGGGAATCTGCGAAATTGGAGCAGGCAGAACTTCATTTGAAATTATTGGATCCGATTACGGTACTTCAACGCGGTTATGCGATCGTAACTAACGAAAAAGGTGTTCTTTCGGCAAAAAACCAGGCAAAATCCGGAGAAGAATTGAAAATCGTAACAGAAGCACAGGAGTTAAAAGCTAAGGTGAAGTAACGATCTGTACTCTTTCCCTCTGGAGGTCTTGACGACTCTGATAAGTCTCAGACTCCGTCAAAAGGGATCAGGTTTTCCTCCCACTCATTCCCCCACCCAAGGGGGAAGCCGGATTCATCCAAACAATTCAATTATTTTTCCGTAAATTCGTTCGGTGAAAGAACAAGAACTGACATACGAACAGGCATACGAAGAATTGCAGCAAATCATTGCGGACATTGAATCCGGGGAGATTTCTGTGGACTTGCTTTCGGAGAAAGTGAAGCGTGCTGCTGAGTTGATCCAGCTTTGCAAGAGCAAGCTGACTTCGACTGAAAATGATGTTCAGAAGATTTTGGATGATTTAAAATCCGCAAACTAAGGATATACCGCAAATTCGGTATTGGGAGAACCGCCTTATTCGACTAATTTTGTAGCTTTCAGAATTTCAACAACAAATTGTTTCCCATGAAAACACTTGCTCAGGTTCCATTGAATCAAAAAACGAAGATATTGGGTATCGCTGAAAGTGAGCTCAAGCCAAAATTGCTGGAAATGGGGCTTTACGCAGGTAAAGAGGTTGAAATATTGTTTAAAGCTCCGTTTGGAGACCCGATCGCTGTAGATATTTCCGGGTATGTTTTATCCATGAGGCTTTCCGAAGCGATTTTGATTGAAGTAGAATAAATGAAAAAAATTGCCCTTTTTGGAAATCCGAATACAGGAAAAAGTTCTCTTTTTAACCGTCTGACGGGTTTAAGACAGCATATCGGGAATTTTCCCGGAGTTACGGTTGACAAACATTCCGGTTATCTGACGGTTTCCGGAACAGAAATCGAAATCATTGACTTTCCGGGAACTTACAGTATTTACCCCCGCAGTAAAGACGAGGAAGTTGTTTATTCTGTTATTTCTGATCCGAACAACAAAAATTTTCCGGAAAAAGTGGCTGTTGTTTTAGACAGCACCAATCTAGAACGTAATCTTTTACTATTTACCCAGATTTATGACCTTGGTTTGCCAACGGCTTTGGTTCTGAATATGACGGATGTGGCTTCCAGGAACGGTTTCGAAATAAACACCGATCAATTGCAGCAGGCTTTCCCTGAGGCAAAGATTATCCGCACCAACGCACGGATCGGAACCGGGCTTCCGGAATTGAAGGAATGGATGGCAGAAGATGCTGTTCCACGCGAAACATCCCGTGGAAATACCCTGAAAGATAAAGGCGATCTGGACGGACAAGTCAAGGATACCAACGAACGCTTTGAGCGCATAAAACCATTGGTCAGTAAAGTGGTCAGCAAGAAAAAACAGGAAGAATCCTTTTCGAATAAAGTTGACAAATGGCTGATTCACCCAATATTCGGATACCTCATCTTTTTGGTTCTGCTGATGGTTATTTTCCAGGCAGTTTTCACCCTTGCCTCCTACCCGATGGATTGGATCGACCTGGGAACCTCATCGCTGGCTTCCTGGCTGGGAGAAATGATGCCTGAAGGAGTTTTCACTTCATTGATTGTCGACGGAGTAATTCCCGGAATTGGCGGCGTATTGATTTTCATTCCTCAAATCGGTTTGTTGTTCCTGATGCTTTCGATCCTCGAGGAAACAGGGTATATGGCTCGTGTCGTGTTCATTACGGACAAATTGATGCGTCCTTTCGGCTTGAACGGTAAAAGTGTTGTTCCGCTTCTTTCCAGCGCTGCCTGCGCCATTCCCGGAATTATGGCCACACGAACGATCAGTTCCTGGCAGGAACGTTTGACAACCATCCTGGTTGCTCCTTTGATCAGTTGTTCCGCGCGCTTGCCGGTTTATACGCTGCTGATTTCACTGGTGATTCCAAATAAACTGGTTTTCAATTTTCTAAACCTGCAAGGACTTGTTTTGTTTGGACTTTACCTCCTTGGAATCATTTCCGCTTTGCTGGTCGCATGGGTGATCAAGCAGTTTTTCAGAAAGAAGGAGCTGAGTGTTTTCCTGTTGGAAATGCCTGCTTACAAAACTCCGCGCTGGGGAAATGTGGGGATCGAAGTATTTGAAAAAGTAAAGATTTTCGTGTTGGACGCCGGGAAGATCATTCTTGCTATCTCCATCATTCTTTGGGCTTTGGCGAGTTTCGGTCCCGGAAATGACATGGAAAAATACGCCAAAGAAGTTCCGGTTCCCGTGGTTCAAACGGAAGAAGCCATGACTGACTATGAAACACGCGTTGCATCAACGAAACTGGAGCATTCCTACATGGGACACATGGGAAAATTCATTGAACCGGTTATCAAGCCTTTGGGTTATGACTGGAAAATGGGAATCTCCCTGCTGACTTCTTTTGCAGCGCGCGAAGTGTTCGTAGGATCTTTGGCTACCATTTATTCTGTTCACGATGTCGACGATAATCCGACGCAGTTAATGGACAAATTGAAAGCACAGAAACGCGCCGACGGAACTCCGACTTATACTCTCGCAAGCGGGCTTTCCTTGTTGATCTTCTACGTTTTCGCGATGCAGTGTATGGCTACGCTGGCGGTTGTAAAACGTGAAACAAAGTCCTGGAAGTGGCCGATGGTTCAGCTTGGATATATGGGCTTTTTGGCGTACCTTGGAGCATATATTACATACAATCTTTTCAAGTAATGCAAACTGTTCTGGTTATAGCAGCAATTTTGGGAGCAGGTTTCTATCTTGTTCGCAGGTTTGTATTGACTTCTAAGCGGAAGAAACAAGCGGGTTGTGAGAAATGCGGAGTGAAAGAGTATAAATCCTGAGTTACTTCCCGATATTTTCTTCTTTTCACTGAACGGAAAAGTGTAACCAATTCGAAATCCGGAGTTTGAAGGGTACAAACCCAATTGTTCAAACTTATGAGACCCTTTCGACTTCTGTTGGCAGCGTTATGTTCTATTCCCATTGCCAATTCCCAGATCAACTATCATTTACAGGTAGTAAACAATCAAAACCAGGCGGCGGGAAATCTTTCCGTGCGTTTTGTTGAAGCAACGACTTTTGAACGAATCGAAAAGAAGACCAATGCAGCCGGTGTTCTGGACATGGTTTTCGATCACGGAGAACTCTGGATCGGCTCGGTTGGCGATATGACAAACTGTTTGTGGGTTGAAGCCGGAGGCAAAGGAAATGCACGAAATCACTTAACGTACGATATCGAGGAGTGGAAGCGGGAAAACCGGATTTTGCCGGACAGGTCTACGATTGTTTTCAAAAAAACACCGCAGAAAATTCCGTCCATGACTCCACCGGATGCCGCTCATTGCTTGCTGAAAGTGGCTCTGAAGGATCGTGAAGGAAAACCGCAGGCAAATATTCCGGTTAGCTTGACTTGCTTTAAACTAGCGGAACAATTTACTGCAACAACCAATGCTTTGGGAGAATGCATTTTCATGGTTCCCAACAAAAACGATTACGAAATCGATGTTGCGGACATTCCTTCCATGGATTGGGCTGATTTTGGCAATGAGTCCGTTGCAAGAACGGCATTCATCACCTATGAAAAAAAGGCTTTTACCGAAACAAAAGCGGGAAAATATACCGTTCAAACCATTCCTGCAGGAACCAAACCAAGCAGTTCGCATGCACAAGTCACCTTAACGATTCGCAAAAATGGTGAGACAATCGCAGGTGGGACAATTGCCAATGAACCTGTTTATATAAAAACAGTTGGCGGTTCGATCAAATATAAAGGGAAAACCGACCAACAAGGGAAGGTTGTTTTTATGCTTCCTTTAAAAACAAAATACGTGGTTGATTTTACGTTTCAGCGCGATGCGGAAGCGCTTGATTTAAGCAGAATGAAAGGTTTCGCGACCATGAGCAAAACCATTTTCTACACTCCGGATCCGCGCCTGGAAAACATTGAATCGTTTATTCCACGCGTAAAAGACCTGGTGGCTTTGAATGTGAATGATTTTGTGACTGCTCAATATCCTTCCAGCGACAACGAAGTGGATTTATTCCTGAAATGGGGAAATAAATTCAATGCTTCCTCCAAGGAAGCTGTGCTGGAAGTCGGTTTTAAAGTGAATGCGAAAAACAAAAAGGTTAGCATTCCTAAAAACCTCTTTTTCGTGATCGACGTTTCCGGTTCTATGTCCAATGAAAACCGGTTGGAATTGCTGAAAAACACCCTGATCGAAATGATTAACCGCATGAATGCACAGGACCGCATCGGGATTGTGGCTTTCGATGACAATTTGTACAACGTTTTGCCTTCCCAATTCATCACTAATAAAACGGCTATTTGTGATGTGATTCGTGCATTGCAGCCACGTGGCGGAACGAATATTTCTATCGGTTTTGAAGAAGGGCTCAAACAACTGGAAGCGAATAAAAAACCGAATATGGTGAATCGTTTGATCTTGTTATCTGACGGTTATGGCGGTGATGAACCGGAACTTTCGATCAACCTGGCAAAAAGTTATGCGGCAAAAGGATTGCAGATTTCAGCGATCGGAGTGGGTTACGATTACAATGCTGCTTTGCTGGAACAACTGGCAACCATTGGTGGCGGAACGATGCAGATGGCGGGCGATACTTCTCATTACAGCCAGGCATTTCTCAAAACTTTTGACGGCGCAATTGATCCGATAGGAACGGACGTAAAACTGGAAATCCTGTTCAATGATCAAATCGTTTACCGCCAATTATTGGGATACGAAAACGCCAAAGTCAATGCGGGGAAAGTGACGGTGGACGTGGATCATTTGTTTCCGGGATTGCAAAAAATGGCCCTGGTGAAAATGGATATTATCAATTCTACTCCGGCAATCGAACAGCAAAAAGTGGTTGCCCGCCTGACGTACACAGATCCGGTGAGTAAAAAGCAAAAAGTGGTGGAAAAGGAATTGCACCCGGAATGGAGCACGGCAACCGGTTTGCTGGATATGACGCTGGACATGAACCATAAACGTATGATGGCGGTGGCGATTGTGAACCAAAGCATGAAATTAATGGCGGAACGCTTTGCTTCCGGGGATAAAGCAGGAGCAGAGAAGGCTGCAAACGGCGGAGTGGCGCAAATTCAGAAGTTGTTTCCGCAAGCGATTCCGGCTGATATGAAGGGATTATTTGAGAAATTACAGGAATACGTGAGTGTTTTTGAACAGTTGCGTGCTGAGCCCTAAAACGCAGTGCTGTATGATAATCATTGTGCTTTTATTTCCCACAGATGCACAGATAAATGCTCGCCTAACGGACTCGCTAAAGCGACCGATATCTAAGCATCTTTGGGATTTTACGGTGTTATCGCTTACTCAAAATCACGTGGTTCACTACCAAAACATCCAATGCGGATTCGCGGAATAAAGCAAGGGCTTGTTCCGGTGTTTCGACAATCGGCATTCCTTTTTTGTTGAAGCTGGTATTGAGTAAAACCCCGATTCCGGTTTCGCGTTCGAATGCCCGGATCAGTTCGAAAAACAACTTGTTCCACGTTTTATCGACCGTCTGAACACGGGCTGTTCCGTTGACATGTGTTACATTTTGCAATTGTTCCAGGTATTCCGGTTTCGTATGATCAACCAGGATCATGTACGGACTTTTTCTTCCCGAGCGGAAATAAGTTGTTGCAAATTCGGGTAAAACTGCCGGGGCAAAAGGTCTGAAATCTTCCCGGAACTTGATGTTTGCGTTGATGTGGTCTCCCAATCCTTTGATTCCCGGATGTGCCAGGATACTGCGATGTCCCAAGGCTCTCGGACCAAATTCACAGTGATCCTGGAACCAGCCGATCGTTTTTCCTGCTGCCAGAAACTGAGCTGTGATTCGAACCAATTCATCCGGTTCCGGGATTTGTATTTCCCAATCCTCGGGACAATTTTTCAAAGCCGTTTCAATTTCTTCCTGCGAATAAGCCTTTCCGAAACAGGTGCTTTCATCGTGCTTTATTTTCGGTTTTTTCAATACTTCCAACCAACCGTAATAGGCACAACCCAAAGCCAGGCCGTTGTCTCCGGCAGCCGGTTCGATGTAGAAATCCGTAACCAACCCTTCATTCAATAAAAAAGCGTTCGCTACCGCATTTAAAGCCACTCCACCACTATAACACACGTTTTTATGCGGAAAACGCTTTAAACGGTCTTTAAAGCACCAAAAAACAGCTTTTTCAACTTCTTTCTGTGCCCAAAACGCCACATCGGCGTAGTACTGGAAATGCTCTTTGAAAAATTCATAACCCATGGAAGGCATTTTGAGCTCCTGTTTCCACTCGTCTTTTACCAGCAAAGAACCATTTATGAACTCAAAAGCTTCTTTTTCTATTTCACCCGGTTTGCCATACGGAGCAAGCCCCATCAGTTTGCCCACGTCGTCCATATTTCCGAAGACGTAATGACTGATTGCAGCGTAGAATCCGCCGATGGAATGTTTCGTAGTCGGTAGTTTGAATGTTTGTCCTGATACAGACTCAATCGGGCTAAAATCCTTCAAAAGCGGAGTAAGTATTTTTCCATCGAAATGATAGAAACTGTCTTTTTCGCACCACATCTGCCCTTGAGTCAAATCTTCCAGGTTTTCCGGAAAAATCGTCCCACGTGAAACATCGATGCATTGTTCATACGGACTTCCGCAACCGTCAATCACCATCACAACACATTCTTCGAAATCACAGGTTCCGGCTGCGCTGTACGCATGCGCCAAATGATGCGAAATCGTTATTACAGGAAGATCCGGAAAATTGGCAAACAAGCGTTTCCCGTGAAACCGATCCCGATCCGGAGTTTCAAAATTGGCGCTCTGAACAACCAAATCAACAGCTGCAAGTGTGATTCCTTCCGCATCCAGGCAATATTGAATTGCATCCGTGTCGTTTCCACCCTGGTGTTTGATTCTTGTAATGCGTTCTTTTTCAATTGCAACGCAGACCATTCCGTCCTTCAACAGAACAGCAGACCCGTTGTGAGAAAGCCCTGTTCCCAGGACATAGAGCGGTTTTGACATGAATAATGGTTTATGCGGTTTCAGTTAGTCTTCATCATCTTCGTCTTCCAGCCACTCGAAAAAAGATTCCAGGTTATCCCTGTCTTTACGGGAAGGCCGGCCTGTTCCATATTCGCGGTAAACACTTTGAGCCGCCTGGTACGTTTTGAATTTTTCAAGTTCCAACGGATCGGTGATATCGATCAGGTAATCCGCAACGAGTTTTGCGCCGACTCTCCGATCGAGCAAATCCTTGATTTTATAGCTGAAGGTGGCGTTATTTTTTATAATCGAAACCGTGTCCCCGATTTTCACTTCTTTGGAAGGTTTCACGGGAGCATTATTCAACTTGATCTTGTTTTTCTGAACCAATTCGGTTGCCAGGGTGCGCGTTTTCGCCAAACGCACAAACCACACGTATTTATCAATTCGCAAGCTCATCACGTAGTTTTTTAGGTAAAGACGAAACAACCAGGTCGTAAGAATGTACGATCAACTCTTTTATCAGGGAATCATCCACCAATCCTTCCAATGAAACCGTGTTCCAATGTTTTTTGCTCATATGGTATCCGGGTTGAATTCCGTCATAGCGTTCGCGCAGTTCAATTGCTTTTTCAGGATCGCATTTGAGGTTAATTCCGGTCGGATCTTCCACGTCCACCAATGCAAACATTTTTCCCTGGACTTTGATCACAAGTGTCCGCTTATCAAATGGAAAGGTTTCCGTAGCGCCCGGGAGCTGGAAACAGAAATGAATCAATTCGTCGAAATGCATGCCGAAAGGTAGTAAAAAGTCGCTAAATCAGATTGCGAATTTGAATCCGGAAGACTATTATTGCAGTATGCTGAGCAGCAAACAGCAGTTGAAAAACAAGTGTTTATGAATGATTTGCCACGGGAATTTTTACTCAAACTGAAACGGTTTAAGCCGGAAGAGGTTGATTTCATTATTGAAAACACAATGGTTGAAACGTTCAGAAAGGGAGACGTTATTCTCCGGGAAGGATCGGTTTGCAGGAAATGCTATTTAGTTATTCAAGGTGCTTTACGGCAATTCAAACTAGTTGACGGAACAGAGAAAGTTTCCGCTTTTTTCTTTGAAGGAGATCCGGTTGTTTCCTATTCCAGTTACCTGAATTCAAGTGCTTCCGAATACAGCATTCAATGTTTTGAAGATTGTGTTTTAATCAGCGGAACCCGTGAAAAGGAGCTTGAAATGCATTCGGAAAATCCGGTTCTGGAGTACATTACGCATCATATTATGGTGGATGATTTCAGGAAAGCGGAGGATTACATTTCCTTGTTAAACAACTTCAGCCCGGAAGAACGCTACCTTCAATTAGTAAAGAACAACCCGGAAATTCTGCAAAGAGCACCACTTATCTACATTGCCAGCTACCTGGGAATTACCCCGGAATCGCTGAGCAGGATTCGGAGAAGAACGCTTGAAAGCAACAAGTGATGCTCTATTTTCTCCTAAACTGATAAAAAGCAACTGCTGCGAAACTTCCGATTACAATTTCGGAAATGGTTACGACCACGAATGACTGATTGGGCAGACCATCTACACAAATGGCGTAAACTCTCGAAAAACCATAGGAAAGGTAAATCACGACTGCCAAAAAAAGCGAATATGCCTCCAGGTTTTTCTTCAAAACCCCGGAAAATATCAGGATTCCGGAAATCAGTACGTTTCCACCCATGGCGCGAATATCGCTCAACAGGTTTACATCTTTGTGCAAGACAATTCCCGCGGAGGCTTCAAATGAAACAGGAAAAAACAACAGTCCGGATCCAACTGCTATTCCGATCATTCCTGCGATGCTCAATATAATTTTTGTTCCCATCGTAAATCAATTTTTAAGGGTTAAACTTTACCGGACAAATCTATTCTGTTGAAAATCCAATGCTCTTGACTTAAGATAAGAAATCGGAAAGGGGAGAATCCGGTTGTTTGCCTGCTTCGGATTTTAGTTCTAAATTCACCCTGTTTCACGTGTGACTTATGGTAATTGTCGGCTTTATTTTAATCATTTCGCTCCTGGGTTTTGGCTGGGTTTCTTACAGAAATGCGGCTCATCCGAAATGGAAAACTCCCACAGAACCTTTTCCGGCTGAATGGAGACGCATTCTGAACGAGGAGGTTTTGTTCTATCATTCTCTAAGCGGGGAGGAGCAAAAGCGTTTTGAGTATAAAGTCCAGGAATTCCTTTTGAATTGCCGGATTACGGGTATAAAAACGGAAGTAGATCTGCGCGACAAATTATTGGTTGCTTCCAGCGCCATTATTCCCATTTTCGGTTTCGATGCCTGGAGATACACCAACATTCGCGAAGTGCTGCTTTACCCCAATATGTTTAACGAAAACTTTGATTTTGAAGGTGGTTCCGGTCGCAGAATCCTGGGAATGGTCGGAAATCAGAATATGGAAGGGGTGATGATTCTTTCCAAAGAAGCGCTTCGACTTGGTTTTAAGAACGAATCCGACAAGCAAAACACGGCCATTCATGAGTTTGTGCATTTAATTGACAAATCGGACGGCCAGATCGATGGTCTTCCCAAGTTACTCATGGAACGTCAATATGCGATTCCGTGGATTGACTCTATGAACAAGGAAATCGAACGCATTTATGAAGGAAAATCGGACATCAATCCTTATGGAGCAACGAATAAAGCGGAGTTTTTTTCGGTGATCAGTGAGTACTTTTTCGAACGCCCGAAATTACTGGAGGAGAAGCACCCGGAATTGTATGCCTTGCTGGAGAAGATTTTCAACCAAAACATGGCAGATCGAAATCTTTCCAAAAAAGGATCTGTTATCGGCCGGAATGACCCGTGCGTTTGTGATAGTGGTGAGAAATTCAAGCATTGTTGTGGGAAGGTTCATTATGCGAAACGTTCTTCCGCATCAAACTCCTGATTCACCCTATGAAAAATCTCACTCTTATTTTGCTTCTTGTCTCCTTTCATTCCATTAGCCAGCAAAACCTTCCGGAAGAAAAACCCAAGCGCGTGATGCTTCGGAAGAAGGTTGAAGGAATGTGTACTCCCGCCAAGGATGTTTTTGAACTTTACAATGGAAATGAGGGTGAAAAAGAACCGGAATGTTCTGTCAGCAAAGAAGAACTGATCGAAATGCTGAACAGCGAGCTTTCATTTCTGAAAAACAACCCGGATTTCAAAGGTCGGGGAATGGTGAGTGTTCTGATCAATTGCGAAGGAAAAGCAATTGGCTGGGCGGAGGTTGTCGTCAAGAATAAGGAATTGAACGAGGAAATTCTCACTTTTCTGATCAAGCAGAATTTTGATTGGAAGCCGGGGTATTTCAAGGAAGAGGCTATTGATTCGTTGTTTAGTTTTAGCTACCAGGTAGTTCGGGGTGTTTTGCGGTTGAATTGATTTACTGTTTCCAAGCTCAAATTTGCCAATTTGCCAAATGGCAAACCGGGAAAACAGGCGCTTTGCGAGCTGAATCAAAAGTTTTTTCCAAAAATTAAGGACACACCAGTATCTAAAAACATCTCGCTCATTTTCAAAATAAAAGCTTGCACCAAATCATCTTTTTTTCTAAATTAAATAAGAAAGAAGTCACTATGGGCACAACAAAAATTTATCCTTACACTGATCAAACTCTTCAATTAGCTAAAATTGCCAAAGCACTTGGCCATCCTGCAAGGATTACAATCATTAAATACTTGTTTCAGTATCATCACGCGACAAACGATATTTTCCAGGCAATCACAAAACTTGATAAATCAACTATTTCTAAGCACGCTAAAGAATTGATCTCAGCCGATCTCATTTATTCTGATTACAAATATTTTGAAGGAAACTATTATCTCAAAAGCGAAGCCAGTCAATTGATTGAAATGCTGATAGAAGACGTGAAACACTGAAATTCATTCCGTATTTTTGCTTGTACAATTTCTCAAGAATGTCGGAAAAAATTCATTTCTGTAATGATCTATTTAATCGCGGACGCTTCGAAACACGTGAAGTAAAAGTAGGGATCACTGCAATCGGAGGTCCCAATCCGATCAGGATTCAGTCAATGACTACTACAGATACGATGGATACGGAAGCTTCGGTTGAACAATCCATCCGGATGATTGAAGCAGGTTGTGAATTAGTCCGATTGACGGCACCGTCCAAAAAGGAAGCTGAAAATCTCGCAGAAATCAAAAAAGAGCTCGTTAAACGCGGTTACGGCACTCCATTGGTAGCAGATATCCATTTTACGCCGAACGCAGCGGAAATCGCAGCAAAACTCATTGAAAAGGTTCGCGTGAATCCGGGAAATTATGCCGACAAAAAGAAATTCGAGGAAATCGACTACACCGAAGAAAGCTACCAAGCAGAATTAAACAGAATCGAAGAGAAATTTACTCCCCTGGTTTTGCTCTGCAAAGAGCAGGGAGTAGCTATGCGCATCGGAACCAATCACGGTTCTCTTTCCGACAGAATTTTAAGCCGGTACGGCGACACTCCGGAAGGAATGGTCCAATCTGCCATGGAATTCATTCACATTTGCCGCAAAAATGATTACCACGACCTGGTTATTTCCATGAAAGCCAGCAATACACTCGTGATGGTTCAGGCTTATCGTCTCCTGGTTCAAACCATGAAAGAGCAGGGAATGAATTATCCTTTGCATTTGGGAGTAACCGAAGCCGGAGAAGGGGAGGATGGGAGAATCAAATCTGCGGTCGGAATCGGTGCATTATTGGAAGACGGGCTAGGAGATACCATTCGCGTTTCCCTGACAGAAGATCCGGAATTTGAGATTCCGGTAGCTCAAAAACTGCTTCATAAATTTGATACCAAACCGAATAACAAACTAAATTTCTCGTCTAAAATAAACTTTGATTTCTTTCATTATAACAAACGGATTACAAATCCATTATTAAATATTGGTGGAAGTAATACTTCAATTGTTTTTGCTGATATATCCAAAAAGAAAGAAATAGTTTCAACTAATTTTTTTGGATTCGGATATTCTTATTCGGAATCGCTGGATAAATGGAATATTGCCGATCAGGCTGCGGATTATGTTTACATCGGAGACAAGACCATTGATTTTGAAATTCCGGGAACTATTCGCCTGATACAGAACTATGAAGGGTGGAAAAAGCACGGCAGACAAGATGCCTATCCGCTTTGCACATTGGAAGAATATATCCAAAACAAACCGGAAGGATTGGTTTTTCTCCTTGTAAACCTGGATCAAAATCCGGATGTTTCCAAACTTCCTGACAGCAATGTTGTTTACATCATCGAAAGTCGGGAACAGCAAAAAACACAATTAATTCGCAAATTTCAACACGAATTAGCGGAATTAAACAATCAAGTACCGGTTATTCTCAAACTGAACTACGATATTTCCGACCTGGAAACACTGCAATTATACGCAAGTTCGGACGCAGGAATTCATTTTATTGATGGTTTTGGTGACGGAATCTGGATCACAGGACCGCAACCGATTGTGGATCTGAACAGTTTGTCTTTCGGGATTCTCCAGGCTACCAGGACCCGCATATCGAAAACAGAATACATTTCCTGTCCTTCGTGTGGCAGAACGCTCTTTGATCTGCAGGAAACCACGGCAAAAATCCGCGAACGAACTTCACATCTGAAAGGACTCAAAATCGGAATTATGGGATGCATTGTGAATGGTCCGGGAGAAATGGCCGATGCTGATTACGGATACGTTGGAACCGGCCCGGGAAAAATCAACTTGTACAAAGAAAAAACGGTGGTGAAAAAAAATGTTTCGGAAGACGAAGCAGTAGAGGCATTGATCGAACTGATTCGTGAAAACGGGGATTGGATTGAGCCAAGCAATTAAAATCGAATTCATTGAAAACACTTTTATATCCAATTTTATTTATTTCAGTCGTCGGATACGGTCAGATAGATTCTCTATCCAAACAAGTCGAATTCGATTCTGTAGAATTGATAAAAACACAATTGAGAATTGACAGCCTAAAGTTGGAATTGGATTCTTTAAGATTCGAATCAGAAAAAATTCAAATTATTATTGACAAATTGAAAGAAGAAAATATTCAATTAAAAAAACTGATGGAGATCTATATTGAACAAACAAATAGTAAACAGAAGCAATCTTCAAAAAAGAGAAATGACTAATTTCAGCAGGTCGCTAAATTTTCTCCACCAAAAAAAATGAATTGCTCGTTCAACCAGCGAAAAAGTTAAAAATTTCACTTGATTTGCGGGCAGATCGGCCACCAGGCAAGGTGTTTCCCTTTCAAACCACACAAAACCCTCTTAAAAAGGCTAAAAACACTATTTCTTGCGGAAAATATAGATCTGAGAGCTCGAGAAACCTTGTTTTGCTTTCCTATTCGACAAAAATCCGATTCTCATCGCTTTCAGCAGAGATCCGCCTTTGTACTTTTCGCTGAGCATCGAAACATAATAACTATCGAATTTCATCGGGAGCATTTTTTCAAATTTCAGCCCTTTCGATTCAACTAAGGGAATAATCGATTTTGGAGAAAAGTGATACAAGTGACGTGGAACATCATAAGCCGCCCAATACTCTTTATAATATTGAGCATCGAATGAAGTATAATTCGGAACTGCAATAATCAAAACGCCATCCCGGATCACCAAAGATGAAATCTTTTCCAAATCTTCCTGCAGGTTGTAAACGTGTTCCAACACGTGCCACATCGTTATCGCATGGAATTTTTGATTCAAGTGGTGAAGCACATTCAAATCCTTCAGCTCAATTCCATTTTCAGAAAGCGCAACTCTTCTGGCATCTTCATCCGGTTCGAGACCCAAAACATTGAATCCGGACTCTTTTGCTTTCGCCAGAAAGTGACCGGTTCCGGCGCCAATATCCAACAAATCCTTGCCTGAAGTTAATTCCTGCAGCAAAGCAATCTTCTTCTTCAAGGTATACGAGCGAACCTTTGCATACACACGGTTAACGATTCCTTTCTTCGTAGAACTGTGCGAAACATATTCTTCCGATTTATAATAATCGCCAATACGTTCCAATGTTGGTCGCGGGTTTGTAAACAACAAATGACAGGTATCACAAAGATCCAGGTTAAAGGTTTCCTTGGAAAGAAAGTGATCTTTCACCGTCAGATATGTACTAAAAGATTGTGCTCCGCAAGAGGGGCAAGTTGATTGGTTTAAATGTTCCACGTGAAACTATCTTCCTAAATGAATTAATAAAACTGAAATATCGCTAGGGGAAACACCACTAACGCGGGATGCCTGGCCAATAGTTACAGGTCGAATCTTACCTAACTTCTCTTTTGCTTCTGAAGAAAGGGATTTCAACAAACTATAATCCATGCTCGCAGGAATTGAAACCTCTTCCAACCGGGAAAGTTTCAACGCCACTTCTTCTTCACGGGCAATATAACCTTCGTATTTCAATAAGATTTCAGCCTGTTCAACAGCATCTTCATGTTCCACGTGTAACTTATCTGCTAATTCGCGAACACTCTGACTCATTTCCAACACGTGTTCCATCGTCACATGCGGACGAGTCAATACAGAAGCTAATTTCACCTGCTGAGAAAGGGGAGAGCTACCGACCAAATCCAACACCGGATTCGCAACATCCGGGCTAACTCCTTCTTTGCGCAATGCCCCAATCAATTCCTTCGCAGCATTTACTTTTCGATTCACCCGATCCATTGCTTCCTGATCCTGCAAACCTAGTTCAAAAGCCATTGGCGTCAAACGAACATCTGCATTATCCTGGCGCAACAAAATGCGGTATTCAGCGCGTGAAGTAAACATACGATACGGTTCCTGCGTTCCTTTCGTAATCAAATCATCGATTAGAACTCCAATATACGCTTCACTTCTTGACAGAATAAACGGTTCTTTCTCCTGAACTTTCAACGCTGCATTGATTCCAGCCATTAAGCCCTGGCAAGCCGCTTCTTCGTATCCGGTTGTACCATTGATTTGTCCTGCGAAATACAAACCTTCAACCAGCTTTGTTTCCAACGTATGTTTTAATTGAGTAGGAGGGAAGTAGTCATACTCGATCGCGTAACCAGG
>VFQP010003713.1_pt1 | contig 15180 bp, 12 predicted proteins | sample 3512351 | NCBI WGS metagenome assembly VFQP01 (sample SAMN10412372, study PRJNA504923) | tailings metagenome | isolation source: Relicate 1 Philex TSF1 revegetated site | place: Philippines: Tuba, Benguet | collected 2017-08-29 | reverse complement strand
GCGCGAGGTAGCTCTCGCGGCGCAGCAGCGGCTCGATCCAGTCGGTCATGCGCAGCGCGGCGAGTTCGCTCACGCGGCCCTCGTCGATCCAGGCGCCGGTGCGCTGCACCAGCCGCACCAGGCGCTGGCGCGTGTCTTCGCGCAGGGCCTGCACGCGCGGGTGCTCGCGCCACTGCTGCACGCGCGCGGCGAAGGCCTGGGGCAGGCTGGCGAGCGCGCTGGCCAGCTCTTCGTCGGCGCTGCGTGCGGCGCCGTTGCAGCCCTTGCCCTTGCAGCTGCCTTGCGTGCCACCGCCGAGCAGGATGTCGAACTCCTCGGCCACCACCTCGCGGTGCGCATCGAGTGCGTGCAGGAAAGCGCAGGTGTTGGCGAAGCCCATGCTCGCGGCGAGCCAGTTCAGGTCCTCGTCGCGCTCGGGCATGACGTGGGTCTGCTGGTCGTCGAGGTACTGGATGCGGTGCTCGACCTGGCGCAGGAATTCGTAGGCGCGCGCCAGCGCCTCGGCCTTGTCGGCCGGCATGAGGCCGGCCTTGGCCACGCGCTGCAGCGCGTCCAGCGTGGGCCGGGTGCGCAGCTCGGGAAACTGGCCGCCGCGCACCACCTGCAGCAGCTGCACGGTGAACTCGATCTCGCGGATGCCGCCGCGCGAGAGCTTGACGTCGTTGGCGCGGCCCGGGTTGCCGGCGGCGCGGCGCGCCGCGTGCTCGCGGATCTGGCGGTGCAGCACGCGCAGCGACTCGAACACGCCGTAGTCGAGGTAGCGGCGGAACACGAAGGGCAGCACGGTGGCGCGCAGCGCCTGCATGCCCGCGGTCCGCAGCACCGCGTCGGGCGCGATCACGCGGCTCTTGAGCCAGGCGAAGCGTTCCCATTCGCGGCCCTGCACGAGGAAATACTCCTCGAGCGCGCCGAGCGACACCACGCTGGGCCCCGAGTTGCCGTTGGGCCGCAGCGCGAGATCGACACGGAACACGCAGCCGTGTTCGGTGGTTTCGCCCACCGTCTGGTAGATGTGCTTGACCGCCTTGGCGAAGTACTCGTGGTTGCTCAGGCGGTTGCGCCCCTCGGCGTTGCCCGCGGTCTCGCCGTCGTGGTCGTAGACGTAGATCAGGTCGATGTCGCTCGAAACGTTGAGCTCGCGCGCCCCGAGCTTGCCCATGCCGATCACCCAGAGCTCGGCGCGCGCGCCGCTGGCGGTCAGGGGCGCGCCGTGCAGCGCGTCGAGTTCGCCGAAGGCCAGGCGGCAGGCCTCGTCGAGCGCGAGCTCGGCGAGCTCGGTGACCGCGCGCGTGACGGCCTGCAGCGGCGCGCCCTGCTCGGCGTCGATCACGGCCAGTCGTTCGAGCACCAGCTGGCGCAGCACGCGCAGCGCCGCGGGCCGGGCCAGGCCGCGCTCGCCGGCCAGGCGTTCGAGGCAGGCGCGCATGGCCGCCTTGTCGGGTGCGCCGGGTGCGAGGCAGGCGAGTTCGTCGGCGTAGCGCCGCCGCACACGCTGCACGAAGCGGGAATGGTCGGCACGGCGTTCGGCGGCGCCGAACGGGGAAGCGGAGTTCACATTCGTTGACAAGAAGCGCTCACCGATGTCGGAACCCGGGCAGGAGTGCCCCGTCATAATTCGCGATGGACATGATGCGATCCCAACAGGCCAACACCGCGCGCGACGACGGCGCCGTCACGGCCGGCCGTCTGCTGCGGCTTTGGGCCATGGCCACGCGCCTGTTGTTGTGGCTCGTGGCGGGCGCCTGGGGCATCTTCCTGCTGACCTGGATCGTTTTGCAGGCGTGGATTGTGCCGCGGATCGAAAACTGGCGCCCCGACCTGGAAAGGTGGGCGAGCCACGCGGTCGGGGTCGAGGTCCGCATCGGCGCCATCCGCTCCGTCGGCAACCCCGATGGCGGCCTGCCGCCCCTGGTGCCTTCGTTCGAATTGCGCGACGTGCGCCTGCTCGACAGCAGCGGCCGCAGCGCGCTGGAGCTGCCCGTGGTGCGCGGCGCGGTGTCGGTGGCCTCGCTGTGGCGCGGCGGCTTCGAGCAGATCCTCATCGAGCGGCCGGTGCTCGACGTGCGTCGCCTGGCCGATGGCCGCATCGAGGTCGCGGGCATGGCCTTCACCGACAGCGGCTCGGGCGACGGCCGCGGCGCCGAGTGGTTCTTCGACCAGACCGAGTTCGCGATCCGCGGCGGCACGGTGCGCTGGACGGACGAGCGTCGCGGCCAGCCGCCGGTGCTGCTGCGCGAGCTCGATTTCGTGGCCCGCAACGGCCACCGCTCGCACGACCTGCGGCTCGACGCCACCCCCGAGCCCGCCTGGGGCGATCGCTTCAGCCTGCGCGCGCGGCTGCGCGAGCCGCTGTGGCGACTGCCCGGCCTGGGCGGCGCGCCGCGCCAGCCCTGGGACGACTGGAGCGGCCAGCTCTATGCCGACTTCAGCCGCGCCGACGTGGCACTGCTGCGCCGCCACGCCGACCTCAGCGACTGGGGCGTCGAGGTGCGCAGCGGCCAGGGCGCGCTGCGCGCCTGGGCCCGGCTGCAGCGCGGCGACATCGAAGCGCTCACGCTCGACACCGCGCTCACCGGCGTGGACCTGCAGCTCGGGCCCGATCTGCCGGCGCTGGCGCTTGAACGCCTCGACGGCCGCCTCGAGGCCACCTGGACCGAGGCCCAGTGGACCGCGGGCACCGAGCGGCTCGCCTTCCGCACCGCCGAAGGCCAGGAATGGCGTGGCGGCACGGTGCGCGTGGCCCACCAGCGCGCGCGTGAGCGCCAGGGCGCGCGCACCGAGGTGCAGGCGCGTGCGGTCGACCTGGCCACGCTGACCGCGCTGGCCGAGCGGCTGCCCCTGCCCGGCGAGGCGCGGGGCTGGCTCGGCCGCCTGCAGCCGCGCGGCCGCCTCGACGACCTCGACCTCGCCTGGCAGGCGCGCGGCAGCGGGCCGCTCGCGGGCCAGGCGGTGCTGCGCGCCAAGGGCCGGCTCAGCGGGCTCGCGCTGGCCGGCGAACCCAGCGGCCGCCTCTCGCGCAGCGGGCGCTTTCCCCTGCCGGGCCGCCCGGGCGTGGACAACGCCGACCTGAGCTTCGAACTCGACCAGAACGGCGGCCGCGCCCAGCTCGCGCTGCGCCAGGGCGCGCTCGACTTCCCCGACGTGTTCGAAGAGCCGCGCATCGCCTTCGACCGCCTCGACGCCCGGCTGGCCTGGCGCGTCAAGGGCGAGCGCATCGAGGTCGACCTCGACGACGGCAGCTTCGCCAACGCCCACGCCGAGGGCACGGTGCGGGTGCGCTGGCACACCGGCGACCCGGCCACCAGCCCGGCGCGCGCGCGCTTTCCCGGCGTGCTCGACCTCACGGCGCGGCTCACGCGCGCCGACGGCACCGCGGTGCACCGCTACCTGCCGCTGAGCGTGAACGAGAACGCGCGGCACTACGTGCGCGACGCGGTCAGGGCCGGCGTGTCGCGCCAGGTGAATTTCCGCCTCCAGGGCGAGGTCTGGGACATGCCCTTCAACGAGCCCCAGCACACGCCCGGCACCTTCCAGATCACGGCCGCGCTCGAAGGCGTGGATTTCGACCACCTGCCGCCCGCGCTGCAGGCGGCGGGCGATCCGCCCTGGCCCGGCGTGCGTGGCGCGCGCGCGCAGTTCGCGCTCGACCGCATGGCCATGCGCATCACCGGCATCGAAGGCGGCCTCGACGGCGCGCCCGGGGTGCGCATCGACCAGGCCTCGGTGGTGGTCGACGACCTCGCGCACCACCCGGTGGTGCAGGTGCGGCTGCGCGCCAACGGCCCGGGTGAGGCGTTGCTGGGCCACGTGCAGCGCACGCCGCTCAACCGCTACACGCAGCAGGCGCTGGCGCGCGCCACGGCCAGCGGCCCGGCGGGGGCCGAGCTGCGGCTCGAACTGCCGCTCGAAGACCTCAAGGCCACGCGCGTGCGCGGCAGCGTGCGCCTGGACGGCACCGACCTGCGCATCACGCCCGCTTCCCCCCTGCTGGCGCGCGCCCGCGGCACGCTCAGCTTCAGCGAACGCGGCTTCGCCTTCAACGGTGCGCGCGCCCAGGTGCTGGGTGGTGAACTCGTGTTCGACGGCAGCCTGCGCGCCGAGCCCGGTGCGCCGGTGCAGCTGCAGTTCCGTGGCCAGGGCGTGGCCAGCGCCGCCGGCCTGCGCGAGGGCGGGCTGGGCCCGGTCGGCGCGCTCTTTGCGCACGCCAGCGGCAGCGCGCCCTACACCGTGCAGCTGGGCTTTCGCGCCGGCGAGCCCGAGCTGCGCATCAGCAGCAGCCTGCAGGGCATGGCGATCCAGCTGCCGGCGCCGTTGGCCAAACCCGCCGAAGCGAGCTGGCCGCTGCGCTACGACAGCAGCGTGAGCGCGGTGCAGGATGGCCAGGCCACGCGCGAGCGCGTGGCGGTGGCGCTCGGGCCCGCGGCCGCGCCGGTGCTCGACCTGCAGCTCGAACGCGAGCTCGGCCCCACGCCGCGCGCGCCGCGCGCCAGCGTCGCCCTGGGCCTGCCCGCGGGCGAGCGCGCGCCGCTGCCCGAGCAGGGCATCGCGGTGCAGGCGCGCGTGGCCGAACTCGACGTCGACCAGTGGCGCAAGCTGCTGCCCGCGGCGGCCGGCGCGCCGGCCGCTGGCGCGGGCGGCGACGCCATGGCCTGGCTGCCCAGCCACGTCTCGCTGCAGGCCGATGCGGTGGCGGTGGACGGCCGGCGCTTCCAGCGCGTGGTGGTGGGCGCCACGCGCGAAGGCCCGCTGTGGCGCGCCAACGTCGATGCCGACGGGCTCAACGGCTACGTGGAGTTCCGGCCCGCGAGCGGGCCTCAGGCCGGCAGCGTGTACGCCCGCCTGGCGCGCCTGACCCTGCCGCGGCAGGCGCCGAGCGAGGTCGAGCGCTTGCTCGAGCAGCCCGGCAACAGCGTGCCCGCGCTCGACATCGCGGTGGAAGACCTGCAGTGGGACGGCCGCTCGCTCGGGCGCGTCGAGGTCGAGGCGGTCAACCGCGGCGGGCCGCTGCGCGTGGCCGAGTGGCGCCTCAACGCGCTGCGCGTGAGCGTGCCCGAGGCGCGGCTCACGGCCAGCGGCAACTGGGCCGCGTCGGGCGCGGGCGCCGAGGGCAGCGGCCCGCGCCGCACGGCGCTGCAGTTCCGCCTCGACGTGCAGGACAGCGGCGCGCTGCTCGAGCGCTTCGGCCGCGAGGGCCTGGTGCGCGGCGGCCGCGGCCGCCTCGAAGGCACGCTGGGCTGGCAGGGCGCGCCCTTCGCGCCCGACTACCCCTCGCTGTCGGGCCAGCTGCACCTGGACGTGGAGCGTGGCCAGTTCCTCAAGGCCGAGCCGGGCGCGGCGCGCCTGCTCGGCGTGCTGAGCCTGCAGGCGCTGCCGCGCCGCCTGGTGCTCGATTTCCGCGACGTCTTCTCCGACGGCTTCGCCTTCGATTTCGTGCGCGGCGACGCGCGCATCGAGCGCGGCGTGGTGCACACCAACAACCTGCAGATGAAGGGCGTGAACGCCGCCGCGCTGCTCGAAGGTTCGGCCGACGTGGCGCGCGAAACGCAGGACCTCAAGGTGGTGGTGGTGCCCGAGATCAACGCCGGCACGGCCTCGCTGATCGCCACCGCGATCAACCCGGCCGTGGGCCTGGGCACCTTCCTCGCGCAGTTCCTGCTGCGCCAGCCCATGCAGAGCGCGGCCACGCAGGAATTCCGCGTCAGCGGCAGCTGGGCCGACCCGCAGGTGCAGAAGGTGGCGCGCAGCGCCGCGCCTGCCGCGCCGCCGCAGCCGCTGCAGTAAGCTCGCCCGCGTCACGCCCGCCCCACCCGCCGCCACAGGAGCCCGCATGAAAGTCGCCGCCATTCAAATGGTCTCGGGCATCAGCCTGGACGCCAACCTCAGCGAGGCCCTGCGCCTGCTGCGCCTGGCCGCGGCGGCCGGCGCCGAGCTCGCGGTGCTGCCCGAGTACTTCTGCTTCATGGGCGCGCGCGACGAGGACAAGCTCGTGATCGCCGAGACCCTGGGCCTGGGCCGGGTGCAGGACTTCCTCAGCGACACCGCGCGCGACCTGCGCATGACCCTGGTGGGCGGCACCCTGCCGCTGGCCACCGACGACCCCGCGCACGCGGCCAATGCCTCGCTGGTCTACGACGCCCGCGGCCAGCGCCTGAGCCGCTACGACAAGATCCACCTGTTCCGCTACGACAACGGCCGCGAGCGCTACGACGAATCCGCCGTGCTCACCGCGGGCACGGCCCCGACCCATTTCGAGCTGCACGACCACGCCGGCCAGGCCTGGCGCATCGGCCAGAGCGTGTGCTACGACCTGCGCTTCGCCGAGCTCTACCGCGCGCTCGCGGCCGACGTGCTGCTGGTGCCCGCGGCGTTCACGCACACCACGGGCTCGGCGCACTGGGAGGTGCTGCTGCGCGCCCGCGCGATCGAGAACCAGGCCTACGTGATCGCCAGCGCGCAGGGCGGCCTGCACGAAAACGGCCGCCGCACCTGGGGCCACAGCATGGTGATCGACCCCTGGGGCCAGGTGCTCGCGATGCACGCCGAGGGCCCGGGCGTGGTGATCGCCGAGCTCGACGCCGCGCGCCTGCGCCAGGTGCGCGAGCAGCTGCCCTCGCTGCAGCACCGGGTGTTGGCATGACCCACCCCTGCCGCGCTGCGCGCGACCCCCTCAAGGGGGCGATACCAGCGGCCCGGCAAAGCCGGTTCCGCGGTATCTCTGGGCAAGGCACGCGCTTCGGAACATCCCCATGAAATCGCCGCGCTGGCCGCTGTGGGGCGCGCTGCTGCTGCTGGTGGGCGCGCTGCTCACGGTGCTGGTGTTCCTGGCCGCCGAGTACGAGGTCGGCCGCGACCAGGCCTCGCTCGACCAGGAAGCGCTCGATGTGGCGAGCGACATCCGCAGCGACCTGCTGCGCAACGTGCAGAGCCTGCAGGCGCTCAATGCCTTCGCGCCCACGCCGCAGAGCTGGGACACACCCGCGGCCGATCTGCTCTCGGGCCGGCGCGAGATGGTGCGCCTGGAGTGGCGCGACAACGCGCAGCGCCCGCTCGCGCAGCGCCTGTCGCCCTACTCCGCCGACGTGTTCGGCGCGCTCGGCCGCGAGCAGGCGCTGCCCGAGGTGCGCCAGGCCTGCGAGGCCGGCCGGCGCCTCTCGGGTCCGGCCTATTCGCCCAGCTATTTCTGGCCGGTGCGCGACGGCCGCGGCATGGAGCTCATGGAGCTGTGCCTGCCGCTCACCGAGGCCGGCAACCCGCGCGGCTTTCTCGTGGCCACCTACACGCTCAAGGGCATCCTGGCCGAGCTCGCCGACGCCTCCGCGGTGCGCGGACGCGGCCTGAGCTTTGCCGACGCCGACGGCACGCGACTGGCCGTGCACAGCGTGATCGCGGGCGAGCGGCGCACCCTGCGCGCGCAGGCCCTCATCGACCTGCCGGGCCACACCCTGCTGCTGCAGCTCGAGAGCCCGCGCCGCGCGCTCGGCCTGTTCCCCAACGTGCTCACCGGCGTGGTGGGCGCCTTGTCGCTGGCGCTGCTGGGCGTGCTGTTCATGCTCGCGCGCGACACGCGCCGGCGCCAGCACGCCGAAGAGCGCGCGGCCGAGGCGCTGGCCTTTCGCAAGGCCATGGAGGACTCGCTCGTGACCGGCCTGCGCGCGCGCGACATGGCCGGGCGCATCACCTACGTGAACCCGGCCTTCTGCCAGATGGTGGGCCTGAGCGCCGAGCAGTTGGTGGGCACCGGCCTGCCCGCGCCCTGGTGGCCGCCCGAGCTGGTCGACGAATACCAGCAGCGCCAGAACGTGCGCCTGGCCGGCCAGACGCTGCCGCGCGAGGGCTACGAATCGGTGTTCCAGCGCAGCGACGGCACGCGCTTTCCGGTGCTCATCATCGAGGCCCCGCTGATCGACGCGCAGGGGGTGCAGACCGGCTACATGAGCGCCATCATCGACCTCACCGAGCAGCGCCGCGTCGAGGAGCTCAACCGCGCCTCGCAGGACAAGCTGCAGGCCACGGCGCGCCTGGCCACCGTGGGCGAGATGGCCTCGCTCATCAGCCACGAACTCAACCAGCCGCTCGCGGCCATCGCGAGTTACGCCAGCGGCACGCTCAACCTGCTCGAACAGGGCGAGGGCGCGCTCGAGCGCACCGACCTCCACGGCGCGATCCGCCGCATTGCCGAGCAGGCCGAGCGCGCGGGCCGCGTGATCCGCAGCGTGGCCGATTTCGTGCGCCGGCGCGACCAGGTGCGCGAGGACGTGGCGCCGCAGCGCCTGATCGATGGCATCGCCACGCTGCTGTCGCTGCAGGCCAAGAAGCAGAGCATCCGGCTGGCGGTCGAGATCGCGCCCGGCACGCCCGACGTGCACTGCGACCGCACCATGGTCGAGCAGGTGCTGCTCAACCTCGCGCGCAACGGCATGCAGGCCATGCCCCTGGGCGATCCGCCCACGGCCAGCGGCCTGCGCGTGCTGCGCATCGCCATCGCGCCGGCGCTGCCCGACCGCGACGCCGCCGGCCTGCGCTGGGTGCGCTTCGACGTCATCGACCACGGCCAGGGCCTGTCGCCCGAAGCGGCCGAGCGCGTGTTCACGCCCTTCTTCACCACCAAGGCCGAGGGCATGGGCCTGGGCCTGAGCCTGTGCCGCACGGTGGTCGAGCAGCACGGCGGCGCGCTGTCGTTCGAGCCCGTGGCCCCGCGCGGCATGCGCTTCGCGTTCACCCTGCCCGCGGCCGCGGCCCTCCTATGATCCGCGCATGACCGAGTTTCCCGACGCCAAGATCTACCTCGTCGACGACGATGCCGGCGTGCGCGAAGCGCTGGGCTGGCTCTTGCGCACGCGCCGCCTGGTCAGCGACGGCTTCGACAGCGCCGAGGCCTTCCTCGAAGACGCCGCGGTGGCGCGGCGCGAGCCCGACGGCCCCTGCTGCGTGCTGCTCGACGTGCGCATGCCCGGCATGAGCGGGCTGGCGCTGTTCGAGCGGCTGCGCCTGCTGCCCTGGCAGGCGGCGATGCCGGTCATCTTCCTCTCGGGCCACGCCGACGTGTCGACCGCGGTCGACGCGGTCAAGCGCGGCGCCTTCGACTTCTGCGAGAAGCCGTTTTCCGACAACGCCCTGGTCGACCGCGTCGAACAGGCCTTGCGCCAGTCGGCCCGCGAACTCGCGCAGCGCGCGGTGCAGCGCGAACTGCAGCAGCGCCGCGACAGCCTCACCGAGCGCGAGCGCGCGGTGATGAACCTGGTGGTGGCCGGCCTGCCCAACAAGCTGGTGGCCGACCAGCTGCAGATCAGCGTGCGCACGGTGGAGGTGCACCGCTCGCGCGTGTTCGACAAGATGGGCGTGAAGTCGGCGGTGGAGCTGGCCAACCTGCTGCGGGGGCTCGCTTGAGCCCCGGGCCGGGAACCCTCAGCGCGCCGGCGGCTCTTTCCCCGGGCCTTCGGCCGGGGCCTGCTTCTCGCGTTCCACCGCGTCGGGCAGTTCGCCCTTCTTGCGGCCGGAGAACATGGTCCACCACACGATGAACACCAGGAGTACGAGCGCGCCGAGCGCTTCGAGCAAGAGCAATGTCATGGGTAGCGATGCAATGGGCCGCGCGCTGCGGTGGTTCGCGGTCGCGGGCATTGTAGGCAGCCTGTTCGCCTGCGCGAGCCGGCCCCTGCCCGCGCCCCCGCCCGCGCCTCGGGTGAACGAGGGTGTGTCGGCCCCCGCGCCCGGCCCCGCGCCCGCGGTGCAGCAGCGCGCGCGCAGCCGCTGGGTCGCGGTCGACTGGCGCGATCTGCCCGGCTGGGGGCAGGACGCCCTGCACGAGGCCTGGAACGCGCTGCTGCGCGGCTGCGAAAAACCCGCGCCGGGCTTCGAGGCCGTGTGCGCGGAGGCGCGCCCGCTGTCCATCGCGGGCAGCGCCGAGCAGCACGCCTGGCTGCAGCGCCGGCTGCAGCCCTACCGCGTGACCGAGGCCGACGGCCGCGCGCCCGAGGGCCTGCTCACCGGCTACTACGAACCCATCCTCGACGCCTCGCGCCTGCCCACGGCCACGCAGCGCGTGCCGCTGTACGCGCCGCCCGTGGGCCTGCCCGCCGCCACGAGCGGCCAGCGCTGGTACTCGCGCCAGGAGATCGACACCCTGCCCGAGGCCCAGGCCGCGCTGCGCGGCCGCGCCATCGCCTGGCTGGCCGACCCGATCGACGCGCTGGTGCTGCAGATCCAGGGCTCGGGCCGCGTGAACATCACCGAGCCCGACGGCCGCGTGGTGCCCGTGCGCCTGGCCTTCGCGGGCCACAACGGCCACCCTTACCAGAGCGTGGGCCGCTGGCTGCTCGACCAGGGCGCGATCCGCGAGGGCTCGTGGGACGGCATCCGCGCCTGGGCGCGCCAGAACCCGCAGCGCCTCAACGAGATGCTGTGGTCCAACCCGCGCACCGTGTTCTTCCGCGAAGACCCGCTCAACGAATTCGACGCCCGCTTCGGCCCGCGCGGCGCGCAGAACGTGCCGCTCACGCCGGGGCGTTCGATCGCGGTCGACCCGCTGAGCATTCCCTATGGCACGCCGGTGTGGCTGGCCACGCAGGGGCCGGCGCTCACCACCCAGCGCCTGGTGCTCGCGCAGGACACGGGCGGCGCCATCGTGGGCGCGGTGCGCGCCGACCTGTTCACCGGCTGGGGCGGCTGGAACGACGAGACCTACCGCCTCGCGGCCACGCTCAAGCAGCCGCTGCAGCTGTGGGTGCTGTGGCCGCGCTGATCAGAGCAGCGTGAGCTCGGTGCGCAGCGGCCAGGGCCCTGCGGCAGCGGGGTCGAAGCGGTGTTCGAGCCGCCAGGTGTGCACACCCGGGCCGCGGCTGCAGAGGCGATAGCCATCGCCCTGCGGCTCGATGCTCACCGGGTCGCCGCCGACGCTGCGCAAAGCCCAGTGCGGCAAGCCATCGGTGCCGGCACGCAATGCCACGCAGGCCCCTGCACGCACATTGGTCTGGAACACGATGCGCTGCGCCGCCTCGCCGGGCCGATCGCCTTCGCGCAATTGCGCGGGGTGGGTGTTCTCGAGCACGCGCACCACGGGCGCCACCACCACGCGGATGTTCACGTGGGCCGAGGCGCTGGCGCCGTGGTGCCCGATCGCGGCATCGGCCAGGCCGACGCCGGGCAGCAGCAGGACCAGCGCCAGCAGGCCCCGATAACGACGGCAAAGGTGGGCGGTGTCCATGCCCAGGTTGTCGGCCCATCGGCCAACGACTTGAGCACGGCCGTCGGATCAGGGCAGCGTGGCCTCGACCTTGAAGGCGCCCTCGTCCCAGTCCAGCGTGCCGGACAGCCGCAGCGGGTACCGGATCGGTCCCTCACCCTTCTTGCCGCCGTCCAGCGTCAGCCCCAGCGTGCGCGTGTGGCCCGGCAGCACCGGCGCGCTCTCGGCCTGCAGCTCGAACACCTGGCCATCGGCGTCGGTGGCCTTGAGGCTGCCTTCGAGGCGGCCGTGGGCGTCGCCGCTGTTGCGCACCACGAGCACCGGACGGCGCTGGCTCTTCACGCTGTCGGTGGCCACGCGCACCAGCTCCAATTGCGGCCTGGCGCCGGCCACCGCGAGGTAGACCGTGACCGCGATGCGCCCGCTCACCGGCATGTTCAGGCTCGCGCCGCCGCTGTTGATCGCCGCCACCTGCGCCGGGTCCACGCCCTCGATGGCGATCATGAAGCGGCATTCGCCGCGCGGGGCATCGGCGGGCACCGATACCTGGAAGCGGTAGGGTTCGTTGCCCCGCGCGCCGATCTGGCGCGTGCGGCGTTCGAGCGCCACCCAGGGCCGGCAGCTGCCAGGCAGCAGCTCGTCGTGGAACGCGAGCTCGCCGGCCTCGGACAGCGACCAGTCCAGGGTGCGGAAGGCCAGTGTGTTGACCTGTGTGCCCACGTTGTAGATGCGCAGCGACTGGCCCACGCGCTGGCCCGGTCTGGCCTGCAGCTCCAGGCGCGAGGGCGACACGGCCACCTCGAACGGGGCCGGGGCGGTCTGGGCGGGCGCGGCGGCGCCGATCAGGGCGCCCACGAAGCCCAGGGCGAGGGGGCGGCAGGCCAGGAGGCGGCGGTGCGTGTGCATGGCGGGTCCGATCAGGGCGACGAAGCGGTGTAGACGATGAGGCTGCTGTACGTGCCGGCCGCCGGCGGCGAGGCGGGCGGCGTGAACTGCAGGGTCCAGTGGGCGGTGCGGTAGGTGAGCAGCGTGCCCGCGGCGCCCGTGCCGCTGCCGCCGGTGGCCACGTTCACCGAGGGGCCGGTGCCCCTGGCCAGGTGTGGCGGCGCGGGCAGGCTGCTGTTGTCGCTGCTCACGGTGAGCTGGTTCAGCGAAATGAAGCCGCCGCCCGGGCTGGTCAGCCCGCCCGCCGTTTGCGCCACCAGGCTCACCTGGCCGGCGTTGCTGCGCACCTCCACGGGCACCACCACCGCCGCGCTGGCGACGAAGCCGGGTGCCGCGCCGCCCCAGGCGTTCGTTGGCCCATTGCCACCGGGGTTGTCGGGGAGACCGGCCGGGCTGAGGGTGAAGTCGGCGCTGCTCACGGCCGCGCTCGCCGCCGGCCCGGTGCCCGCAGGCGTGCCCGCGTGCGCGCCCCCGCTGCCGATGCGCAGGTACAGCATGCGCTCGATCCGGAGCTCGAAATCCAGCCGGGCCGTGGTGCTGCGGCTGCCGTTGCCCTGGCTCTGCGTCTGTTCGGCCTGCACACCCGCGAGCGCCAGCCCCAGCGATCCCACGATGCAGGCGGTGCGCAGCCTCATGGCAGCAGCACCAGTTCGAACCCGGGTTCGACACCGAAGTGACCGCCGTTCCAGGGCCCCATGGCGCCGAGGTCGAGCCGCATCTCGAGCTCGATGGCCAGCGGGGTGACCGCTTGGGTGATGACGCCCGTCCACAGGGGCTGGCGCTGGCCCGGTGTCAGCCGGCCGTCTTGCGCGCCATCGAGGCCGCGCCACTCGAACACCAGGCCCTGGGGCCTCAGCAGGCCGGCAACGGTCGGGGGCAGCACGAGGTCGATGCGCGCGCGCCGTCGCAGGTAGGGGGCCGTGACCACGCGGTACTCCACCCGGCCAAAGCGCGCGCGGGCCTGCTGCGCGAATGGGTTCTGCCCGAACGGCTGGCCGGTCTCGTCGGTGACCTGAAGGGCCGCCACCTGAGGGCGGGCCGAGGCCGCGCTGTCGAGCCGGTGCCAGGCCTGGGCCCGGGCCGGTGCACCGAGGCCGCTGATGCCCGCCAAAACGCAGGCGAGCAGAACGCAGGGAAGGGCGCGCACCTTACTGCAGGGTGGCGGTGAAGGTCACCGTGCCGCGGTAGCGCCCCGCGGGGTAGAGCGTGGCGTTGCTGTAGGTGAACACCAGGGTGTTGGCGATCTCGACCGACCGGTAGCTGCTGCCGAAGGCACTGCCCGGCCCGCAACAGAGCACGCTGACCAATGTCTGGCTCGCGCTGCCGCTGAAGCTGCCGCTCTGGATGTCGGACGCGGCGTTGCTGTCTTTGTCGTGGGCGATCCAGCCCACGGTGGTGAAGGGAATCACGGTGCTGCCGCAACCGCTCCCGGGCACACATGCCAGGCCGGCGGCCGAATTGACGGTCAGCACGAGGTTCTGGTTGCCGCTGCCCCATTGGCCCCGCATGCGCACACGAACCCCGCCTGCGGGAGAGGTGCCCGGGGTCAGGGCGTCGGGCACGCCGGGCACGGGCGTGGGTGAGGGGCTGATCTGGGCCCCGGTGACGTTGAAGCCCACGGTGTTGACCGTGGCGCCGCTGGCGCCCACCTGCAGCAGGATGGTGCGGGGCACGTCCAGGGGAAAGAAGGTGAACACCGCCTGGGCCGGACCGCAGGCACAAGCGCAGGCGCAGGCGAGCAGCGCGGAGCCGTGGCGCCCGCAGAGCGCGCGCATGCGATGGCGAACGGGCAGCGGGCTCATGGCGGCATGCCGGCGCGGCGGTGAACGGGCCGCGCCGGCGGTGCTCGATCAGAGCGCCGAGGCCGTGTAGGTCACGGTTTGCGAGAACGTGCCGGCCGCGGCCGCAGCGGCAGCGGTCGGGTTCAGGCCGAAGGTCCAGGTGCCGCTGTACGCCACGTTGGGCGCCAGCGCCACGGGCGTGAAGGTGCCGGTGTTGGTGCCGGGGTGGGGCAGCGGGTTGGTGCCGGTGGTGGAGGCCGTGACGTCGATGGCCGCCGCCGTGAGGCCGGTGGTGCCGGCGTCGGGCGTGGTCACGGCGCCGTTGAGCGTGGCGCCGGTCACGTTGGTCCAGGCGTAGGCGGCCAGGCCGGGGGCGGTCGATGCCGTGAAGGTCGGGGCCGAGCCGTCCCAGCTGAAGGGCAGGGCATTGCCTTCGGTGCCCACGCCGCTGGGCGTGAGCGTGATCGCGACGGTGTCGACCGCGGTGTTGTCCGACCCCACGCGCAGCATGATCACCTTGGGCACGGTGACGTTGACGGCGACCCGGGCGGTGGCGCTCACGGCGGCGCCGGTGGTGTTGTAGCCGTAGGTGCTTTCGGCGTTGGCGATCGAGGTGCCGAAGACGGCGGCCGCTGCGGCGGCGAGGGCGAGGAGTTGGCGAGAGGCTTTCATGGGGTTCCTTGAGGGTGGTGAAAAAAAGTGCCAGTTGTGCTGGCGGGGATCCGGGTGGGTAACCCGGGGCTGGCGGGGTTCAGGTGAACTTCGGGGTGGGAAGACCTGTCTCCGTGGGCATTCAGGGACGGGTGCGCACCACCCCCAGCGGGGCGATGGCCGTGCCGCGCAGTGGCACCTCGACGACGGCGCGGCTTTGGGGCGCTTCGCCCCAGGGCAGAGGAATGGATTCGGGCCGCAGGCCCAGGCGCTGGGCGCCGGTGCGCACCTGCGGAAATTCGAAGTGGCCGCGGCTGTCGGTGATCACCGACTGCCGGCCGTTGAGCTGCACCTCGACGCCGGGCACGCCCTCTTCTTCGGCCTGCTGGATGCCGTCGCGGTTGTCGTCGAAGAACACCACGCCCTGCACGCGCCCCGCGCCGGCCCCCAGGCGGGCGCCGGGTGTGTCGTCGAACGAGCGGCCGCTCTGGCCCTCATAGCGCAGGTAGACCATGGCCGTGCGCTCGTTGCTGCGGCTGACCGTGACCGCGCCCGGCAAGGCCGCCTGCGGGTCGAGCGTGATGCTGGCCTGGTTGAGCAGCAGCGAGGCGCCGAGCCGCC
>VFQP010003712.1_pt1 | contig 15181 bp, 7 predicted proteins | sample 3512351 | NCBI WGS metagenome assembly VFQP01 (sample SAMN10412372, study PRJNA504923) | tailings metagenome | isolation source: Relicate 1 Philex TSF1 revegetated site | place: Philippines: Tuba, Benguet | collected 2017-08-29 | reverse complement strand
TCGGCCTCGACTTTCGCGGCCTCGCCCGCGCCATGCTCGCGAACCTGCGCGCGGCCCGCTACGCCCAGGGCGGCTCGACGCTGACGCAGCAGCTCGCCAAGAACCTCTTCCTGACGTCCGATCGCACAATGGAGCGCAAGCTCGAAGAGGTCATCCTCGCCCTCTGGCTCGAGCTGCGTCTCGGCAAGCCAGGTATTCTCGAGCTTTACCTCAATCGTGTGTACTTCGGAGCGGGTGTCTACGGCATCGAGGCCGCCGCTCAGCGCTACTTTGCCAAGTCGGCGCGTGCGCTCACGGTGCCCGAAGCCGCGATCATCGCCGGCCTCCTCAAAGCCCCTTCGCGGCTCTCCCCCGCTGGCCGGCCGGAACTCGCAGCCTCCCGCGCAGTGCTCGTGCTCGCCGCCATGCGTGACGAAGGCTTCATCAGCGAGGGCGGGTATACCGAAGCCCTCCATCAGCAAGTGACATACGCCGCCAGCGATACGGCGCGCGAGGAAACGGGCCTTGAGTTTGCCGTCGACTATGTGCTGGAGCGCCTCCCACCGCTCGCCGGCCATGGTCAGTCCGCAATCACCGTCGAGACCACCCTCGACGCCGATCTCCAGCGCCATGCCCAGGCGACGATCGCGCGCCGCCTCGCTGCCGCTCAATCGACGGCCGACGCCACGGAAGCTTCCCTCGTCGTGCTCGATCACGAAGGGGGCGTCCGCGCACTTGTCGGTGGCCGCTCCTGGTCACGCAGCCAGTTCAATCGCGCTGTCCGCGCCCGCCGACAGCCCGGCTCGGCCTTCAAGCCCGTGCTCTATCTCGCAGCGATCGAAGCGGGCCTGACACCCGATACCATCGTCCACGATCGCCCGATTACGATCGGCGGCTGGAGCCCACGCAATGAGGGTGGCGCATATGCCGGCCCCATGACGCTTCGCCACGCGCTCACCCATTCCGTGAATACGGTCGCGGTGTCCCTCCAGCAGGACATCGGCACCAGGCCCGTCGTCGCCGTGGCGCGACGTCTCGGCATCACGACCACGCTTCGTGCTGACGCCTCGCTTGCGCTCGGCACATCCGAGGTGACGCTCCTCGAGCTCACCGGTGCCTACGGCACTCTGGCCGCCAAAGGCATCAGCCTTTCGCCGCACGTCATCCGCCGCGTGAGAACGGATCGCGGCGTGGTTCTCCACGCGCGCGGCAAGACGCAACCGCTCGTCTCCGCCGCCGCGGCGCACGTCGGCAAGATAAACAGCATGTTGAATACGGCCCTCGTCGCCGGAACTGGCCGGCGCGCGGCACTCGCAGGCCATGCAGCAGCCGGCAAGACCGGCACCACGCAGGACCATCGCGATGCCTGGTTCGTCGGCTTTACGGGTCATCTGACTGCCGGCGTGTGGCTCGGTAACGACGACAGTAGCCCCATGCGCGGCGTCAGCGGCAGCGGCCTCCCCGCTCTCATCTGGCGCGACGTCATGCAGACCGCCCATCGCGGACTGGAACCCTTGCCGCTTCCCGGCGTGAGCGACGCGGCTACGCCGGCTCAATCCGCGGATGTGCCAGTTGCATCAACGCGCGAACCTGCTCGTGCCTTGCCGCGCACATTGCAACGCCCGTCGTCGCCTATTGATGCAGCACTTTTCGCGGCCCCCAAAGAACCAGCCAGACTCGACACACGCCGTCTTGAAGCTCTCCTGAAATCGGAATGAGCTTCAGTCGCGCCTGCGGCGCGACGCCACTTCCCCTTCTCCCCGTATTGACGGGGAGAAGGTCGGGATGAGGGGCGGGAACTTGCTCGAACGTCGGCGTATGCCGCCGCCCCTCACCCTGACCCTCTCCCCGCAAGGGCGGGGAGAGGGGAGAGGGGATAATGCGTGCTCGCGCTGAAAGCGCGACCTACAGATTCCCCGCCGAGTCGCGCAGCACGAACTTCTGGATCTTGCCGGTGGAGGTCTTGGGCAGCGGGCCAAACACGATGGTCTTCGGCACCTTGTAGTGCGCCATGTTCGCGCGGCAGTAGGTGATGATCTCTTCAGCTGTAACGCTGCCGGCGTCCGGTCTGAGCGTAACGAAGGCGCAGGGCGTCTCGCCCCACTTCTCGTCAGGCCGCGCGACGACGGCAGCCTCCATGATCTTCGGATGGCGAAAAAGGACTTCTTCAACCTCCAGAGAGGAGATGTTCTCGCCGCCGGAGATGATGATGTCCTTCGAGCGGTCCTTGACCTCGATGTAGCCGTCCGCGTGCCAGACGGCGAGATCCCCCGAGTGATAATAGTCGCCTGAGAATGCCTCCGCCGTCGCCACCGGGTTCTTGAGATAGCCGCGCATGATCGTGTTTCCGCGCAGCATGATCTCGCCGATCGTTTCGCCGTCGCGCGGCACCGGCTGCATGGTGTCGGGATTGGCGACGATCATGTCCTCGACCAGCACGACGGGAATGCCCTGCCGCGCCATGATCCGGTACCGCTCATCCTCGGCAAAACCGTTCCACTCGGTGTACGGCGCGCAGAAAGTAGATGGCCCATAGCTCTCCGTCGTGCCGTAGAGGTGGAGCACTTCGAAGCCCATGGCCTCCATGCGTTGGATGACGATGGCCGGCGGCGCCGCCCCACCCGTCGCGACTTTCGTGCGGACGGGCAGCGGTTTCTTTACCGCGTCGGGTGCGTGGATGAGCATGTTGAGCACGATGGGCGCGCCGCACATGTGCGTGACGCGCTCAGATGCGATCAGCTCGAAGATGCGCTGGGGCTCGACGCGGCGCAGGCAGACGTGCGTACCGCCTGCCGCCGTCACGGCCCACGTGTACGTCCACCCCGAGCAGTGGAACATCGGGAGCGTCCAGAGATAGCGGCTCTCGTTGTCCAGCTTGAACGTAAGCGCATTCGCGAGCGCGCCGAGATAGCAGCCGCGGTGCGAGAACACGACGCCCTTGGGGTTGCCCGTCGTGCCTGAGGTGTAAAGCAGGCACACGGCATCCCACTCGTCCTTCGGGCCCGAGTAGACGAAGTCGGGCTCGCCCGCCGCGATGAAACTCTCGTACTCGATGCCACCGAACGACGGCGCCTCCGCGGTCTCTGCATCGGCGATGTCGATCACGATCGGGCGCCTGGCACCCATGAGGTCCAGTGCCGGCGCGATCGTCGAATGGAACTCGCGATCGGCGAGGAAGATCTTGGCTTCGCCGTGCTCGAGGCAGAAGGCGATGGCAGCCGGATCGAGGCGGATGTTGATCGGGTTCAGCACCGCGCCGATCATGGGCACGGCGTAGTGCGCTTCGAGCATGGCCGGGATATTCGGGGCAAGGATCGCGACCGTGTCGCCGCGCCCGATACCGGCTTTCGTGAGCGCATGAGCAAGCTGCCGCGAGCGGGCATAGAGATCATGGTAGGAAAAGCGCCGGGCGCCGTGCACGACGGCCGTGCGCTCGCCGAAGAAAGCGTCGGCGCGCTTCAAGAAGCTGATCGGGCTCAGCGGCACGAAGTTCGCCGCGCATTTCTCGAGCTCGGGCCCGTCCACCTTCATTCCATTCTCCCAGGATGCTGATTTTAGCGCTGAGCTAGCTCCATATGGTTGCAGAAAACTGCACCAGGACAGGAACCAGCGCAATAATAGCCGCACCTACACTACAAGCTGCAACAATGAAGGGCTGATCCCATGTGTGCGGGGACTTCGCCTCGGCCAGCGTAGCGAGGGGTGGAATCAGCAAAAGCGCGAGCATCAACTCGCCCACTCCGTGCCCTAGCGGCGTAGCACCGTGGAGCAACAGAACGCCGACTATGGCGCTCATGAAGACACAGGCGCTCCCTTCGAAGCTGCGCTTGTAGCGCTGATTTGTCCAAATGGCTCCAACAGTGTACGTGTGCCTGCCAAATCGATACCCGATGGGCTCCGCAAGCGCATCACCTACCCCTGATACGAACAGTGCGACCAGAATGTAGTGCGTCATCTCAGGCAGAAGCAGTACCCACGCAACGACCACTGCCCAAGTGGCGAGGATCGAGGTCAGCAGCCACACAAGTGTAAATGGCCGATCCTCAGGCCGATCGATTGCAGCAAACACCGTCGCAAAGAACGATGATCGTGACCGAACAGGTGCAGTCAAGGTCAGCGCACAGAACACGAACAGCGCTGCGCTCATGCATATGACGTAGATTGCTATGGGACTTTTCCCCGGATTGATCACGCTGACCCAAGTGGGCGCGATCAAAAACGGTGCAGCGTAGAGGGTCAAGGCAAGGATCTTCCGTGTATATGCGACGGGCCACGACCGTTTCAACACAAGCAGGCCAAGCAAGAAGCCTACTGTGAAGAACGTGACCACGCTCGCAAGGTGGGCCTTGAGCGCATTCGCCTGCACACTCATGCAGGCGGTGCCGCAATGGCCTGGAATCAATGCCTCGGCCGAGCCGCCCAGAAGAAAGATCGCCGCGATCAAGATTCCACACCAAAGCCCGGTCTTCCTGATCACGCAGTACCTAGCATTCAGCGGATACGCCACGCGCATTCACGCCCCGATATTGCAGGCTGCGAGCGCCGCGATGGGCAGGATGTCGTTGTCCATGGCCCCGAGCTGGCAGATCTGCACGGGATGCGAGAGGCCCGTCAGGATCGGCCCGAGCACGGTCGCGCCACCAAGCTCCTTGAGCATCTTCGTCGAGATCGATGCTGCGTGGAATGCCGGCATGACGAGCACGTTTGCCGTGTCCGTGAGCCGGCAGAAGGGATAGAGCCGGCGCATGTCGGGGTTCAGCGCCACATCAGCCGACATCTCGCCGTCGTACTCGAAATCGACGCCACGCTCGTCGAGAATGCGCACGGCTTCGATCATCTGAGCGGAGCGCTCGCCGCGTGGCTGGCCGAAGTTCGAATAGGCGATCATGGCGACGCGCGGCTCCATGCCGAAGTTGCGCGCGGCTCGCGCCGCCTCGATGGCGATGTAGGCCACCTGCTCGGCTGTCGGCATGTCCGTGACGCTCGTATCGGCCACGAGCACCGCACGCCCGCGGCAGAGCGCCAGCGACACACCGACCACGCGCCGGCCGGGCTTCGGATCGATCACGCGTTGCACGTCCTGGAAGACGCTGCTCCAGTTGCGCGTGACACCGGACACCATCGCATCGGCATAGCCGTGCACGACCATGAGCGCGGCGAACACATTGCGCTCGTTGAGCACGAGGCGCTCGCAGTCACGCCGGAGGTAGCCGTGACGCTGCAGACGCTTGTAGAGATAGTCCGTGAACTCGGCCGTGTATGGTGACTTGCGCGTGTCGAAGAGCTGGAACTCGTCTTTCAGTCGTACGCCCAGTTCCTTGAAGTTCGCCTTCACCGTATCGGTCGAGCCTAGGAGCAGCGGCGTACCATAACCTTGATTGAGGTAGGCATTCGCGGCGCGGATGACGGCCGGCTCCTCGCCCTCGGCGAAGATGATGCGCTTGGGGTTGCTGCGCGCTTTCTCCAGCGTTGCCGTGAGCCAGCCTGCCATGGGATCGAGACGGCCGCGCAGACGCGATACGTAGGCACTTTGGTCGGCGAGCGTCGTGCGCGCGACGCCACTTTCGACGGCGGCGAGTGCCACAGCCGGCGGCACCGACGTGATAAGGCGCGGGTCGAACGGCGCAGGGATGATGTACTCGGGCCCGAAGGTCGGCCGCCGGCCGTAAAGTGCGACGGCCACCTGATCGGGCACTTCTTCCCGCGCCAGCTCGGCGAGTGCGCGCGCTGCCGCGATCTTCATCTCGATGTTGATCTCTCTCGCGCGCACATCGAGCGCGCCGCGGAAGATGAAGGGAAAGCCGAGCACGTTGTTGATCTGGTTCGGATAGTCCGAGCGGCCCGTGGCGATGATCGCATCGGGGCGCACGGCATAGACGTCCTCGGGTGTGATCTCGGGATCCGGATTGGCCATGGCGAAGATGATCGGCTTCGGCGCCATGCTCTTGACCATGGCCTGCGTGACCGCACCCTTCGCCGAGAGCCCGAAAAAGGCATCGGCGCCCTTCATGGCATCGCTTAGCGTTCGCGCCTTGGTCTTAGCCGCATAGGTGGACTTCCACTGGTTCATGCCGTCCTTGCGGCCCTGGTGGATGACCCCCTTGGTGTCGCAGAGAAGGATGTTCTCGCGCGTCATCCCCATGGCAATGAGCAGATCGAGGCAGGCAATGCCGGCCGCGCCGGCGCCATTCACGACGAGCTTGAAGGTCGAGATATTGCGACCCGTCAGCTCGAGCGCATTGATGAGACCCGCAGCCGCGATGATTGCCGTGCCGTGCTGGTCGTCGTGGAAGACGGGGATGTCGAGCAGCTCCTTGAGCCGCTCCTCGATGACGAAGCAGTCCGGCGCCTTGATGTCCTCGAGATTGATGCCGCCAAAGCTCGGACCGAGATACCGCACGGCATTGATGAAGGCATCAACGTCCTGCGTGTCGACGAGAAGGTCCATCGCGTCGATATCGGCGAAGCGCTTGAAGAGCGCGCCCTTGCCTTCCATGACCGGCTTCGACGCCTGCGCTCCGAGATTGCCGAGACCGAGGATGGCCGTGCCGTTCGAGACCACGGCCACGAGATTGCCCTTGTTCGTGTAGTCGTAGGCCCGCGACTTGTCCTCCGCGATCGCGAGCACAGGCACGGCGACGCCCGGTGAATAGGCGAGCGAGAGGTCGCGCTGGGTGGTCAGCGGCTTGGTCGGCGTGATCTCGAGCTTGCCGGGCTTGCCCTCGGAATGGAAGCGGAGCGCGTCGTCAGCGGTGAATTTGATGGCGGGCGTATCGGCGGCCATGAGGGTGTTTCCCCGTCTTTTGTACGCTCGCGCAAATGTCTCGGGGGCCGGCAGCCTGCCGAGCATCGCGGCGCAGTGACTGACTAAATTTCCTTTGGACGATAAGCTCCGCACGCCCTGTGCACAACTCGCCACTTGCCTCGCACTGCACCATGCGCCATGTGGTCGGATCGGGAGCAGCCGGGGGCGGCAACGGGATGGCACGACGCGCGAAAAGCGGTAGCAGCGAAGGCGAGGGGCACGATGCCGCACCGCCGAACGCGGAGGAGGCGCGCGCCCCCGTTGGTGACGTCACGCCCTCGATGGCTCAATTTTTAGAGATCAAGGCGGCCAATCCCGACAGCATCCTCTGGTACCGCATGGGGGACTTCTACGAGCTTTTCTTCGATGATGCGGTCGTCGCCTCGCAGGCGCTCGGGATCGTGCTCACGAAGCGCGGCAAGCACCTCGGCCAGGACATTCCCATGTGCGGCGTGCCCGTGCACCGCGCCGACGACTATTTGCAGAGGCTCATCCGCAAGGGCTTCCGGGTTGCCGTCTGCGAGCAGCTCGAGGATCCGGCGGAAGCCAGGAAGCGCGGATCGAAGGCCGTCGTGAAACGCGATGTCGTGCGTCTCGTGACGCCCGGCACGCTGACCGAGGACACGCTCCTTGATGCGCGTGCGCGGAATTATCTGACGGCGCTGTTCGCGTCCTCGGGTGCAGCGGACACTGCCCACGCGCTCGCCTCGCTCGACATTTCGACAGGCGAGTTCGAGATCGCGAGCGTGCCGGCAGCCGACCTGGCCGGTGAGCTGGTTCGCCTGGCGCCTGGCGAGATCCTGCTGCCGGATCGGCTCATGGACGACAAGACGATCGCCGCCTGCGCCAATCACACAGGCAGCGCGCTGACGCCACTTGCGACCTCGTTCTTCGACAGCATGGGCGGCGAGCGGACCTTGCGCGAGCGCCTCGGCGTTGCTGAGCTCGATGGCTTCGGCACGTTCTCTCGCGCCGAGCTCGCGGCTGTGGGTGCGCTCCTCAAGTACGTCGACCTCACTCAGATTGGCGCGCGGCCTGTGGTCCGCCCACCGCGGCGCACGGGACCTGCGACGACACTCGTCATCGACGCGGCCACGCGGAACAGCCTCGAATTGTTGCGCTCGACGCGCGGCGAGCGAGAGGGCAGCCTGCTCTCGGCGATCGACCGGACGGTGACGGGTCCTGGCGCGCGCGAACTCGCCAACCGTCTCGCGAGCCCGCTGCGCGATGCAGCAAAGATCGGCGCACGTCTCGATGCCATTGCCTTTCTCATCGCCGAGCCCCAGGCGCGGGAAAACCTGCGCGGGGCTATGAAAGGCGCGCCGGATGTTGCCCGCGCAACGTCGCGCCTTGCGCTCGGACGTGGTGATCCGCGGGACCTTGCCGCCGTGCGCGATGCGCTTGCTGCCGGGAAGCAGTGCGGCGCCATCCTCGGGGCTGCTGGCGGCGCCATCGGGCTCCCCGCCGAGTTGTCGCGCGCGGTCGAGAACCTGGGAGGAGGGCAACAAACGCTCGCCGATCTGCTCACGCGGGCGCTCGTCGAGACGCCGGGCCATCAGCGCCGCGATGGCGGGTTCGTGCGCGCGGGCTTTCGCGCCGATCTAGACGAAGCGCAGGCACTCCGCGACGACAGCCGCCGCGTTATGACGTCCCTCGAAGCGAAGTACGTCGAGCAGACGGGCATCAAGACGCTCAAGGTTCGGCACAACAATATTCTCGGATTCTATATCGAGGTTGGCGCACAAAGTGCGCGGCCCATGCTGGGCGAGCCGCTCTCCGCGACTTTCACGCATCGCCAGACTATGGCGAATGCCGTGCGATTTACGACGATCGAGCTTGTCGAAGTCGAGGGGCGCATTGCGGGGGCCGCCGAGCGCGCGCTCGGCATCGAGCAGGAGGTATTTAACGACCTCGCGCGCGCCATTGCCGCAGACGAGCAAGCCCTCGCCAGGCTCGCCGAGGCCCTTGCCGAGATCGACGTAGCAGCCGGGCTCGCCGAGCTCGCTGAAGAGGACAGCTACGTCCGTCCCGAGCTGGACGAGAGTACGTCGCTCGCCATCGAGGGCGGCCGCCACCCGGTCGTCGAACAGGCGCTGCGCGCCGCCAAGGCTGGTCCATTCGTCGAGAATGACTGCGTGCTCGGCAATGATCGGACGGCACCGACAGGCTTCGACGAAGCTGCAGCAGGCCGCATCTGGCTGGTCACCGGCCCGAACATGGCGGGCAAGTCGACCTTCCTGCGCCAGAATGCATTGATCACGGTCCTCGCGCAGATGGGGTCGTTCGTCCCGGCCCGGCAAGCACGCATTGGCGTTGTTGATCGCCTTTTCTCGCGCGTCGGTGCCGCTGACGATCTCGCGCGCGGCCGCTCGACCTTCATGGTCGAGATGATCGAGACGGCGGCGATTCTGAATCAGGCCGGCGAGCGGAGCCTCGTCATTCTCGACGAGATCGGACGCGGTACCGCGACTTTCGACGGCCTCTCCATAGCCTGGGCGACCGTCGAGTACCTGCACGACGTCTGCCGATGCCGCGCGCTCTTTGCCACGCACTATCACGAGCTGACGGCGCTTTCCGGTCGCCTCGGCGAGGTGGCGAACGCCACGATCGAGGTCAAGGAGTGGAACGACGAGATCGTCTTCCTGCATAAGGTGCGCGCGGGCGCCGCAGACCGCAGCTACGGGATCCAGGTCGCCAAGCTTGCCGGCCTTCCCGGTCCGGTCATTGCGCGCGCCGGTGAAGTGCTTGCGCTTCTCGAGAAAGCAGATCGGCGTTCCGATGGCGCTGCGCCGGCCCTCGACGACCTGCCGCTCTTCGCGGCCTCCCGGCCGACGTCCCCTGCCTCACAGCCCACGGGAGCAAATCCGGTCGCGGCGGCGGTGGCCGCCCTCAATCCAGACGACATGAGTCCGAAGGAAGCGCTCGAGGCCCTCTATCGCCTCCGGCAGATGACGAGCCGCTGAACGAAGCGCGCGAAATCTGAGCCACGTTCTGCGCTAGCGCAGCTCACGTTGTCATACCATCCGACCCAGGAAGCCAGCCGCAAGCACTATGATCACAGTGCTCGTAATCAGCAGCATTCGGTCAATTCGGCGGATGTATTCGTCGGCGGTGATGGTCTGGGCGGGTTTGCGCATGGCCTCCTCCAGGGGGCTTTACGGATCACGGTGGCTCGCCCAGTACGCTGCACACCTCAGGGCTGGTTCTGTTGTGACAACGCGCAACCCATCCCGCTGTTTCGGCGGGAACACAGTAATCCACAGCCCATTTTTCGCGTGGCCTCAATTCAACCCCCGATCCTCCCTGGGCCCAGCCCTATTCCCGGCCGGGCGGAAATACGCTATTCCCGCCGATGAGTTGTATGATGAACAGCGCCTGAGCGATTCGGGCACAGGTAGTGCGGTCATGGTGCGCTGCTCTGTGCGCGATCGGGCCGCGAGAGCGGACAGCATGGATACTCTGGTCAAGGACGCGCTGGCCCGCGAGCGGGAGGCCCACCGGCATCCCAATCCGCCTTATTTCGATCCAGCGGCGCTCCGCCATGAGCTGACGGCCATTTTCCGCGCCCATGACGAGAGCGCCGAGCTGGCGCGGGCGGCCGTTGTCGAACGTCTTCGCGGCTTGATGACGGACGCGCGCGAGGCGGCGCGCGCCCAGCTCCTTCACGACGGCAAGGGACGCCGCTGCGCTGAGGGTCTCTCCACGTTCATGGACGAGCTGATTGCACTCGTCTTCGACTACACCCGCGCCCACGTCTACCGCAGCAACAACCCCGCCGACACCGAGCGCCTGACGATCGTTGCGACCGGCGGCTACGGCCGCGCCATGCTGGCGCCGGGCTCCGACATCGACCTCCTGTTCCTGCTGCCCTACAAGCAGACGCCATGGGGCGAGAGCGTTGTCGAGTACATCCTCTACATCCTCTGGGATCTGCGCCTGAAGGTCGGCCACGCAACGCGCACGGTCGACCAATGCCTGCAGCTCGCGCGTGCCGACGTGACCATCTGTACGGCGCTGCTCGACGCCCGATATATCCTCGGCGACCGGCCGCTGTTCGACGAACTCGTACACCGTTTCAGCCAGGAGGTCGTCAGGGGCGGAGAGCGCGCCTTCATCGAGGCGAAACTTGCCGAGCGGGCCACCCGCCACCAGCGCGCCGGCGCCTCGCGCTACCGCGTCGAGCCGAACATCAAGGACGGCAAGGGCGGCTTGCGCGACCTGCACACGCTTTACTGGCTCGCAAAGTACATGGCCGGCGGCCCGAGCGTCGGTGACCCGATCGTCCAGCCGATCTTCACTGCCGAGGAGCAGGCGACGTTCCGGCGCTGCGAGGATTTTCTCTGGACGGTCCGCTGCCACCTGCACTTCCTCACCGGGCGGCCCGAGGAGCGGCTCACCTTCGAGTATCAGCCCCAGCTCGCCGCCATTCTCGGCTACGCGAGCCGCCTCGGCCTCAAGTCTGTCGAGCGCTTCATGAAGCACTACTTCCTGATCGCCAAGGACGTCGGCGACCTGACGACGATCCTGTGTTCGTGGCTCGAGGTGCAGCAGCTCAAGCTGTCGCCGCGGCTCGATGCCCTCCTCGATCCCATGGGCTGGCGCATGCGCCGGCGCGTACGGCGCACGACCGCTTTCCGCATCGACAATGGCCGCCTCAACGTCGCCGACCCGGAAGTCTTCCGCCGCGATCCCGTGAACCTGATCCGCTACTTTGCGCAAGTCGAGGAAACGGGCTCCCTGCTTCACCCGCAAGCCATCCGCCTCATTCGCCAGTCGCTCCGCCTCATCGACGACAAGCTGCGCAACGACCCGGAAGCCAACCGCATCCTGCTCGGGCTGATGACGGCTCGCGGCACCCCGGAGGTGACACTGCGGCGCATGAACGAAGCAGGCGTTCTCGGCCGCATGATCCCCGAGTTCGGCCGCGTCGTCGCGATGATGCAGTTCAATCTCTACCACCACTACACGGTGGACGAGCATCTCATCCGCACCGTCGGTGTCGTCTCGGAGATCGAGCGCGGCGAGAGCGCGGACAAGCATCCTCTCTCGCACAACATCTTCAAGGCGATCATCAACCGCCGCGTTCTCTTCGTTACGGCATTCCTCCACGACATCGGCAAGGGCCGCAGCGAGGATCACTCCATACTCGGCGCCCGCATTGCGCGCAAAGTCTGCCCGCGCCTTGGCCTCAGCGAAGCCGAGACCGAGCTCGTCGCGTGGCTCATCGAGAACCACCTGCTCATGAGCAATATTGCCCAGAGCCGCGACATTGCCGACCCGAAGACCATCCGCGACTTCGCCGAGACGATGCAGAGCGTCGAGCGCCTGCGCCTGCTGCTGCTGCTGACCGTCGCCGACATCCGCGCTGTGGGTCCGAGCACCTGGAACGGCTGGAAAGGACAGCTCCTGCGCTCGCTCTACTACGCGACCGAGCCGCTGCTGTCGGGCGCCTACCAGCCCGTCGCACTCAGCGAGCGCGTGGACACAGCCATCGCGGCGTTCCGCAAGGAAGCGAAGAACGAGCCGACCGACCGCGTGCAGGCCTTCATCGACCGCCAGTACGGCGACTACTGGGTGAAGACTTCACTACCAAAGCAGCTCGAGCACATGCAGCTCATGGCGCGCACGGAAGCGACGGGCAACAAGTTCGGCACGAACTTCACCACCAACGCCTTCACGGCCGTGTCCGAGCTATCCCTGCTCGCGCCGAACCATCCCCGCGTGCTCGCGCTCTTCGCGGGCGCTTGCGCATCGGCGGGCGCGAACATCGTCGGCGCCTACATTGCCTCGACGCGTGACGGCTTTGCCCTCGACACGTTCCTCCTCCAGCGCGCCTTCGAGCACGAGGATGACGAAGAGCGGCGCGCCCGGCGCATTGGCGAAACCATCGAGAAGCTGCTCCGCGGCGAGGTACGTCTCGGCACGCTGATGGCCAAAAAGAATGCGGCGCCCTCGATCAACAACGCATTCACCGTCGAGCCCGAGGTGGTCATCGACAACGTCGTCTCCGATCATTTCACTGTCGTCGAAGTCTCCGGCCTCGATCGCCCCGGCCTGCTCTACGATGTCACGACGGCACTTTCCGACCTCAATCTCGACATCAATTCCGCCCACATCACGACCTTCGGCGAGAAGGCCGTGGATACATTCTACGTGACCGATCTCACCAGGAAGAAGATCACATCTCCCCAGCGCCAGGAGGCCATCCGGGCGCGACTGATCGAAGTGCTTTCGGGCGAACAATCAACTTAGACGCTCCATCACCCCACCGGATCAATTCTGCAGCCCATGAGACTCTACAGCGCCTTCGCGACAGTCGGCGGGCTCAGCATGGTGAGCCGCGTCCTCGGCTTCCTCCGCGACATCCTCATCGCCGCCGTGCTCGGCACGGGCATGATCGCGGACGCATTCGTCGTCGCCTTCCGAATGCCGAACCTCTTCCGGCGCCTCTTTGCGGAAGGCGCCTTCAATGCGGCGTTCGTGCCGCTCTTTGCCAAGAGCCTTGAGAAGGACGGCAATGGATCGGCGCACTCATTTGCCGAAGAAGCACTCGCTGGGCTCTTCGCCATCCTTCTTCTCGTGACTGCGGTCGCGCAGATCGCCATGCCGTGGCTAGTGCTCGGCCTCGCACCCGGCTTTGCGAGTGAGCCGGAAAAGCTCGACCTCGCGACAGCGCTGACCCGCATCGCTTTCCCCTATCTCATGTGCATGTCGCTCGTGGCGCTGCTATCGGGCCTGCTCAATTCACTGCACCGCTACATGGCTGCCGCCGCGGCGCCGATCGTACTCAATGCCGTGCTCGTCGCGGTCATGCTGGTCGCGCACTGGCGCGGCTATCACAATGATCCCATGGCCGGCTATCTGCTCGTGTGGGGGGTATTCGCCGCAGGCATCCTGCAGCTCGCCATGCTCTGGATTGCGGCGAAGCGTGCGGGCTTCGCGATCCGTCTGCGCTGGCCCCGCATGACCGATGGCACGCGACGGCTCGTGGCCCTCGGTGTTCCGGGCTTGATCGCCGGTGGCATCACGCAGATCAACATCGTCGTCGGCACGATCATTGCCTCACTCGAAGCGAGTGCGGTCTCGTACCTCTACTATGCCGACCGACTCTATCAGCTCCCGCTCGGCATTGTCGGTGTCGCCATCGGCGTCGTGCTCTTGCCCGATCTCTCGCGCCACCTTGGTGCCGGGAACCACACCGCCGCTATGGACAGCCAGAACCGCAGCATGGAGCTCGCGCTCCTACTGACTCTTCCGGCAGCCGTTGCACTGCTCGTCGCGGCCGAACCCATTATCCGCGTGCTTTTCGAGCGCGGCGCCTTCACGACGCAGGACACGGAGGCGACTGCCTGGGCCATCGCCGCCTTTGCCATCGGCCTCCCAGCCTTCGTGCTCATTAAGGTCCTGCAGCCGGGCTTCTTCGCGCACGAGGACACGAAGACGCCGATGCGTTTTGCGGGCGTCAATCTCGTGCTCAATGCCGCGGGCTCCATCATCCTGTTCTTCGGCTTCAAGGCGGCCGGCTTGATGCCGCATGTCGGCATCGCGCTCGCAACCTCCATCGCCGCATGGGTCAATGCAATCATGCTTTGGCGCACGCTCAAGCATCGCGGCTACTTCATCATCGACAGCCGCCTCGCACGAAACATGCCGCTCATCGTGCTCGCGAGCGTGCTCATGGGCGCGGGCGTCATTGGAGCGGGCATCCTGCTCGAGCCGTGGATGCGACCGAGCGCCGGACTCATGGTTCAGGCGAGCGGCCTTGCCGCGCTCGTCACGTTCGGGGTCGTGCTGTTTGCGGCTGTCATTCTCGCAACTGGGGTCATGACACCCGCACAGCTCAAGCGGCAAGTCCGACGGTAGATTTCGCGCTCGCGCGCGAACGGGGACGCATGCCTCTGGCATGCCTCCGGCATGACCCCGCACCCCAACAGGTAGGGACACCCTCCCTGACCCACCCGCCTTTTTGACTTGGAGTTCGCCGCGTGTGCTCCATCGTCCCCTCTCCCCGCGTGCGGGGAGAGGGCTAGGGTGAGGGGCGGCGGCACACGCAAACGTCGCGCAAGTTCCCGCCCCTCATCCTAACCTTCTCCCCGTGAAGAACGGGGAGAAGGGATCTGTCGCGTCCGCGGCTTGCTCCCAATCCATAAAAAAGCGGGGGCTCCGGGGGTGTCCCCCGGGCGGAGCGCGAGGCGGCTGCCTCGCTCGCGCTGAAAGCGCGCCGTCCCGCTCAAGGCGCGGGCAGGATCTTGCCGGGATTGAGGATGTTCTGTGGATCGAGCGCCTGCTTTACAGCGCGCATGGCGGCGAGCGCGGGGCCGTGCTCGGCCTTGAGGTATTTCATCTTGCCCTGGCCGACGCCGTGCTCGCCCGTGCAGGTGCCGTCCATGGCGATGG
>VFQP010003711.1_pt1 | contig 15184 bp, 10 predicted proteins | sample 3512351 | NCBI WGS metagenome assembly VFQP01 (sample SAMN10412372, study PRJNA504923) | tailings metagenome | isolation source: Relicate 1 Philex TSF1 revegetated site | place: Philippines: Tuba, Benguet | collected 2017-08-29 | reverse complement strand
GTTTCGATACCCGCATTACAGGTAGTACCAATGATTATGCTAAAACCGCAGGATCGGATGTAGTGGTAATCACTTCAGGTTTACCCCGCAAACCCGGTATGACCCGTGAAGAACTGATTGGTACCAACGCCGGTATCGTTAAAGGTGTTTGTGAGAATATCCTGAAAGACTCTCCCAATGCCATCATCATCGTGATCAGCAACCCAATGGATACCATGACCTACCTGGCCCTGCAATCTACCGGATTGCCTAAGAACAGGATCATTGGTATGGGTGGTACACTCGACAGTGCCCGCTTCAAATACCAACTGAGTCAACACCTCGGTTGCAGTCCCGCCGATCTGAATGCCATCGTTGTTGGTGGTCATGGTGATACCACAATGATTCCGCTGATCCGCTATGCAACCTGGAACAGTGCCCCTGTTACCCAGTTCCTGAGCGATGAGCAGCAAAAACAAATTGTTGCCGATACCATGGTAGGCGGTGCCACCCTTACCAAACTCATCGGCACTTCTGCCTGGTATGCGCCTGGTGCTGCCGGTGCCGCACTGGTAGAAAGCATCCTGCGTGATGAAAAGAAACTCTTCACCTGCTGCGTAAGCCTGGAAGGTGAATATGGCCAGAATGATATTTGTTTGGGTGTTCCCGTTGTTATCGGCAAGAATGGCTGGGAAAAAATCATCGACCTGAAACTGAATGAAGAAGAGCAAGCCCTCTTCAACAAGAGCGCCGAAGCAGTAAGAAGCATGAATGACGTGTTGAAGACACTCTAATTCTTTGCTACTCATCTAGCCTAATAACCGCTCATACAGCAAGCCCTGTTCAACCAAAATTGAACAGGGCTTTTTCATACGCATAAATCACCGCTTGTCATGTGTTTGTCACAGCTCATCCCGAATCAGCCCTTTTTGCTGTAACATTTAAGAGTGCTTTGCGTCTGATTAGGCACTTAAAACAAACACTATGAGAAAGTTTTTGGGAACACTGCTGGCCAGTTTTGGTATCATGATGAACATGGCCATGGCCCAAACCAATGCAACCGTTAAAGGAAAAATCACCGATGGTTCTGGAAAAGCCATCCAGTCCGTTACAGTAACCATATTAAAAGCAGCCGATAGCAGCCTGGTAAAAGCCGATGTTAGCAATACTGAAGGCGCTTTTGAAATTGCGGGGATCAAAGCTGGCAAGTACCTGCTCAACTTCACTATGGTTGGTTATAATAAACAATACTCGCCTGTATTCGACCTGTCACAAAATGGCAGCTTTGATGCCGGCACTACTATATTAAAAGAGCTGGATGGCTCCCTTAAAGATGTAACAGTTACCTCCCGCAAACCCATGATCGAGATCAAAGCAGATAAAACCGTTTTCAACGTAGAAAACAGTATCAATGCCACCGGCAGCAATGCCCTCGAATTACTGCAGAAAAGTCCGGGTATTCAGGTCGATAATAACGAGAACATCAGCATGAAAGGAAAGACTGGTGTACGTATTTATGTGGATGGTAAGATGATGCAATTGGGTAGCCAGGATGTGGCCGCATACCTGAAAAGCATCAATAGCAATGATGTGGAAGCGATTGAAATGATCAGCAACCCCAGTGCCAAATATGATGCCAGCGGTAATGCAGGTATTATTAATATTCGCCTGAAGAAGAATAAAAAATTTGGCACCAATGGCACCGTAAACATGGGATTGGTACAAGGTATCACACCTAAAGGCAACGGCTCTGTAAGCCTTAACTACCGCGACAAAAAAGTAAACCTGTTTAGCAATATAGGCGCTAATACAGGGCTCTATGAAAATGGATTGGATCTGTACAGGATTCAACGCGATACCATCTATGATCAGAAAAGCACCAGCAGGAGCGATAATAAAAGCATCAATGCCAAAGTAGGTGCAGATTTATTTCTGAATACGAAAAGTACACTTGGATTCATGCTGAATGCTAATTTCAGCGATAGCAAGTGGACGAATGAAAGCAACACAGATATTACCTACAAGCCTACCAACCAATACGTAAAAAACCTGCGCGCACTGAATACGATTCCAGGCAGCAGAACAAATCTTAATGGCAATATCAACTATCGCTATACAGATACAACCGGCAAGGAAATAAATTTTGATGCTGATTACGGATTATTCCGCGGTACCGGCAGAAGTTTTCAGCCTAACTATTATACTGATGGCAACGGCAATCCGGTATGGCAGGTGGTAAACAGAAACTATACCCCAACAGATATTGATATTTATACCGCCAAGGTAGATGTAGACATGCCTAAATGGAAAGGTAAGCTGGGATATGGTGCGAAAACATCTTTCGTGAAAACCAGCAATACTTTTGACTTCTTCAATGATGTAAACGGTGTTCCGGTAAAAGTATTGAGCAGAAGTAATAAGTTCGACTACACTGAAAATGTAAACGCAGCTTATGTAAACTTCCAACGCCAGTTGAATCAGAAATTCAGCATTCAGGCCGGTTTACGTTTGGAGCAAACCAATAGTAAGGGAGAACTAACCAGAGCTGATGGAATTACCCAGGCGGATAATATCGTAGAGCGCAGCTACCTCGATTTCTTTCCAAGTGCGGCACTTACCTGGAATGTGAACCAACAAAATATCCTGAACCTGACTTTCAGCCGCAGGATTGATCGCCCCACCTACCAGGATCTGAACCCATTTGAGAATAAGCTGGATGAACTTACCTATCAGAAAGGTAATGCGTTCCTCCGTCCTCAATACACGAATACTGTTGAGTTATCACATACCTGGAAATACATGCTCAATACCACCATTGGTTTCAGCCATGTAAAGGATTTCGCAACCGAAACAACTGATACTACAGGTAATGCTACATATATTCAACAAAAGAACCTGGCTACTCAACGTATCCTTTCCTTTAGTGTAGGTTCTCCCTTACCCATTGCAAAATGGTGGAATGGATATGCGAATATTTGGTACAACTATCAAATGTTCAAAGGACAGATTGGTGATAATACCATCAAAACAGATATACCCACATTTGGTGCCTACATGCAGCATAGCTATACGCTGGGCAAAGGTTATACGGCAGAATTGAGTGGCTGGTTCAGTGGTCCGAGCGTATGGGGTGCCACCTGGAGAAGCCGTTCACAAGGTGGTGTTGATCTGGGTGTACAAAAACAAATCCTGAATAAAATGGGTACTGTTAAACTGAGTGTAACCGATATTTTCCGCACCAACCCCTGGAAAGCCGGAAGCAACTTTGGTGGACTGTTTCTCGATGGCCGTGGCCGCTGGGAGAGTCAAACAGTAAGACTCAACTTTACCTGGAGATTTGGTAATAGTCAGGTGAAAGCTGCCCGTCAGAGACAAACAGGTTTGGAGAGTGAAGCTAAACGTATCAAAAACTAATAGGTGCCTGAGGTTCTTTGTGGTTTAGGTTTTCTTGAGTGTTTGCTTATTTGAAGATGACGCAATGGGGAATTTGAAACCACAAAGGACACGAAGGACACAAAGGGAAACACGAAGGAGTAGGCATTTTAGCGGCCGCCAAAGAGGTATTGCTGGGCGGTAAAGGCGATCTGGGTTGTATCCTGATTGAGCATACAATTAAAATGAGCTCGTTTGCAGGTTTTGCTGCCATAATTGGAGCAGGGCTGGCAGGCGAGCTCTTTTACGATGAAATTATGATAGGGAGGTAGCTGATGGACCTGCAGCTGCTGTTCACCATAATAGGGCTCTACATCCAGTTTGGGTGAAGTGCCTCCCCAAATGGCTAGTACAGGTTTATTAAAAGCACAGGCTATATACTGCAGGCCGGTATCGTGAGAAATCACCAGTTTTGAATCCCTGACAATACAAGCCGATTCATGTAAACTAAACTTTCCGCAAGCATTATAAATGCGGATAGGATCCAATGCGGCAACTTGCTCCCCTTCCTCCTTATCTTCTTTACCACCAACCAATATAATCGGATAGTTAATCTTGGTACACAATTCACGCAGTTTATGAATGGGTAACTTCTTGGTATAATAAGAAGCACCGATTACCAATGCAATATATCCTGCACTATGTGAAAGCGGCAAATCATTGGCTTGTAAAGAAACATGTGCAGGAATGAAATAATCTAATCCCATCCCATCATTGCTCACACCCAGAGGTGCAACGGTATCCAAACTTCTGTCTGTAATATGCCGGCCTGGCATTTGATTAATACCAAAGCGGGTGAGTATAAATTTCTGCCAGCTTAATTTTTCATACGTGAGTGCCGGCACTTTCAATGCCTGTTTAATACGCCAGGTACGATAATTCTTATGCAGGTCAACCACCTGATCAAACTGTTCTTCTTTGAGTGTCTCGATCAAGCGATCAAGGCGACCATCGAAATAATGAAATTTGTCAACATAAGGATTGGCTTCCGTTACTGCTTTAAAAGACAGCTTGGTAAGAAAGTGTACTTCAGCCCCGGGTAATTGCTGTTTAAGACAACGAAGTACGGGCGATGCCAATACGATATCACCAATAGAAGAAAAACGAATCACCAGCAATTTCATGCTGCAATATAACCATAGATTGCATCGGTTGCTCCTTGCCCCTTTCTCCTATTCCTCAACATAATTGAGGTCTTTATGAAAAGTTTCTTCCGTAAAATAGAAGGCGATAAGCGTAACGACCATGACCACAACACCTGTTACAATGCCGCTATTAATGATGCTCCAACCCCAGCTTTGCTGGAACAGGTTCAGGAATAACATATTAATAAGGGGTAATGCCCCACGAACCATATTGGGAATAGTGGTAGCAGCGGTGGCTCGCAAATTAGTACCAAACTGTTCGGCACCCATGGTGACAAAAATGGCCCAGAACCCGGTACTAAAGCCCAACCAGGTACAAATAACATACATGGATATATCCGAATCATTATATGGGCTAAAGAAAAACAGTAGTCCAATGATCGTGAAGGAATAGAAAAGTAATAATGCTTTTTTCCTACTCTTGAAATACTGGCTTACCAAACCTACCAGCATATCACCAATAGCAATCGCGGCATATGCGAACATGATGGATCGTCCGGAGTCGATGGCAGTACTGCCAAACATGGCTTTCCCGAACCGGTCACTTTGATTCACCAATATGCCAATTACATACCAGGTGGGTAGTCCGATTAAAATAGCGAATACATATTTACGGATCCTTTTTGCATTATTGATAAGCATCAGGAAATTGCCCCTTTGAACATTTTTTTCTTTGGCATGCTTGAACATGCCCGACTCTGCCACACTTACCCGCAGCAACAGAAGACCAATGCCCAAAGCCCCACCAATCTTATAACAAAGACGCCAGTCTTCTGTACTTTGATAGGTAAAATAAGCGGCTACAGCACCACTCAGGCCAATACCTGCTACCAGGGAGGTACCAACGCCACGTTTATTTTGTGGTAGTAATTCACTAACGAGAGTAATGCCGGCACCCAATTCACCGGCCAGGCCCAGGCCGCCTACAAAACGACAAAGTGCATATTGATCGACTGTTTGAACATATCCGGTAATAAAGTTAGCGACTGAGTAGAGAATGATGGAACCAAACAACACACTGAGGCGACCTTTCTTATCTGCCAGTACGCCCCAGAGTATGCCACCTATGAGTAAACCTACCATTTGCCAATTGATCACTTTGGTACTATCGGCCAGCATGGTAGCATCGGTGGCACCTACGCCCAACATACTGGGTTTCTTTACAATGGTAAACAGGAGCAGATCGTATATGTCTACGAAATATCCCAGTGCGGCAACAATCACAGGCAGGGAGAGAACGCCGTATTTCTTTTCGGTCATGAGCAAGCTGTTTGGTACAGTGAAGAGGGAAATTAGCGAAATCCCTTCAATGCAACAGGCCTTGCGATCACAATAATTTTATTTAGGGGATCAGGATGGGGTATTATCCTTCTTCTTTCTTCCTGCGAATAATTTAATGAATACGGGGGCTGTGGTGACCAGTACAATTCCCAGCACAATCACTTCCAAATGATCTTTCAGATCGAAACCGAACTGACTGAGTATCCATTTTTGCAGAAAATGGCCGGCAAAGAGCATACTGAATACCCAGGCCACACAACCAACAATATTGAAGAAAACGAATTTCTTTTTTTCCATGCCCACAATACCCGCTACAATGGGAGCGAATGTTCTGATAATGGGAATGAAGCGGGCTACAATGATGGCACCACCACCATGTTTTTCATAAAAAGCCTGGGCTTGTTCCAGATAGCGGCGCTTGAAAAGCATATTTTCTTTCCAGCCATACATGGCAGGACCTACTTTAGCCCCAAACCAATACCCTACTGTATTTCCGGCAATACCTGCTGCTGAAATGAGCAGCATCAGTACAAACAGATCAAGGTATTCATTACCGGTAGGAAAAAATTCATTGGCGAGATTGGTACTATAAATACCTGCTACAAAAAGCAGGCTATCACCTGGCAGGAAGAAACCGGCAAAAAGCCCTGTCTCCGCAAAAACAACCAGCAATATCAGCCAAAGACCACCATGTTCAATATAGAATTGTGGTTGCAGTAACTGGCTCCAATGGAACTCTAACAATATCTGTAACATGCTACGGGGTTAACTATTCAAAGATATATCGGCCGGTTCATCAAGCGCACCTTCCCATTTGCTCACCACACTGGTAGCCAGGGCATTGCCCACTACATTGGTTGCAGTACGGAACATGTCGCAAAAATGATCGATAGGAAGAATCAAGGCAATACCTTCAGGCGGAATATTAAACATGGCACAGGTAGCAGTTACTACCACCAATGAAGCCCTTGGCACACCTGCAATACCTTTACTGGTGAGCATGAGCACAATGAGCATGGTTAACTGTGTACCCAAATCCAGCTGTATGCCATAGGCCTGGGCAATGGCAATACTTGCAAAAGTCATATACATCATACTACCATCCAGGTTAAAGGAATAACCTAGTGGAAGGATGAAGGAAACAATCTTATCCTTACAACCGAAACGCTCCAGTTCTTCTGTTAGCTTTGGAAAAACAGCTTCACTGCTGGTGGTACTAAAAGCAATGATTAATGGAGGGAATATTCTGCGCAACAGATCGGGCAAACGTTTCCCGAGAATGATAAAACCTACCGTTAAGAGAATCGCCCAAAGAGAAGCGATACCAATCAGGAAGTAAAGCAGGTATTTACCATAGAATACAAACACATCTAACCCCTTGGTAGCAATCACCGCTGCAATTGCACCAAATACGCCTATAGGGGCAAAATTCATCACATACCCTACCATTTTCAGGATCACATGGGCTACGGCATCCAGGCCCTTTACCACTACTTTGGCCTTATCGCCCAGGGCAGCGGTAGCTACCCCAAAGAAGATACTGAATACCACCAGCTGAAGAATTTCATTGGTAGCCATCGCTTCAATAACACTCTTGGGGAATACATGCTCTACGAATTTCTGAATACTGAACTCCTGGGTTTTACCTACGAGGTCCTGTGCGCCACTGATATCGGCGTTGTTCAGATCAATACCCATACCGGGTTTAAAGAGATTTACCAGCAGCATACCCAGCAGCAAACTGACGAGCGAAGCAGAAATAAACCATAATAAAGCCTTACCACCTACCCGGCCAACGGTTTTTAGATCACCCAGTTTGGCAATACCTACCACCAGGGTTGAGAACACCAATGGCGCAATAATCATTTGAACCAGCCTGAGGAAGATGGTGGTGAACAGTTTCAGGTTCTTGGAAAACCCGGCAATAAAAGTATCGGAAGCATTATTATGTACGATATAGCCCAATGCCACACCTGCAATCATGGCAATGATGATGTAGAGGGTAAGCCTGTTAGATTTCTTCATGATGGCCCTATTAGTGCCGCAATATAACACATCTGGCTGAACGGGGGGTAAGGATGCCAAAATGGCCTGTCTATAAAAAGAAATGAGATGGAAAGCAAGAATTACCTATTTTTCCAAATCTTTTCTAATCAGAATCTTAACCAAACTGTACTATGAGTTTATTTGTAAAGAAACCATTGGGACAACTCCTGGCGCAAGCCGATGAAGGAGAAAAAGGCCTGAAGCGCACCCTCGGCGCCGGGAACCTGATTGCCCTGGGTATCGGCGCCATCATTGGTGCCGGTCTGTTTGTGAGAACAGCTGCCGCAGCAGGTCAAGCTGCTGGTCCTGCCGTAACCATTTCCTTTATTGTTGCAGCCATTGGTTGCGCATTCGCTGGTTTGTGTTATGCCGAATTCGCTGCCATGATCCCCATTGCCGGTAGTGCCTATGCCTACAGCTATGTAACCATGGGCGAATTGGTAGCCTGGATCATTGGATGGGCCCTGATCATGGAATATGCACTGGGCGCTGCAACTGTATCCATTGCCTGGAGTGAATACCTCAATAAACTATTAGATGGAGGTATCCCCTATGAATGGTCGCATAGTCCCTTTGAAAGCTTTACCGACTCTGCCGGTGTACTGCATAAAGGCATCATCAATGCCCCAGCATTGGTTATCCTCCTGCTGCTCACCTTACTACTCATCAAAGGCACACAGGAATCGGCCATCGTGAATGCAGTTATTGTATTCGTTAAAGTAGCCATTGTAATCCTGTTTATTGCACTGGGCTGGCAATATATCCGCCCCGAAAACCATACGCCCTATTTCATCCCCGAAGGAACAGCTGCCGTTACCGATAATGCAGGTAAGGTGATTGCCGATTATACCGGCTTCTTCAAACATGGATGGGGTGGTGTACTGGGTGGTGCGGCCATCGTATTCTTTGCCTTCATTGGCTTTGATGCCGTAAGTACCGCTGCACAGGAGGCCAAGAACCCCAAACGCGATATGCCGATCGGTATCCTGGGTTCACTGGTGGTATGTACCATTCTTTATATCCTCTTCGGACACGTGCTTACAGGTGTGGCCAACTGGAAAGAATTCGTTGATCCTGAAAAAGGACGTGAAGCTTCAGTAGCTTATGCCATTTCTACCTATATGGTGAAATACTCCTGGTTATCCACTGCGGTAACTGTAGCCATCCTTGCCGGTTTCTCTTCGGTAATCCTGGTTATGCTGATGGGTCAGAGCCGTATTTTCTATACCATGAGTAATGATGGACTGATCCCCAAAGCATTTGGTGAACTGCATCCCAAATTCAAAACACCCTACAAAGCCAACTGGATCCTCTTTGTATTTGTAGGATTGTTCGCAGCATTCGTACCCGGACACGTAGCAGGTGACCTCACCAGCTTCGGTACCCTGTTCGCCTTTGTACTGGTAAGTATTGGCGTATGGATGCTCCGTGTTAAATCGCCCGATATTGAACGTCCGTTCAAAACCCCACTCGTGCCCATTGTACCTATTCTGGGTGCAGTGATCTGTTTGGGTATGATCGTGGCATTGGATGCCCAAACCCTGAAAGTGGCTTTTGCCTGGATGGCACTTGGACTGGTAGTTTACTTCCTCTACAGTAAGAAGAACAGTAAACTGCGCGGTAACGCATAAACCGACCTCTACGATAATCTGTAAAAGGCCCTGCCCCATTCTTGGTGGCAGGGCTTTTTTATTGACCAAACCACTTATTTTTGCAACCCGTTCACTTAAAAAAGCACATTATGGGAAGGATTTTTGAAGTTCGTAAGGCTACCATGTTCGCCCGCTGGGATCGCATGGCCAAACAATTTACCCGCGTTGGAAAGGAAATCGTGATCGCCGTTAAATCCGGAGGCCCCGACGCATCCAATAACCCTGCCCTTCGCCGCTGCATCCAGAATGCCAGAAGTGTGGGCATGCCCAAAGACCGTGTTGAAGCGGCCATTAAACGTGCCATGGGTAAGGATACCACCAACTATGAAGAAATCCTGTACGAAGGTTATGCACCTCATGGTGTTGCCCTCCTGGTAGAAACCGCTACCGATAACCACGTTCGCACCGTAGCCAACGTTAAAAGCCATTTCAATAAAGGCAATGGCGCCCTCGGTAATAGTGGCAGCGTAAGCTTCCAATTCAAGAAAATGGGCGTATTCAAACTCAAACCCGAAGGACTCAACATAGATGACCTGGAGCTGGAATTAATCGATTTTGGCTTGGAAGAACTGGGCGAAAGCAATGACGATGAAGGCAATCCCATCATCGTACTACGCTGCGCTTTTGTAGACTTCGGTAACCTGCAAAAAGCCCTCGAAGACAAAGGCCTCAGCACCATCAGCGCCGAACTCGAATGGATCCCCACCACCACCGTTCCCGTAACCGACGAACAAGCCGAAGACATCAGCAAACTCATCGAACGCCTTGAACAAGACGATGATGTGAATAAGGTGTTTCATAATATGGGGTAGTTAATTTGAAAATTTGAAAATGGAGGGAGAGAATTTGAAAATTTGAAAATTTGAAAATTTGAAAATGGAAGAAGGGGCTGTTTAAGTTCGTAACTTTACACGGTCTACAATTGGCTTTCCCATTTTCAAATTTTCAAATTAACACATTTTCAAATCCCCCCCCTATGCCACAAAACATCATCTTCTTCGACGGGGTTTGTAATTTGTGTAATGCGAGTGTGCAGCGTGTGATTAGGAATGATCGGAGGAGGAGGTTTCGGTTTGCTCCGCTTCAGGGAGTGACGGCGCAGGAAATTTTGAAAGATAAAGACATTGACCTTCAAAATGCCAATACCTTCATACTACTACAGGAAGGTAATATATATACCCGCTCAACAGCTGCTTTACTGGTAGCTAAACAAATGGACGGACTCTGGCCACTACTCTACTACAGCACCATCTGGATCCCCCCATTCATCCGCAACGCAGTCTACAACCTCATCGCCCGCAACCGCTACAAATGGTTCGGCAAACAAGAAAGCTGCTGGCTCCCGAGTAGGGAGTTGAGGGAGTTGTTTTTACCGTGATGTTAATTTGAAAATGTGCGAATTTGAAAATTTGAAAATGGAAGAAGATAATTTGAAAATGTGCTAATTTGAAAATTTGAAAATGGAAGAAGGGAATTTGAAAATGTGCTAATTTGAAAATTTGAAAATAGAAGAAATAGCATCATAATAGTGAATCATACCCAATACACAACTGGCTCTCCCATTTTCAAATTTTCAAATTTCCAAATTTTCAAATTTCCAAATTATTCCCCCACCACCCCACGTACCGCTTCCACCACATCTTCTGCGTTGGGTTTGGAGAAGTAGTCGCCGTCGCTGCCGTAGCCGGGACGGTGTGCTTTGGCGGTTAGGGTGCGGGGGCTGGCGTCGAGCCATTTGTAGCCGCCTTGCTCTTCCATTACCTTATTGAACATAAAGGCTGCAGCACCGCCGGGCACATCTTCATCAATGAAAATGATACGATTGGTTTTTTGCAGGGAAGAGAGAATGATATGGTTGGTGTCAAATGGTAATAAGGTTTGTACATCTACCACTTCACAATCAATACCTTCCTGAGCCAGTCGCTCAACGGCATCCTGGATAATGCGAAGGGTAGATCCATAAGATACAATGGTGACATGACTACCTTCACGAATCACTTCAGGCACACCCAGTGGCACGGTATATTCGAGGAGATTGTCGGGTAATTTTTCCTTCAATCTGTATCCATTCAAACATTCAATTACAATAGCCGGATCATTGGCTTGTAATAAGGTATTATACATACCTACTGCCTGCACCATGTTACGGGGCACACATACATACATACCTCGCAGGGCATTCAATACCATACCCATTGGAGAGCCGCTGTGCCAGATGCCTTCAAGACGGTGGCCGCGGGTACGTATGATGACCGGACAACTTTGCTGACCTCTGCTACGGAAATGAGTAGTGGCCACATCATCACTCAATGGCTGTAAACCATAGAGGAGATAGTCGAGGTATTGGATTTCGGCAATTGGACGTAACCCACGAAGTGCCATACCAATAGCCTGACCTACAATCGTGAGTTCACGGATGCCAGTATCCAGAATTCTGTCGGCCCCATGCTTTTCTTGTAATCCTGCAAATCCCTGGTTAACATCACCAATATAGCCTACATCTTCTCCGAAAGCATATACAGCAGGATTAGAGGCAAATAAAGAGTCGAAATATTTATTCAGCACTTCATAGCCATTTACAGTAGTGGCATCGAAGGGGATCAATGGCTTTACTTCTGGTACTTTGAGGGCACTCTTGGCGCCTTCATTGTACAACTGACTATTATACAGCTCGGCGCTTTCTGCCAGTAGTTGTTTTCTGAGTGAACTTAGCTCTTCGGCCGAAGGTGAGTTAGGAGCTGTTTCAATCGCCAATGCGATGGTTCGCAACACATCACGACGCAGCGGTTCTTTATTGGCCAGCAGCTCCTTCGACAATTTTTGCAACGTATTGTACTTGTCGATATCATTCACCATTACCTGACCAATAAGGGTAGCAGCCTGATTGGCCTGCTCCTTGATGGGGGCGATATATTTTTCCCAGGCATTGTTACGGCCTTCTTTCACCGTTTCCTTGGCAGCGGCTTCTACCTGTAGTAGTTCTTCTTCAGAAGCGAGTCCGGAAGCGAGCATCCACTCTTTCATTTTACGGATACAATCCCATTCCTTCTCCCATTCCAGCCGCTCGGGCGATTTATAGCGCTCGTGGCTACCACTGGTAGAGTGGCCCTGAGGCTGTGTTACTTCTTCAACGTGGAATACTGCGGGGATATGGGTTTCACGCACTTTTTGTAAAGCCTCTTCAAATACTTCACACATGCCGGCATAATCCCAGGCCTTTACTTTGTAGATGTTGATCCCATTACTATCGCCCTGCTGTTCAAACCCTTTTAATACAGTAGATATTGATCCTTTGGTTGTTTGAAAACGTTTGGGAACAGAAATGCCATACCCATCATCCCACACAAATACGGCTAGTGGCACCTGAAGTACACCGGCAGCGTTAATAGTTTCCCAGAAGTGCCCCTCACTGGTACTGGCATCACCGATAGTACAGAAACAGATTTCATTACCATGATGGCTGAGGTGCTCGAATGAAGACTGGTGTTTGCTGGCGCGAAAGCAACGAGAGGCAAAAGCAAGGCCTAACCCACGCGTCATTTGCGCTGCAGTAGGTGCCATATCGGCCGAAATATTTTTTCGATTGGCGAGATCCAGCCAATTGCCCTGATCATCTACAAAGCGGGTCGCAAAATGTGCGTTCATTTGTCTGCCCCCGCTAAATGGATCATGCTTGATATCCGGATCGGCATACAGCTGTGCGAAATACTGTTCAACACTGGCCAATCCTGCAGCAAACATGAAGGTTTGGTCACGGTAGTAACCACTTCTGAAATCGCCGGGTTGGAAGAACTTGGCCATGGCAATTTGTGCCACTTCCTTTCCATCACCAAAAATGCCGAATTTGGCCTTTCCGGTAAGTACTTCCCTACGACCCAGTAAACTCACTTCCCTGCTGATTACGGCGGTGCGATAGTCCTCGATCACGGCATTGCGGAAGCCATCAAACGACATCATATCGTTCTTATATCCCAATGTAGAAGTTGAATCCATGTGGCAAAAATAGCATTAACAGGGGAATAGACTAACGTAAATTAGTTTTGTTGAAAATACTGGTACAAAAATGACAATACGGCACGATATTGGAGTGGTTAAAACCGATTCAATGTTCCACTGTTAATTTTTTTCAACCCTAATTCAATCTTTTGTAGATTTGAACTGTCAAAAACAAAAAGCGAGTATGAAAAAGTTATTTTTTTTAGCTGTCATTGGTTTCCTGGCTTCTGTTCAGGTAATGGCACAGGATATTAAGTTCAATGAGAGCGTGCATGAATTTGGCAAGATCACGCAGAATAAGCCAGCAACTTTTGTTTTTTCATTTACCAATAATGGTAGTAAGCCTGCTGTAATTGAGTTTGCCTCTGCAGAGTGTGGTTGTACCACGCCCGAATATGATAAAGCGCCTATTCTGAAAGGTAAATCTGCTACAATTAAAGTTACCTATAATGCTGCCGCACTGGGTGCATTCAGTAAGCGTGTGACTGTAAAATTTGCCGGTGTTCCAGAGCCTGTAGTACTCACCATTAAAGGCGAAGTATTAGCAGCGCCTGCCAGCAAATCAGGAAAATAGCGATTTGTTCATCAAGATAATTGAAGCCCGGTTCTACGAATCGGGCTTTTTTATTTGTGCCTGTATGCTGAACAAGCTTTTTTTGACGCCACAGGCTACCCTATCTTTGCGGCATGTTACAGATTAGCAAGCGCGGACAGGAAATGCCCGCATCACCCATCCGGAAATTGGTTCCATTCGCAGAAGCTGCGAAAAAAAGAGGTACCAAAGTATATCACCTGAATATCGGACAGCCAGACATTGAAACACCACCAATGGTACTGGATGCTGTGCGTAAGAGTGATTTTAAAGTATTGGAATACAGTCATAGTGCGGGAAATGAAAGTTATCGCCGCAAGCTAACTGGCTATTACAGCTCAGTTGGTATAGAAGTAAATCATAACCAGATTATTATTACCACGGGAGGTAGTGAAGCCATTTTATTTGGTTTTATGGCCTGCCTGGATCCGGGCGATGAAGTAATTATCCCTGAACCCTTCTATGCAAACTATAATGGTTTTGCTGTTGAAGCCGGTGTAAAAGTGGTACCTATTACTTCACATATCAGCAACGGGTTTGCATTGCCTGCCATTGAGGAATTTGAGCAGAAAATTACACCACGCACCAAAGCGATTGTGATTTGTAATCCCAATAACCCAACGGGCTATTTGTACAGCCGTTCGGAGATGGAGCAATTGAAGGAAATTATTCTGAAACATAATCTATACCTGTTCTCTGATGAAGCGTATCGTGAGTTTTGTTATGAGGGACAACAGGTGAGCGCACTTCATTTAACTGGTGTTGATGATCAAGTGATCATCATGGACACCATTAGTAAGCGATATAGCGCCTGCGGCGGAAGAATTGGTGCTTTTATTACCCGTAATCAGGCCGTACTAGATGCCGCAATGAAACTGGCACAGGCAAGATTGAGTCCACCCAGCTTTGCACAAATTGCCGGGGAAGCAGCTATTGACCTGCCGGCCGATTATTTCGATACTACTAAGGCAGAATACAAGTCACGCCGCGACCTTATTGTACAACGCCTCAATGCTATGGAAGGCGTATTTTGTCCTAACCCCGGAGGTGCATTCTATGCA
>VFQP010003710.1_pt1 | contig 15184 bp, 17 predicted proteins | sample 3512351 | NCBI WGS metagenome assembly VFQP01 (sample SAMN10412372, study PRJNA504923) | tailings metagenome | isolation source: Relicate 1 Philex TSF1 revegetated site | place: Philippines: Tuba, Benguet | collected 2017-08-29 | reverse complement strand
AGTTCTGTGCCGTCATTTTAACAAAAAGCGCTTGTCGTTTGGATGGAGCGGAGCGCAATCCGTTCTTTTTGACTTAAAATAAGGGGATGGAACTTTTTAGTGAACGGTTTGGAATGAGACAAGCCTTTTGCTCCACTTTTCGACGACTGGAAAAGTGGAAAAAATGCAATTAAAATTTCTGGTGTTGGTTTATCCCCTTTCAGTGTAAGAGCCTTTTACAACTCAAAAAACAGAACCGATTATTTTTCCAATTCCAAAGTCAGGTCGCTGTAGGATTTGTCGACAAGGCTTTCCCGGGTTAATCCGAAAAAGCTGAAATAGGAATCGCACTGTTCTTTGAGTTCTTCCAACGAAAAGGCATTTTCACTATCAATGGCTTCCACTTCGATGAATGTTCCCAGGTTTTTAACCCGGTCAAAGTGAAACTTCACGTTGTTCAAAAAGTAGATTTTTCGTTGTTTGTCTACAATGATTTTTATTCCGAATTGTCGGGTTAATATGGCTTTCAGAGCGCTATCGGGAGCATGTTTATACAAAATGATCTGCGATTCTTTTGATCCGGAAATATTTTCCCGGTCGTAATTGATCAATGAGTTCTCGATGTTTCCTTCTCTCAGCTTTAATCTGCCGTGCGGAACATTGAAATAAGTATCGATTTGGTGATCCAAACCCTGGAATACCGGATTCAGAGCCAACAATTTGGTTTCATAGGAGTCGAATTCTTCCACTTTCGCTTTGAATTCAACATTTTTAATATTCATAGGTTTACTGAATAAATTGTTGAATCTCCTTGTAAAGACGATGCGTAGGAAGCCCCATCACATTCGTATATGTTCCGTTCATTTGCTTTACGGCAACATAACCGATCCATTCCTGCACACCGTAAGACCCGGCCTTGTCGAAAGGTTTGTATTCGTTGATGTAGAAGGTGATTTCTTCTTCCGTTAATGTTTCGAACTGAACTTCTGTCCGGTCGGAAAATGAGACTGTTTTGGAAGAAGAGCCGATAAAAACGCCGGTGATTACGGTATGTGTCTGCCCTGAAAGCTTGAGAAGCATGTTTTTTGCATCTTCAAAGTCGACCGGTTTTCCTAAAATTTCACCGTTTAAGATGACAACCGTATCGGCGCAAATTACGGCCTCGTGTTCTTGTAAATCGGGGAGAAGTGCTTTGGCTTTCAATGCTGCTAAAAATTCGGGCACGGCTTCCGACGCAAGCGTTTCCGGGTAAATTTCTTCTGTGTCTTTGGTTCTTACTTCGAATTCAATTCCGATTCCAGCCAGTAATTCTTTTCTTCTAGGCGACTGGGAGCCTAAAATCCATTTGATACGATTCATAAAAAATACCAGTAAAAAGGCATGCAGCAGCCAATTGCCATTAAGATTTTTAGTAACAGGTCTGCCCGTTTCAGGTTTTTATCCGCCTGCATGGTCAGAAGCCCGATAACAAACAGGATTCCAACCGGAATCATGAAAATAGGGGCAAAGGCGCGTAGAAAAGACTCTTTATAAAGGAAATATCCGTCGACCAAAAAAGGAACGGAAGTCAACAGCAGTAAAACCAAAAGAACGATAGCGATTACTTTGGTTTTTCGTATACCAAGAACAATCGGAAGCGTTTTGGCTCTTAAGACCATATCTCCCTGTACATCTTCGATATCTTTGATAATCTCGCGAATCAGGTTCAGGGTTCCTGCATAGAAAGCAAAAACCAGTACCACGAATGTATTGAAGTTAGATCCGAATGCCCAGCCGGTATGAAGCGGCGTTTCAATCGTTGAGTCGGCAGGAAAATGAACTCCCGGACTCTGAATAAATTCCAGGAAGTGAATACCGCAAAGAATCGGAACCAAAGCTGTTAACCCTGCGATCAGCAGGTTTCCGATCATAAACCGGCGTTTGAAATACATGGAATAGAACCAAAGTACATTGATACTCAACAAATGAATGAAAACGTACCAGAATGTTTCGTAGCGCCAGCTCAAATAACAGGCAATTGCAAAGGCAACGAAGTTCATCATCCAATGCAAAACAATTGCCCAGCGCGGCTTGATAAACTTCCCGATAACCACTTTATTCGGTTTGTTGATCTTGTCAGCTTTTACATCAAAGTAATCGTTGATGATGTTCCCTGCCGCTGCGATCAATATGGTCGAAAAAACAAGCAGGAAAAAATCGAACGGTTCCGAATTTCCCTGGTTGGAATTCACCTGGATGCGCGGAATGAAATACACGCGCATCCCGTACATTGTTAAAGCAATGACGAGTAGGTTGATCGGTCGTATGAGTCGCAGAAAATGCATTATTTCACGATCTTGTATTCCGTTCTACGGTTTTCCTGGTGTGCTTTCTCTTTTTCCTTCTCAGTAGGCATTTTTGCAATCGCTTCATCCGAATAGATCGGCATGGTTTCTCCATAACCTTTCGATGACAAACGAGCTGTTTCGATTCCTTGCTGGATCAAATAATCTTTCACGGATTTAGCACGTGCTTCGGATAATTTCTGGTTCTCAGCATTGTCTCCGCGTGTATCCGTGTGTCCGCCGATCTCAATTTTCAAAGCCGGATTTGCCTTTAAGAAATCACGCAGTTTATTCAATTCGACATACGATTCAGGTCGTAAAGTAGCCAATCCCAAATCGAAGAATACATTTTTCAGGGTAACCGGATTCACGGTATTCGATACGGAAACCATCGGAACATCCATGTGGAAAGATTCCTGGTTATCAGCCAATGTCATGTTGAAGTTCTGAGAGAAAAACGTATAGCCCGGGTAACTTACCGAAAGAGCATAATCTTCATTGATCGGAAGTGAAACCGTAAATGCTCCCGTTACCGGATCAGCTTCTGACTTGATCACTTCTTTTCCTGTTTTGATGTTCACCAAAGAGAATTTTCCCTGGATCGGCTTTTTGGTTACGGCATCAAATACCAAACCATCAAAATAAACTGTTTTCACAGGTCTGAATTTCTCCGGCATGACGAAATAATAGATATCCAAATCTCCGAAACCACCTTCACGGTCAGAAGCGAAGAATGCGATTTCACCATCGGCACTCACCAACAAAGAGTTTTCATCCGCTGAAGTATTGATCGGATATCCCAGGTTTTCAGGTTTTCCCCACACACCGTTTTCATCCATTCTGGAAACGAAAATATCCAGTCCGCCCATTCCGGGATGTCCTTTCGAAGAGAAATAAAGTGTTTTTCCATCCGGGTGAATCAAAACGGATTCTTCCATATACGGAGTATTGATCGTATTCGGTAAACGAACCGGCGTATCCCAGGTTCCGTCATCTTTCAAAGTCGAAGAGTAAATATCCGAATCCGGTCTTCCGCCGCGAGTCATGACTTTACGCACAAAGTACAAAGTCTTTCCGTCAGCAGACAAGGATGGTTGAGATTCCCAGCTGGAAGTATTGATTGCTCCGGGAAGATTTGTCGGATCGATCCATTGATTTCCCAAACGCTTCGTATAAAACAAATCACAGCTTCCTTTTCCTTTCCGGTTTTCGCCATAGTTGATTCCGGATTCGTCGGAACAAGCTACGAAAATCAGGGTTCTTCCGTCTGCAGCAATGGTCGGTGCACCTTCATTGTTTACCGTATTGATGTTTTTCGGCATTGGAACAGCTGTTTCCCAGGTATTGAAAGTACTCAGGTTGGAAACATAGAAATCTTCCTGTTTTTGATAAGGTCCGGCAACGCGTTTATCATCAATTAATCGTGTAAATAACAAGGTTTTTCCATCAACGGTAATCGTAGGGAAATACTCCGGATCTTTCGTGTTTACTCCCGGTCCGAGGTTAATCGGTTTAAATTGATTCGGATTTTTCATTGCTTCGATCGCAAATGCGCAATCGTTGATGAGTTGTTTTGCCATGGCAATATTGTCCGGGTGCGCACCTTTCGATTGAGTAAATGTCGTCAGATCTTTCACCGCATTTTCGTATTCCCCGACACCGTATTCCAATGTTCCTAGGTAATAATAAGTAGAACCTCCGGAAGTAGGATTCGGGTTAATAGCTAATGCTTTTCGGTAATGCTCGATTGCTTTGTGCGGTTGATTCAATTCAATGTACATTTCAGCTTCCACCATGTGAACTTCCCAAAATGCCGGATCTTTTTCCAGGGCTTTTTCCAATAGGGCAATTCCGGCTGCATAATTGGGACCATGTGTTTTCGGATCAACAGATCTGCCCGGTTCGCTTCTGCCTTGTTCATATAAAGCAATCGCCTTTTTGTTTTTTGATGAATAAGTCATTTGAGCAGTAGAGCAGGAAGCTGTAGCCAAAATGAATAATGCCAATAAGAGGTTTCTCATTTTTATGGAATTTCTAAATATTTATGAGTCTGCAAGGAAATTCTCCATTTCGGGTTATTTTTTACATACTCAATAATGGTTGGCAATAATTGTTCCCTTTTTGACCATTCCGGTTGCAGGTAAAGGGCGCAATCTGCCGGTACTTTTTTAGCATGTTCTTCCGCCCACGCCAAATCCGATTTGTGAAAGATAACAATTTTTAGCTCTGATGCTTTCTCGTAGGCTTCATTTACGGGCGCTTTAAACTTTTTTGGGGAAAAAGTATACCAATCCACAGCTCCGCTGAGTTCACTGGTTCCGGAAGTTTCTATTGCAACGTATTTTCCGATAGAATGCAGTGCGTCTACTAAAACACTCAGATCATACATGGCGGGTTCTCCACCTGTAATAACGACTAACTCCCCGGGATACTGAGAGACAATGTTTTTCAGTTCTTCCACGCTCATTTTCGGGTGGATGCCGGCATCCCAGGATTCCTTGACATCACACCAGACGCAGCCTACATCACAACCTCCAAGCCGGATAAAATATGCGGACGTGCCGGTATATTTTCCTTCACCCTGCAAGGTGTAGAAATGTTCCATGATGGGATATAAAGTAGAACTGTATTGTGTCATACTTCAAAGGTAAGTACTAATTGCGAATTACAAATTAGGAATTACGAATTCCGAATTGCGAATTAAAAAGTTAAGGTGAGTCAAGAGACAAGAACTTCTGGAGGCAAGACAAAGAGAATTTTCAATTTTCAATTTGTCTTGTCTCTTATCTCTGAAAGTCTTGATTCTGATTCAATTCGCAATTCGACATTAAGAAAGCGGTTCCAGGTCGCTGATTTCATGAATATTGAGGATAATCGTGCCGTTTTCATCTGAACTGAAGTTCTTTTTGAATTTTACGCCGCTTGCCCACTGATGTTCGGCGTAGGAATGTTTGCGAATCACCGTTTGAGAATAAGTTTCATCAAAAGCTTCAATCACGATCAGCAATTCGGCCAATTTTTCTTTGATTTGAGATAGATTCAGATCATACAAGGGTGAATCTTCATCGATGACATGTACCAGGGTCCAGGTGAGCGGAAAATAACGGACAAAATCGACTTCCAAAGGCATGTTGTAATATTTCCGGGTGACCATGTTGTGGGAATCTTCATTGACCAGTGAAAGCAAGGCATGCACTTTGGTGTTTAATAAAACGCTGTTCCGCTGGTTGACGATTTTGAACATCAACGCCATTTTGTCCTTGTGCGGTGTAATAATCACATTATGCGAGAATGCTATTTTAGTAGAGGGCCGGGAAAATCTTCCGTAAATCAAACCGGTTGCAATCGCAAAGGCAATCAGTCCGACGAAAGCTTCCATTGCTGCTACAAAGGAGGTCAGGTTTCCTCTTGGAGCAATTGCTCCGTAACCAACGGTTGTGAATGTTTGTGCACTGAAATAATAAGCCGCAATAAAATTGTTTTGATGCGGATTAATTCCGTGCAGGTATTCCGTCCCGATCCAGCAATAAATTCCAGCGAAGAAGAGGTTTGCAACGAGAAAACTTCCGACCAGGAAAATCCCGAACCACCAGGCATTGAGATCGACCAGGTATTTGTAGAAATCCTTCAGCATCCGGATGGTTCCGATCCGTTTGATGTTGTAAGATCCGTCTTCGTTCAGAATGCGTTTTACAGACTTTTGATACGTTGTGCCTAATCCGGGATCCTGTGATTCGTATTGTTCCAATTTGCGTTGTTTGTTCATGTCGTTTTACCTGTCCTGATGATAGGGGGAAGGTAATCAATCCCGTGGAATTTTAGGGCAAAAAAAAATCCCGCTCATCGGCAAACGAACGGGATCTTGTAGTATTAATTAGAGCGATTACGCTGTAACTCCTAAAATTTCTGCCATTTTCGCACCGATATGAGCAGGAGAATCAACTACGTGGATTCCACACTCACGCATAATGCGTTTTTTAGCTTCTGCAGTATCATCGTCACCACCTACAATCGCACCTGCGTGCCCCATTGTACGTCCTTTCGGTGCAGTTTCTCCTGCGATGAATCCGACAACTGGTTTTGTACCGTTTTCTTTGATCCAGCGAGCAGCGATTGCTTCCAAGCTACCACCGATTTCACCGATCATTACGATACCTTCTGTTTCCGGGTCATTCATTAACAATTCTACCGCTTCCTTCGTAGTTGTTCCGATAATCGGGTCACCACCGATTCCGATAGCAGTTGTAATTCCTAATCCCGCTTTAGCAACCTGGTCAGCTGCTTCGTATGTCAACGTTCCCGATTTGGAAACGATACCGATTTTTCCTTTTTTGAATACGAACCCTGGCATAATTCCAACTTTCGCTTCACCTGCTGTGATTACTCCCGGACAGTTAGGACCGATCAAACGAGCTCCTGTTCCTTTCAAGTATTCTTTTGCTTTCACCATGTCATTTACAGGAATACCTTCCGTGATACAAACGATTACTTTAATTCCTGCATTTGCTGCTTCCATAATTGCATCTGCTGCGAATGCCGGCGGAACGAAAATAATAGAAACATCAGCACCAGTTTTTGCTACTGCATCAGCAACTGTGTTGAAAACAGGACGATCCAGGTGAGAAGAACCTCCTTTTCCCGGAGTTACACCACCTACAACGTTTGTTCCATATTCAATCATTTGACCTGCATGGAAAGTACCTTCACTTCCTGTGAATCCTTGTACAATTACTTTAGAGTTTTTATTAACTAGAACACTCATGTTTGAGAATTTAGATTTCGTTTTTAAAATGCGCTTCAAAAATAGCGGTTTCTTTTCGTTTTAGCAATGTTTTACCCGATTTTATCTTGGGATTTTGACATATTTTCAATGTTTATCTTAAGTGTTTGAAAATGAATTACTAAAACGGTAAAGGATAGCTCCGCGGTTTTTCCCGGAGGTTTAAATGCGGTAGTTGCAGATCAGTCCTGAATGCATTGATTTTCCGGTTTAAAACAATAAATGGGCTTTAAACTTGTTATTGTAGACATAATAAAAAGTTAATTTATGAAAACCTACATCCAATATTTATTTGTACTACTTTCCGGGTTCAGTTTTGCACAGCAGAAAGACACGACGAAACAAAAAACACCTGCTTTCATTATTAAGATAACACAAGGTATGATCGGTGAAAATAAGTTTGATTTTACCAAAGCCGAATGGGATAGACTCACCCAGGGATTTGAGTTCGAAGATTCCATACTGACAAGTCCGAATACCTATCCACCCAGCGATGGAGAAGGAACATATACATCGAGCAGCTCATCTTATTTTATGGTTTCATTTGCGCTGATCAATAATCCTGAAAAACAAGCCGGGAAAAGATACCGGACAACAACCACGTTTCATCTCGGATACGGCCCGTCTTTGAGAGCGGAAAGAAATTGGGTAAACGAAGACAGGAAGGTGATCGACACACTGACTTCGTCTCAGACCGGAAATCAGTACTTTGTCACTCAGAATCGAAGAAAGGATCTTTCGAAAACCTATAATGCGCAATCCATTCTTTTTGGAATCGGTCAGCACTTTTCGACAAATCCGAACCGGGTGTTTCAATTTGAAACCGGGATTGATTTGTTAGGATATGTTAGTATTATGAGTGATGTAAGTGTTTCTTATTCAGATGCCTATTATATTGAAGGTGTGCCGGCAGGGACTACGAATCCGGGATACCCGGAACCGGTTTCGCAAGTGGTAGAAAGACGTGAATACAAAGGAAAAACACTCGCCGGTTTGATTATGAGAATGCCCCTGGATATCAGTTTCAGGCTTTCAAAAAAGAATTCAGTAGCCGGCAGGATGAGATTGGGAGCGGAACTCAATCCCGGTTTTGCAACACAATTCAGCCAGGGATTAATCACAACGAATTTCAATATGAGCGGGGGAGTTAATTTCCGTTTTCAATTCTAAATTCGTTTTGTAGTTTGGTTAACGAAAAAGCCGGCAGGAAAATTTTCCTGCCGGCTTTTTTTTATAAATGTTTTGTACGAGAATTTAGATAATTTCTCAAAAAAGTAAGCAGTACCAAGAGCTATCGGAGTAAGCTCAATCAAACAATCACTCAAATCCCGAATAGGGAATTTTCCATGTAGTGACATATCTTACACCATTGTCTGACTTCTCTTACTTTTTTCATTGCCAAAAAAGTAAGCAAAAAGGCTAGGCCTGTACTCGAAAACCTGTAAACTACGCAGCATTACGCGAAAGCATTCGAAACTCGTCCTACGGACTCAAACACCGAATGCTTTTTTTCGCTTCACTATCCTTCAGAATACGCCTTTCAGGCTTTCTTCAGTCTTCACAAGCTTTGCTTGTTCTTGTTTACCACAGTTTTCAGCGTAAGGGCCATTTTTGCACTGCGTGCTAGAAATCATTCCTGTTTCAATTCCGGAAGATAACAGTTGTACTCGCTCCTGAAAGGTCGGAACAGGTTTGCGCAGATAGTTTACAAATTAAAATCTGCTTTCTGACAGAATCGTCAGAGTAATAGCGGCAATTTAAATCACCTTTTCGATCGTGATTTCAAAGACAAGTGTCGAGTTGGCCGGGATTTTATCCAGGTTGTCATCTCCATATCCCAATTGTGGCGGAACAACTAAACGCAGTTTTGTTCCCGCTACCTGGTTGAGTAATCCCAATTGAAATCCACCGATCAATCCTTTCAGGTTGGCTTCAAATGGTTTTCCGGGTTCTGTCTGGTCGAATTTCTGACCGTTTGTCAATGTTCCTTTATAGGAAAGTGTTACTTCGCTTCCGGCCTGGATTTTCTCTGTTCCGGAACCTTTTTCCAATACTTCCAGGATTAAACCACCGTCCAGTTTTTCGTACTTCCAGTGATGCTTTTTGGCATAATTTTCTGCTTCGGAGTTGAAATTACTTTTTTCTTCTTCCGAATAAGTGGTGCAAGCCGTAGCAATCAGCGCTCCGATTAATAAAAGTGTAAAATTTCGCATAAGTATCAATATCGAACCGGTGTTACTTCATATCCTTTTTGACGAAGCAATTGAATCACTCCGTTTGGACCTCCCAAATGTCCAGCACCAACAGCGAAGAAGCACGATTTCGTTTTCATCAGTTCTTCCATTTTCGGAATCCAGTTGAGGTTTCTTTTATCCAGGAGCTCTTCGCTGGATTGACCTGTTTGTTCGTGGTTTAAAATGTAATCAGCCAGCGTTTCTATGTTTTGACTGACATAAAGTTCCACCATTTTTTTATAACCGATTTCAGCTTCTTCCGGATTTCGAACTGCAGACATAATACCTTCAGCAACTTGTGAAGCCGGCATTTTATCAAACATGGCTAATTGGAATTCCAATGTTTCAAGCCCGGAAACCGGAATTTTGTTTTGTTTCGCTTTGCTTTCAATTTCCATGTCGATCATCCGCGTTTTCCCGGTAATCACTTTCTGCAAGCTAAGCTGCATCAGCAGGAAAGGTTTTCTTTTTTCAAAACCCTTTTCAAATTGTTCGGGTGTGATTCCCAACAGATCGGCTCCCCAGCGCAAAACAGAATCTTTTTGAGCAGGTGAGAAGATATCAAAGCATGAACCGGAATCCAGTGCAACCATATCTGCTGTGATACTCTGAGCATTGAGATTGGAAACTTCGAGAATCACTTCATCTGATTTGGAAACGATTTTATCCAGTTTTGCAGGGAAATAATAAGCAGAATCCGGTATCATGTGGATGGTTCCGAATAAATAAGACACTTTTTTATCTTTTCCCTTGATTTGATACAAAAGCGAATTGTCCTGTCCGAATACAAACCCGGTGAGAAATACGAGAAGGGTGATTAAGAAAGATTTCATACTATTTCTCCAAAGTGATTTCCGCGAGGTAATGGTCGTCTTCCTCATAAACCCGGCTTGCTTTCAAACCAACATTTTTAGAAGCTTTGAACAAGTTGTCAAAATCCACATACAACCAGTCAAACCAAGGACCTTTTTGCTTTTTGTATTTCATTTGAAAGCGGAAATTCCCATAATACTCCGTATTCAGGTCTACCCAAAGAGCCCCGTCTTCATCTTCATACAGGGAATGAATATCCGAAGAATCACACAGGATTTTTCCTCCCGGATTCAACAGCGATTTTGCATGTTCAAGCGTTCTCTCGAGGTTGGATAATTTCCCTGCAATCCCGATACCGTTCATTAACATGAGGATCGTGTCATATTTCCGGTCTTTCAGGGAAAAGAAGTTGATTCGTTCTGCTTTCAGATCATTGCTTTTCAAATATTCAACCGCACCTTCTGAAATATCGATACAATCTACTTTCAAGCCCAAATCCTGCAAGTATGTAGCATGAATTCCGGCTCCGGCTCCAACATCTAAAACGTGTCCTTTTGCCAAAGCAAGAGCTTTTTGCTCGATCACCGGCATTTCTTCATACTTTCTGAAAAGAACTTCCAACGGAATGATATCGTCCTCGCAAATATCAGAGGAAACAATAATATCTTCCGGTCTTCTTTTATCGGCGTATTCTTTGATCGCATGTCCGATCGGGTCGCCGTATTTTTTTTCGTTGCTCATCTTTATTTTAGACTGAGAGACTTTAAGAGTCAAGAGCCCAGACAAATTTTGGTTAAAAGGTCTTGGCTCATTTAGTCCTGACTCTATCAGTCTATATTAATATTCGTATTCTTCGTAACCTGATAAATCTTCGTCGTCGTACCCGTCTCCGAAATCTTCATCAAAATCGTTCATATCGTCTTCCTCGTCGTCACCGTAAAAGGCATCGTCCTGGATCATTTTAGAATCTTCCGGCGGAGCAATTCCGACAGCCAGATCAACTCTCGGTTTGTCTAACGTTTCTTCTGTGCGTTCCTGCAATTCGATCAGGAAAATCCACATTCTCAGGAAATCGTAAACCAGGATGATTTTTTGATCCGGAGCTTCCATGAAATCCGCCAGTTTTGCTTCCGACATCACACTGGTAATTTCCTGGTCATCGTCCGAATAACTCATGTCCATCAAACTGATTTCATGTCCTTTATCCCATTCATCGTTTGACATAAAGAATGAACCGATTTCCTGGCCTTCGAAATTGAAAGCATTTAAAATGGTTCTATATAACGATTCGAAGTTGTCTTCTTCATTAATACTGATATCGCGAAAAATCTCCTGATCTTTCTCTGAATCCAGTAACACGCGAAATTTAAGCGTACCCATGCAGTTTTTTTTACAAAGATAATGTTAATTGAAAATGCAAAATTGAAAATGGAAAAGTGAAAGGTGAAAAGTTTCTTAATTTTCAATTTTTACTTTTAGTCCTAATTCTTCACCGATTGCGAACATCAATTTCTTTGCCGTTTCGAAATCATTTGGAATTTCTCCTTCCAGGATGGCTTCTTTAATGCGTGATTTGATGATCCCGATTTCCTCGCAAGGTCTCAGATCAAAGGTTTTCATAATCAATTCACCTGAAACAGGCGGTTGAAAATTCCGCACGTGATCTTTTTCCTCAACAGCTTTTAATTTTTCAATAACGAGCTCGAAGTTCTTCTTGTATTTCTTGACTTTGAACTCATTTTTGGAGGTAATATCTGCATTACACAAAGTCATCAGGTCTTCAATATCGTCTCCGGCTTCAAAAAGCAAGCGTCTGACAGCTGAATCCGTTACATTGCTTTTTACCAGCGAAATCGGCCTTAAATGCAGTCGAACCAATTTCTGAACGTATTTCATTTTCAGATCAAGAGGTAATCTTAACCGGGCGAAAATCTTTGGAACCATACGAGCTCCCAATTCTTCGTGCCCGTGAAATGTCCAGCCGATTTGCGGATCAAATTTCTTGGTCGGAGGCTTGGCAATATCGTGAAGGATGGCTGCCCAGCGCAACCACAGGTTATCCGAATTTTTTGCAACATTGTCGAGAACTTCCAGTGTATGATAGAAATTGTCTTTATGACTTTTCCCGTCGCGGGTTTCTATGCCGTGTAAAGCGATCATTTCAGGGAAGAACTGATGCAGTAATTTGGTTGAATTCAACAATTCAAATCCACGGGAAGGCGTTTCCGCCAGGATAATTTTATTGAGTTCATCCATAATCCGTTCCTTAGAAATGATTTCCAGGCGGGAGGAATTCTCCAGGATGGATTGAAGGCTTTTGATTTCAATCTGGAAATTGAGCTGCGTTGCAAAACGAACGGCACGCATCATGCGCAAGGGATCATCGGAATAGGTTGTATCCGGATCCAAAGGTGTGCGCAGAATTCCTTTCTCGAGATCATCCAATCCGTTGAACGGGTCGATCAGGTTTCCGAAGGTTTCTGCCCGCAGATCCAATGCCAATGCATTGATGGTAAAATCTCTCCGTTTCTGGTCGTCACTCAGTGTTCCGTCTTCCACAATGGGTTTGCGCGAATCTCTTTGGTAGGATTCTTTCCGTGCTCCTACAAATTCGACATCCAGGTCTTTGTAATTGAATTGCGCTGTTCCGAAATTCTTGAACAGGTTTACTTTTTTTACCCGCAATTTTTCTCCCGCAGCCTGTGCCAGGTCCATTCCGTTTCCTACCACTACAATATCAATGTCCTTGGAAGGCCGTTCGAGCAATAAATCCCGCACAAATCCGCCGATAACATAAGCTTCCAGTCCTTTTTCAGAAATAATTTGAGAAACAACCTTGAAAACAGGATGTTTGAGTTTATGAGCGAAATTTTGTGTGTGCATGCGGGTACAAAGTTACTGAATTTAGAAAAATCAGCTTCTGATTACTTTTATCGAACTATCCAACCCGATTTTAATGATTTGGGAAGGTGTTTTGAGTTCTTCGTTGATGCGTTCCTTCACAATAGCGTCTACCTGGTTTTTGATTTGTTGATCAATACCATTGAAATTTGTCGGAAAAGGTACGCCGGAAAGGTTTGCAGAAGTAGAAACCAATGGCTTCCGGATGCTTCTGATTAACGCCAGGCAAATAGGATCTTTTGTCAGACGAATCCCAACTGAACCATCTTCTGCCAAAACAGTCGGAGCCAATCCTGTTGCATTCGGATAAACAATTGTCAGGGGTCTTTCGGATAAATCGACCAAATCGTAACAAACAGAAGGAAATTCCGGAATGTACTTTTCGATCATCTGAAAGCTGTCGACCAAAAGAATAAAGCTTTTGTTTTCCGGTCGTTGCTTAATCTCCAGGATGCGTTTGCAGGCTTCTTCATTCGTCGCATCACAGCCAAGTCCCCAAATGGTATCCGACGGATACAGGATCGTTTTACCGTTTTTCAGTGCTTCGATGACAGCGGAATCTAATTGCATACTGTTAAAATTGAGTGACAAAGTTAGTCTAATACCCCCAAATGAAATCCATCTTTTCGTTCAAAAGTGAAAAGTGAGGCTAAATGCGTGTATTTTTCTATTTGATCTTTGGTAATGGATGCAACGGTTGCCCCTTGTTCTGAAGCGATATGGATAATATCAGCCTGCCAAAGTTTTACGAGGTGATCATGAATGGTGGAACGTGCCATACCAAAATAGTCTGCAAATTCCTGGTTGTTTAACTTGTTTCTCTCGAGAAGTAGTTCCATGATTTTTACCCGACAAGGATGTGCTAGCGCTCTTCCGACCAGGGAAATCGAAATGGTTTGAGGAGAATAATCGAAGTATTTAATGACGCCCATAAAGTAGTGGTGTTTAAAGAGTTAATAAAGTACGTTTTCTATTTAAGTTAGTAGAAAAGGGGATATGCTCCAAATTTTTTGAGCGCTTTTTTCGGATTTTGGAAAAACCCAAAAACCCCATTTACCAATATTGGGACGGGGTTGATAATTAGAGTGTTATCTCATTTTAAACATCCCGAAACCATCTTTCTTTTTTTTGCTAATTTTAGCCTTCAATCAAATTTCAGTGAAAAAGATATTGATTATTGAAGATGATCCGCAGATCAGCTCCCTGGTTCAGAAAGGACTAACAGAAGAAAACTTTGACACGAAAGTTTCCAATGACGGACTGAGAGGGTTGGATGAATTCTATTTCTGGAGTCCGGATCTGGTTATTCTGGACATCATGCTGCCGGGAATGAACGGTCTGCAGGTGTGTTCAAAAATCAGGGAAACCAGTCAGGTTCCGATTTTAATGCTTACGGCGTTGGGAACAGCTGAGAATGTTGCTTTGGGATTGGATTCCGGAGCCGACGATTACTTGCCCAAACCGTTTAAGTTTATTGAATTGAATGCGCGGGTGAAATCCTTGCTGCGCAGAATGGAAAACCTGACCCCGGTAGTTCAGAATACTGTTTTCCAGTTTGATGACCTGGTAATTGACGATAATCAGAAAACGGTTACAAGAGCCGGAAACCCGATTAGTTTGACATCTACCGAATACCGGCTTCTTCTGTTATTTGTAATGAATCCTAAAAAGGTGCTTTCTCGTATGGATATTTTAGAGGAAGTCTGGGGAATTGATTTTGAATCTGGAACCAATGTGGTAGATGTGTATGTGAATTACCTGCGTAAAAAACTGGTGCAATTCGGAGGGTCCAAATTGATTCATACGGTGATTGGGATGGGATATGTAATGCGGGAAGAAGAATGAAAATCAGAACACGGATTATTTGGTTACTGAGCACGACATTTGCTTTTCTGGTACTGGTCTTCAGTACCTTTGTATATGTGTTGTCTTCCAATTACGTGTTCAATGATTTTTACGACCGCTTAAAAACGCGTACCACCACAACCATCCGCATTGAATTGGACGACCATCGGGATGACCGTGAGTTTGTGAGGGATTTTAAACAGGAATACCTGGAAAAACTGCCCGAAGAGAAAAGTGTGATTGTGCCGCTGAATAAATTCCGAAAACCTGTCGATTCGAATAGGAGAACGGCTGCCGAAAAAGAATTC
>VFQP010003709.1_pt1 | contig 15194 bp, 12 predicted proteins | sample 3512351 | NCBI WGS metagenome assembly VFQP01 (sample SAMN10412372, study PRJNA504923) | tailings metagenome | isolation source: Relicate 1 Philex TSF1 revegetated site | place: Philippines: Tuba, Benguet | collected 2017-08-29 | reverse complement strand
AACCTGACCTGCCGCCTCTCTGGACTGGTGCCCGGACAGCCCTACTACCCCGTGAGTGCTCTCCCCCAGCACACGCACGCCGTCTCATCGTAATGTGCCGCGCTCGACTGTGACTGACGCCCTGCTTCCTCCTTGACACACGCACATGCCCTCCGCGTGCCCGCAGTACCGCCGCATCACGCCGGTCTTCACGGGCGCCCAGCTGGTGGCGGAGCTGCTGCGCCCCTCCCAGCCCGTCGTGCTGGTGCTGGCCAACGTGACGGTCACCAGGCAGGTGGCGCACGAGGCCGCCCTGGCGCTCCAGCGGCGCCACCTGGCCCCCAGCGACAACCTCACCGCCAGCGGCGGCGGCGCACTGTCCGAGGGCGGCGGGAAGGACAACCCTGGCGCCGGGCTGCTGGTGCTGGACACGTCAGCCACCGTCCTCGGCTGGTGGAGGACAAGCACGCTGGTCGACTTTGCCAACCAAGCGCCCATCTTCACCCTACGCATGCCCGTCGGCCAGCAGGTGATTGCGAGTGGCGAGTGTGCGGGCTACGAGTCCTGCACGTGGCGGCGCCCCTCGCCCGCACTCACCCGAGCCACCACACACCTCTCGCGTGCTCCTGTTGCCGCAGCTGACGCTGGAGCGGCTGGTGCTGGGCGGCCTGGGCCCCGCCGGCCCCAACCAGCAGCCCGCCCGCCTGCGCAATGTCACCTCGGCGGTCTGGGCCTTTGACTTTGACCGCACGGCCCAGGACGCCCTGGCACTCGTCAACGTGTCGCTGCTGGTGCCGCCCGCCGAGCTGGCCGCCCTCTCCAACCTCACGGCGCCCGCCCTGCGCAACGCCAGGGCGGCCGCCTCGGGCGGCGCCCCCCCCGCGCCCGCACAGAGCTCGCCGCCGCCCCCTCCGCCCCTGCCTCCCGCCCCCGGCACCCCCAACCTCGCCGGCACGTCCACCTGGATGCTGCAGGCGCGCTGGGTGGCGGGGCGCCCCGACCCCTCCACGCCCGACAACGCCTCAACGCGCCTGGACATGCTGCGCGTGGGCTTCCTGGGCGTGCAGGCCACCGACCTGCACCTGCTGTCCACCCCGCCAGCAGACCTGCAGGCGCTGGGCGGCAACGTCACGCCCACCCGCACCGACCTCCTGCTGGGGGACGCGCTGCTCATCACGCCGCCTGGGGCAGCAGGAGGAGGAGGAGGAGGAGGGACGGTGGAGGAGGAGCAGCTGGGCTTTGCCGCCTGGAAGGTGCGCGCTCCCTCTTCTCATCGCGCACCTGGTTCCGTGAGTGGGGGAAGACGAGGCGTCATCATACTGGCTCTCTAGACACCGCGCAGGTGGGCGTGGTGGTGGCCGGCGCGTGCGTGGGCCTGCTGGCGGCGTTGGCGCTGGCGGCGCTGTGGGCGCGCCGGCGGCACCGCGCGGCGGCGCGTGGGCTGGCGGACAAGCAGCGCGTGCGCGAGGAGGCGCTCGTCATAGCCGCCATCACGGCGGCGGCGGCGCAGCACGACCCCAGCACCGGCGGGGGCGCCGCCGCGCCGCACGCCATCACGGTGCAGTCGCTGGGCTTTGACACAGGGCACTCGCCCGCCAGCAGCAGCACCAGCCACCCGCACCACCAGCGGCTGACCGCCGCGCTGCAGGCCGCCAGCGCGCACACGGCCCTCAACACGCTGCTCCTGGCCCAGGCCCACACGCAGCAGCAGCGGGTGCACGGCGCCGCGGCAGGGGGCCCCGTCCCCGCCTTGCCGCGGCTGCGGCTCACCTCCCCGCCCGTGGGGCTGCAGCGCAGCGGCCGGGGGCTGTCGCTCCCGTCGCGCCTGAGCAGCACGCCCCACACCCACACGCCCAGCAGCGGGGCCGGCGCCAGCAGGCCCCCTTCCCTGGCCACGGGGCAGCAGCTGGCGGGGCGCGGGCCGCTCGCTGCAGAGCCGCAGCCTGCTGAGGGGGGGGCGCAGGAGCCCCTGCAGGAGCGCCGGCCCCCGGCGGCAGCGGGGGGCAGGGGGCACAAGAGATGCACACGCCTGAGCCTGTCCGTGGACGACGCGGCCCTGGCGGCCGCCGCCGCCAGGCTGAGCCTTCCCACGCACCCCGAGGGCGGGGCAGGCGAGGAGCTCCGCGGGCAGCCTGAGCAGCAACGGCCGCCTCACCAGGCCACGCCCTTTGCGCATCCGCAGGCGCTGGGGTCGGGCGACCTGCCCACCCCTGGCAGCGCGGCCTCGCCGTCGGGGGACAGCCGGACGGGCAGCGCCGGCACGGCGGCACACACCCTGGTGCTGGGCTCCAGCCTGCGCCCGCTGCTGGTGCGCGGCAGCGGCATCCCGGCGGCGCGCCTCCCTCGCCTGCAGCTGGGCCTCGGGGCCCTGCCCGCCGACCCCTCGGCGGAGCGCTTGGGGCAGCGCGGCGCGTCTCCGGCGCTTGACTCGCCTTTGCCTCAGCAGCCGGGCTTTGCGGCGGTGGACTCGGAGATCCGCAACCTGGTCATGGCCCAGCGGCAGATGCAGCAGGCGGCGCAGCAGGCCGGCTTGCAGCGGCAGCCGCCGCAGCAGCAGCAGGCGCACACGGCCCTGCTCCGGTGGCACAACACGGGCCCGCTGGCGGGGGCGGGTCGCGCCGCGGCGCTGGGCGCGGGGGGCTTGCTGGGCGGGCTGGCGCCGGCAGCTGACGGGGTGGTGCTGGAGGAGGTGCTGGGCCAGGGCTCGTTTGCCGTGGTGTACAGGGGCAGGTGGCGGGGCTTGACGGTGGCTGTCAAGACGCTCGTCTTCCACGACACAGGTGCGTGCGGCTTGTGGGCGCGCGCTGGGGTCCTGGGTGGCCTGCGCCGCACTTTTCTGCATGCATCTTAGTTCCTCACGTTTGTCGGTGCTGTGTGCATGCCGCGACCTCACTGCAGGCGTGGCCACGCGCCGCTCGCGCCAGCGCGCTGTTACGGAAACGGCCGTTAACACGCTGCTCTCGCACGAATGCATCTGCAACATGTGAGCCGCCCGGTGCGCCACGCGTCCCTGCGGGGCGTGGAAGGGATTGCTGGGAAAGAGCGCTTGCTGCCCCCTTGTTGTGTGGCGCGTGCAGGTACGCGTACGACCTGCGCAGCATGTCCCCCACCGGGCTGCCGGACGAGCGCTTCTCGCACCTCTTCCGCCTGTACATCATCCAGGTGCGGCGGAGCTCGCCCCCCCGCACCAGCAGCCGCTTCGGTGGCTGCGCAGCGCTCGGGCGTCAGGCGGACGGAGGCCACGCCCCGTGAGCGTGTGTGTGCTACTTGCATGACGGGGCGGTTCACCGCCGCGGCAAGGCAGCAAGGATCAGCAGCGAGGAAGATTAGGCACCAGCCCAGCCCTGTGAATGGCGTGTACGTGCGCAGGAGTACTGCGACGCCGGGTCCCTGTCCCAGGCCATCGACCGCGGGCTGTTCCTCCACCCGTCCTCGGGAGAGCGCCGCCTGGTGCGCTGCGTCGTGGGGTGCCCCTGCGCAGGCCCCGCGCTTAGCTGCAGCACGCTCACGGTGACGCCCTTGCTTTGGCGGCGACCAACTGCGCAGGAGGCCATCCTCGAGGTGGCTGGCCACATCGCGCGCGGCTTGGAGTACATCCACTCGCGGCACGTGGTGCACGGAGGTGCGCGCCCCGCTCATGACAACTCGAGTGGCGCTCACACACGCCGCCGCGAGGGGCGCTGAGCACAGCTTGCGTGTGGTGGCCATGCGGTGCTCTTGCAGACCTGAGCTCGGACAACGTGCTGCTGCGCACGTCCCCCGGCGCCTCCTCGCTGGGCGTCCAGGCCAAGGTGGCGGACTTTGGCCTCTCACGGTTCCTGGACGTCGGCCCCGGCGGCAAGACACACGTGTCTGGCGCGCGCCAGGGCACTCCCTATTACATCGCGCCCGAGGTGAGCGGCAGCCTGCAGGCTGCGTGACAGTGAGCCAGTTGACGAGGTGGGCCTGGCCGGGTGGGGTAGGGTGCAGGGAACGCGACCGTGGATCGTCTGCCTGCTGGCGCGCAGGTGCTCTCCGCCGGCCTGATGAGCCGCGAGGCCGACACCTTTTCGCTGGGCGTCATCCTGTGGGAGCTCTTCAATGCGCACCGGCCGCCCTGGAGGCAGCTGCTGCAGCAGCGGGGGGCCCAGCAGCAGCGCGGCGGTGCGCAGCAACGCAGCAGCAGCGCGGGCGGCGAGGAGGGCGCAGCGGGGGAGGCACGCGGTGCCGACGTGCGTGGCGGCGGAGGGGACGTGGCCGCAGGCGCAGAGCATGGTGAGCGCGGCCTGTTGAGGTCGTGGGCCGGCCGCCACTGCGTGCTGTCACCTTGGTCCACGCTCTCACACTTGCACTCACGCTCTGCGTGCCTCGAGGAGCGCAGGCAGTGGACCCCACAGCCCGCCGCCCGGTGACCAGTCGCCGCCGCAGCATCAGGCTCTGGCGCCCCAGCGCGCGCGGCGCCAGCGCCCCCCCTCGCTGCTCATGGCGCGCCCGCTGCTGCTGGACCGCGACAGCCTCTCGGGCCTGACGCACCCCTGGCCAGAGGGCTGCCCCGCCGCCTACGCGCAGCTGGTGGCGTCCTGCCTCCACCCCATCCCCAAGGCGCGCCCCCGCCTGCCCGACGTGGTGGCGTCGCTGCACCAGGTGAGCCGCTGCCACCCGGTTAGCCGCCGTTCAGGCGCGTCGCTTGCCCTCGTCCGTCTGCTTTGGGCAGGCCCAACGTACCTCCTCTCCCCTCGGCGCTTGAGCCTCGCAGTTGCTGGAGAGCGTGCGCGCGGGCGGTGAGGACGCACTGCACACGCCGTCCCGACCAGGCGCGCACCTGGCAGCCTGGCAGGCGCCCGCGCCCGTCGACTTGGAGCAGGCACCTCTCCCCGCACCACCACCACCACCACCAGTGGAGGAGCAGCGCGCCCCCAGCGGCGGCAGCTCTCACTGGCGCCACCCCCTGAGCCACGCGTCTCTCGCCTCCGCGTCCCCTGCGCCAGGCGCCCCTGCCCTGCCGCCGCACGCCCCGCTGGCGTCGGCGCCCCCCACGACGGAGCAGCTCTCAGCCGCGCCGTCGGCGGACGTGGCGGGGCTGCCCCGGCCCCTCCACCGCCTGCGCCTGCCGCACACCAGCAGCGCCGCTGGGCCCGCGTGGCCTCCCACTCTGCTGGCGCCTCCACCGGCGCCGCGGGAGCTGCCCCAGCAGCCAGCACCGCAGCTCGCGCGCGGGACGTTCGTGCCCGGCAGCTGCGTGGAGCTCTGCAGCGTGGCCAGCACCAGCGGAGGCGCCCTGACGCCGGTGCCCCCAACCGCAGTGGCCCTGCCTCCCGTCGCGGCGCCGACTGCCAGCGGCGCCGCCGCGCCACCGTCAGCAGCGGGCGGCGTGCTTGCGCCCTGGCCGTTAGGCCCGCCGTCATCAGGACTGCAGCAGCAGCAGCAGCAGGAGGAGGAGGAGCCCACGGCGAGGCTGCTCGTGTCAGTGGCGCACGGCGGCGCTGTGCCAGCATCTGAGCAGCACCCTGCAGCAGGCGGCAGCGCTCTGCCGGCGGGGCCCTCGTGGCCCTCGGCGGACGCTCAGGCCATGACGGAGCTGCTCAAGCGGCACTGGGAGCACCTGGAGGCGGCGCGCCAGGGCACGGCGGTGTTGTGGGGCACGGCGGGCGAGGGGGAGGACGAGGCAGCGCTGGCCGTGCGCGGCGAGGACGCCGAGCTGGCGCTGGCGCGCCTGTCCGAGGACGGAGCTGCCTGCGCCACCCTGGGGGCAGGCGCATGGCCGGCGGGCTCGGCGGCTGGGTCAGCCGGGGTTGGGCGCCCAAGCGGGGAGGGCGGCGCCCAGTTGCAGGGGGCGGGGACCGCCAGCAACCTCGCAACCGCGGAGCTTTTCAACTCCGTGGAGCTCGCCAGCGACGCCGTGGCGCTGGGCCTCAACCAGAGGAGCTGAGGTCGTGCCGTGCTTCTGCTGCTTGTTCACCTTGCTTGCCGCGTCGCCTCAGCGTGCCGCGTCGCCTCAGCGTGCCGCGTCGCCTCAGTTGATGACGTCGACGAGTCTAGTGCGCACTGCGCAGAGCCCGCCGCGATTCGTCGTTCCCTCTCGCGCCGAACAGGCTCTCTGTTCGGGCTTGCGAGACTCTCGGCCGTCGGGATCCGCAGCTGCAGCGCACTGCGAGCGCAACACCATGGCGTTCAGCGTGCAGGCCAAGCATGCGCCACGCGTCTCCAGTGACATGCACCACGGAGCGGCCGCCCAGCCTCACCCTCTCGCGCGGCGCGTGTGGGCGTGCAGGGCGGCGGCCTCAGGATCCGCTCCGTGCGAGGGCCAGAACCTCCCGCAGCAGCAGCAGCAGGCGTCAGGCTCCGCATCGCGCGGCGGCAGCGTTGAAGCTGCCGGATCCACAGGAGCGTGCAGCAGGCGGGCGAGCCTCGCCGCCGGCGTCGCCAGCGCCGTGGTTGCGGCTTGGCCGATGAGGGCGTCAGCAGCACCACCAGCACCGGCCAGGCCGTTCTGCGGGGTCGTGGACACGCTGCCGCTGTGGTCGTACAGCGCGGACTGGCAGGAGGGCCTCGTTGACTATGCGGGCTTCAGCACCTGGTACCGAGCCCTGGGCAAACCGTACACAGCGCCAAAGAAGCGCAAGGCGCGCCGCCTGCCCGGTTCGGATGAGCCCGCCGACAAGCTCCCCGTGCTGGTGCTGCACGGCGGGCCCGGGATGCCCAGCAGGTCGGTGGAGCTCAGCAGTGTGGCGGCAGCGGCAGCGGATGATGATACGGCGCCACCCGCCACGTGGCGAGCTCCATGACCGCGCGCCCACCTGCAGGTACCTCGAGTCCCTGGAGCTCCTGGGCGCGGGCGAGCGGCGGCTCGTCTTCTACGACCAGGTGCGGGACCAGCAGCAGCGCTCACCACACGCGATGAGCAGGACAAGGGACGACGTACAGGTGGTGTCTCCCACAGCCACACCACCCCCGTGCGCGCGCCCACAGGTCGGCTGTGGGCAGTCCCGCCGGGCGTCCCAGGGCAAGGGCCCCGCGCTGGCGCGCATCACGCCGGAGCTCTTTGTGCGCGAGGTGCACGCCATCAGGTGAGGCTATTCTTTTTGCGCATGCTCCCCACACAGTAGGAACATCGCCAGCCTGAGGTGCTGCTCGCACCGTGCACCTGCTTGTCATGTGCGCGCAGGCAGGCGCTGGGCCTGGAGCGCGTGCACTTGGTGGGGCACGGCTGGGGCGGCATGCTGGCCTTGGCCTACCTGACCACCCCCACAGCAGCAGCAGCACGCGACACGCCGGCCCCCTCCCTGCCTCTAGGCGTGGCCTCGCTCACGCTGCTCTCCACGCCTCCCACCTGGGACGCGCTGGTCCGCGACCGCCGGGAAAAGGTGCGCGTGGGGATCTGCAGCTGCCGCCTCGCAGGGGGTGCGTGAGGGGCTGCTCGTCACGTGAGGCCAGCGCACTCGGTGCTCGCTGCAGGCGCAAGCGCTGGGACCAGGCGTGTGGTCGGTCCTGGAGCAGGGCGACGGCGCTGCCGAGGCGCCGCCTGGGTATGAGGACGCGTGGCGGCAGTACGAGCGCGCGCACGTCGTGACCGGGGGAGCGGAGCCAGGCTGCCTGCGCATCGCGCGCGCCGGCGTGTCCCCGTCCATCCAGAAAGGGTTGGCAGGCGGCCGCCTTTTCCAGGTGAGCACCACTCACTGGGAGGCGAGCGCCAACCACCGGTGCCATGACCACCACCTCCAACCTTGAGTGCCACCTGGCGTGGCGTCCTCGCCCGTGTGCAGGTGGGAGGCACCCTTGCCGGGTGGCGCCCCATCCAGTCGGCCGAGGCGCAGCTGCCCCCGGCGCTGGTGGTGCGGGGCACGCAGGAGGAGCTGTCCATCAGCAGCACGCAGGAGCTGCTGGCCTCGGTGAGCGCGTCCAGCCCAGCCGGAGCCAAGCTGGTGGAGCTGCCCGGCGGCACCATGGTGCACGTGGACGCGCACGAGGCGCTGCTGCGCGAGCTGGACGCCCACTTTGCCACCACCGAGTTCTTCGACGCGTGATGGTTCCAGCCATGCTCGGTGGATCTCGACGCAATGCACGGTACTGCTGATCGAGCGTACTACGACGCGGACCTCCCCGGACCCCCTGCTCTGCGGTGCAGGCGCTGCCAGAGCAAAGAACCATGCATGCACCCCTTGTGCAACGATGTCCTGCTGCGCCGATGCCTTGATCTGCGGAATTCCCGCATCTGCTCGATTTGAATGTGCTTCCACCTGCGTGGCGGCGCACACAAAGAGCAAAAGAGCAGAGAGGCACAGGCACTGCGTGCGCGCGCGCGTTCACAGGCGCTCCGCGCTCGCGCAAGGCGCTTCTCGTGGAGTTTGCGCCTTGGGGTGGCCCTGTGCGCGAAAAGCCGCCCCCCACCAGAGAGGCGCAGCGGGCGGCCGGGCTCGGGCGAGGCAGCACGCGTGCATGGCTCCGCGTCGGCCCGTGCAGTTCTGGAAGGTGAGAACGGCCGAAATCGTGAATCCCGCCACACGGCGCACCCTTGGCGTTCTCGGCGCCCCCACACAAGCGGGGTTCCTCCGCCACGCGCCCAGCGAGAGCGCGTGCAATTGTGGAGAGCGAGTAGTGCTGCGCCTTGCCGTGCCGCGGTGCGCGCAGCCGTTCAACGATTGGTGGCGCGCGCAGCTGGAGAAGCTCGGGCGCAGGCCCAATGCCCAGGAGATCAACACCTGGTGGGACCAGGAGGCCGAGCGCGCGTGGACGGCAGACGTGCGGCCCTCCGCCAGGGCCACGCGCGTGCACGCCAAGTGCCTGCGCAGCGTGGACGCCGTGCGCGAGTACTTTCGGGCCTACCGCGCTGGAAAGCGGGTGAGCAGAGCGGGCGCCTTCCACCTGCCTGCGCTCGACCTGCGCCAAGGAGTCCAGCGCGCAGCGACGCGCCACGCGTGGCCTCGCGCAGGGCCTCGAGCACGCCGAGGACGACGCGGAGGAAGACGCAGACGAGGTGACGGACGCGGAGGATGAGCTGGACGGCGGCCAAAAGCAGCCCGCCAGCCAGGGGCGAGACGCACACCACCCGCGCCGCATCACCAGCAGCAGCAGCGGCGGCAAGCGCGGCGAGGAGCAGCAGCAGCAGCGCCAGCAGCAGCAGGGCGGGCACGCCGCCAAGAAGAGGAAGCCCAAGCAGCAGCAGCAGCAGCAGCAGCAGCAGGGGGTGGGCGGCGCGCCACCAGGGGCGCTGCACGGCGGCGGCAGCGGCGGCGAGCACGACCCCAGCAGCCTTGAAGCTGGCGCCGCCGCGACAGCTGGCATCGCCTTCTTCCACTCGGCGGCACTCCCGCTGATGCAGCATGGCCACTGCTCGCTGGCCACGCTGTCGGCGCCCCTGCCACCCACGCACCTGGGCGGCGCCTTCGGCGTCCGCAGCGAGGGCGGCATCAGCAGCCTGGCGGCAGACGCCAGCTTTGGAGCCGCCGTGCTGGCGGCGCAGCAACCTTGCGCGGCAGGCCAGCCGCTGCCTGTCCTCGTCACGGGCGGCCACAGCATCGACGGGCGCGCGCCGCACATGGACGTCACCGCGCTGCTCGGCCCTGCGCCTGCGCAGCAGCAGCAGCAGCAGCAGCAGCAGGCGCGCTCCTGGCAGCCGCCGGGGCAGCGCACAGCGGCGTCTGACGCCCTGGGCATGGGTGCTGCTGCCGTGCTGCCGCCCCAGCGCCCAAAGGCGGCGACGTCAGCACCGCCGCTCGCCTCGCCGCCGCCGCCGCCAGTGGGCGTCGTCCGCATCAAGCAGGAGCACGACGAGTCGCACGCCATCAAGCAGGAGCACGACGAGGGGGAGGGTGGTGGCGCCGGCGGCGGGCAAGACGCAGCGGAGCACGGCTGGCTGGCGCTGGGGCACGCGGCCTCCCCGCTCCGCCAGCTGCGGCACGCCAGCTGCGCCATGCCCTACTTCACCCCGGCGGTGGCGTCCAGCCTGGGATCGCCTCCGCGCGTCAGCACGGTGCGCGGCTCCAGCCGCGACGCGGCAGCACCGGGCGGCGCGCTGGCCGCGGCCCCCGGGGCCATGCAGCACGGCGGGCACCGCTGGCAGCCGCTGCGCGCAGCAGGTGCGTGCCGGTGACCTGCCGGGCGACTCTCTTCCCCCCTCGCAGCACCGGAACGCGTAGCTGCTCTCAGGAATCGCCCGTCCGCAACGCTTGGTGTGCCTCCCTGCGCGTTTGTTGCCGCGCCGCACGCAGCCGTGCCGGTGGTCAGCGCGGCGGCCTCGCAGCGGGCGCGGCAGGCGCAGACACCGCCCTCCTCCTCTGCCACGCCGCAGCACCACCAACGCCACCACGCAGCGCCACCCAACGGCCACCAGCAGGGCACCAGCGCAGCGCCGTGCCAGCAGCAGGTGCCGGCCGCCGCCAACGCCGCAGCAGCGGCGCCTGCGGCGGCGCAGCACGGCGCGCGGCACGCCATTGGCAAAGCGCAAGCCGGCGGAGCGCCCTGCCCTGCCCTCCAGCACGACCACCCGCAGCAGGCGCCTCCCGCAAAGCGCCACCAGGCCCTGCCGCCCGCGTCTTCCCCCTCGCCCGCCGCCCCCAACGCCAGCGCTGCCGCCGCCCTGGGGCTGGCGCAGGCGGCCAAGCGGCGGCTCACGCTGGCGGACCCCCCCGGGCCCCTTGGCAGCAGCAGGGAGGACGCGGCGGGCGGACGCGCGGCAGTGCAGGCGCCCGACCCCGACTCAGCGGGCTCCCGCGCGGGGGCGCCGTCGGGCCAGGCGCCGCCACCAGCCCCCGCGCCCAGCAGCGCCGGCGGGGCAGGCGCCCAGGAGGGCGAGGCGCGCGGCGGTGGCAGGGACGTGACGGGCGCCGGTGAGGAGGTGCGGCGCCTGCACAAGCTGGTGGTGCTCACGCGGGACAGCGCCGACCTGCGGCCCCAGCCCTCTGTGGTGCTGCAGCACCTGGTGCCGCGCACGGCCCCCGGCGCCGACGCGACGCCCGCGCCGTCGCTGGCGCCGCCGCAGCGCCCGGCCGACAAATCGCACGAGGGCGTGGCGGGGCCGCTCCCCTCGGAGCTCGACCCTCTGGCAGCGCCCGCCGTGGCCGTGCGGCGCTTCCCCCTGGCTCCCCTCCCTCTGCAGCAGCAGCAGCAGCAGCACCCGCAGCAGCCGACCCGGGCCAGCAGCGCGCCCCTGCCCGCGCCCTCCCCTGGTGGGGGCGAGGCGGTGCGGGGCGCCAGCACGCCCACGGCCACGGCGCCCCGCAGCGTGACGCCGGCCCCCGTCGGGCTGGACGAGGACCAGCTGCTGCTGCTGGACGCTGACGTGCGCGACATGCTGTGCGAGCTGGGGCAGACCACGCCGCAGGCGGCCGTGGGCGTGGTGGCCGCCTTTGCCACCCCGCTGAGCGTGGGCGCGCTGGTGGGTGGCGGGGTCAGCAGCGCGCCCGGCACCGCCACGGCGCTCATGGGCCCCACCTGCTGGACCTTTGTGTCAGAGCCAGACGTGCACCTGCCCAGCGCCTTCCAGCAGCCGCAGCACCAGCTGGTCGTCATGCAGCCGCCGCAGGGCGCCGCCGCACCGCCCAAGGCCGCGCCCGGCCAAGCGCCGCACGCCGCGCTCGCCCACGAATTGTCCTGGGTGGGCGCGCCGGGCCCCAGCTGCAGGACCCCGCCGCTGCAGCAGCAGCAGCAGCAGCACCTGGCAGTCGTGCTGGCGCCGGGTGGGCAACCGCAGGGCGCCGCGGCGACGGCCACGGTGCAATGGCACAGCCTGGCGGCGGCGCCTGGCCCGACGGTGGTGGGCCACCCGCTGGGCAGCCAGGCTCCCACCGTGCTGCACCACCACCCCGCCGGGTCCACTGGGCTGGCGCTGGGGCGGCAGCAGCGCAGCGTCACGTCGGGGGCCGCGGCGGCGCCTGCTGACGTGACTGCGCCGGGCGTGGTGGACTGGCAGGCGCTCATGGTGCACACCCTGAGGCACCAGCAGCTGCAGCTGCAGGCGCAGCAACTGGCGGGCGCGCCTGCCATGCCGCTGCTCTCCTCGTGCGCCAGCACCACCACCACCACCACCACGGGCGGCAGCGGAGGCAACGGAGGCGCTGTGGCTGGCGGCGGCGGCGGCGGCGGCGGCAACCCCAGCGGCAGCGCGGGCGCGGGCGCACGCAAGGCCGGCGGCCCGTCCAAGGCGGGAGGGGAAGCAGGCAAGGGCGGCGGCGCGGGCAAGGAGGCGCCTGCGCCGGGCGGCGCCGCCGAGCGCCCCCCGGGTGGAGGGGGGCGCGGCGGCTCCAAGGGCGCAGGGGGCAAGGCGCCCCGCGCCTCCTCGGCGGGCACCGCGCCCGTCCCCAGCGGCGCAACTGCGGCGGGCGACGCGGGGTTGGCGGCGGCGGGTGCCCTGGCCGAGGAGCGCCCACGCAGCGGCAAGCCAGCGCCTTCCGCGGCACCCACGCAGCAGCAGGCGCGGCGCCTCCAGCGCAAGCCCTCTGCGGAGGACGTCGCCGCATTCGGCCGGCCCAGCAGCGGCGGCAGGGGTGGGGGCCTTCTGGCCGGGCCGGGCGGCGGCGAGCCCCACGCTGCCCAGGCACCCTCCGCCCGACAGCCGCTGCACGTGGCTGGCGCGCGGCCGGAGGGCCACGCCGCGGGCGGCCCTGCCCCTGGAGACGAGGGCGCCGGCCTGGGCCTCAGCGCCTCGTCCGAGGACCTGAGCCACATGTGCATGGCCTCCCCAGGGCGCATGTTCGCCGCCCTGCCGCACCTGGGCGGCCCGCCCTCGCGCGCGCCCACTGGCGCCGTCCCTCCTCCGCCGCTCTTCCAGCACCCAGCGCAGGCGAGGGGGCTGGGCGGCGGCCCTGGCGACAGGGACGCGGGCCATCCCTCCCTCGCGCCTCTGCCAGGCGCGGCCAGGGGCGCCGGCGCCGCGCACGCGGCGTACGGCCCCTCGTCGTGGGCGCTGCCGTGGCCGGGGCAGTGGTGCGACGCGCCCGACGGGGGGCAGGAGCACCTCCCGCCGCCGCCGCAGCAGCAGCAGCAGCAGGGCTACGGCTCTGGGCAGCCGTGCGCGCCACGGTCCGGCACCGCGGGCACCACCACCACCACCACCAGCAACCCCCGTGAAGGGCTGCCCCTCGGCCTGGCGCCTGCGCAGCACGGTCTGGACGCCGGCGCCGCGGGCGGGGCCTTCCAGGAGCAGTGCCACGGCGGCCAGGGCGCGACCGACGCGCTACACGGCGCCACGGCGCTGTCCCTGCCTTGCGACAGCCCGCTGAGCCAGCTGCTGCGCGTTGACCTGATGGACGCCACGGGCACGGGGGGCGGCCTGGGGGCAGGAGGCGAGGAGGGCCGCCACGCGCACAGCCTGAGCAGCCAGGAGCTGGCGCAGGGAGGGCTGCAGCGGCGGCTCTTTGCTGGCGGCGGCGACGACCTGGGCGCCTTGCTGGGCCTGGGAGGTGGGGGCGGGTGGGGCGCATTGGGCATGCACCCACACGCCGCTTCCGTCTTCACGGCTGCGGCGGGGCCGCTGCCCACGCTGCCACGCAGCAGCGGCGGGCTGGGGCTGGGGCTGTGGCCTGCGCCGGACAGCAGCCTGCCCGGTGCCCCGCCCACCACCACGGCGTCCCTGGCGGGCGGCGCAGCGACGGCGGGCTGGGTGGCCCTCAGTGGCGGGGCGGGGCGCAGCCACAAGGACGGCGGCGGCGACGCGTGGGGGGCCGGAGGCGGGGGGCAGGCGCGCGCGGGTGCCGCTGGCCACCCCCAGGCGTCCTCGGGGCTCCCTGCACTGCAGCAGCAGCAGTGGCGCTCCACGCACGTGGCAGGCGGGGCTGCTGGCGCGCTGGCAGGGTTGGCGCCGCCCACGGCGGCACGCCTCTACCCCTGCCAGGGAGGAGCCGGCCCGGGAGAGGCGGAGGGCGAGGAGGACGAAGGCCAGGGCCCTGGCGTGGGTGGCGCCGGCCCGCCGCACGCATCCGCCCACCCCGCAGCTGGCGAGGGCGGCGGCGCGGCGGCAGCAGGTGGTGGCTCTGCTGCTTGGGTGGGCGGGCACACGCACGCCTTCCTGCCAGACTTCCAGCAGCTGCTGGCCAGCATCAGCCACCCGTCCTGATCAGGCACGCACGACGTGATGGCCGCGCGTGCGTCTTGGCGCTGGGTGGCCCAAAGGGGGGCTGACGTGCGCGCGTCGGGTGGCGGCGCGTGACAAACTCGACGCCAGCGATTCATATCCCCGGGAAAGGCTCTCTCATGCACGCTTGCATTTCTTTTTCAGCCTGCTTCATCCCGTCTGGCGGCGGCGCCCCGCGGCTCGTGCTGATCCTGTTCAGGGGCTGCTGCATGCAGAGAGGCGCCAGTGGCCCTGTCGTCCTGTGCCTAGGGCCTGCACAGGAACGCCCGCTGCCCGTGGGGCTGCTGCGGCCCTCCCTCCTTTGCGAGCGAGTGGTTTGCTGTGGACCGTTCCGTGCGCAACCGCGACTCGTTTCACCCGTCACCCTCACCCCACCTATCTCTCTCTCTCGTGCCGGGATCGTGCCGGCACGCTCCTTCTTCAGGATTTCTTGACTTGTGGCCCTTGCCGCCGCTCTCTTCATCATTTTCGCACGATCCACGGTTGGGCTCGCCCCCGCGCACACACACGGCGGTGCCACGGTGGTGCCCACGTGACACGCACACGCGACCGCGCTGTTGTCAGCAGGCGAGCGCACTCCTCTTCACCAAAGGTCCCCTGGACGTTTCCAGTCTGAGACTCGGCGCACAGCAGGACGAGTGCTGACACAATTGCTTTCCTTGACCCCGGCTCATGCATGCGTGCGTGATGGGGCGTCCACCTCGACTCTGACCAGGTTTCGTTCGCTTGCATCAAGGCGTGTGGTTTGCTTGCTCCGTGGTCCGTGGCCCTCGTGTTGTTTGGGGGGGAAGGTGGGAATGGGGAGTCCTGGCTGTGGTGTGCGTGTGTGCGTGCTTCTTGGGGTGGCGCCACCTCGCCCGGTGTACCCTTGTGGCTTGTGCGTCTTGCCAGGCCAGGAAACGCCAGGGGCTTTCTTGCCCGACATGGAACCGCGCGCGCACTGTTCCCACGCCCGGGGCGCAACGGCCCTGGGAGCATGCCGTGACGCGAGGGCGTGCGCACCTGTATGCGTGGGGAGAGCGGCTAGGCTGCTGTGACGTCTGGGAGGGTGTGGCGCGGGTGGTGGTGCTCCACGCAAGCACCACACACACTGTGCCTTTTCATCATCTCGTGCCTGCGCGTGCCTCGTGTTTTTGTGGATTGCGTGTTTGTGTGTGGGCGTGGATTG
>VFQP010001474.1_pt1 | contig 15199 bp, 15 predicted proteins | sample 3512351 | NCBI WGS metagenome assembly VFQP01 (sample SAMN10412372, study PRJNA504923) | tailings metagenome | isolation source: Relicate 1 Philex TSF1 revegetated site | place: Philippines: Tuba, Benguet | collected 2017-08-29 | reverse complement strand
ATCCACCCAGGACAGCAGCTGCTGAGCAGTCGCCGGCGGGCCGATCACGACAGGTGCGCTGACGCCCGACACCGGGCCAGCGACGCCTGCCTTGCCCTGCCTGCCAACCGCCGGTGCGCGCGCAGGTGACTACGTGGACCGGGGATCGTGGGGCTTTGAGCTGCTGGTGCTGCTGCTCAGCCTCAAGCTGGCGCACCCCGACCGCTGCTACCTGCTCCGCGGCAACCACGAGAGCACGACCTGCACCACCTGGTGCGGCCTTGCGGGCTCAGCAACGCCGCGCCACGCCTGGTTTTGCTCTACCATGCTGCCGCAGCGTCAGGGGGCGGCGCCGGCGCAGCAGCAGCTCGCCCGAGGGCCGGCCAGCGCACAGCCACGCACGCCAGCACGTATGGCGCGTGGATCTGGGAGACCAGCTGGGGCAGCAACTGCCACTGTGGTCCCCTGGGTTGCTGGGCGTGTGCAAACGTCGCAGGTACGGGTTCAAGCAGGAGCTGGCGGCAAAGTGGGGCAAGGACGCCGGCGGCATCTACACGCTGTGCAAAAAGGTCTTTTCGCTGCTGCCACTGGCGGCGCTCGTGCAGCAAAAGACGCTCATCATGCATGGCGGTGAGCGGCGGGCGGGCGGGCGGGGCCGCGCTGTGTGCATCACGACGAGGCAGAGCGCCGCCGCGCAGCAGCATGCTTGTGAGAGCGTGCACACAGCTCTCCACCAGACACAACTGTTAGCGCGAGCACCCCCAGTGGAAGGACCGGGCTGGCCAGCCTGGATGGTGCCGGGCAGGTGCCATGCAGCTGCTGTGACGGCCGCCCCGTGTGTCAACGTCGATTTGCTTGGCTCCGCAGGGCTGTTCCGGGCAGTCTTCTCACCAGCAGACAGCAACGGCGCGCACAGCGGCGGCGCGGGGGCCGCCGCGGGCGGCGGCGCCGCTGGCGGCGGCAAGGGCCGTAAGGCGGCGGGCGGCAAGCGCAAGCGCACGTCGGGCGCGTCGCAGGCGCCGGCGCCGCCGCCCGGCGACCCCGTGCTGGGCACGCTGAGCATGCTGCGCGCCGCCAGCAAGGGAGGCCTGGACCCCGACGGTGCGCGCGTGGCCAGGGGGGGTTGGGGACACCTCGTCCTTGGCGCCGTGTTGTGAAGCCCTTCTGTGCTGGCTTGGCCAGCAAGCAAACGAGACGAGAGAGGCAGGGTGAGTCCAAGCGCGCAACCAGTGCCTGGGACGCTGCGTGGTGCGCAGGCGCGGGCCAGTCGGTGGTGGCGGCGGACGTGCTGTGGTCGGACCCCGGCATGGAGCCGGGCTTGCGCGTCAACGACGCGCGCGGCGTGGGGCTGGTGTTTGGGCCCGACGCCACCCAGGTGCGGCGCTGCGACGGCCGGCGCTCGCTGGACGGCTGTCCCCGTTGCCTGCTCTGCCGCTGTGGCGATGTGCACGCCTCACGTCGCGGCCGGCGCGCCTGGTGGAGCGTGCTTGTTTGTGCGTGGCCTGTGGGCGGCGTGCGCGCCCCGTGCGGCGCGTGCAGGCCTTCCTGGAGGCCAACGGCCTGAGCCTCATCCTGCGGTCGCACGAGGGGCCCGACGCGCGGGACCGCCGGGGCGACCTCCCGCAGGTGCTCACGGGCTGGTCGCTCGACCACGACACGCCAGGTGCGCGCGCCCAGGGGAGGTGCATGCGGATACGCCAGGTGGGCGCGCGCACGCACGCGCACGGGGTGCGCGCAGCAGGGCGTTGCAGCGGGTGACGTCGGCGCCGCCCGCGGCAACGTGGCCGGCGGCGGCGCGCGGCAAGCGCTCTTCTGCACCGCTGCGGAACGCGGCTGCACCTGCGCACGCCGGCGCGCTCACTCGTCTTCCCTCGCCGCGAACGCCTGCCGCCCGCAGCTGGCAAGCTCTACACCGTCTTCAGCGCGCCAGACTACCCGCAGGTGCGCCCCCACCTGCCGCACCCACACCGCACGCGGCGGCAGCGGGGGGATGCCGCGAATGCACCTAGCGCAGCACACGCCGAGCGTGCGACTGAACCCTGCGCCCCCCTCCCCACCCGTGCATTTCCCCGCCCGCAGTTCATGGCCGAGGGCGAGCCTAGGTACCACAACCAGGGCGCCGTGGCGGTGCTGTCGGCGCCGACCTGGCACGAGCCCGAGATGAAGACGTTCGACGCCGTGCAGCCGCGCCCGCTGGTGAGCGCGCTGGGATCTTCGCGCGCCTCGGGCCGCTCTCAAGCCCACCGCCGCGTGCAGGCGCAGCACGTGCACGCTCTGCTGACGCACGCGCACGCGATGATGTGGTGGTGAGGGCGCGAGGTGGTGAGGGCGGCGCCTCGCTCGCCGTCGTCCGCCTCTCCCTATGCAGGCGCGCTGCTACTACGACATTGAGACGTTTGCCGACACGGACGAGGAGCCGGCGGGCAGCACGCTCAGCACGGGCAGCCTGCTGCTGGAAGACGAGGTGCCCTCGGCGCTCTACCCGGCGCCCCCCACAGACGGCGGCAAGGGCGACGGCGACGACGGCGCCGTGGACCAGCGGCCGCAGCAGCCGCAGCAGCGGCACGAGCAGCTGGGGGATGCGCTTCCGGTGCTGCTGCCGCCGGCGCTGCGGAGGGCGGCGGCGGCGGCTGCTGCCGCTGCTGCTGCTGCGCCGCTGCCGCAGGGTGGGAGGGACGACGGGGCCGTGGCACAGGGGAGGGAGGAGGAGCAGCAGGGGCCGGGTGGGAGGGAGCAGGGCGGTGGAAAGGGGGCGGTGGGCGCAGCGGCGGCGCCCGCCGCACTGCTGGTCGAGGAGGAGGTGGAGGAGGATGACGAGGGGCAGCAGGAGGAGCAGCAGGACGAGGAGGAGGAGGGCCGTGGCGCCGCGCAGGTGGCGCGGGGGGACGGAGCGGCGGAGCGACTTGGGCCAGGCGCCGCCGCGCGCGCCGCTTCCGCCGCCGCTGTGGACGCTGAGGTGGAGGGGGCGCGTCGGGCGGAGCAGCGACCGAGCGGCGGCATCGAGGAAGAGGAAGAGGAGTTGGTCCAAGGCGCCGGAGAGGCGCAGGAGGGGGAGGAGGAAGGCGTGAGCGGGAGCAGCAGAGGGCCTCAGGAGGGCGAGCCAGAGCGGCCGCCGCTGGTGGTGGCGGTCAAGGAGGTGGCGCTGGTGGCGGCGGTGCCGCCGCAGGAGGGCCTGGCTGACGCGTTGCGTGCGTAGCGCAGCGCCCGTGTTGCGTAGGGGGCGTGCCGCAGGGGGGCTTGCTGAACGTGAGTGGATGTCGTACTTGGCGCTGCCACGTGATTCTTCGGTGCACCTCTCCACGGGGAGAGGCAGCTGCAGTTGACTAGGTAGGCGCAGCGACCACGGCTGTGGGGGGACACTGAACGAGCACGGTTGCCATGAGCCGCGAGAAGCAGGCATCTTGGCTTGAGGCTCTGCCAGCTTGACGCCCAGCGCCTCGCAGACATGGCAGCGTGCTGTGCAGTTGCGTTTTGCAGTTGTCCCGCAGTAACGTGACTGCTCGAGCTGCGCTTTTGCGGTTCACGGGCGCGCTGTTGGTGCGGTGGCCGCCGCAGCTGTGCGTGCCTGCACACCGCGCTCACCGCATTTCCACCAGCATGCAAGCCCAGCAACAAGGCTCGAGTCCGGAGAAGCAGAGACCGCGCAGCACCTCGGCACAACAACGCCTGCTCGGGCCCACTCATTTGGGGTCGTGGCCGTTTGCCTGGCCGGCGTGCGCGCCGTTCTGCCCGGCGTGGCGCTGCTTGCCAAAGGGCACCACGTGCCTCTCGCCCACAATGGTGGAGAACTCTGCCTCGTCGATCCACCAGGTGCTGCGCACGGCGTAGCGGCGCCCCCGCAGCAGCTGCGTGAAGTGCGCGCACGTCTGGTTGATGCGCTCCACCGCCTCTGGCTCCAGCTGCGTGGCGCCCACCACGCGCAGCAGCGATGTGTGCACGATGGACGCCTGCGCGGCATGCGCATGCACATGCACACGCAGCGGCAGCGATCACTGACCCATCTGAAGGCCAGCATCGGTGGCCGGCGCAACCCGTGCCCGGGCAGGCCCGAGGGCATGCATCCACCAGCCACGATCTGCGCGGGGCGCGGGCGGGCACACCTGCTTGGTGGAGGCGCCGGGGAAGGTGGCGCGCATGCGGTGCCTGAGCTCGGTCAGCAGGCCGCTGCGGTCGACCCAGGTGAGCAGAAGCGTGCCCGTCTTGGCCATCACCACCGAGTCCACCTCCAGCTCGGGGCCCTGCGCTTCACCAGGGGAATCAATGCGGACGCGATGGGCGGCGCTGCACTCCAGGTGGCCCGGCGCGCGCTCGCGCCGCAACGCCGCTTCCGCCGTGTTGGCAAAGCAATCAGTCAGCAAGGAGCGGGGGGGGCGGGGGCCGCTCGTGCGGCAGCGCGGGCGGCGAGGCCAGGCCGCCCTGCGGGCTGAAGGGGTCGGGCCGGGGGTCCGACGGGTGCGAGGTGTGGAACACGGTGCAGTGGTACTGCGTGCGCGCGTTGCTGAAGATCTGCACGGCAGCGGGCGGCAAGCTTGGTTCCTTCCTCATCAGCGGCATCAAAACGTTGTGGGAAAAGCTTGGAACACAGTGCTGGGCAGGTGAGGTGGGCGTGCCTTGGTGCCGCTGGGCAGGAGGCCGGCCACCTTGGCAGCGGCGGCGGCGGCGGCGCTTGAGATGGACGGGCACTCGTCCAGCGGCAGCACCAGCAGCCTCACGCTGTGCGCCGGCAGGGGCGGCTCCATCTGCACGTACTGCTTGGGCCACGTCGTCTCGCCTGCATGCGGGTGCACGCGAGGTGCGCTGGTCCGTGGTGGTCGTGTGCGCCCCTGCTCCAGCGCTGCGAGGAGGCACAGCAAATCACCTGCGTTCCAGCCGTGGAACCACGAGTGCATGGACTCGATGAAGGCCAGGTCGAGCCCCTCGGCTGTGAACTCGTCGTGCACGCGGGCGTAGATGGCCCGCAGCTGCTGGGCCTGCACACACACGCCTCCTCAGAGGGCATGCATAAGTGAGGCTCTGGTGCAGGTAGACCCGGCCGCTGCGCACGTGGGGACGCAGAGCTCGTGCGCACCCACCTGTTGAGCCAGGGCCGGCGGCAGCCCCTCGTCCTGTGCCCCAACTGCGCCAGCGTCATTCCGGGTGCTGCTGCTACTGCTGGTGCTGCTGTCCTGCAGCACCGAGAGGCGGCTGCTCCAGCGCCAGGAGAGAAGCACGAACGCGAGCGTGCCGCTGGCCACAAGCGCGAGCACGAGCGGCGACGAGAGCAAGCCACTCGACCCGTGGTGGTGGTGGTGGTGGTGATGGTGGCGACCTCCGCCGCCCTCCATCCTGCTCATCAAGCGTGTGCTCCTGCGGTGCTCGCTAAGGGTCCCATGCGGCCAGGGTCCAAGTCGACGATGGCGCGTCGACGGCACGCAAATTGTCGCCTCCACCAGTGCGCATGTGACCACCGAAGCGCTCGATGCGCTTTGGCGAGCTCGCGTTCGCTCCGCTGCTCTGGGCGAACAGGCGCTGGCGGTGGGCGGGGCGTTGAGCCTGGGCGAACCCATGATCACGAGGCGCAGCGCACACCAGCAGCCACTCGTAGAAGCTGCACAGTGAGCGCACACGCCTAGCACGCGCTCGGTTCACGCACGACTCCAAGGCAGCCCGCCAACATGGCATTCGACGACACAGCGCCCCAGCGCCTGAGCAAGGTGAGCACAGGGCGGCAGCACCTGTCCAGTTTTGCCCATCTGGGTCGGTGCTTGGCCACCCCACGCATCCCTCCACCAGCTCGTTCGTGACGCGCATTCCGCACACGCGCAGGTGCTGTTGGCGCCCCCTGAAGCGCCCTCCGCTTCATTCATGCAGCAACAGGAGCGCAGCCACGCCCCAATGGGTGACGCTGACAGTTCTGGTGGCTCCGGGGGCGCCGAGGGCGCCTTCGCCGTTCCACAACCGCAACTCCTTAGCGGCCCAGAGTGGCAGCTGGCCGGCGAGCCCAGCATGAGCAGCATGCCCAGCTCCGAGCCCCTGAGCAGCCACACGGGGTCCAACAGCTCCAGCTCGGCCGGCACCACCGACCTCTCCTCCCGCCAACGCCCCGCCGGCACCAGCAGCGCCCACACCACCAGCGCGGGCGGCGGCAACAGCAGCGGCGGCGGTGCCGGTGGCAGCGCAGCAAGCGACGAGCCGCTGCCCGCGTCCACCACCTGGCATGGCGTGGCGCACGCCCGCGCCCACATCGAGTGCGTCGGGGCGAGTGCGGGAAAGCCAGCGCCTGGCACGTGGGCGCCTCACCCGCCCCTGCCACCGGCATCGTTGAGTAGCGACGGCGGCAGCGCCCCACGGCCGCCCCGGGCCGCCTCCTTCTCGTCGTCGCAAAGCGGCGCCAGCGCCGGCGGCGGCAGCAGCAGCAGCGGCGCCAGTGGGCCCTCCCCGCCACCACGCACACGGGACGATGTCCTGGCCCGCGCCGCCGAGCCCCCGGCCTTCCATCCGCCAGCGCCCTCGCCCAAGTCTCCATCCGCGGCCCGCTGGCCCAACGACGGCGGCGGCCACGGCAGCGCAGCGGCCGCCGCCCACGCCAGCCCCCGCCTCAGCACCAGCCCCCTGGCCCACTGGCCAGCGGCACCCCAGTGGGAGGACGAGGAGGGCGAGGAGGAGCCGTGCCCAGGGGCGGAGGAAGAGGAGCTGGAGGAGGAGGAGGAGCACGACAGCGACCCACCCACTGCTCGCCCGCACTCGCACCTCCCCCTGGCGCACGGCGCGCACGCCGCCGCGCCGCACCACCAGCACCTCACGGCAGGCGCTGCTTCGGACAGCGCAGCGGCTGCGGCAGCGACGGACCCCTCGGGTGCGTCACTGGCCGCGGCGGCGGCGGCCGCGCTCTCGCTGCTGTCGTCCGGCGCGCCCGGAGGCGCCTCGGCGGCCGAGATGCAGAGCATCCACGCGCAGCTGAAGCGCCTGGCGGGGATGATGGACGGCGCGGTGCGTTTCGGCGGCGGCGCGCCGGGCGCGGCGGCAGCGGTGCAGCTGGCTCTGCAGGAAGAGGAGGCGGTGCAGGGGCGGCGCGCCATGGCGGTGGACGTGGCGGTGCCGACGCGACTCCCGCGGCACGAAGTCTGGGCCGCCGTGCCGCCGCCGCCACCGCCACCGCGGGGCCAGTTTGCTGAGCGTGCGTCGCTGCTCCCGACCTACTCCCCGCCCGTCAGCGGTGAGCGGCGCGCTGTGGCCGTCCGCGCGAACGCACGGTGCACGCACTTGCACGGATCTGTCGTCATGGTGTCAGGCGATCTCACCAGCCCATCCCTGCCATTTGTTGCGCCATGCCCCATGCCCTGTGCACTCGCAGCGCGCGACGTCAGGCCCGCCGGGGACACGGCCATCGGCGTCCTCCCCACACACCTCGCAGCTGCCAGCCGCATCCCTAGCACGCTCTCTCCCGTCCCCACCCCCCAGCAGCAGCCCATGCCCCCACACCCAAGCCACGCACCTCTCCCCACACCTTCACCGCAGCCAACCAGCAGCAACCCAGCCCCTACCCGACCCCCACCTTTGTCTGCCCCGCCACCACCGCCGCCAGCGCTCAGCAGCATCCCTCCAAGGCAGGCGGCGGCGCTCCCGCCGCGAGCCGCGGCCCCGCACATGACGCTGCACCACAACCCGCTCGCGGCCTACGCACCCACCGGCTTTGCCGCCGCCCACCGCCAGCCCCCTCCACCTCCACCTCTACCGCACCCCGACGTGCCCGCCCTGGAGCAAGCGCCGCCCGCCGCGTCCACGGGGGCGCAGCGCCTGGCGGCGGCTGCTCTGTCTCTATCCGGCGCGCTGCCAGGAGGCCACGGCGGTGGGGGCGGAGCTGACTTGCCACCGCTGCACCCGTCCTCCTCCTCGTCAGCGTCCGCGGCCTCTTCTGCCGCTGGCGCGCCGCAGCGCGCGTCGCACGCGTCTGGCGGGAGCGGTGGCGGCCAGGCGGGGCAGGCGGGCAGCAGCGGCGGCGGAGGTGGCGGCACGTCCAGGAGCGTGGCTGGGACGGCCAGCGGCAGCAGCAGTGGGGCTGGGATGGCAAGCGGCGGCAGCCTTGGCACGGGGGCCGCCAACGGCACCCGTAGTGCCTCTGGGACGGCCAGCGGCAGCAGCAGCGGCGCGGGGGCCGCCAGCGGCGCCGCTAGGAGCGTGGCCGGGTCGTCGGACCGGGCGTCCACGCCCCGTACCGGCGCGTCCACTCCCGTGCGGCCGGGCACGGCGGGGCGCACCGCTGCCCCGCCCAGTCCCATGGAGCTTCTCCAAATGGAGCTCATGACAGAGGGAGGCTCGGCGGCGAGCGCCGCAAGCCTGGGCGGGGCCCTGGGGGCCGTCGTAGTGGTCTTGGGCGGCGGTGGCGACGGCGGCGCTGGTGAGCGGGGGGCGTCACGGGCGTCGGGCAGCGGCGGCGGCGGCGGCGGGGCGCCAGCGCGGAGCCTGCGGGAGGAGCTGGACCTTGCGGCGGGCGACGCAGGGGGGGCGGCTCCGGATGCTCCCACGGGCGGCGCCGCGGCGGCGGCGTTGCTGGGCGGCGATGGCGTCGGGGCGGGCTGGGAGGAGGAGGGGCGCGGAGGGACGATGGGCGGGATGTCGCCGCCGGCGGGGCTGGACGACGAGCGTGACTGGGAGGGCAGCGCCGATGGGAGTGGGGGCGGCGGCGGCGCGGCGGCCCAGGCGGGCGGCATGGGAGCGGCTGAGCACGAGGGGGCGCCGGCGACGGAGGCGGGCGGCGGCCGCGCTCTTCTGCTGCAGCAGCTGGGCCACGCGTTCGTGGAGCTGCAGCAGCTGATTGAGGAGAAGTCGGGCCAAGGCAGCATAGGCGGCGCCTCGGCCGCCTCTTCGCGCCTGTTCGCCGCCTGCACGGGCGGCGGCGGCGGCGACGGCGCCAGCAGCAGCGCCGCCATGCTCAGCGCGCGCAGCACGCTCAACTCGCGCCCCGCCACGGCGTCGCTCGCCGGCGAGCCGCCTCTGCTGCCGCCGCGACCGCACTCGGCCCGCGACGGCGCACTCTGCCTCGCCGCGCCGCCGCTGGCCACCGCCGCCGCCGCCGCCGTCGAGCCCCTGGCGTTCCTGCCGGCGCCGGCCACCTGGAGCGGGCCCACCCTGCCGCCCCGGCCCTCCGCCGCCGCCCCTTTCCCGCACCACCACCAAACGGCGCAGTTCGAGGCCCCGCCGCTGAGCGCAAACAGCAGCAGCACTGGGCTGGTGTTCCCGCTGGCTTCGCAGGACAGCCCTCACCCCCTGGGCCTCCAGGCGCCCGACGCCGCGCTGCCCACGCCGGCAGCCCTGCTGGAGCTGCAGCAGCGCAGGCCGCCGGTGCCGGCGCCGGCCGCGCCGCCGCCAGAGGCGGAGCGAAGCGTGGACGGGGGCGGCGAGGGGCTGGACGCGCTGCTGTTGCTGCGTCAGGCGCAGCGGCACGCCGCCGCCGCCGCCGCGCGCGTGACGGGGGACTCGCTGGTGTCGGCCACGTCCGCCGGCGGCGACGCGAGCGGTTGCGACGAGGGCGGGGAGTTGTCCGCCGCCGCGCTGCCGCTGGGCCCGGGGGTTGAGCTGCCGGCGCCGCAAGCGGAGTGGGGTGCGGACGCAGTGGGTGGAGGCGACGGCGGGGGTGCCAGCAGGGGTGCCGGCAGCCTGGAGCTGGCGGTGTCGCGGTCGCTGCTGTACGGGTCGGATGAGGGGTCGGAGCTCATGCACCGGGAAGAGGAGGTTTCGGAGGAGGAGGAGGTGGAGGCACAGCAAGAGGACGAGGAGCAGCAGCACCACAGCCCTGCCAAGGACCTGTACGCACCGCATGCCGGTGAAGCCTCGGGCCCCGTCCAGCTTCCTCCCAGCTTCGCACCCGGTGGCCACGGGCACAGCGAGGCAGACGGGCTGGCAGGCCAGCTGTGGGGTGCGTCGCAGGCGCCCGCCGCGCCGGCGGGGCAGCTTCGCCGCGCCGGCGGCGTGGCGGCGGCGGCGGCGGCGCTGCTGCACGGTGGCGCGGGCACGGCGGATGCTGCTGCAGCGCCCAGAAGCACCAGCACCGCCCCTTCATCGCTCAGCGGTGGTCGCACCTCCGGGCACTCCACCCGAGCCGGCTGGCGATGACGCCGGCGGCCGCCACAGCGGCCACGGCACCACCGGCGGCGAGGCTGCCAGTGGCCGCCACGGCGCCGCCCGTGGCGGCGGCGGCGGCCGTGGCGGCCGTGGTGGCGGTGGTGGCGGTGCTGGCGGCGCCAGAGAGCGCCATGGCGATGGCGGTGGCGGCGCCGCCGACGGCGGCGGCGGCGCCGGCGACCAGGCCGGCCGGGCCGAGGTCCCTGGCCTTGGGCGCGGCGGGCGCGCCTGGGGGCAAGCACACAGCACCCGGCTCAGGCACACGGCATATCAGCAGGGAAGCGACGGCAACGGGCAACGCGTCTTGCAAGAGAGCGAGTGCCTTCGCACACACCGGGCGGTGTGGTGGGCGATGCGACGGGGCTCGGCAGGACGTCAGAAGGAGGTGCTGCGGCAGCAGCGGCGCCCGCACCGCCAGCGTCGGCGGGCGGCGCGGTGCCGTTGGCCACCACGAACTCGGCCGTGGCGGCGGGCCACACGTCAGACGCCAGCTTGTTGGTGAGGAGGAACGTGATGAACCGCAGCAGCCCCTGCGCGGCGCGCGCACGACGTGCGCACATCCCACCACCACCCACGCGTCAGATCTGGCGGCGCGGCGACGGGTCAGTTTGCTGGGATGCTTCGCAGAGAGGCGTGCGCGCGAGCGGCAGGCCCGCCTTCGCACCTGGTCCTCCTCGGCTTGCTCGGCCTCCCTGGGGCCGGGCATCACCACCGTCACCTGCGGCCGCGTGCCCCACTTGCCCTTGCCACGCGCCCCGCCGCCCGCCTCCTCCTCCGCCTCCTCCTCCACGGCAGACGCCGCCACCACCTCGGGCGTGAAGCTCTGCGGCCCCACGCGCGCCTGGACCTCGGGGAGGATCAGCGAGGACGTCGCCGGCGTGCCCCAGTACAGCGTGAAGTAGGCCTGAGCCCCAACCAGCTCGTAGCTCACAGCGCCGGGCTCCACGCCCGCCACGTCTTCTGCGCCATCGACAGCGCCGTCGGCGTCGGCGGCAGCGGAAGCAGCGGCGGCAGCGCCCTCCTCCGGGGCGGTGCCGTTGGTTGCAGCGGCGGCGGCGTGCTGCGCGGGGCGGTGCTGGCCGTTGCTGCTGGGCGGAGCTGCGCCGTTCTGGGCGGCGGATGAGCGCGTGGGCTCAGCGGCGGGCGGGGGGGCGGAGGGAGGGGCGGCGGGGGCGGGCGGGAGCGCCAGGGCGGGGAGGGCGCCGGCGCGGAGCTTGTCCATGAGGCGGGGCAGGCTGACGACGTGGTTGGGTCCGGGCTCCCACACATAGTGCCCGTTGTCGATGAACACCACCTGCGATGAGAGAAGAGGGAGCAGTATGTGGAAGCGGAGCAAAGCCGATGTCGCATGCCGTGCTTCGGCCATGTGCACGTGTTGTGGAGCGTTGCGCGTGGGTAGGGGGTCTGGAGGAGTGCCGCAGACGCGGGAGAGGAGCGCCGCTCACCTTGGCCTCGATCTCTGCGGTGACGGGCACCTTGACCTGCGCGCTCCAGGCGCTGCCCTTTTGCCACGTCAGCGCCAGGCCCTTGGCGGGGTTCCACGCGCCGAGCTCGGGCGGCGAGCCCACCACCAGCAGCGACTGGCCCACGTGCGTGGTGAAGTGCGGCACGGTGAAGTGGCACGTGGCCTGCAGCTGCGACTTGCCGGAGCCGGCGGCGGCGCTCGGAGCGGGTTGCGGTGGCGGAGCCAGAGGCGCCACCGGCGCACCCTCTGCGCGGCGTGAAAAGAGCACCAAAAGGACACCCGTTGCTTTGCCCAGTGTCGGAGAAAGGCAAGCCATGAAGTTGGCATGCGCTTCTGCTGGGCAGATAAACTGCGGCGTTGCCACGCACCTCGCAGCACGGTCCGGTAGACAACGGGCTGGTGCTCGCTCTGCCCGTGGTAGCAGAGGATCACGTACACGCCCTGCGCCTGGCTAGCCGGGGGCGAGGCCTCGGCTGCCACACGCTTGCCCTTGGCCCCCCTGCCGCCAGCCAGCTTACTGCCGTTGCCGTTGCCGTTGGCGCTGCCGTTGTTGAGCGGGGCGCCGGGCGTCTCCTCCTCCTCGCCGCCGTCCTCCTCCTCCTCCTCGTCGAGCTCCTCCTCCTCCTCGTCCTCGCCGTCGTTGCTGTCAAGGGAGGCGCGGGCGGGCGCGGGCGTGGGCGGCGCGGCGGGCTGGTCGGGCGGCGGCGCCAGCTGGATCACGCGGTTCTCACCGCCCTCCCACTTGGGCGCAGCGCCGCGGTCGCTCACCACCACCAGCTGCAATTCAGGCGCGCAGAGGGGCAGCGCCGAAAAGCAAGCAAGCCTTAGGACCACGAGCGGCCGCCGCTTCGGGCCGCTCCACGCGTGTGAGGCCCCACTTCTGGCAAACGGCCCCGCCACACTCCCCATCTGCAAGCGGGGCACTCTGCACAAGGCACAGTGCCCTCCCTCACCTTGGCCGTGAGTTGCTTGCCCACCGGCAGCTTCACGCTGGCGCGCCACATGAGGTCGGGCCCGGGGCTCAGCCGCAGGCCCTGCTCGGGCTTCCAGCTGCCCAGCGCGGCGCACGAGCCCACCAGCGCCACGTGCTGCCCCGCGTCCACCGCCAGCATGGGCACCACCACCTGGCACTCGACCAGCTGCCCCTCGCGCGCGCCGCCGCGCCTGCTCTTAGCTGCTGCCGGCGCCGCGGGAGCGGGGGCCTGCAGGGCCCAGCCGCGCGCACGCGTGCACGTACATGCGAGCATCCGCACTCGCTACGGAAGAAACAGGGCGTGAGCGAGTGCGTGCGAGGGCGCTTGCCGCATGGCTGATGAGGCAGAAGAAGAGCAAAAGAGGCACGGTGGGAGGGTGGGCTCACCTTGGACTGCGGCACGCCCCAGGCGCAGATCACCTCGAGCGCCTCTGGCGGCTGCGCCGCCGCCGCCGCCGCCGCCTCGGCACCGCTGCCGTTCACGCCGTTGCCGCCCTTCTTGCCAGCGCCGCCGCGCTTCTTCTTCTTCCTGCCCTGCTTCTTGCCGGCCGGCGGCGCTGCGGCGTCGCCCGCACCGCCGGGCACCACCAGCGCGCGGTTGGGCCCGGGCTCCCACATGCAGCTTGCGCCGTCCAGCAACACGACCTGCGGCGCCCAAGGCGGAGCGACGGTGCGTGCGCAGCTGTGAGCGTGCCCGCGTGGCCTTGTGACTGCCCGCCCGGCCCACCGCTCACCTTGTACTCTATTTGCATGCCGGCGAGGCTGGCTGGCAGCGCCAGGTCCACCGACCAGGAGTGGCCGGGCGCCCACGTCATCGGCAGCGCCTTCTTTGCGTCCCAGGCACCGAGCTCGGGGAGGCTGCCCACCACGGCGAGGTGCTGCCCGATGACGGTCCGGAACTCGGGGCAGAGGAAGCGCACGCTGGCGCCCCCCGCGGGCGGCGCCGGTGCTGGTGCTGGGCTGCTGCCGCTCTCGTCGGCGTGCGGCACTGCGCCGTTGTCGCTGACGGCGGTGGCAGCGGCTGCAGCGTGCGCGGTGCGGCGCCAGATCGCGGGCCCCGGCCGGTGCAGCGCTGCGTCGTGAGACTGCGCGTGGGCAGACCAGTTGAGAAAGCGTTGTGATGATCCCGGTGAGCCTGCGGGCTTTCACCCCCAGCACTGCACGCACGCCTCGCCTCACCTGGGCGCCCCAGAGCGGCGAAAGAGCCAGGCCCCTGGGCCTGCCAGACAGCAGCAGGAGTGGTGCTGGGCGCAGAGCCTGTGGAGCGCCTGCAGCAGCACGAGGCACGCAGGAGTCCTCTCGCTTGACTCGAGAGCCAGTCTCGGGAAGAGTGCACAGCGAGCGCCAGGCGGCCAGCACCTGGTGCATTGGCAATTTGCGACTCGTGCCGAGTCGCTGCAGACCTGCCCCGCGCCTGGCAGAAGCGTTGAGGCGCTTGAGGGCCACAACCCCAGGGCTGCCTCACCTCCGCGCCGCTCCTGCCCTGCAGCTTGATGCCGCCTCCACACTCGCACGCTGAGCGCGTGCATCTCTGTGCGCCGCTGCCGAGCCGCGCTGTGCCGCAGCGCCTTGAGGCGCGCTCAGAGCTTCCTGAGCTCGCTCGCGCTTGAACGAACGCGCGCCTGGTGCGCACAAGACTGCGCAGCCCGCTGCTCAACGACACATTTGTGCTGCACCTCTTGCTGTGCTTGTGCTCGCTCGCTGCTGCTCGCCGGGGCCCGCATGCTGAGAGGCGGGCGGGACTTGCGGTACCCGCGACGAAACCGCGCCGATCGCGGGCGGGACATGCGGCTCACGCGCAAACAGCTACAGCACAGGAGAGCAGGGCCATCAGTGCGTTCACACAGTTCACTGGATCGCCGAGGTCCAGGAACCCGGGGCGCCAGCGACGACAACACGCGCTCGTAGGGGTGCACCGTGCGGTTTTCTGAGCGGCAGAGCAAACTAGTGAGGTGGGCATGCATGCCCTCAGCGGGGGCCGTCCAACTCGGAGAAGGCCGAACCAAACCAACCGCGGACGCCTTCCGGGTCCGTACCTGACACCTGATCACCAGCCTCGCGGCAACATGCAGAACATGCACAGCGGCAGGAGAATGCAAAGCGCGCAAGCCCATCACCCCAACCTGAAAAGCGCAGCTCTGCAGCAAGCCCGGCACGCCAGCAAGCGCACCCCGGCGAGAAGCACGCTCTCCCACCTCTCCTGCGGCTCGCAAGACCGGACAGGTCGGCACAGTTCCGTACTACTGCTGTTCATGAGGGTCCCAACGAGAAGCCACCAACAGGGCGCACCACCATCATGGGCGCGACGATGTCAACACGTCACGGCCGCGGCGTCGCCGGGGTTGGCACTGCGTCCTCCTCCACCGCTGCCAGCGCAGCGCCGCCACGCGCCTTGCCCGCCACGCCCAGCCGGCTCTTGCCCACGCCGTCCTTGCCCAACCGCTCCTGCCTTTGCTGCTGCTGCTGCTCCTCCTCCTCCTTCGCCCAAGCCTCGGCAGCACCCGCCAGCTCCTGAGGCGCCCACTGCTGCACTGCCGTGCCGCCGCCCGCACCGCCACCGCCGCCGCCGCCGCCGCCCGCCGCCTGCCGCATGCTCCGCCACATGGCCTTGACGTCGCGCTCAGTCAGCATGCCCGTCGTGGGCTGCCGCGGCGCGCCGCGCCGCGCCCGCTCGCCGCCCC
>VFQP010003708.1_pt1 | contig 15202 bp, 16 predicted proteins | sample 3512351 | NCBI WGS metagenome assembly VFQP01 (sample SAMN10412372, study PRJNA504923) | tailings metagenome | isolation source: Relicate 1 Philex TSF1 revegetated site | place: Philippines: Tuba, Benguet | collected 2017-08-29 | reverse complement strand
TCGTCCTCGCCGTCGCCGTCCAGGTCGCACAGCACGCGCCAAGGCCGCCCCAGGCGTAGGACCTGAAGCTCCGGCGTGCCCTGCGTGAGGCTCTCCCAGGCGTTGCCCCGCAGCTTGAGCACCTCCAGCAGGGGCAGCAAGGGGGGCTGGAGGAGGCCCTCGGGCCCCACACCGCTGCCGCCTGCACCAGTGATGCTGCTGCCGCTGCTGCCGTGGGCCGCAGCGGGTGCGGACGACGGGACGGCCGCCGGGGTGGTGCTGGTTGATGAGGCCGCGGAGGCCGCAGAGGGAAGCGCCGCACCATCCCAGGGCAGGGCCTGCAGGTCGTTGAACGACACGTCGAGCCACCTGCGTGCGAGAGGGCGTGGAGGGCGCACTCGCGGGATGCGATGACGCAGGGAAGTGCGGGCAGCAAGGCTCACGCTGCGCATCCATTTGTGGCAGTCACCTGAGGCGGGTGAGGCACATGAGCTGGGGCGGCAGGCGCTTGAGTTGGTTGCCGGCCAGGGTCAAGGACTCGAGCTGGTGGCACGCCCACACGCACGCCGGCACCTCTGGCCCCAGCTGGTTGTCCTGCACATCAGAACACCGCGGCAGCAGCAGCAAAGAGTGGTTAGCTTCCCGTGACGTCCTGGGGCGCGCACCAGCGGTCCTCCCCGTGGGACCACCCGGCGCACCTGCAGATCCAGGTCCTGCAGCGCGTCCAGCCCGCCAAAGCCCGCAGGCAGCGCAGCCAGGGCGTTGGACGCCAGGTGCAGCGTCTGCAGGCTGGCGCCCCAGTGCTGGTGCATGTTGGCGGGCAGGGTGGCCAGACGGTGGCTGCTGGCGTCCAGTGCGCCCAGGCGCGGGCAGGTGGGCGGCAGCCACTCGGGTAGCGCCGTGAGGTCGTTGTGGTCCAGGTGCAGCGCGCGCAGCATGCGGCACCCCTGGAGCGCCATGGGGACCTGCGCCGCCGCAACGTGAGCACCGCGTGCACAGCCGGGCGATGCGTCGATCATGCGCTCGCGCCCTTGAGAGGCTCAACTGACAGGCTCCGACCAGACGCCGCAAGCCCCTCACCTCTGCCAGCTCGTTGCACGAGAGGTGCAGCACCTCCAGGGCGGGCCACTCAGGCCTCAGGCTCAGCGCCGCCACGCCCAGCCCCGACAGGTCGCAGTGCGTGAGGTGCGGCATGCGCCTGGGCAGCGCCACGTCCAGCTCCGCCCCTCCGCCCAGCTGCCAGTTGCTGGACAGGTCCAGGTGCACCAGAGTGGTCAGGAGGGCACAGCCCTGCGGCGCCACCAGGACCAACAGCATTGCAGCGTGTGTCGCGAGGACAGCAACCGCACGGGAGCGGCCCTCCGCCCTCAGAGCAGCAGAAACCACACCGCACCTGCGGCAGCGTGGTGAGCTTGTTGTCGCTGGCGTCCAGGTGCCGCAGGCTGGCCCCCAGCGCGCCCAAAGAGGTGGGCAGGGCCGCCAGCGCGTTGCCCGCCACGTCCAGGTACGCCAGGTGAGGGACGCGCTCACCCAGGTCCGCGGGGAGCGCCGACAGGCCGCACTGCCGCACGTCCAAGCGTCGCAGCTGGGACAGCGCAGCCAGGTGCGGCGGGGAGATGAGCAGCGAGCGCGCCGCCGCCGGCAGCGCGGGGACGGCCACCTCCTCCACGCACGACAGCGCGGACGGAGACGTGCCAGAGGGCGCGGGCAGGCGGCGCAAGCGCGTGCCGCTGACCACCAGCTGCTTGAGGCGTGGCGGGTTGACCTCGGGCGCGCCCTGTGCGCTGGCGAACGCAGCCATGGCCTGGGCCACGGCGGCGGTGGGCTGCACGACGCCGTCCCCCAGCAGGTGCACCTGCTGCAGCCGGGGCAGGGCCGCCGGCAGGCCAGCCACCACCGCCGCCACCAGCGCGTGGGCGGCCCGGCCGCGCACGGCTCCGCCCCAGGCCTGCTGCACCACCAGGCGCCGCAGGCGTGGCAGCACCGCCAGCGCGCGCAGCAGCGACTGAGCCGCTTGCAGCGCTGGTGGCGGCGTGGAAGAGTCGGCGGCCGGGAGGGGCGGTGGAGGGGGCCCTTGCGACCGCGTGCGCCGGCGGCCGACGGCGGTGGCGGGCACAGGCGCAGCCGCGCAGGTGGGTGCGCGCGTGGCGGTGTTGCCGCTGGTGGTGGCGGAGGCCGCGCCAATCTCCTCGGGGCTCACCAGGCGCAGCTGGCACAGCTGCACGTGCTGCACCGCGGGGAAGAGGCGCGGGAGGTCCACGGGCGCGGGCCAGGCGCGCAGGCGCAGGCGCGCCACCAGCTGGTCGCAGGCGCCCCGCCAGGCGTGGCACACCAAGCGCAGCGACCGGGTGGTGGACGCCGCTGCGCTCCATGCCTGCGCCTCGTGGGTGGAGCTTGTCGCCGCGGCGGTCGAGACCGTCGTGGTGCTGGCGGTGGTCGTGGTGGGGCAGGCGGTGGACGGCTGCTGTGAGGCCGAGGGCGGCGGTGCCACTGATGGTTGCTGCTGCTGCTGCCAAGGCGAGGGGCAGGGGGGGGTGGATGTCGGGCCGGTGGCTGGGGCGTCGTCCTCAGCGCTGGCCACCACGCCCATGGCTTGCGCGAGGATGGTCAGCAGCACCTCTTGCGGCAGCATGAGCATCAGCAAGGACGCGGATGCTGGCGCAGGTGCGCGCGGCCCACCCGGTTGCGCGGGTGGCGGCATGGCCAGGAGGTGGGGGCGCCAGGTGGCCGTGCGCGGGTGAACGTGCTGCACCTGCGCACCACGGCAACACGCATGCATGTGGCGGCACACGCACGGCGCTCAGCCTCATTGCACCGAGCATCATCCTGTGCAGCCATGGGTCGTGGCAACAGCAGGACAGTCGCATTTTGGGGCGGCGCGCTGCGGGGTGCACTGCGGCGATGATGAGCGGCGCCGGGCTGACGCGGGATCGCAGGAACACCCCGAGTCGACCGCAACGCGCAGAACAGCGGGCGCGACGTGTGGCAGAGCGGAGCGATTGCGGCGAGAGCGGTCGAGCGCGGATCAGCACACGGCGCAGCGCTGGTGCGCGGGGCACGCACGGTCCTGGCACCTGGCGCAGGCAGTCGAGGAAGAGTCAAATCCTCGTCAAGGGACGCAGCACGCGAATGCGGCCTCGTGAGGCCCTCAGATCACGGCCACGCGGCGGGAATCCACGCGTGCGCACGCACGATGGAGAAATCCTGGCGCCTGCGCGCCCAAGGTGCGCACAGCGCACGCACAGGGCCGCGTCAAACTCGTCCAAGGTGCCGCACTTCATTGACGCGCCCGGATTGGGCGCGTGGGCGAGCTTCTGCGCCCGAACTCCACGCCACGACAAGGCGCTACACAGCGCCGTCCCACAACGCCGCCCTGATCCCTGAGAGAACGCGCGTGGGGGTGGTTTTCGGACTTCTTCTCCCGCCGTAACTCGAGACCACGGCGCTCCACGGCGAGCAACATTCGTTTCGCCCCTGCCAGGCCCCCCAAAAGACCAGGCGCGCACGCAGGAAGGCGCCGCAGTGCACCCCACGCCTGCCTGCCTGCCCTGCGCGCTCTCCTCGCGCTTCTGCTGGCCCAGCCGCCCGCCGTCATCGCCGGGCACAAATCGACCTCCCCCGCACGCCCCACGCCCAGACACCCCAGGACGCTTGCACACACGCGCGGAGTGCCTCCGTGCGGTCCCAATGCGCGTTGTGTCGCGTGCTGGCGTGGCCGGTGCGCGGAGAACGAGGTCAAAATGTGGTTGCGGCCCACACCGCGATTGACCTCGCCGCGCCAACCTGACTTAGCGCGAGAGCGGGATGCCGAGCCAGTGCACATGCGAGTGCATGGACGTGCCGCGGGAATGGCCGGGAACGGCCCCGCGCGGCCCGGAGGCTCCCTCCTGGGTGCTGCTGCACTCGCGCCTGGCGCCTGTGATGCGCTCTACAGCAGAGGCGGGCCACAGCGCCTGGCCACACTCACGAGTTGTCGGCCCTCCTCCGGCGGTCCCGCGCGCCAGAAGAACGGCTCCTGAGACGATGTCCCTGGCCCTGGTGCCTTCCAGACGCTGCCCAGCGGCCAGAGGAGCTCGCGGTGCCCTGGCGGTGTGGTGGAGGCTGCCGGTGAGGAGGCGGAGCCGCTGAGGTGGCTGGAGGGATCGCGAGTGCTCCTGCGTGCGTCAGGCGCCTCAGATGCTTCACGCGGCGCTCAGGCTGCCGTGACCGCGCGCGTTCACCGCCAGGGGCTTGACATGCGCTGCTGCGCGAGGGAGAGCAGCGTTTAGGCCATCCCAGCGCGTGTATATTGACACAGTTCAACGTGTTCTGGTGCCATGAAGCCAGTGGCGCACTGGAACGCAGGCGGCGGCACAAACGGGCTCAATCGCGCGCAGCAGTGCACAGGAGCGCACGCGACAGTGCAGGGGATATGAGTGCTAGTGCGCAGCAGCGCGCACGGGGCCCAGGGGGCGCTCAGCGTGATGTACAGGTCAGGAGGCGCGCGCCGCGTGCTGCGGGGCGGCCGGAGCCGCGGGCGTGGCCATGAGCTCAGCTGCCGTGCCATCCATGGCCAGGGGCTCGTCGTCCTCGCCGTCGCCGTCCAGGTCGCACAGCACGCGCCAAGGCCGCCCCAGGCACAGGACCTGAAGCGCCGGCGCGCCCTGCGTGAGGCTCTTCCAGGCGTTGCCGCGCAGCTTGAGCACCTCCAGCAGGGGCAGCAGGGGGACCTGGAGGGGGCCCTCGGGCCCCGCACTGTTGCCGCCTGCGCTAGTCGTGCTGCTGCTGCCGCTGCCGTGGGCCGCAGCGGGCGCGGACGAGGGGACAGCCGCCGGTGCACCGGGACCTGCCGGGGTGGCGCTGGTCGCTGCGGGTTGGGCCCGAACACAAATGAGCAACGGAGGGCTGCCACGCTGCTGGTTCTGCCTTGATGCATCGCTGGCGTGGAGCGGGGATGGTGATGGGAGGACCTGGTGGCATGGTCTGTGCAGGAGCAAGGGATTTGCACTCGCGCTCAGGAAGGAAACATGTACAAGGGATGCAGCTGCGAAGGAGAGCAGCCCGTTGTCAGGTATTTTGGCTGAACTTGTGCCTGCGGCGGACGAGGATCCACGACCAGCGCATGATGTGTGGGTGAGGCCGGTCGTCGCTGCAGCACGAGCACATGCTGGCCCCTTGCCTGACTCAGGCGCACGCACCCGCAGTTGGCGCATTCGTAGAAGACCGTCTGACCCTCGTCCGCGGACCGCAGCTGCATCGTGTAGAACTCGAGCACTGGATGGTTGCACTTGGGACAGGGCTCGTCGACCTGCAGGCCCACACGTGCCACAGGGATGCGCTGTGCCGCTCGCCCGTGGAGCACGCGCCCAGACGTCCCGCGGCCAGCGTAGCACACGCACTGTGGCGCGCTTGCGGCCCTTGGCCAGCTCCTCGTCCTCTACAGTGCGCACCAGCGTCTCTAGGTTGAACCGGCGCCGATAGTCCTGCGAGCAGCAGGAGAGGAAGAGACGCGTGCACGCTCGCCTGCTGGCGCACCAGCGGCTGCGATGGTGTGCGTGCTACCCTGCCGTCCCTCCAAACGCCGCACCTCCATGTCTGTGTGGAGGACCACCTTGACGTGTGAGAGCTCTGCATGCGCACGCAGCGGACGCGCGAGGCCTGAGCAGCGGTGCCTGGTGCTGGTCTGTGCGCGTTCGCTCCCGCGCGGCGGTCGGCCCACACCTGACAGGTCTCTGCTGAAGCCGGAGACGGAGCAGTGCGCCGCGCCCCTGCTGGCGTCAAGCTCTAGGAGGTAGCCGGACCACGGGCAGAACAAGTGCTGCTTGCCGGCCGCCATCGGCGGCACGTCGTCGTCGCGTGCCCCTCTCCCTGCGAGCGGCTGACGTCGCGCGGTAATGCAGATGCACGCCTCCCTGATCGACGACGTTGCCGCTGCACGTGCGCCGCGCTCTCCTCGCTCTGCTCCTCCGGGCTATGCCCTCAAAGTGGGGGAGCAGGAGAAGAGCAGAGCAGCAGGCAGCAGCAGAGGCAGCAGCAAACAGCAGGAACACGTGTGTGGATTTCAGCTCATTTGCAGCTCAGCAGGAGGACAGGCAAGGTGAGCACCAGCGACCACCTTTCGACCTCTCGGCTGTCCAGGCCTCTCTCGCTTGCTGAGCGCTTCGTGAGCAGCACGATAAGCACCAGGTCGTGCTGCTGCGTGTCGGAGCTGCTGGGCTGGAGTCCCGAGCGCGAGACACGCAGCTTGCGCCGAGAGATCTCCCCACGAGCAGGGAGGTCCTTCTTGCTCTCGCTCACTCGCCGTCCGCAGATGGAACACGTGCCCTCGATTTGACAGCGCACGGATGGAGTGGAGCTAGCAGCCCGACAGCAGCAGAACGAGATATCCGCCCGCGCCCGCGCCGAGGCGCTGCGTGGCGCAGTCCAACGGGCAGAAGGATCTCTTCACCATCACCCTCAGCAGCTGCTGAGCCTGATGTCACCGTAGCGCGCGAGGGCCCCTCATCCTCATCCACCTAGCGGCACCCCGATGAACTCGTTCATCACGGCCAGCGCGGCCAGCGCCTCGCAGCAGGGCGGCGGCGCCGGCGCGGGCCGCTACAGCCCCGCCGACTTTGCCTACAACGGCCGCGTGGCGCTGGCGCTGCTTCCCTGCCTCGCCACGGTCGGCGTGCTGGGCGGCCGCCCCGTCATCACCATCCTGGCGCTGGGCGGCGTGGCCGGCTACATCATGGACGTGCTGCAGTACCGGGACGGCGCCTACACCTGCGGCTGGGTCACGCTGCTGGGCACGGCCGCCGCCTTCGGCATCTCGCTGCTCTCGGCCTCCTCCGGCGCGCTGCCGCTCGAGGTGGCGCTGGTCGGCGCCGTCGTCGCCACCGCGCTGCTGTGCGCCATGTGGACCTCGCTGCAGTTCAAGTACTTCCAGCTGCACAACCCCGCCGTGGCGCTGGCCTTTGAGCGCCTCGTCGTGACGGGCGCGCTGCCGGCCGCCGCCGTGCTGCACACGCTGGGCCTCTCGCTCTTCGTCGACGCGTCCGACCTGCCCTACTACATGGCGGTGCTGCTCACCGTGCTCTACTGCTACCTGGGGCTGCCGCTGCCCTCCTCCTTCATCAGCCTCAGGCCAGGGGCGCCGGCGCTGGGGGGCGGCAGCCCGGCGGGCGGCGGCAAGGGCGGCGCGGCGGGCGGGGCGGCGGCGGCGGCGGCGGCGGCGGCGTCTCGCATCCAGAGCGCGTCGGACGCGGCGCTCCTGGCGCTGGTGACGTGCGGCATGCCTCCGGCCGTGTACGCGGCGGTGCACTGGGAGCTGCTGGCGCGGCACGCCGTGCACGCGCACAGCCTGCTGCTGCTGGGCTGCGGGCCGCTGCTGGTGCTGGCGCTGGTGCCGGCGGGGCTGTGGTGGCTGCCGGGCGGCCGACGCACGCGCGCCACCATCCGCGCCTTGCTCATGGTGAGCGCGCAGGCGGGCCCTGCAAAACGCCGCGCCCCCAAGCGCCCGCACGGCCTGCTGCCGACGCCCACCTCACCTGTTCGCCCCTCATCATCATCATATGCGTGTGGCGCTCGCGCGATGTGTGCGCACGCAGGGCATTGCGCTTCTGGGCACGGTGATTGGCTTTGAGGGGCGCGTGGTGTTCCACGCCTTCGGCCAGTACATCAAGCTGCCGCCCCCCTGGGACTGGATCACCGTCACGGCGTGCATGCTGGGCGTGGCGGGCATCATGCTGGCGGCGCAGCTGGGCGTGCTGGGGAGCACGCTCGACGTGACGGTCGCAGGTGCGCGCCGCGCCGGGTGCGCTCAGCTCGCCACGCCTCACCCCGTCGAGCGCCTCGACGGTTCAGCGCCGCACCGCGCCTGCCGCACCCCAGTCACCCGTCGTGTCGTCGCCTGCATGGGCTGTGCGGAGGCCGCCTAGCGCTGCCGCGGTCAGAGGGCTCGGTCCTGGGGCAACCGCGCGGGGAGCAGCGCGCGGCAACGCGGGCGTGTTGGTTGCGCGTTTGCGTTGCTGCGTGGCAACCGCAGGCAGCGCGCTGCTGCTGTGCACCACGGCCGGCGCGCTGGCCACCGGCGTGCCCTTCCACTGGCTGCCGGCGCCGCTGGTGGCGTCGTGCGGCCTGGCGCTCTTTTTCGACTCGAGGTCGCTCCGCGAGTACATTGTCTTCGTGGGAGGCGCCTTCATGACGGGTGCGCGCGCCCCCTTTCGCGCAACTGAGCCTCGTCGTTGGTGCAGCAGCTGCGAGCCCGCAGCGCCTGCCGCGCCACGCCCGCAGCGCCTGCCGTCGCTGCGCCCGCCGCGCCGGCTGCCGCAGCGCCTCTCGATGCTGCGATTGTCGTCGCGGGTCTTGGCGTGCAGCTGAGGCCGTGTTTGCTCTGCGTTGGTTCGCGGGGCGCGGCGCTGCACGCAGGCGTGTGGTTCGTGCTGCAGCACTTTTGGATGCTCGACATCACGGTGGGCGGCCTCACGCTGCGCACGCTGTGCAAGCTGGCGCTGGCGGCGCTGCTGCCCGCGCTCATGGTGCCGGGCCTGGTGTACGCGGGCGCGCCGGCACCCGCGCTCGACGCGCTCGTCCTCCTGCAGGTGAGCGCCTGGTGCGCACACCCTCTTGCACCGCACGCGTGCAAGTGCACCTTGTGCCCATGGGACACCTGATGAGCAAGGGGAGAGCCGGGGTCCGGCAACCCAAGCTTTTTGCCACCCATGTCTGCAGGCCTCCCTGCTGTGCGTGCTGGAGGAGAAGCTCTACGTGCCCTCGCACGCCGACTGGTCCGGCGAGCCCATGTACCCCGGGTGAGGGCTTGCGGGCGCGGCAGGCGCACCGCAGCGCGGGCCGCTCGCCGCAGTCACGCCCTTGCCGCAACAACGGCTGCCGGCGCTCCTCTCCCTCCCGCCCGCACAGACGCGCCGCCCCTCCGCTGCCGCCAGCAACCCAATGAGACTGGCCTGCGCACACAGCGGCGTGGCGTTGCCCCCTCCTTTGCCTTGCCTTGCCCGTTGGCTCAGGTACCTTGTGGTGGCCACCAGCGTGCTGGGCGTGGTGGCGGCACGCCTGCTGTCGGCGCGCGGGTACATCACGCCGCTGGGCAACTGGGTGGCGCACGCGCTGTACGCCACCAAGGCCGTCATGCTGGTGCTGCCAGAGGCCTCCCTGGTGCGCCCCACAGCCTGGGGCCTGTGGGGAGGGACCTGACTGACGCGACCGCTCCACCTCAAGTGCCCTGGGAGCGTGTGGCGCTTCGGCTCTCTCGTCGCGCTCGGTAACCCTACTTGCCCCGCCTCTGCCATGCATCCATGACTTGACTGCCACCCCGCGCGCCTTCCCCACACGGCCTCCTGTTGCAGCTGGGGCTGTAGAGGTGGCCGGCCATGCCAGCTTCCTTCCAGCGAATCTCGAGCGCAACGGTTGCGCTGCGCGCTTGCTGTGTGGGGGGCATACGTGGGGCGTGTAGGTGCTCCCGTCGGTGCTGCTGGCGCTGGCGGCCTCCGCGCCCGTCTTCCTCACGCCCATGGCGCCCGGCTCGGCGCCCTCGGCGCGCCGCCGCGCGCGCACGCCGCCGTTGCTGGGCCTGCTGCACGCCGCCACCACGCTACTGGCGCTGGCGCTCGCGCGCTTCGCCGTCTTCGACGTGGTGCAGGTGCGGCCCCCGCCGGGGGCGCCACACAGCCGTGCTTTGCCTCGTCCCTCGCCGCCCACACGCTGGCGGGTCCACGCACCCAAGCGTGCGCACAGTGCCATCGTCGGCGTCGACGTCCGCGCGGCGTGACCCGCCTGAGGGACCGCGTGTTGCGCGCGCCTCCCTCCCACGCCGCGCTCGCAGTTCTTCCTTTCGTCCCGCCCGCCCGAGGGACTGCTCATGGGCGTGCTGCTCTGCGCCGCCGCCGCCAGCCTGGCGCCGCTCGTCATCACCTGCTACCCCAACAGCCAGGTGCGCGCGTCTTCGCCTGCCTGCCCGCCCGCCAGGGCGCCTCCTGTGGGAGTCGCCATGCCCCGTCCGACGCCCACGCACCCTCGCGCCTTGGCAGTGCTGAGCTCTGGCAGGGTGCAGTTTGCACCGCTGGAGGTGGGGGCGCCTGCTGTGGGGTCCACGTGAGCCATGACCTGCGCCGTGTTTGCGTGCTTGCGTGCACCGCGTGCAGTTTGCCCAGCGCGTGCTGGCGACGCTGGCGCTGAGCGGCGTGCTGCTGGTGCTGCTGCAGCCCCCGCTGCCGCTGCGCGGCGGCGCGCGCTGCCCGGCGCTGCCGCTGGCGCTGTGCCCGCGCCTGTGGGACGAGCGCCACGTGCCGCTGCACGACGTGGAGGACGCAGAGGTGTGGGGCGCCGGCCTGGCGCGCAAGGAGCACTGGCCCAGGTGAGCGCGGAAAGGCGGGAGCAAGGGCGGGACGACATCCCCAGCACGATGTTGCAGCGTTTGTCACCGGGTGGAGGAGGCACGCGTCAAGCCGGACGGCTTCAACACAAAACCTCGCAACTCATCACTCGGTTCAGCCGCCAGGGTGTGCGGTGGTGCTGCCAGGGGGGGCATGCAGGCGCCAGGCTGCCGCGCATGCCTTGCCTCCCCCGTGCGTCCAGGTGGCTGCTCTTTGCCGCGTTGGTGGTGGGCGTGGGTGCCGGCGCGCTGGGCGGCAGCACGCTGCCAGGCCTGGGCAAGGCGGCAGCGGCCAACGGGGCGCGGGGCGGGCCGCAGGGCCCGGCGGGCGTGGCGGCGGCGCTGCACCGGCTGGCGGTGGCGGCCGTGGTGGGCGTGCTGGTGGGCGGCTACGTGTCGCTAGAGGTGGTGCCCCGACAGGTGGCGCTGCAGGTGCGCGCGCTGCGCACGCTGCGCCAAGGAATTCAAAAGTCGACGGGCAGCACGCCGTCCGGCAGCAGGGAAACGGACGGACCTTCCGCCTTTGCTGTGGCTGAGAGAAGGGCGGAAGAAGAGACGGCGGCGCTGCGTGCGTGCAAATGTTTGTGTGGCGCTGCGCAGGCGCTGGGGCTGGCGTCGTGCATGGCGGTGGTGGCCTTTGTGTGCCTGCTGCCCATGCCGGCGATGCGCGGGCCGCTGGCGCTGCCGGCGCTGGCCGCCGCGTGGTTCATGACGTTTGGCGTCACCATGCTGCTGCAGGTGGGTGTGGCACCAGTGGGCCCGCCCCGGGGTGGGGGTGGGACGTTCACTAGCCCTGCAGGCCAGCGCGCACTCACAGTTGATTCCCAGGAGGCTGCGAAACCTCCAGCCCTCCACCCGATTAGGGTGAAGTTGCAGGGGCCGGCGCGTCGGGCAACGCAACGCAGAGTTTGCTCGCTCCACCGCACACTGCATGCGCTGCTTGTCCTCGATGCCAACGGACGGCGTGCTCGGTGGCCGCAGGCGGAGCTGCCGCCCCCCGAGGCGCCCGTGGAGATGCGCCGGCTCTTCCCCGACTCACACCGCCAGGTGCGACCCGCGCGCTGCTCTGCACGCCCGCCCCCGAGCCCGCCCACCCGCTTGCTCCGGCCCCGCGCTCGCACCTCTAGCTCTGCCAACGCACCGGCAGCGCAGCGCTAGCGCGTGCGCCGGCAGAAGCCGCCAAGCGTTCACGCGTGGCGCACGCCTGGGTGTGCGCATGTGGCGTGCGTGCGGCGGCAGGTGGAGGACGAGATTGCCGCCGCCACGCGGGCGTCGCTGCTGGCCGTCTTTGCCTCCCAGGCGGCGCTGCTGGCGCTGTCGCTCAAGCTGCACGTGGTGGCCACGCTCAAGGCGCAGGACGCAAACATCGTCGGCGCAGGTGAGCCGCCCGCCAGCGCCGCCACGGGCACCCACAGCCCTCCTCCGCACCGCGCGACTCAGCACGACGCCACCCAGCAGCACGCGTTTGCGTAGAGAAGAGGCTTGCAGCGACGAGTGCGAGCATTGGCCATGCGTACCCTCAGGTGCCGACGCCGGCGTCACGACAGCATATGGTGGCGCCTTCCTTGGCCACCACCACGGCGCGAGCGCGGCGGGCGCGCCCGTGGTGCGCAGCGCCGCCGAGCTCTTTTGCGGCGTGGTGCCCATGGCGGTGTTCAGCCGTTGGGGCCGCGCGCTGCGCCTGGACGCGTCGGGCGCCAGCGGGTGCGGGCTGCTGCTGCAGCGGCTGGGCGGCGTGGGGCTGGGGTGGGCGCCGTCGCTGGGCAGTGCCTGCGCGCTGCTGGCCTACGTCATGTGCGTCTCGCTCAACGTGCAAGTGACGGGTGCGTGGCGGGGCGCGGGGGCAAGCATCTCCGGGATCAAGCGGCGGGCGCACGACGGGCTGAGGGAGGGAAGGAGCGACTCACCTTGGCTGACACGCGCGTTTGGTCCGCATGCGCTCGCAGGCGGCACCCCCGAGGCGCTGTTCCTGGCGGCGCCGCTGCTGCTGCTGCTGCAGCAGGACCCGCTGGTGGCGCCGGGCCTCACGCCGGCGCGGCGCTACACCATCCCCTTCATCGCCACGTGCGCCAGCCTGCTGGTGTGCAGCGCGACGGACGCGCTGGCGCCCGCGCTGGCGCACGCCGGCGCCGCGCTGGGCTTTTCCGCCGAGCGCGCCGGCATGGGCGTGCACGGCGGGCTGTACAGCGCGCGCAGCGCGGCGGCGGCGCGGCCGCTGCTGCCGCTGCTCGGCTCCGAGTCGGTGGCCGTGCTGGCGGCGCAGCAGGTGAGGGGAGGCGCCTTGCATTGCCAGAGGGAGCAGGAGCGACGGCCAGGGGTGCAGGAGGGCCCCAGAGGTGCGCCCGGTGGTGGCGGAGGGTGGGTTGCCGCGACGGTGCGGCGCGCCACGGTGCTGCAGGTGGCGGTGGCGGCGGCGTGCCTGCCGGCGGCGCTGCTCGTCACGTGGGGCATGTGGGCCAACAAGCCGCTCAGCGTGCTCACGCAGGTGTGAGGGAGGAGGGCATGCGCTCCTTTTCGTGCTGGTCTACACTGCACAGAGTGATGCAGCTGTGCGCAAGGACTTGAGAAAGCTGACGAGGGCGCTGTGCGGGTTGGCGTTGCTCATCGTGGTGCGGCGCGCAGGTGTGGGCGGGCGCGCTGTGCGTGGCGGCGCTGCTCGTGTCGCCGCAGCCGGCCGTGTGGTACCTGGCGGGCCTGGTGCTGTTTGCCGGCGCCGCGCACGCCGCCAGCGTCAAGCACACCAAGCGCGCCAACGCCAAGATCATCTAGCTGGCCTGCGTTCGGACACTCTTTCCTCTTCGTTGCCGCGCTTGGTTGCAACGTTTGAGAGGTGCTCGTCTCTCACGCCTCCGCTCTTGCATAAGAAAAAGAATAGACGGGTGCCGCGGTGCTCGCCGCCCCGCAGCAGTGCGCGAGCGGGGCCAAAACGGGAGCACGGACGGGGACGCCAACGCGAGGCACGGCATGGCACAGCACGCCGAGGATCTCTGAGCTATGAACGAGCCAAAGGGCCGCCCTCCTGCTGCAGTTCACTTGGTCGGAGCGTCTAGAAGATGGGGTCGTCGTCGTGCGGTGCGGCGGCGCTGCCCGAGGCGGAGGTGGCCAAGGCGGCCGCGTCATGCGTGCTCTGCAGCTCCTCGGCCGTGAGGCCCAGCACCTGCGCCAGCTCGGCCCGCTTGCCCTGGTCCTCCACCTGCAGCACAGCAGACCCAGCGCACAACAGCCAACACCCCGGACCCTGCTGTGCCAAGTCGTCCTGCGCCGCTGGGCCGACCCGTCGCCTGAGGCTCCCCGCTCACGTTTTGGCAGAAGAGCGCGTACACGTCGCGGATCTCGCCGCGCTCGTTCCAGGCCATGGTGGCCTCGGCGCCCGGCAGCGCGCGCGTGGCCGAGAGCAGGTCGAGCAGCGAGGCCGTCGTCTCGTTGGTGCGGCGCTGGCGCAGCTGGCTGATGGCCTGCACCAGCAGCATGCGCCGCTTGCTGCCCGCCAGCTCCTTGGCGATCTGCTTGACCTGCGCACGCGCCGCCGCCACCGCCGCGATGCACACACGCCACCGAGCTGTCGCGCCAAGCAGAACAGACGCGGTAGCGGGGACGAGCCTGCACCGGCCGACAGCCTCGCGGGACGCCCAACAGCACCCGGGGCCGGCCCCAACGAACCGCCTCACCTTGCGCTCGTCAAGCGCCAGGGCCTTGGGCAGCTCCTCGAGCAGGTAGGCGGCGTTGAGGTCGCCCGTGCCGTCTGAGATGGCCTTCTCGAACTCGCGCCGGAACAGGTTGCGGCGCGTCACCTCCTCGACCTTGCCCTCCAGCGAGCCGCCCGCCGCCGTCACCTCCTTGATGCGGTCGATGGTCCAGGGGCCGTCCTGCGCGCGACCCGCGACACGCGCGCAGACGCATGAGCTGCTGCATCTCAGCGCTGCGCGCGTCGGGGAAGGCTGTGCTTCTGCTGCGCCAGGTCCCCGGCGTCGCACCTGGGCGGCGGCCGACGTGCCATAGACCTCAGTGCGCGAGGCCTTGAGGATCTGCGCATGTGCAAGCCGGACGCAAACCACAACACACAGGGCTTCTCCGTCACCAACGGATGCGCGAACGAGGCGCGCCCCTGGTCACGCAGAGAGCGCGGCCCCACGCATCTCCGCGCAGCACGCCCTCCGCACCTTGTCGCCCTGCTCCTTGGTGAGGCCCAGCTGCCCGCGCATGTTCTCCAGGTACTGCGCCTTCTCCTCGGACCACGGGCCTGCAACGCGCACACACAGCACCACAGCACACGAGTGTGGCGAACTTACGGCCTGTCCCCGTGCGGGGCGAGAAAGGCAGCCGGCCTCGCACCGCCTTCATCACGTCAACGCACGCCCCCGACTCCCCACCCCGCGCCAGCCCCCGTGACACTCACCGCTGCGCATGACCTCCTGCGCCTGCCCCTTGTAGGCCTGCTCAGCCATCTCGGACTGCACGCCCACCACCTCCATCTGGTTCATGCCCAGCAGGTCCGACAGCGCCTGCAGCCGCGCCATGTCGGCCGACCGGGCCGCCTGGTCGCCGCGCTTGCGGATCATGCCGCCCACGGGCAGCTCCACCACGTCGCCTGTGCCGCGCCACGCCACGCCACAGCACCCGCAGCGTCAACAGCAGGGTCGTCAGCTGGGCTCCTGCCGCTGCTTCGTCGCCTGCCGTTGTGCAAGCACACAGAGGGTGCTGTCGACGTGGGCGGTTTGGAGCCGCACACACGCAGCAGAGCAGGGCCGGCGGGCGCACGCCGGCCTGACGAGCCGCGGCGCGCCACGCCTGAGCCGCTTGCTCTCTGCTCCACAATGGCCACACGGCTGACGGTTGTAGAGCTTGGACCAGCAGCGTGTGCATGCGCTCACCCAT
>VFQP010003707.1_pt1 | contig 15204 bp, 12 predicted proteins | sample 3512351 | NCBI WGS metagenome assembly VFQP01 (sample SAMN10412372, study PRJNA504923) | tailings metagenome | isolation source: Relicate 1 Philex TSF1 revegetated site | place: Philippines: Tuba, Benguet | collected 2017-08-29 | reverse complement strand
TTTTACTTTTTACTTTTTACTTTTTACTTTTTACTTTTTACTTTTTACTTTTTACGTTCAAAGTTTCTCAAAAATATACTTGAGCATACTTTTTTCATTATCCGAAATAGTATGTCCTTTCAGTTTTTTCCATCCTTCAATATCAACGAGGGCCTTATCAAAACCATAGCGGTTCACGCCTTCACTTCCCCAGGAAAAAGCGGGGATATATTTTGGTGTAAGACCGTTACCGAATACATTGCAGGAAACGCTGATCACTGTTCCGGTATTGATAGATGTATTAATAGCCGTTCTTGAATAATCACCCATCAACACACCGCATTTCATTCCTGCATTGAGCTGACCATTCGGCGTCCATACACGCACATTGCCCGCATTATTCTTCAGATTGGAATTCGTTGTGCCGGCTCCGAGATTACACCATTCACCGATCACCGAATCTCCAAGATAGCCATCGTGCGCTTTATTGGAATAGCCGAACATCACCGCATTCTTGATCTCACCTCCGCCAACGCAGTATGGCCCCAGGGTGGTAGCGCCATACACTTTTGACCCAAGCTTCAATACAGAGTTCTCCCCCAAAGAAAACGGTCCACGGATGATCGATCCTTCCATGATCTCCGCATTTTTTCCGATATAGATCGGCCCTGTAGATGCATTAAGGATGCAGTGCTCCACCCTTGCGCCCTTTTCGAGAAAGATGTTTTTGGGATTGACCGTTTTATTTGATTTGGGAATGGCCTGCGAGCGGCGTTTATTGGTCAGCAGGGCAAAATCCTGGCGGATAGCCCAATCATTTAACTGAAAGATCTCCCAGGGATATTTGATTTCCCTGATCTCTCCCTCAAACTCCACCGATTTTGAAACCCTGACCTGATGTTTTTCTTTTACCTGTTCACGCGTAAAGCAAAAAACAATGCCTGAGCTTCCATTTGCCACGATAAACTCACCCGGTTTCAATCGCTTCATTTTCTTTACCAGCGCCGGCGTCGGCAACAGGTTGCCATGCACCATATAACAGGTATCATTTTTTCCGATGGAATCAAGACTGACCGCCTTATCAAGGCTCTTATAATCGTCCTCATTCTTATCCAGCGACGCAAAGCCTGTCATTCTCTCCCATTTTTCTCTTATGGTAAGAATACCCAGTCTTATATCCTGGCACTTACGGGTCAATGTAAAAGGATAGAGGTTTTCCGGCTGGCAGAATTCCTCTGTGAAGATGAGTTGGTTCACGGAGGGCAAGATACTACAATTCGTTGACCGTTGTCCGTTGACCGTTGACCGGAATACAATCTAATTGTCTACGGCTTCCAGATCAAAGCCGGACAACGGTCAACGGACAACAGACAACGAAAAAAAAGCCCCGCTGAGGAATCAGCAGGGCTTAAAGTATAGCCATGAAAAACAAAACTTTTATGCTTAGTTGCAGAATTGTCTGAACTAAAGCTAAAGAATTATTTTTTCTTTTCGTATTTCTTCTTGAATTTATCGATACGTCCCGCCGTATCAACCAGTACGTTCTTACCAGTGAAGAAAGGGTGAGAAGTGCTGGAGATCTCCAATTTGATCAGAGGGTATTCGTTACCGTCTTCCCATTTAACGGTTTCTTTTGAAGCGGCAGTTGAGCGGCTCAGGAAAGATTGACCATTACTCATGTCTTTGAAAACAACCAGTCTGTAACTACCGGGATGGATACCTTTTTTCATAACTAAATGATTTTTAAGGCCGCACGGATTTTGCCGTGACGATGATATAATTTTTTAAGGTGGGCAAAGGTAGAGAGGAAAGGCGGAAGTGCAAAATATATCTTGGGTTGTAAGAGGCGAATTTGGTCTTTGTCCCTTCACCGTTGTCCGTTGACCGGGGTACAGAAATTGGATAAAACGTAAAAGCTGGGATGGTTGTTTAAGTGTTTAATGGCTTAAAGGGTTAAAGTTTTGCCTTTGCCTGAGTCCCTCACCCGATGTAATGGCTTGCCGGGCGCAAAAAAACGTCAGCAACTCCTGGACGCGATAAATGCTCCGATCAGATGCGACATTCTGGCACGCGAATCGTGCTGGAGTGTGCCTGATGATAATCATTCATGGTCAAATTCGGTGTATTTTTGCATTGCTTGTTGGTCGTCGTTAGTTCGTCTCTTGGTCGTCCTTTGGTCGTCCAAAGTTCGACGGGATTTTCGACAGTGAAAAACGGTGACAAGTTGACACGCTGAGGTGAATATCGCTTTTGAGTTCTCTCCTACGCTTGGCTATGGCGGACAGAGGAGCCAGCAGAAGTTGATGTGAGCGAATGCTCATCCGGAACCTTTTAACCCAAGCCATTTTCAGCAATTCAATCATTTGAGCCGGGAAAATGAAAGCCGGGCAACGGCTAATGGACAACTGTCAAGAAAAAAGAAAAGCATCAAGTTTATTTGACTAAACCCGATGCTTTTTGAAATTACGTCCTCTTTTGATGGATTTCGTAACTACTGTTGCAATTTCTGTCACCAGATATCTGCAACGATTGTTCAATAAAGGTAGGCCTATCTACCATCCATTTCCAAATTTTTGGCGGGTTGGATCTGCACCTCTTATGCACCTGTTTGTTCACCGAAAACTCGCCATGGTAGCGGGTTTTGCACAGTTTATGAACCTTTTTTCAGGAACATGTTACTCTTTATAAGCATTATCACGACCAGAATCTGACATACCCGTATCGGGTCAGGAGCGCATATTTTCGATTTGAAGCGGCACACCCAGGTCCCAGGTCTTGGAGGCCTGGATCACGGTCTGCAGATCATCGATCTTTTTACCGGTTACCCTTACCAGGTCATCATTGATAGACGCCTGTACTTTCAACCCGGCATCCTTGATCAGTTTTACGATCTTTTTGGCATCTTCCTGCTTGAGTCCGTTGCGGACCTGTACCTCTTTTTTCCAGACTTTCCCGCTCTGACCGCCTTCTTTTGAAAGATCAAAAGCTTCCGGCGCGATGCCCTGCTTGTGTGCCCGGCTCACCAGTACGTCAAGCAACTGGCGCATCTTCATATCATCGTCGGTCTCGATCTTTAGTTTGAACTCTTTTTTATCCAGATCGATCACTACGTGACCGCCTTTGAAATCAAAACGGTTTCCTATTTCTTTTGTGACAACGTTCACGGCATTATCCAGTGCCTGCGCGTCCACTTTACTTACAAAATCAAATGAGGGCATAGCAAAAAGGTTTAGTTGAATGATTTGATTAACCTCACGGAATGGGCAAAAATAAAACTTAAAGATTAGTAAGCGAAAGAAACATCTCAACTAAAACCGATCCCGCCGATCTGAAAGCCCGACACCGCTGTCTCCTATGACTCCTTCCCGTCTTGGCACCTTACCGGTTTGTTTTACCGGTAAGGCGCCAAGACGGGAAGGAGTCGCTTATTACCGTAGGTCCAACCAGATAAGCAAATGCTGTATCAAACGAGCGGAATTGCCCAGGGTTCTGATCTTTGCCACAAAAAGGCCGTATCGATATTGATACGGCCCTGTAAAAAACACATGTCTGGACTAAAACTTATGACTATATCTTTCGATCATTTTAATTTCCTCCACCACTTTTCACCCTGTTCTGCTCATCATCAGCACCACCCGTTTTTCTTCTTGCCGGTGCGATATTCTTTTTACCGAAGCGGTAAGTGAAGCTCATATTGAACTGACGGCTATCACGGCGACTGTTGATCGTTACATCCACATCGCTGTATTTTGCATAGCCATTGAACTTCTGTGTCCAGAGGATATCACGCACACCAAATTTCAGTGTTCCTTTTCCTTTAAGCATTTGTTTGGTGATCGCGCTGTTCAATGCGCCCATTGCGCTTGCTACCAGGATACCTTCAGCGGCCTTACTGCGATACCATCCACTGATCTCAGCATTCCATCCTTTACCCAGCGTAAAAGAGTTGGTGATATTACCGAGGAAGCTGGTGAAACCGATTTCTACAGGATCATTATTATACAAGCCCTGATAATTGTTATGGAAAACGTTTGTGTAGATGTTAGCATTCCACCATTTTCTCACCGGGATATTTGCCATCAATGATATGCCCCACTGTTTCATTGTACTGAAATTATCCTTTGTCTGGAATGTGATGTTTTTCTCTGTATCCTGCTTCAGCAGGTCAGTAATGATATCTGAGGTTTGCGTGTAGTTGATTGTTGTGGTAAGGAAACGATTGTATGTATGACTGAACTCAAAATTATTGGTGAACTGTGGCGTCAGGTAAGGATTACCCTGTCCGTACGTCAGTGAATCCAGGAAGAAGATGAACGGGTTCAGATCATCATAATCCGGGCGCATGATACGGCGGCTATAGCTCAGGTTGAACTGGTTCTTTTCATTCATGTTATAACCTGCTCCGATATTTGGGAAAAGGTTGGTGTAATTGCGTTTGAATGAAGAGTCGTTGCTCAGCTGATGTCCTTTTGCGATGGTGTTCTCCAAACGCAGACCAGCAGTCAGCTCCCATTTCTTAATAGAGCGGGAAAGGATCGCATAAGCCGCATTGATGTTCTCATCATACACAAAGTGATTATTACGATCTTTTGCATCTACGCCATTGCGCTGATAATTCACTTTATTATCGGTGTTCACAAAACTTGTTTTGGCACCCGCTTCAAGACGAAGACCACTTTTGAAAGGATGAACATAATCCACTTTCGCACTATAGATCTTTACCACTGATGGAATGATTCCAGGCATCAATACATCCTGACCGGGGATATGCTGATTGTTTTCGTTGAAGCTTCTCGTCAGCAAGCTTGTTTTGTTGTCATTATCATAATAAGCCCAGTCGAAGTCGGTGCTGATCTCACGGCCTGTTGAATCAAACGTGTGTTTATAGTTGAAGTTGGTAGTAATGTTGGATGACTTTCTGCTGTTATCAGCGAATGATTCCAGCTTGCTCATCAGTTTACCATTATTATCCCTGATATTGGTGTTACTGTAAGGATCTTCATCGTTTGTGTTGAAGTTTCCATTTACTACGATACCAGCGACATCCTTTTTAGAGAAATAATAATCCATTCCCACTTTAGCATTATGATATACACCTTCAAAATGCGGTCTTGATACCTGGTCGATCGTACGGAGCAATGTCACTTTATCAGCTGCATACAATTTACGGTCGATCATTAATCTGTTATATCCTTCGTAGGTACCTGCGTTATAACCACCAAATACGTTGAGTTTATTGTTACGGTAATTAAGATTCGCCCCGCCATTGAAACGTGCATACAAGCCTTGCGTGTATCCAACATTGGCATTACCATTCATTCCTTTTACAATACCTTTTTTTGTTTTGATATTGATGATACCTGAGTTACCGGAAGCGTCGTATTTAGCAGGAGGATTGGTCATGATCTCTATCTGATCAATGCTGTTGCTCTGCATATTTTTCAATAAAGCAGCCAGATCAGCTCCACTCATATAAGTAGGTTTACCATCAACGAGGATCATTACGCCCTGCTTTCCTTTCACACTGATGTTTCCGTCGTTATCAACTGTTACACCAGGAGATTTTTCCAGTAATTCCATGGCTGTTAAACCGGCATTGGTTGGTGATGCGTCCACATTCACCACCATTTTACCAGGCTTCTGTTCGATGGCTGGCTTTTTTGCGGTAACGGTTACACCGCCGATCGCTTGTGCCTGTGGCACCAGCTCGATGGTTTTCACTTCAACAGATGTGGAAGCGGCAGAAATTTCAACCGGAGCCGAGAAACCCTTGTCATGACCTACCGCCGAAATCGCCACTATGTAACGCCCTTCGGGCAAATTTTCGAACTGGTATTTACCGGTTTTATCGGCAACAGCCATTTTCACCACAGACGAATCTTTAGCTTTCAGGAGAGTAATTGTGGCAGATTCGATGGTCTTTGTACTTCCATCGATCACGGTACCACTGATCCGTCCGGTTTTGGTTTGCGCATAACTGGCTAAGGATAAGTATGTTAAGGAAAAAGCCAGTAAGGATAAGAGTTTTCTCATTTCAATGGTTTTATATAATAAGTACTTGTTCTTGTTTATTACAGTTCAAAAGTAGGTACTTTGCAATACCAAGATCATTGCTTTAAATTAAGCGGCCTTTATCAGGGATAAGCGGCCGTCAGCTAAATTGTTTCAATGTGACGCAGCTGCATGATTCAGGTTACAGCCAGACTTCAGTTTAGGATGAAGGGATTTTGGGGAGGATGGGCGGAAACCGGGCAAAATTTTGATTGTACCTCCACGATTACATAGCAAAGTAACCGCGCAGCGGTGCAGAAGGAAACATTATTCCGGTGAGATGCGGTGGAATGGTGGTTGAACCGGGGTTTGTGAGGTTGAAGCCACAGTGTGCTAACGACAACAATACCCTTTCTGTTTAATAAATTGGCGTAGGTTCCCGCAGATGAATACCCGCAGATACGCAGATAAAGATCTATCTGTCACCAGGCCATCTGCGTATCTGCGCATTGATCTGCGTTCATCTGCGGGAACCTACGCCATGGCGAACGAAAAACTTCTACAATCCAAACTCAGCTTTTATCTCTTCATAATAAGTCCGGCCCGAAGTGATCCTCGATCCGGCCTTATCATCCATCACAAAAAGATACCGGCCATTAAAATACCTGTGCATCTCTTTGATCCGATCCTTATTAATAAGAAATGATTTCTGTATCCGGAAAAATTGCTGCGGCAGCTTTTCTTCCAATGCAGATAAGGTCTGGTCAGTGAGATGCTTCTGCCCTTCTATTGTATAAATGTATACATACTTGTCTTGAGACTCCAGGTAAACGATCTGTTCGTACCGCAGCAACACGATCCTGTCGCCTGTACGGATCGACAAGGCCGTCGCCTGTTTGGGAGTTTGTATCTGCCGGATCATTTCCTGCAAACCCGCTACATCGATCGTTGCATTCAATTTTCCAAAACGCTTCAACTTTTCCATGCTTTGCGCCAGCCGCTCTTCCTTGATCGGCTTCAGGAGATAATCGATCGAAAACGTTTCAAATGCCTTCATCGCATACTGTTCATACGCCGTGGTGAAAATGATATTCGGTTTATGCGAAAGCTTCTCGATCACTTCAAACCCGGTAAGATCCGGCATTTGAATATCAAGAAAGATCAGATCGGGTTGCAACGACTGAACCTGGCGGATGGCCTCCTCCCCTGTTCCGGCTTCGCCAACCACCTGGATCAGTTCCTGGTATTCCTGCAAAAGATTCTTCATCAGCCGGCGGGCAGCCGGCTCATCATCCACCAGGATGGCTTTATATCGCTGGCTCATTTTTCATCAGTTTATTTATATAGATAACCACTTCCTTTCTCGGTTCGTTGCCAAAATGAATTTCATATCCTCCCGGAAACAAAAGATCAAGTTTATCGTACACACTTTTTACACCGTAACCAGGCCGCAGTTCGCCGGTAAACAATGGTCCGTTATCATTAATGCGCATCACCAGCACTCCCTCTTCCAGCTTTATACCCAGGTTGATCTCCGTCATTTTACCCGTTGCCTTCAACCCGTGTTTTACGGCATTTTCCATCAGTGGTTGTAATACAAAACGTGGAACCAGGTAATGCATCACTTCATCCTCCACATTGACATGATAACTCAGCTGATCTTCGAACCTGATCTTTTCTATCTGCAAGTATACTTCAGCCATTTCCACTTCTTCTTTCACGGAAGAATAGTTATTGTTACTGTAATTTATACTGTAACGAAACAGATCAGCCAGTGCCACTGTCATCTTTCTTGCTTTCTTCCCATCAGTAATAGAAAGATCTGCGATAGAGTTGAGTGCATTATATAAAAAGTGCGGATTCACTTTTGAATGAAGCGCATCCAGTTCCGCCTTTGTTTTGAGTTCGCGGAGACGGCTCAGCTCCAGCTCTTTTTCGTCAAACTTTCGTTGTCGTTCGAGATTGAGATAGCTGACCATAACGTATATGAACCCGGTTCCGCAGGCGAAATAAACACTCATCACCACGGAAAACCCGGCGTATTCATATGGCTCATCTGTAAATAAATATCTCACCAGCAGGTTCACTCCTACAAAAGCAACGATCAGGGCCAGCAATACGAGTGTTTGTCTTTTAACAAAAGAAAGCCTTCTGAATAGTGAATGCTCCGCTACGAACCAGCCCAGATTGAAAACAATGAGTGTATTGGCGGTGATCACGATCAGTTCCCCCATCAGGGCATATCTCCATCCTTGTTTTTTTATAGCATATACAAGTTCGCCATTCATGGGTGTTGCTGCCAGGATAATACAGGCGGCAATGATCCAGACCACGATATTCCTGCGCAGCCATTCGATCCTGATCGTCTTACGGAAGATCTTCCGGAAATTGGCCAGCAGGTACACACCCAGCAGGGCGAGCAGGATGCAGGAACCGACAAGCAGGGCATATTCCCAAATGGTTGGATTGTTCATGTGTATTGCCAAATTATGAAATCAAGTTAAGCAGAACCAAACACGTTCGCCAACTGTTTATTTTGAGGCTCGAACTGAGTATATTGCAAGTAAATTTTCTTCATGATCGTTGATTTCAGATCAGATACAGTTACAAAGCCCGGTCCGGGCATGTTGCAGGCCATGATGTCTGCCCCCGTAGGCGACGATGTTTTCTCAGAGGATCCCTCAATAAATAAGCTCGAAAACCTCGGTGCGGAGATGTTTGGGATGGAAGCGGCGATCTTTTGTCCATCAGGAACAATGACCAACCAGATCGCGATAAAATGCCATACACAACCAGGTGATGAAGTGATCTGCGACGAAAGCGCTCATATTTACCAATACGAAGGCGGTGGCATTTCATCCAACTCCGGAGCTTCTGTGAAGTTGCTGTATGGCGACCGCGGACGGATTACAGCAGACCAGGTGAAATCGGCCATCAATCCGGATGATATTCACCGCGCTGTTTCAAGGCTCGTTTCCCTGGAAAATACCTCTAACCGCGGTGGTGGCAGTTGCTATGAATGGAGCGATATCCTTGCCATCCGCGAAGTTTGCACGGCGAACGGCCTGGCTTTCCATCTCGATGGCGCCCGCCTGTGGAATGCCCTCGTTGCGAAAAAACAAACCGCCAGACAATATGGCGAAACCTTCGATAGCATTTCGGTGTGCCTCAGTAAAAGCCTTGGTTGCCCTGTCGGCAGCCTTCTGATCGGCACCAAAGACCTCATCAAAAAAGCAAGAAGGATCAGAAAAGCTTTTGGTGGCGGAATGCGGCAGGCCGGGTTTCTGGCAGCAGCGGGCATTTATGCGCTGGAAAACAATATCGACCGTCTGGCAACTGATCATGAACATGCACAACAGATTGCTCATGCAATAAGTACAAGAAATTGGTTGAAAGAGCTATTGCCCGTAGAAACCAATATCATCATCTTTGAATTGAACGATAATACCGCTCCGCAGTTTGTTGCTCAACTCAAAGACAAAGGTATTCTTGCCTATGCAATCGCACCAAACCGGGTCAGACTGGTGGTGCATCTCGATATCAGTGCTTCTATGGTAGAGCACACAATCAGCATTATATCATCCTTATAAAAAACATCCAATGCTTCCAAAGATCAATCCGACGACAACACCAACATGGCAATTACTGAAAGAAGAACACACCGTGATGCAGGCCGTAAAAATGAAAGACCTGTTTACATCGGACAAAGAAAGATTTGAACGCTTTCACCTGAAGCTGGAAGACATACTTTTCGACTACTCCAAAAACATCATTTCTGAAAAAACCATATCGCTGCTGCTGAAACTGGCTGAAGATTGCAAAGTGAAAGACAGCATCAAAGCCATGTTCTCCGGCGATGTGATCAACCAGACCGAACAGCGCTCGGTTTTACATACCGCACTGCGTAATTTTTCCAAAGAGCCTGTATTGGCAGACGGCGAAGATGTAATGCCACAGATCAAAAAGGTATTACGGAAAATGAAAACATTCTCCGATAAAGTGCACAGTGGCGAACACAGAGGTTATACCGATAAACGCATCAAGTATATCGTGAACATCGGTATCGGCGGAAGTGATCTTGGACCATTAATGGTTACAGAAGCGCTGAAACCTTATTTTGAAGACGAGATCGAAACATTCTTTGTGTCAAACGTAGATGGCACACACATCGCTGAAACATTAAAGAAAGTAAAACCGGAAAGAACGCTTTTCCTGATCGCTTCCAAAACATTTACTACACAGGAAACAATGACCAATGCGCATACCGCGAGACAGTGGTTCCTGAAAAAGGCAAAAGATGAGGCGCATATCGCCAAACACTTCGTAGCATTGTCAACCAACGAAACAGAAGTAGTAAAGTTTGGTATCGATAAAAAGAACATGTTTGAATTCTGGGATTGGGTTGGCGGCCGCTACTCCCTGTGGAGTGCGATCGGTTTATCTATCTCCCTGAGCATCGGCTATAAAAACTTTGAGCAGTTATTGAAAGGTGCGTACAGTACCGACCAGCATTTCAAAGAAGCTCCATTTGAAAAGAATATTCCTGTATTAATGGCGCTGATTGGTTTGTGGTATACCAACTTCTTTGAAACGCAAACGGAAGCCATTCTTCCGTATGATCAGTATATGCATCGCTTTGCGGCGTATTTCCAGCAGGGAAATATGGAGAGCAATGGGAAGAGTGTTGACCGCAGCGGAAAACCAGTTGATCATGCAACAGGACCGGTGATCTGGGGTGAGCCCGGTACAAACGGGCAGCATGCGTTCTACCAGTTGATCCACCAGGGAAGTATCAAAATTCCCTGCGATTTTATCGCACCGGCACAATCACATAACCCAATCAGCGATCATCATGTTAAATTGCTTTCTAACTTTTTTGCACAAACAGAAGCGTTGATGAATGGCAAAACAGAGCAGGAAGCCAAAGCTGAACTGGAAAAACAGGGCATGGATGCAGAGAAGATCAGCAAGCTTTTACCGTTCAAAGTATTCACCGGCAACCGGCCAACGAACTCTTTCCTGATCAAAAAGATCACTCCGTATACATTGGGTCAGCTGATCGCATTGTATGAGCATAAGATCTTTGTACAGGGTGTGATCTGGAATATCTTCAGTTTTGATCAGTGGGGTGTGGAACTGGGTAAACAACTGGCGAATAAGATACTGCCGGAACTGGAGAATGATAGTGCTGTCACGACGCATGATTCATCTACCAATGGATTGATCAATGCGTTTAAAAAGATGAGATAAGACCGTATTGACCTTACCATACTTTGATCAGACTGGCGTAAGGTTCCCGCAGATTACGCTGATCAAGCGCAGATTCGCTGATAAGGTTGGGTAAACAAAATCTGCGAATCTGCGCTTGATCAGCGTAATCTGCGGGAACCTTACGCCAATTAAATACAAGGAAGCGCCGAGATCTAAAAGCTATTCCTGATTCAGAAACAAAAGAAAGCCCCCTGATAAGAAATCAGAGGGCTTTTTTATTTGTTCAAAATGGTCTTACCATTTATCTACTTCTTCATTAGAAGTGCTTGCGCTTGGAGCTGAAGCTGTAACCGCAGGAATTTCTCTTGCTTCTTCTGTAACCTCGACCGTTTCAGAAGCACCACCAGCCAGTACTTCACCATCCTCCGGTAATTCGTCATGATTGAATGCATCGAAATCAAAATCGGGCATCAATTCTGTTTTAACATAATCAACCGCCTCATTCAACGCTTTAATGAACTTGTTGAAATCTTCTTTGTACAAGAAGACTTTGTGTCTGTCATAACCGTTATCATCAAACCGCTTGCGGCTTTCAGTAATGGTCAGATAGTAGTCATTACCACGAGTAGCTCTTACATCAAAGAAATAAGTTCTTCTTTTTCCTGCGCGAATTCTCTTGCTGTAAATGCTTTCCAATTTTTTGTCGTTGTTCTCGTACGCCACAGTTAATGTTTTTGCAGATTAAGAAATTGCTTTGGTTTATGAAGTCACAAATATATAGATGTTTTTGAAACAGCCAAAAGAGAGTATAATTTATGGGAAATGAGCTGAAATTGAGGTGGAGTAAGGCTCCTGAGGGAATCGATGTCCGTTCACCGTTGTCCGTTCACCGTTGTCCGCTGTGCGGTTCTCATTGTAAATTTTCAACGCTGGCCGTCAATCATTCTAATTATGGTTTAGGAAAAGCTATCCAGCGTTAGTTTTCTTTCAGAATACCCTAACGGTCAACGGACAACGGTGAACGGACAACGAAATTAGCGTCTTCTAACCTTAGTATTTCCCCTTACGCTTCCCTATCCGTCTCCTGTTGTCTTGCATACAAATTTGCGTAATAACCATCCGGAATGGCCAGGAGTTCCTGGTGGGTTCCTTCTTCGACAATTTTGCCGTCTTCGAGTACGACGATCTTGTCGAAGGCGAAAAGGGTAAATATACGATGGGTGATGATGATCGCTGTTTTGTCCTGCAGGTAGTCGTTCAGGTTTCCGATGATCTCTTTTTCAGTTTTTGCGTCTACGGCGCTCAGGCAGTCATCAAAGATCACCATAGAAGGGTCTTTGATCAATGCGCGTGCGATGGAGATCCGTTGTTTCTGACCGCCGCTTAGCGTAACGCCCCGCTCCCCGATCATGGTCTGATAGCCTTGCGAAAAACCGGTGATCTCTTTGTGAACGCTTGCCTGTAGAGCTGCCTTTTGAACGTCTGCGGCATCGGCATGTGCAAGTCCGAACCGGATATTATTCTCCACCGTTTCGCTGAACAGGAAGACATCCTGCGGAACATAGCTGACCTGTTCACGAAGCTGGCGAAGACTGAGCTCGCGGATATCAACGCCGTCGAGAAGAATGCGGCCGCTGTTTACATCATACATCCGCAGCAGCAACTGCGCCATGGTCGTCTTGCCACTACCGGTACGCCCGACGATGGCCACTTTCTGTCCCTTCTTTACAGAAAGATTAAAATTATGCAGTGCGCGGATGCCGGTGTCTTTATACACAAAATCTACATTCTCAAAAACGATATTTCCTTGAAGATCCGCCTTTACTGCTTTTTGCGGTTCACCGATCGCCGGTTTCGTATCAAGAAATTCGTTGATCCGTTTTTGCGAAGCAGCCGCACGCTGGATCATACTGGCTGTAAGCCCGATCGCACTCACCGGAAACATCATCATGTTGATATACATCACAAATTCCACGATCGTATCCAAACCGATATTATGCGTGCCGCGGATATAATACAATCCTCCGATCATGATCGTGAGCAGGGTACTGATACCGATCAGCAACGTGATCGACGGAAAGTAAACCGCTTCCACTTTTGCGAGGCCGATCGCATTCTTTCTGTATTCTTCACTGTTCTTCATAAAGAAGCCAAGCATGGCTTTCTCCTGTACGAATGATTTGATCACGCGGATTCCGGAATAGGACTCCTGCGCATTCGTGGTCAGGTCAGAAAGCGAAGCCTGGATCTTTTCGCTTTTTTTATGGATCGTATTGTTGACGTAATAGATCGTTATTGCAAGAATGGGTAAAGGCGCCAGTACATACCATGTCAGCAACGGATCACGTTTGTACATAAAGAAAACCGCGAGAGAGATCAGTGAGATCAGGTTTACCAGGTACATGATCGCGGGGCCGGAGAACATCCGCACACGGCTTACATCTTCTGCAATACGGTTCATCAGATCGCCCGTGCTGTTCCGCTTGTAAAACCCGGAATCCAGCTGCTGATAATGTTTGTATATCTCATTCTTCTGATCAAATTCGATATGACGGCTCATCACGATAATGGTCTGCCGCATAAGGAACAGGAAAAATCCGCGAAGCAGCGCCAGTAACAGGATAATGATCCCACACCAGGCAATCACCTGCGTGAGTCCGGACATGCCCTCCATCCACGTGATGAACTTAGAAACGAGATAGTCGTATTGAGGCGCCCGTTTGGGGGGCTGATAACCGGGAAGTTTGCGTTGAACAAAATCGATCACAAAACCCGTTACCTGGGGTGTAAGTACGTTAAAATAATTGGAAAGAAAGATGAAGACGAGGCCGACTCCCAACCTGACACGGTACTTCCAGAAATACTTTTGAATGGCTTTCAGATGCTTCATGGAAGCGCAAGGTAAGAAAAGTAAAAAGTCAAAATTAAAAATTAAAAATCTCCTCCTTTGAGGCTACTTTTTTTAATTTTTAATTTTGACTTTTTACTTTTTCTATCGAAACTGTTCTAAATCCAGCTTTACCGGCACCAGCTTCGCTTCCAGACCGGGTCTGTCAGGTTCGAACTGGCGTGGTAATTTGAGTTCTTCACCCAGGTGGTCCGGATCTTCATCGATGGTGAAACCGGGACCGGAAGTTGCCACTTCAAAGAGAACGCCTCCGGGTTCGCGGAAATAGATAGAGGTGAAATAGTTTCTATCGAGGACTGGGGTTGGATTCAGCTGTCGTTTCAGCACGCGGTCGCGGATTTCGAGCTGTGCTTTTGCATCAGGTGTGGCGAAGGCTATGTGATGAACGGTGCCGCTGCCGGCAAGTCCCTTTAGGCTGTCGGGCGTGCAAAGGATATCCACATAATTTCCTGGTGAATCATTCGCGGCGAAACGGAAACGGTTTCCTTTTTCCGCGATCAGTTTATGATCGAGTTGTTCAGTGAGAAGCCCTGCCGTACGCTCGTATCCTTCTTCCCAGATCTCTGCGTTATAGAGACCTTTCAACGCGTGCTCCTCCGGAATATGTCCATAACTGTAGCCGGTGCGCTGGTCGGTGTCGTTGAACACCAGTTCCAGCCCCAGACCATCAGGATCTTCAAAATAAACGACCAGTTCGGTCCCGAACCGCTCTACCGGCTGTTTGTACTCAATACTGAATTGCCCGAACCTTGCCAGCCAGTAGTTCATCGATGAGGCGGCAACAGAAAAAGTTGTTGTATTCAACATCCCTTTTCCATGCCGTCCACCGGTAAGACCGGCGTATGGGAAAAATGTAAGGATGCTACCGGGATTACCAAGCTGATCACCATAGTAAAAGTGATACACTCCGGACGCGTCAAAATTGACTGTCTTTTTGACCAGCCGGAGACCGAGCATCCCTGCATAAAAATCGATATTCTCCTGTGCACCCGTAGCAATGGCAGTAACGTGATGAATGCCTGTTATCAATTGAGACATAACGTGTGTTTTAGGGATTGTGGCGAAGAAATGTGTTGAGGGAGTAGTTTAAAACGTTTGAGAGGTTTGAGAGGTTT